>Ga0315540_10002354_pt1 | contig 10668 bp, 9 predicted proteins | sample SalMarSW160110MG_FD_203677 | JGI IMG/M metagenome (GOLD analysis project Ga0315540, IMG submission 203677) | Salt marsh sediment microbial communities from the Plum Island Ecosystem LTER, Massachusetts, United States - Salt Marsh Sediment SW1601-10 ... | reverse complement strand
CCTTAGCAATAATATCTATCACTTTCATCTTCAATGCTTCGGTTTCTGTTATTGATAAACTCTTTCTTACTGCATCTTCACTCCATTCAATATTCCGTTTACGCTTCTCACTTATTGTTCTGATAAAAGCTGATGCATCGTTGGTTGCTTTTTCCATCATTACAGTATCTTGTGTTCCCTGCATAGTAACAGGATGGGCAGCGCCAATATTTGTTCCTGGTGCCATCGCTGCAATGTTTGATGCCATGGTAATAAAAACACCGGCAGAAGCTGCCCGCGAGCCGGAAGGATAGACATAAACTACAACAGGTATTTTCGATTGTAAAAACTGAGTAACAATATTGCGCGTCGAGGTTAACAAACCGCCGGGAGTATTAAGCTCAATAACAACACACTCTGCATTTTTTTCAATTGCTTTTTGAATTCCCCACTGAATATAATCTGCACTTGGTGGATGAATCGCACAATCGACTTTAAGCACAACAACTTTATTCTGGGGAAAAATCTGTAAAGTGAGGATAAGGAATACCGGGAATATGTTACGTAGGAATAACACTTAACCTTCCTCGTTATGAAACCAAGATTAATGTATGTAAAAATAAGAAGGTAATCAATAATGAAAGATTGTAAACTTCTTAGCACCGGATATTTACTATCTCTCTGCCGGAATGCCGCATATCACAATTTGATTAAGATACTGGTTTTACCTCATCAGAACACCGCATTATAATTGATTATTTATATCGGAACGTTTATTTTGATTTTTATATTTTAGATATACTAAATAATTATTCTAAATACGGATCAACTTATCACTGACACGGAGGAGCATATGGTCAGATTAAATCATCTCGATTACTACAGACTTCCCTGGAATCTAACCGATAATTCAATATCGTGGCTCGAACCAACAGCAAAATGTAATTTATATTGTGAAGGTTGTTACAGATCGAACGAAAAAGATGGTCACAAATCAATGGCAGAAATAAATGCCGATCTGGATGTTTTTCAAAAATTAAGAAATTCAGATGGTGTATCTATTGCCGGTGGTGATCCATTAACTCATCCTGATGTCATCGAAATAGTTCGTGAAGTGAAAAGACGGGAAATGAAACCAATCATAAATACAAATGGTCTGGCTCTTACAAAAGAGTTACTGGTCGAGCTGAAAAAAGCCGGTGTATTCGGTTTTACTTTTCACATAGACAGCAAACAGGGAAGACCACATTGGAAGAATAAAAACGAGCTGGAATTAAATGAATTGAGACTTCAGTATGCTCAGATGCTTGCGGACGTTGGTGGAATTTCGTGTGCTTTTAATTCCACGGTTTATGAAGATACTATGCAATACATTCCCGGTATGGTTAAGTGGGCGCAGGAACATATTGATATCGTCCATGTTATGGTATTCATTCTTTACCGGGCAGTTAACAATAAAGAATATGATTATTATCTAGGTCCAAAGAAAATTGATATGGGTGAACTTGTATATAACGAAGATCCTGAAACACGCACAGATATAAAAGCAGATGAAATTGTAGATCTGATAAGAACAGAAAATCCCGGCTTTGATCCCTGTGCATACCTTAATGGTTCTCAGCAGCCGGATTCATTTAAGTGGTTACTTACCGGAAGACTTGGTACAAAAAAGAAAATTTATGGTTATATGGGAAAGAAAGGAATGGAAGCGATTCAGATGTTTAATCATCTGCTCTATGGCAGATATCTGGCTTATGCGAAACCAAAGGATACAAAGAAGGGTAAACTGATGCTACTGCTTGGAGTATTCGATAAGAGACTCAGGAAAACATTCTTCAAATTTTATAAGAATCCTCTCAACATATTTAAACGCTTGCGTTATCAATCTGTTATGATAATTCAGCCGGTAGATTTTCTTCAGGATGGAAGACAAAATATGTGCGATGGCTGCCCGGATATAACAGTCTGGAAAGGACAATTAGTCTGGTCTTGCAGAATGGAAGAACAACTTAACTTTGGACATAATATAAATGCGTATCCCAAAGATCTAGTAAACTAAAACTTAATCGTTAGCAATAAATATGAAGGCCTATTTTAATACAGATAGGCTTTCTTTATTCTATAAACAGAACTATTCCCATTCCTAATTTAGAATCAAAAGGATTTGTTCTATCTCAAAACTGTTACAACTCATTAATTAATGAATCAAATACAGGAGACAAACTGTAATTATTTATTAATTTATCCATATTAAAAATTGTAAATAATTTTAACAAGAGTAATTTTTAAGGGATTAATTTTACTCCTAAATGTTAAAAAAATGTTTCACTTTGATATTATTCTCAAACTGAATCGGGTATTCTTTCGAATACTTAGGTAAATATTACTTATTTTACTGGCATTCTTATTGGTAATACAGTATAAGCTTAATAACTATAAAAAATAGAGGGCAAAATGATCGTTGGCTTAATTATAATGATAACTGTTACGTCGTTCGTGTTTTGGCTAATAAGTTATGGGAAATCATAAACTTAACTAAATTTTCCATAGTATATAATCAAAATTAAAAATCTACCAGCTTCGGCTGGTAGATTTTTTTATTGCTTTTCCTACTCTTTTCAATTATCCTTTATATCTTTACACTGTAATAATCCAAGCATATTTGTTAAATAATTCATAAAAATGATCTTTTCTGAAAAGACTTATAGCTTTATGTTTTCTGCTCTTCAGGAAGCAGAAAAAGCACTTATGGATAAAGAAGCTCCGATAGGCGCAGTTGTAGTTAGGGATGAAAAAATAATCGGCAGAGGTTATAACCAGGTTGAAAGATTAAAAGATCCAACTGCACATGCAGAGATGATAGCAATTACAGCAGCTTCAAATCATTTTGGAAACTGGAGACTTGATGGATGTTCGATCTATGTTAGTCTTGAACCCTGTATTATGTGCGCCGGCGCTATACTCGCTTCACGAATTAGCGAATTATATTTCGCTGCTTTTGATCCTAAATTTGGTGCCTGCGGCAGCGTACACAATCTTGCAGAAGAAAGTAAAACAAACCATACCGTGAAAGTATATTCCGGAATCTATTCGGAGGAAAGTAAAAATCTTCTTTCAAAGTTTTTTAAAGAGGTTAGAAATACTTCGACGCAAAGTTAAGTGAATCATAAAACTATATATGAAATATCCTTACTTGATAAAAAAAACGAATAGTAATAATTTGCTAATTAAAATATTGAAATTATTATGCGTATAATTCTATTCGGTGCTCCAGGGGTTGGTAAAGGAACCCAGGCAAAAATCTTATCTTCAAAATTAAATGTTCCACACATCTCAACAGGTGATATTCTTCGGCACTCTGTTAAAGATCAAACAGAATTAGGAAAAAAGGCACAGGTCATAATGAACCGTGGTGATCTGGTTCCTGATGATATTATGATCGGTATTATTAAGGAACGCTTGAATAAACCTGATAGCAAAGAAGGATTTATTCTTGATGGTTTTCCTCGAACTGAAATTCAGGCTGTTGCTTTAGATAAACTTTTTAAAGAATTAGGCATCAAAGAATTTAAAGTAATCAATATCGATGCCGATGAAAATGAAATAGTAAAACGACTGAACAACAGAAGAGCCTGTAACAACTGCGGTAAAATCTTTACACTCGAGCAAATTGAGGGATTAAATAAATGTCCGAATTGTAATACCGAAAATAGTTTTTATCTTCGGGATGATGATAAAGAAGAAGTTATCAGGAACAGAATGGAAGTTTTTAAAGCCAGCACTATGCCAGTGTTAAATTATTACAACGGTAGATGCGATGTTATTACAATAAACGGCATTGGAAACATTGATAAAGTAAACGATTCAATTATTATTGCTTTGAATAAATAAGTATTTATTCTTGTTTTTCTTTTTTCTTTACTACAGCTTTAAATGCTCTTCCATTTTCCAGCTTAATTATCCGAGTATTCATCCGTTTCACAATTTCATAATTGTGTGTAGCCACTAAAATCGCTGTTCCCCTCTTATTAATCTTGGTTAAGATATCCAATATTTCTCTCGAAGTTTCAGGATCCAGATTACCCGTAGGTTCATCCGCAAGAATCAGGATAGGATCGTTTAACAAAGCTCTGGCAATTGCAACTCTCTGCTGCTCGCCTCCGGAAAGTTGTTCTGGCAGGTTCAATCTTTTATGTGAAAGTCCAACTTCAGATAGTACATCATTTATCTTCTTCCTGATTTCTTTACCCGGTGTGTTGGTTACTTCAAGAACAAAAGCAAGGTTATCATAAATACTTCTATCCTGAAGTAATTTAAAATCCTGAAAAATTACCCCTAGCTTTTTTCTGAGTGCAGGAAGCTGTCTTGGTTTTATAGATGTTGTATCATAATCACCAACTCTTACATAACCGGAAGTTGGAAAAATATTCATATAGATAAGTTGTAGTAAAGTGCTTTTCCCTACCCCGCTTTTTCCAATTAGAAAAGCAAATTCTCCTTCCTCCAGTTCAAGATTGAGATCAGTAAAAACTGTCTGGTTGGAATATTTAAATTCTACGTTTTGAAATGTCAGCATAATTACTATCAAGCTTTAATATGAATTGAACACGATCCGAATCCGAGTTTCCATCTTTGAATGTAAATGTCTCAAAACAGTTATCCACATACAATCCTGATTGTGTAATTAAATCGAAGTAAGTTTCAAATTTATAAATTTTCTGTTTATGAACTTCCCTGAACTTATTGCCTTCTTGGTCAATAAAATCAAAAATGTTTTTATGAATCCTGATGTTTCTTTGAAATTTACTTTTTCGTTTGAATTCGTATCCATCACACTTTCCTTCTGTTATATAAGATTCCAAAAAATCCAGGCTGTTATTCTCAAGGCTTACATCGAATGTGAAAATCCCTGATGGATACAAAACTTTTTTTATCTCGCTGAATAAAGTTAACAATTTTCTTTTACTTAAAAGATAGTTTACACTATCGAAAGTTGAAATAATAAGATCAAATTTTTTATTGAATGGCAGCAAAGTCATGTCACAGCATACTTTCTGCAAATTTTCCTCTTTATTTTGTTTAAGCATAAAGTAGGACAAATCCGAAACAAGGATACGAGGATAATTTTTCGAAAGGATTGAAGCGAGTCTGCAATTACCTGAGGATAGTTCAAGCACCTCAGGATTAATTTTTTTAAAAAATCTCTTTGCTATTTTGATTATGTAATTTGCCCACTCTTCATAATCCACGTCCCCCATCAATTCGTCATAAATGATGGAGACTAATTTATATGGTTTTATTTTATCCTGAAGCAATCTTCTTCTTCCGGTTCTTTACAATTCTGCGAGCATATTTGTACGCCTGGATCATGCTCGATTCATCAGCAATATATTTGTTGGCGATATCATACGCAACACCGTGATCCGGCGAGGTTCTTACGATTGGCAATCCAGCAGTATAGTTTACGCCTCTTCCAAAATTGATCATTTTGAAAGGTATCAAAACCTGATCATGATACATTCCAAGAACTAAATCATAATTTTTATGCAATTTATTTGCAAAAAATGCATCCGGTGAAAAAGGACCTTCAATATTGAGTTTAACTGAAAATTGTTTGATTATCGGCTGAATAATCTTTTTTTCTTCATTACCAATCATTCCACCTTCACCAGCATGTGGATTTAAACCCAGTACCCCAATTTTAGGATTAATTATTCCCAAATCGAATTTTAGTGTATGCAGGATTACATTTAATGTATCCCTTAACCTTTTAGAATTCAATAAGTTAGGGATTCTCTTTAACGGCTCGTGAATGGTTAACAGCGCTGCATTCATTTTACGGGACAGAAAAGTCATAACGTAATTTTTTGATCCTGACCATTTAGCAAACATCTCCGTTTGCCCGGGGAATTTTATCCCGGCCATTCGTAAAGCTGTTTTTGACACGGGTGCAGTAACCACCGCGTCGCTTGCTCCCAATTTAAGTGACTGGTAAGATTTAACCAAAGATTGAAATGCGGTTAGACCAGAAGAAATAGTCGGGAAACCTTTCTTTGTTTTTATTTTTCCGATATTTATTATCGTAACCTGATAAGAAGAACTATTTTTATTATTCCTGACTATTTCATAATCGAAAGACGGATTAAGAAATGAAAATGTAGTATCTAAAACATTTGAAGGACAAATAAAGAAAAATTTTGTGGAAGGATTTTTTACGGTAATTTTATTTAAAGCTTTTACAACAATTTCGGGTCCTATACCATTGATATCTCCGCAGGTAAAAACAAACTTTAGCATTATCCTTCAACTAAAATGAAGTTACCCGTTCCGTCTTTATCAACAAAAACAAATTTTTGTTTATTATTGCTGTAAATCCATGTTTCAACAACATAGCCGTATTCATCTGAAGAACGTTCAATTTTATCCGGCTTACCGTACCTTATATATACCTTTCCTCTATCTGTGGAAATTCCATTTCTCTTTGTAAGATTTCTGAACTTCGAAGCAGCATAGTCTATACGTGAATAAAATTCTTCCATCAGTTCATTATACTTTGTAGCAGGGGTAGGATCATATTTTTTCCAGTACTCATTCAATTCTTCTTTGTAATCATCTTCATCTGCATCCAGCATTTTATCAACAACTTTTTCATCTTCAATGTACTGTAACATTTCAATCGCAAACTCAGGATTTCTCAAGGAGAAAGGTTTATCAATCCAATCTACGTGAATTGTAAATTCAGCAGATTCATCATCTTCATTTTCTTTAATATTTAGTTTTACTTTTCCCTCACTGAGCTGAGTGCTAAAATTGTTAAGTACAAAATTTTTGGTTGGGTGAATCGATTCAATCCTTCCAAGATATAATCTATCATTGCACTCAGAAATAGTTAATCCCGATAAATATGATTCTGTAGTTGATTTGGTAATAGTTTCATCATCATTATTTTTCAATTCGACGGTAAGTTTTTGAACCGACGTATCGGCAACCGGAATTACTAACTGAAATTCCTTTGAACTATATGGAATACTTCCGGAATGGTTTACAATCAAAGGGAACTGATTACCATTACAATTACTATCTGAGAAATCAACAATAACAGGATTAAAAATACCTGATTCAATAATTTCGGATGTTGTTATATGTTCCGGTGCTAATTTTATTTCCTTTTCAGAATTCAAATCATTTAATACTCCGTTCAGATCGTATTCATCAGCTTCGAGCTTGAAGCTGATTATCCCCTGGACAGATGCATCTTTATTCTGAGTGATTTCAAAATTATCTGCGGTAACTTTCTTATCCTGGAAATTCCTGACGACCAGTTCATCATCTTTCAAAACTTCAACCATAATTCGCAATGAAGCTTTAAAGTTATTACCCGCTTTTTCAAATACAAGGAGTTTATATGGGATTCTATACAGATAGGAAATTACAACTGTTCTGCCTGTATCCGGCATTACATTTATAGTGGGTTTTATCTGCAAAGGATTTGGAAATGAGTCGGACCTTAATCTCGGTTGACTATAGATTGCAAAATTCAGGAAAATAAAAATTAAGAATAATTTTTTCACATCAATTTTTTTACTGTAAATATCCCTCTCTTTAGATCGTAATTCAATGGTATTTTAAATGTACGATCTTCGGTTTCTGCTTTAGTTGTTCATGTTCTTCAGGAATTCTTTATTATTTTTTGTTCCTCTCATTTTATCAAGTAAGAATTCCATTGCTTCGATAGGATTAAAATCACTGAGAATTTTTCTTAATATCCAGATTTTTGCTAATTCATCTTCTTTTAGCAGAAGTTCTTCTTTTCTGGTTCCTGAACGATTCACATCTATTGCCGGGAAGATTCTTCTGTCACTCAGATCACGATCAAGTACAAGTTCCATGTTGCCTGTACCTTTGAACTCTTCGAATATTACATCATCCATTCGGCTTCCGGTCTCTATAAGTGCAGTTGCTATAATAGTCAGACTTCCGCCGTCTTCAATATTACGAGCAGCACCGAAGAATCTTTTTGGTTTTTGTAATGCATTCGAATCAACGCCACCGGAAAGAATTCTTCCACTGTGAGGAACAACAATGTTATGTGCACGTGCAAGTCGTGTAATACTATCTAAAAGTATAACCACATCTTCTTTTGCTTCTACTAATCTTTTTGCTTTTTCTATAACCATATCCGCAACCTGTACATGCCGTTCTGCAGGTTCATCAAAAGTTGAGCTTATAACTTCACCCTGAACGGAACGTTCCATATCTGTAACTTCTTCAGGTCTTTCATCTATCAGCAAAACAATGAGTTTTATTTCAGGACTGTTTCTTGTAATTGAGTTCGCAATTTTCTGAAGTAGGATTGTTTTCCCACTTTTAGGTGGTGATACAATAAGACCTCTCTGTCCCCTGCCAATCGGGGAAAGCATATCCATTACACGCATAGAATATTCACCCGGGGCAGATTCAAGATTTACTTTTTTAGTCGGATAAACCGGTGTAAGATTATCAAAAAGAGTTCTTCCTCTTACCTTATCGGGTTCAATTCCGTTGACAGCTTCTACCCTTAACAGTGCATAAAATCTTTCACCTTCCTTGGGAGGACGAACCTGCCCGCTGATAAAATCTCCGGTACGAAGACTGAATTTTTTAATCTGGGAAGGAGATACATAAATATCATCCGGTGAAGGAAGATAATTATAATCGGAAGAACGCAGAAAGCCGTAACCATCGGGAAGAACTTCGAGAACACCTTTTGAGAATGTCAATCCATCCTTTGCAGTTTGAGCTTCCAGGATTCTGAAAATAAGTTCCTGTTTCCGAAGATCACTAAAACCATTGATGTTCAATTCCTTAGCGATTTCATTTAATTCAACGATCTTCTTTGATTTTAGTGAAGAAATATCCATTGGCATACTTATACCCTATTTATTTTGTACTAGAATTATTTACGGTCGTATTTAACAATTATTATTTTAAGTGATTTAAACCTGATTTGATACCGGGGAATTTAATTCAAATAATTCTTGTTTTGTGTTGATAGGAACACGAGGTACATCTGAAAATTAAATCTATTTTACAGTAATGTCAAGCAGAATTATCGCTGTAACTTACTTTTCACCTCGCCGAGCAGGTACATACTGCCCAGTACCACAAGACAATTTTCCTTCCTGCCTTTCAAAAAATTATCAATCAGATCGATTCCTTCCGGTTCTTCAACAGCATTAATATTGAAACCATCGCATATTTTTTTCAATTCATCTATTTTTGCTGAACGTTCATTATCTAATTGAGTCAGATGAATTACATCGAAAGATTTGCTTAGTTCACTCAGCATTTTCTCGATGGCTTTATCTCTCATAACTCCAAACAATAAAGTCTTTTCCTGATATTTACTTGCTGACTTATTAAATTCCGAAAGAAATCCCTGTACCCCGGCAATGTTATGTGCTGAATCCAATATGATGTCCGGATCTTTATGTAAGTATTCAAACCTGCCCTCTATACCGGTATTTTTAATGACATTAGTAATGCCGTGAATAATTTTCCGATTATTATCAAGCACCAAAGTGTTGGAAACAACTAATGCTGCAAGTGCGGAGTTGTAAACCTGGTATTTTCCTTTAAGTGGTACATTCCATTCGTCTAATTCCATTTCTTCAGTGTACAATTCCAGACGATCATCCTTTTCATTAATATATTCATCAAGTCTGAACAATTCACATCCTTCTTGATTACATTTTATTTTAACTACATCATCTGCTCCCGAATCAAGTAAACCAGTGAAAACTTTTGCACCCCGTTTAATTATAGCTGCTTTTTCTTTTGCAATACTTGTAATTTCATTACCAAGAACATTTGTATGCTCAAGACTAATAGATGTAATTACAACAGCAACTGGATTAAGAACATTTGTTGCATCAAGTCTTCCGCCTAAACCGGTTTCAATTACAGCATAATCTACGCTCCTGTTTGAAAAATATTCGAAGGCTAATGCAGTTGTAACTTCAAAAAAGGTAAGTTCGCGATCAATGATGTAGTCCCAATGTTTGGTAATAAACCTGGTAACATATTCATTTCCAATTTGCACACCATTTATTATAATCCGTTCATTAAAATTTACAAAGTGAGGTGATGTATAAAGACCTGTTTTATAACCGCATTCCATCAGAATGCTTGCAATGAATGCAGCAGTGCTTCCCTTCCCATTTGATCCAGCAATGTGAATCGTTTTTAAATTTCTTTGTGGATTATTAATATGATCTAAAAAGTTCTTTACATTATCCAGACCAAGCTTTACACCGAAAGTATGAAGCCTGAATAATTTTTCAAGTGCAGAATTTATATCCATTACTTATCGATTACATAAGAAGCTGTTAACTCAGAAATTTTTTCTACTTCGGTTTGAATACAAAAATCTTCAATTTCTTTAACAATTCTCTCTGAAGCAGCTGGATCAATAAAATTAAGCGTTCCGATCTGGATTGCACTTGCTCCTGCAATCATAAACTCAATTACATCTTTCCAGTTCATAATCCCACCTATTCCAATTATCGGAATATCAACTGTTTTAGATATTTCCAGAACCTTTGCTAAGGCAACAGGTTTTATCGCGGGACCCGAAAGCCCTGCATTTACATTGTAGATTTTTGGCTTCTTAGTAAAAATGTTGAATGCAGTCCCAACTAAAGTATTGAT
>Ga0315540_10002353_pt1 | contig 10671 bp, 7 predicted proteins | sample SalMarSW160110MG_FD_203677 | JGI IMG/M metagenome (GOLD analysis project Ga0315540, IMG submission 203677) | Salt marsh sediment microbial communities from the Plum Island Ecosystem LTER, Massachusetts, United States - Salt Marsh Sediment SW1601-10 ... | reverse complement strand
GGGGGCTTCACCTGCGACGCGCTGATCATCGCCTCCGGCGCGTCCGCCAAGCTCCTCGGGCTGCCGTCGGAGTCGCGCCTCATGGGCCACGGGGTGTCGGCCTGCGCGACCTGCGACGGTTTCTTCTTCCGTGATCGGGAGGTGACGGTGGTTGGGGGCGGCGACACCGCGATGGAGGAGGCGATCTTCCTGACCCGGTTCGCAACCAAGGTCACCGTGGTCCACCGGCGTGACGAGCTGCGGGCGTCGAAGATCATGCAGCAGCGCGCGATCGCCAACCCGAAGATCGCTTGGGAGTGGAACGCCGAGGTCTCCGAGATCATCGGCACATCGCAAGGCGGTGTCACCGCGGTGCGGCTGCGGGACACCGTGACCGGCGCCGAGCGCGAGCTGGCGACCCAGGGTGTGTTCATGGCGATCGGCCACAAGCCGAACACCGACCTCTTCCGTGGTCAGCTCGAGATGGACGAGGTCGGCTACCTCAAGACGGTCCCGGGCCGAGCCCGAACCTCGGTCGAGGGCGTGTGGGCCTGCGGCGACGTCCAGGACCCCTACTACCGGCAGGCGGTGACCGCGGCCGGCACCGGCTGCATGGCCGCCATCGAAGCCGAGCGCTGGCTCGCCGAGCAGGACGTGGACTAGGAACAACACGGCTTGCACCGGGCCCGCGCCGGCGCTACGCTGTGGAATGCCGTCCCCCGGACCGGGGTTGACGGAAATCTTGGGAGGTCTGAATGCTCTCATTCAGCCAGAAGGCGATCGACAAGGTCAAGGAGTTCTCCGCCCAGATGCCCGAGGCGGACGGAAAGGACCTCAGGATCTTCATTCAAGGGGTCGGCTGCTCCGGCTTCGTGTACGGCTTTACCTTCGACGAGGTGCGCGACGACGACACCGTCGTCGAGGCCGGCGACCTGAAAGTCCTGGTCGACCCGCGCAGCGCACCGCACCTGACCGGCTCATCGGTAGACTTCATCGAAGATCAGCGCGGTTCGGGTTTCACCGTCGACAACCCCAATGCACCGGTCAGCGGCGGCTGCAGCTCGCAAGGCTGCTCGGGATGCGGCTGACCGCCGAGCACCTGGAAGCTCCCCTCCTTCGGGTCGTCCGGCTCGGACACCCGGTGTTGCGAGCGGTGGCCGATCCGGTCCCGACCGACTGGGTCGACACCGAACGTCTGCATGAGTTCGGTGCGAGCCTGATCCGGACCATGGTCGAGGAGGACGGCGTTGGCCTTGCCGCGCCACAGGTCGCCGAGCCGCTGCGCCTGTTCGCCTACTGGGTGCCCGGCGACGAGCCTCGGGACGAGGTCCCACCAACGGTCGTGGTCAACCCGGAGATTCGCCCTGTCGGTGACGAGCTGGTCGAGGGCTGGGAAGGGTGCCTGTCGATCCCGGGTTTGCGCGGACTGGTCCCACGGTTCCGCCGGATCAAGGTCAAGGGACTCACCCTCACTGGAGAGCCGCTGTCGTTCACCGCCGACGACTTCCACGCGAGGGTCATTCAGCACGAGCTCGACCACCTCGACGGCATCGTCTTCCTCGATCGGATGCGGTCGTTGCAGAGCCTGGCCTTCGACCGGGAGCTCGAGCTTCTCGACGCGGACGACGGCGACGGGTCCTGAGGTCGACCGCCGAGATGACGTCGGCGTGCCCGTGAGCAGCTCAGCAGACCCGTTGGAATCTCGCCGACACCGTTTCGCCGCATGGCCGCCGCTTTGGGCGGTCGCGGCCGCCTGCATCGTCGGCGCCCTCGCCGGCACCCTGTCGATCTCCACCACCTCGATCGGATGGCACCTGGCCTCTGGCCGCTGGATCATCGCCCACCACGCAGTGCCCCACGCCGACCCGTTCTCCTTCACAGCATTGGGAACGCCGTGGCTCGACCATGAGTGGCTGTTCCAGGTGGCGGTCGCCGCAGTCGACGAGGTGGCGGGAGGAACCGGGTTGGTGGTCCTGCGCAGCGTGCTGATCGCCGCGCTCGGCGTGGTGCTGCTCGTGATCGGCCACCGCGCCGGGCTCGGTCCGGGGCTGGCCCTTCTGGTCGCCTCGGTCGCGCTCGCCGGCGCACGGATGCGCTTCTTCCTGCGTCCTGAGCTCGTGACTCTGATCGTCGTCCCGGTCGCCGTGGTGCTCTTTCTCGATCGCCGCCGTCTCGGCCTGTGGCCGGCCATCGGGTCGGTCGGCGCCCTGGTTGCCCTGGGGGCCAACTGCCACGCGGGGGTGTTCGCCGCTCCGGCCCTGATCGCTGTCGCGTTCGCGGGCGAGATCGCCGCAACCGTGCTCGGCGGTCACCGCGACATCGCCAGCCTCCGCTCGGGGACCGCAGTGACCTGTGCGGCGCTCCTCGCTCCGCTGGCGACGCCGTACGGGTGGCGCCTCTACACTGTTCCCGTCCGCCTCAGCCGGCTGATCGGGCTGCCGCACATCCCGAACCCTGAGTGGATCGCCCCGGGACCCACGGATGCGCCGGCGCTCTACGTCGCGATCATTGCCGCGGTGCTGCTGCTGACAGCTGCCGAGCGACGCCCGGGACGATGGCTGCTGCTGGTCGCAGTCTCTGCCCTGGCGCTGCGCCACGTCCGCCACGTCGGGCTGTTCTTCGTGACGCTGCCGGTCATCGTGTCCCCCGCTCTGGCGCGGATCGCCGAACATTCGGGGAAGCGGGGAGCCCGTCGCGCCGGTCGCCTCGCATGGGTCGCGACCGCGGTGCTCGCCGTGTGGTTTGCCGTCGTGCCCACGATGCGCTTCGCGAACGGCCCGTGGGCCCCGGTCTACCCGCGTGCCGCCTGCAACGTCCTCGACCGCGAGGGGCTGCGCGAGCTTCGCCTGTACAACGACGTGAACTTCGGCGGCTACCTGATCGGACGCTACTTCCCCGGCCACCGCGTCTTCCTCGACGATCGCAACGAGGTCCACGAACCGCTGCTCGCCGAGATCTACCGGATGCTGTCATCGAGCGACGTCGCCGGCTGGCAGGCCATGCTCGATCGCTGGGGGATCGGGGCAGCGCTGGTCCGCTATCACCCGCCGGTCTCGGTCCGTACTCCCGCAGGCCGACCCCTCGGCCTGCGAGGCTTCTCGGCACTGTGGTTTCCGTCCCGGAGCTGGGCTCTGGTCTACTGGGACGACGTCGCCATGGTCCTGGTCGACCGCACCGCCGTGCCGGCGGGCTGGCTGGACGCACATGAGTACCGCCTCGTCCGACCCGACGACGGCGACGAGCTTGCCCGCGAGCTTGCCCGGGGCGAGGTCCGCCGCGGCGAGGTCGCCCGCGAAGTCCGCCGCGCCCTGCGCGAAGCTCCGGGCTGTCGGCGAGCCCTTGACATCGGCGCCCTCCTGGTCGAGCGCTGATCCTCCTCGCCACCGAGAACTCACGTCCGAGGAGGTCGTGGCGGCCGGCACCCCGCGAGGGGGCGCGATCCACCGGGCTCGTTGTGCCGATTGTGGTGGTTGGGGGGTCGCCTCGCCCGAGCGTCAGTCCTCGGCTGCGGCCGCGTCGGTCCCATTCAGGGCGAGGCGGTGAACCATCTCGTTGAGCGTCGTCGGGCTCAACCGCAGCAGGCGCGCCGCCTTGCGCTGCACGCCGCCGGTACGTTCGAGCGCCTTGGAGATCAGGCGCCGCTGGTAGTCGGCGACTGCGGCGCGGAAATCGACCCCGTCGAGTGGCAGCGTGGGCTCGGCGTCGCGAGCGGACGGGCCGTCGCGCACCGCGGCGGGGAGCTCGTCAAGGTCGATCAGGGACCCCCGGCACAGCACTGCGGCCCGTTCAACCACGTTCTCCAGCTCGCGGACGTTGCCCGGCCAGTGGTAATGAGTCAGCGCCTCCATCGCGTCCGGCGTGAAGCCCTCGACCTGACGCTGGTTTTCGGCCGCATACACTCGCAGGAAGTGATCCGCGAGGAGGGGCACGTCGGCGCTGCGCTCGCGGAGCGGCGGGAGCTCGATCGAAATCACGTTGAGCCGGTAGTAGAGGTCCTCCCGGAAGCGTCCCGCCTGGACCTCCTCCCAGAGGTCGGCGTTGGTCGCGGCAAGCAGGCGCACATCGACCGAGATCGACTCGACGCCGCCGACGCGCCGGAACTCGCGCTCCTGGATGACACGCAGCAGCTTGGTCTGGGTCTCGAGCGATACGGTACCGACCTCGTCGAGGAACAGGGTCCCCTCGTGGGCAGCCTCGAACAACCCCTTGCGGCTCGAGACCGCTCCGGTGAACGCCCCCTTGACGTGGCCGAACAGCGACGACTCGAGGAGCTCGGATGGAATCGCGCTGGTGTGCACTGGCACGAACGCGCGCTCACGGCGGGGGCTCAGGGTGTGGAGTGCACGCGCGACCAGCTCCTTGCCGGTTCCGGACTCTCCCACGATGAGGATATTGGACCGTGCCGGCGCCGCCCGTCGGACGAGCTCATAGACCTCCTGCATCCTGCGACTGGTGCCGACGATCTCGCCCATCCCTTCGAGGCGGCTCTTGAGCTGGACGTTCTCCATCTGCAGTCGGCGCTTCTCCGCCGCCTGCCGGATGACATGCAGGACCTCATCGTTCTTGAACGGCTTCGGAACGTAGTGGAACGCACCCTGGCGCATCGCCTCGATGGCCGACTCGATCGACGAGTACGCGGTGATGACCACGACCGGAAGCTGCGGATCGAACGCCTTGATCTCGGGCAGCACGTCGATCCCGTTGCGGTCCGGAAGCATGATGTCGAGCAACACGACATCGACATCCTCTTCCCGCAGGGTCCGCATACCGTCGACCGCGTTCATGGCGGTGAGGCACTCGAAGCCGTTCTTGCGCAGCAGCGTCCCGAGCACGTCCTGGAGGACGGGCTCATCATCGATCACGAGGACGGTTCCGCTGCCTCCCATTTCGGTAGCCTGAGTGAGGCCCGCGCCCCGCCCATTTCAGAGCTGGAGACGGCGACCTCCCCGTCAAGCTGGGTGATCATATCACGCGTGATGGCGAGCCCCAGACCGGTACCACCTCTGTCCGTCTTGGTCGTAAAGAAGGGCTCGAAGACCTTGTCCCGGAACTCCTCCGGGACTCCCGGACCGGCATCGTCCACGTGCACCTCGCCCCATGACCCGCGAGCCTCCACCACCACCCGGATCATCGTCTCCGGCGGTGAGGCCTCGATCGCGTTCCGGACGAGGTTGGAGACCGCGAGCTCGACCGCTCCGGGCGCGCCCGACACCATCACCGCCTGGCCTGGGCGAACGACGTCGATCCTGTCGCCGGCGCCGCCGGTTCGAGCGGCATCGCGCGCGGCCCGCTCGGCTGTGTCGCCGAGATCGAAAACCACCCTGTCGCCACGGCTGCCGCGGACCGCGGCATGGAGATTGGCCACGATCCTCGACACTCGGAAGCTCTGCGCAACCAGCTTGCCGACAAGCTCCGCCCTCGGGTCGTCATTCGAGGTCATCTCGCCCAGCATCTGGGCGAACGACGCGATGCCGGTGAGCGGCGTGTTGATCTCGTGTGCCAGCCCAGAGGCGAGCCTACCGAGGGCGGCAAGACGCTCCTGCTCGCGCAACCGATCCTGCAGGTCACGCAGCTCGGTCACGTCCTGGAGCACCACGACACGCCCGTTGAAGCTGCCGCTGTCCAACTCGAGCACCGACACCGCGAGGACGACGCGACGAGGCGAGTCCGAGCGAGTGACCGACTCCGCGTTCTCGGCGTGGAGCGGCAGTGTCGGGTGCCAGCTCACGGGCATTTCGACGAGCTCCTCGAGCGCCATCCCGACCAGGGTCGCGGGGTCGTGCCCAAACAGCTCTGCCGCCTCGGCGTTCCCCGACAGGATGCGCCCGGTGGCATCGCAGACCAGGATCCCCGCCGCCGACGACTCGATGATCCGCTGGGTGTTGGCGTGCAGGATGCGGTACTCCTCCGCCTGACGGCGGAGATCGTCGAACAGGCGCGCGCTCTCCAACGCCAGCGCGGCCTGTGCGGCGAAGCCCGTGACCACCTCGCGCGCCTCGCTGCCGAGGGGGAAGATCCCCCGGCGCAGGCCGAGGTAGGCCAGACCGTGGACTGTCCCTCCGCGCTCGAGCGGCAGGCGCAGAGCATGTCCGGCGTCGGCGAGGAGGCGCTCGAGCCCGGTGGGGTAGGGCGCGGTGATCACCTCCCCGGGCAGCACCTCCGGAGCATCGTCGCCGCTGGCGGTGACGCGGTGGAAACAATCGTCCGAGCGACGAACGTAGGTCGCGACGAGCTCGAACTCGAGCCCGTCGTGGAGCACGTCGGCCAGCCGTCCGAGGACCTCACGAGAGTTCCCAGCTCGGAGGAACTCCCGCGCCGTCTGGGCGAGGAGACCCTGGGGAGCTGGCCGCCCGTGGTAGAGCCACTTGTCGAGAAAACGCTCCACTCGCTGGCGCATCGGCTGGACGAGAACCACCAACAACACACCGGTGGCGAAGGCGACGAGGTTGCGCAGCGGTCCGAGGTCCGAGGCATAGCTGAGCAGGATCCGGTTCGTGGTCGAGAAGATCAAACCGCCGGCGACGACCACCAGGGTCGCCGACAGGAGGTCGCGGGAGATTGGCTCCAGATCCCACAGCCGGTATTCGACGAGCGCGGCCAGGAACCCGAGCGGGACCGCCGCCACCGGGAGCACCGCGAGCCAGGTGAACGGTTCGAACCAGACCCCGAGCCATCGTGGAAGGACAACGACAGCGGCGTAGGGCGCGAGGCCGATGAACATGCCCAGCGCCACCCACTCGATCTGACGGCGGACGCGCGCAACGCGGATCGATGCCCGCCAGCGGCGAACCTGGAGGGCCGCCCCGACCGCGAGCGCGATGCCGAACACTCCACGCAGCCCGGCGGCCACTGCCGGCCACCACACCTGGCCTCCGGGCACGAGCGCGGTTGCCGCCGCGATCGCCATCGCCGCGACCGTGAGGAGGTCGTAGAGCTTGAGCGAAGGACGTCGTTCGGGGAAGACTGCGAAGAAGCGCAGCAGGAGAAAGGGCACGCCGGCGCCGGCCGCCCGGTGGAGCACGCCCAGCGCCGTTTCGGCGTCCGCCGTCCGGTGTGGGATGGCGGCCACCACCAGCGACGCGACGGCGAGCGCGAGGAAGGTCGTTGCCTCCCGACGCCGGGTTCCGAGCACCGCCCACAGGGCGCAGCCGAGCCCGAAGACGGCGACCAGCGACCTCGTCAGGTAGACCGCATCGACCCGGGGAGGCGGTGCGTGGAAGGACGCCTGACGCTCGTCGCCGAAACGCCCCCGCACGGTGAGCGTATGACTCCCGGCCGCGAGCACGAACAGGGGATCGTCGAGGCGCTCCACTGCGACCCCGTCGATGGCCATGATCAGGTCGCCCTCCTCGAGGCCGGCCACCTGCGCCGAGCTTCCAACCGGTGCGAGGTCGACCTGGATCGCACCCCGCACCCAGGTCACCCCGAAGTCGAGCACGAAGAAGCTGCGGGTCGTGCGCACCAGGGACGTGACCGCAACGGCGAGAGCAAGCGCACCGACCACGAGCAGGCCGACCCGACGCATCCGCAGCCCGACGGCAGGATAGAGCCCGGACGAGCGCGCAGACGTGACCGCGGAGGCGGACCCTGCTGTTTCCTCCGGCCACGCCATGGTCCAGCCTATCTCGGGGAGGCGACGGCCGCCATCCCCGACGTCGCCCTCTCGCCGAGCACGGGTTCAGTCTCTGTCCACGCCGGCAGATCGTACCCGCACGCATGGTGCTTCCAGGTCGGCGGTGGGCCTTTTGAGGAGCATCGCATCGCCCCATGATGCCACCTTCCTGCCGGCCGGTCACTGGCCGCGAAGGCCCTCAGGGCTGGACCGTGAGCTCCTCGCTCGGCTCGGCGTCCGCGCTCCTCACCGCTTTGCATCGCATCAGATCGCGCACCGCCAGGGCAATCTGGCCGCGGCTGAAGGGCAGCCTCTCGGCGAGCGCTCCCCAGCCCATCGGTTCGGCCGCGATCGCCCGCCAGACCTGTTCCAGGAGCTCCGGATCTCCCTCCGGCGCAAGACTCATCTGGCGGGTGGCGACACCCAAGACAACCTCGGGCGCCAGCTCGGAGGCGAATCGGCGGTACTCGTCGGAGATTCGCGCTGCCTCGAACAGTAGTCCGGTGAGCTCGAAGCGCTGAGCGCCGGCGAGTGACGCTGCGGTCGACGTGAAGGTGAAGCTCCCGCGCTCGGGCGGGGAGACGAGGATCTCGAGAAACGCTTCGACGCCGGTGAGCACGCCGCACGCCATCGGGCCGACAGCGCGGTCGGCGACGTGGATCGCGCCGAACTTACTGCCGCGCGAATCGCTCACCTCGAGAGTGCCTGCGGCCCCGGACTCGACGACGGTCTGTAGGATCGTGGGCAGGTCGAAGTGCTCCAGGTTGCCGCCGAGGCGCGCCGTGCGTGCGCCCAGGGTGGCGAAGCTACCCTCCAGCCTGCGCGCGAGATTGTGCAGGTACTGCATTGAGAATTCTCGTGACGAGTACAGCTTGCGGAGGACCTGCGGACGCAGCCACTGAATCGTCGTACCCCCTTCAGGGAACTGCGCAAGCGAGCTGAATGCCGTGCCGGTGATGACTTTGCTCTCGGCCAGCGTCGCACCTGGTCCGAGATACGCGACGGGTTCGGCCTCACCCCCCGGAACCTCCGACCGGCAGACCTCGACCACCCCGTCGGCCACGAGGTAGAGCGCCGAAGGTGCCTGCCGCGGCCTGAACAAGACCTCGCCTGGAGCGTGTCGACACACCCGCCCGAGCTGGGCAAAGGCCACACGCTCCTCCTGAGCCAGCGCCTGGAAGAACGGGCTGTCGCTCAGAAATCGGACGATTTCATCCGGCCGCATCGTCGTCGCATGCTATCACTTACACCTTCATCCCACCACGTCCCGTCGAAAGCGCGCGGGCGGAGGACCGACGGCGGGCGACCCCGCCCCCGGGCGACACCTGCGCCTCACGCCGACTCTGACCCCGCTGCCGGGCTGGCGAGCACTCGACGGACCATGACCGCCACCGTCACCAGACCGCCGAGGAGGAGCACCGCGAAGAGCACGAAGTTGCCCCACTGCGGCCGGATGACCGCCACCGCGGACGACAGCGACGGCTCCAGGTACAGGGTGCGTACCTGATGCCGGGTCACGCTCATGACCGCGACCGTGAGGGTTGCGGCGGCAAGCGTCCCGGTGACGAGGCCTCTGCTTGAGAAGGGATCCCGGACCCTGGTCAGCATCATGAGGACCCCGACTGCGAGCACGACCGCGAGCGTCAGCGGGGCCAGCATCGAAGCACCGTGACGCATCAGCCCGAGGAGCACCGGGCGGGGCAGGAGCAACAGCAGCAGTACCCCGTCGACGAGCTGCAGCGCGGTCGCAACCAGAGCCCAGCGCCATGCAAATGTGGCGATCGCGCGGTTGGTCGACGCATCCCGTCCGGCGGTTCCCTCTCGTACCGCCCACCAGGCGACCACGAGCGCGCTGAACGCGACGGCTGCGAGGAGAAAGTGGAGTAGGCGTGGCACGTAGGTGGGATCGGCCAGGACGCTCCAGCGGCCGGCCGCGGCTTCCGACCAGCGCTCGGGCTGCGCGTGGAGCAGCTGGACCGCGACCTGCACCATGGCGATGCCGACAAAGGCCGCAGCGGACAGCCACACCCACAGGCCGCCGCCGCTCCGGCCCGCAGGCACGCCGCGGAACTTGTAGAGGTAGAGAGCGTAGTAGCCCCCGAGCAGGAGCAGCAGGAAACCGAACCACGCCCAGCCGATGAGGATGGTCGCGGTGTAGAAGGTCTGCTGGTAAAGCACCTGGACGAAGAGCAACGGGGCGATTCCGGTGGTGATCGCAAGCGACACCGCGTAGCCGTTGATCCGGGTCAGACGGGCGGCGAGGATTGCGCGCGGATCCTCCCGACGGCCGCCGGACAGCGCGTGCCCGACTGCGGCCAGGAGCCCACCGCCCACCGCGAGGTTGAGAAACAGCACGTGGAGGAAGAAGGTGAGGACGAGCAGGACGTGGAACAGCCACAACGGGCCGGGAAGCCCGGCGGGGTCCAGGGCGGGAAGCAGGTTCGGAGTCATCGTTCACCTCCGAGCCGGGCAGCCTGGGAGCTGCTGGCGCTGCCGAGCGCAACGAGATACCGGCTGAGGGCCTCGACCTCCTCCTCGCTGCCGACCACGGGCGGCATGAACGGATAGTCGAGGGTGCCGGACGCAATTTTCTCGCCCGGGCCGAGGCCGGCGTAGGTGTCACCCATGCTGTACAGCGCCATGAGCACGCCGGACACCATGTCCGGATCGTCGGGGAGCAGCCGGCGGATGCCCCGGTAGCCGTCAAGGGTGTGGCAGCTCGCGCACTGGGCCTGGAAGATGCGGCGGCCGACGGCGACCGGATCCGCGCTGCCCCCGGTGGCGGCCCAACCTGAGTGGGCCAGAAATCCGTCCCGATTGAGGTCCGCGATCTGGTCGATCCGGAGCCCGTTGGAGAACATGTAGCCGTGGATCAGGAACGGCTTGCGGACCCCTTCCCGGAGGCGTTCGTATCCCGCGAAGAAGGTGAATGCGACGGCCATCAGGACGACCGCCACGGCCGGCCGCACCAGCCGCGGCAGCGCGAGCAGCAGCACCAGTGCCAGAACGAGCACCGCCGCCAGCGCCCACAGCGCGATGTGCCGGGTCGATGCCAGCGGCGCCAGCAGGGGCGAGGGCCC
>Ga0315540_10002352_pt1 | contig 10677 bp, 8 predicted proteins | sample SalMarSW160110MG_FD_203677 | JGI IMG/M metagenome (GOLD analysis project Ga0315540, IMG submission 203677) | Salt marsh sediment microbial communities from the Plum Island Ecosystem LTER, Massachusetts, United States - Salt Marsh Sediment SW1601-10 ... | reverse complement strand
TGGCCGCCTTCGTGGGCCTGGGGATGCTCGTCTGGATCCTGGGCGACGTGGCACTGCGCGGGACTCAGGCGATCAACTGGACGTTCTTCACCCAGCTCCCCTCCCCCCCCGGCCAGGGCGGCGGGGGCCTGGCCAACGCCATCGCCGGGACCCTGCTCCTGACCGTCGTGGCGGCCCTGATGGCGGTGCCCATCGGCGTTCTGGCGGGCACCTACCTGGCCGAATTCGGCGCCGCGACCAAGTTCGGCGCGGCGGTGCGCTACGTGTCCGACATCCTGGTGTCGGCCCCGTCGATCGTGGTGGGGGTGTTCGTCTACCTGGTCATGGTCAAGCCCCTGGGCAACTTCTCGGGCTGGTCCGGGGCGGTGTCGCTGGCGATTATCATGCTGCCGGTGGTCACCCGGACCACGGAGGAGATGCTGCGCCTGGTGCCGCTCGAGATGCGCGAGTCCACCCTGGCCCTGGGCGCGCCGTACTGGCGGATGATGGTGGGGGTCATCTACCGGGCCGCGGCGGCGGGCATGGTCACGGGGATCCTGCTGGCCGTGGCGCGGGTCTCGGGGGAGACGGCGCCGCTGTTGTTCACCGCCCTCAACAGCCCCTACTGGATGAACGGCCTGAACGAGCCCATGGCGAACCTGACCGTCACCCTGTTCAACTACGCCATGAGCCCCTACGACGACTGGCACGCCATGGCCTGGGGCGCCGCCTTCCTGATCACGGCGGCGGTCCTGGCCCTGACCGTGACCTCGCGCCTGGTGCTCGCCCGGACCCACCGCCCGTAGGGTATATACCAATGATCCGCCCCCAACAGACCCGGGACCCCATGACCGAAGACCCCTCCACCGCCCAGAACCCGCCGGAGACGCCGCACCTCGAGCTCCCCACGCCCATGGTGCAGGAGGCCGCTCCCGTCACCGACCCCAAGATCTCCGTGCGCGACCTCAATTTCTACTACGGCGGGAAGCAGGCCCTCACGGACAACACCCTCGACATTGCCCGCGGCGAGGTCACCGCCTTCATCGGCCCCTCGGGCTGCGGCAAAAGCACCCACATCCGCACCTACAACCGGATGTACGAGCTCTACAAGGGCCAGCGCGCCACCGGCGAGATCCTCCTGGACGGGGTGAACATCCTGGACCCGGCCATTCCCGCCCTCTCCCTGCGCCACAAGATCGGGATGATCTTCCAGAAAGCCACCCCGTTCCCCATGACCGTGTTCGACAACGTGGCCTACGGCCTGCGCCTGCGCGGCGGCATGCCCAAGAGCGAGCTGGAGGGGCGCGTGGAGGAGGCCCTGAAGGGCTCCGCCCTGTGGGACGAGGTCAAGGACATGCTGAACCAGCAGGGCACCCAGCTCTCCGGCGGCCAGCAGCAGCGCCTGTGCATCGCCCGCGCCATCGCCGTGGAGCCCGAGGTGCTGCTCATGGACGAGCCGTGCTCGGCCCTGGACCCCATCGCCACCGGCAAGATCGAGGAGCTGATCGACGAGTTCAAGGGCCGCTTCACCGTGGTCATCGTCACCCACAACATGCAGCAGGCGGGGCGCGTGTCGGACTACACGGCGTTCTTCTACCTGGGACGCCTGGTGGAGTTCGGCGAGACGGAGGCCCTGTTCACCCGGCCCCAGAACGAGCAGACCGAGGCCTACATCACCGGCCGGTTCGGCTGAGTCCGGACCCGCACCAGGAGGCAACCCGCACGCCCATGGCCACCAAGGCCCACACCATGCGCCGGTTCGACGACGAGCTCTCCGAGCTCAAGGCCAAGGTCCTCTCCCTGGGGGGCCTGGTGGAGAAGGCCATCGCCGGCGCCACGCAGGCCCTCATGACGGGCGACTCGGCCCTCGCCGAGCGGACCATCGAGCGCGACGCGGCGGTCAACGCCCTGGAGGTCCAGTGCGACGAGCTGATCCGCCGGATTCTCGTATTGCGCCAGCCGGCCGCGCGGGACCTGCGCTTCATCCTGTCGTCGGTGAAGGTGGTCACGGACCTGGAGCGCATGGGCGACCTGGCCGTGGGCATCAGCGAGGGGGCGCTGCGCCTCCAGGGAACGGGCATCCATCCCCTGGGGGCCCTGTCCAACATGTCCGAGGCGGTCCAGTCCCAGGTCCAGCGGGCCCTGGACGCCCTCTCGCGGGGCGATATCGACCTGGCCATCCAGGTGATCGAGCACGACGCCTCGGTGGACGAGATGTACCACTCGCTCTACCGCGAGATCCTCACCTACATGCTCGAGAACCCGCCGGGCATCAGCGGCTACATCATCCTGTCGAACATCTCCAAGAACCTGGAGCGGATCGGCGACCACGCCACGAACATTTGCGAAATGGTAATCTACATGATCCGCGGGCACGACATCCGCCACGTGGACCACGAGGCCGCCGCCGCCCTCCTCAAGGAGGAGGAAGCCCGCCAGCCGTAAGGCCCGGCCTGACCCCAAGGACGCACGCCCACAGGACGCACCGCTGCACGATGCGCTGGTTGTCGGGAAACGAGGCGCCGCGGCGGGCGCCCGGAAGTCACGGAGGACGCCGGGGGCGGTGAAGCTCGGCGACCTGCGCGTCCTTTTCTGGATCGCCCTCTTCCTCCTGGCCGGCGAGGCCGGGCTGGAATTCCGGGCCCACCTGCACGGCTGGGGCACGCCCCTGTTCGGCGATCGCGCCGTGGCGGCGGACGCGGGCGGGTCCGGCCCCCCCGGGGACGGGCCCGCGTACGGTCCGACGCGCGGGTTCCCGTTCCGCAGCGCCGTCGTCCCCCGGGAGAAGCGGCCGGGCGTCCCCCGGATTTGGGTCGCCTCGGCCTCCTACGGCGAGGACGTCTACCTCCCCCCCGACGAGATCTTCCCGAGCCGCTTGGAGGCGCTTCTGGCCGAAGCCGGGGTCCCCGTGGAGGTGCTCAACGCCAGCCGGGCGGGCATGGACACGGACGCCAACACGGACGACCTGGAGCGCCTCGGGGCCGACTGGCGGCCCGACGTGGTGATCCTCTACCAGATGTCGGGCGACATCAACGACCTCTCGCACCGGCTCCTGGGGGGGACGAAGTCCCGCGACGACACCCCCCCAGGTGACCCGGCGAACGACCCGGCGGAGGACCCGGCGAACGACCCGGGGGAAAAGCCCGAGGCCGACTGGCCGACCCGGGCGGTGGAGTCCACCACCCTCTACGCCCAGGTCAAGGCGAACCTCTCCAGCCAGGTGGTGCAGCAGCGCCTCCTGGCCGACACCCTGGGCGACGCGGGGGAGGCGGCGTTCGCCCACCGCCTGCGCCGCCTGGTCGCCGCCTGCCGGAAGATCGGGGCGACACCCGTCCTGGTGACCTTCGCCGCGAGCTATGACCGGCACAACCTGGCCCGCATGCCCCTGGGCGTGCGCAACGGCGTGTTCCGCTACAACCAGGAGCTGTCCATGGACGGCTGGGTCCGGACCATCGAGCGGTACAACCGCGTCATGGCGCGGGTGGCCGCCGAGACCGGGGCCGGGCTCGTGGACGTGAACGCCGCCCTGGGCGGGAAGGACGCGTACTTCCGCGACTTCGTCCACTTCACCCCCGAGGGGCACAAGATCGTGGCCGACACCCTCGCCGCGGCCCTGCTCCAGCCTCCGCCGGGCTCGCCCCTTTCCCGGCTGGCGCGCGGAGGGGCGGCGCCGTGAGCTTCAACTCGCCCGAGTTCCTGTTCTTCCTGCCGTCGGTGCTGGTGATCTACGGCCTGCTGTTCCGGCGCGATCTGCTGCGCACGACCTTTCTGCTTTGCGCCAGCTACATGTTCTACATGTCGTGGAACTGGCGCTACGCCGGTCTCATCGCGGCCTCCACGATGGTGGACTACTACGTGGGCCTGCGCCTCTCCGGCGAGGAGCGGCAGGCCCGGCGCCGGCTGCTGCTGATCGCGAGCCTGTGCTGCAACCTGGGGCTGCTCGGCTACTTCAAGTACAACAACTTCTTCGTGGACCTCATCACGCCCCTGTTCGGGGTGGACATGAGCTTCCTGAAGCACTCCTTCCTGTTGCCGGTCGGCATCTCCTTCTACACGTTCCAGACCCTGAGCTACACGATCGACGTGTACCGCCGGCACATCGAGCACGAGCCGAACCTCATCCGGTTCGCCACCTACGTGGCCTTCTTCCCCCAGCTGGTGGCGGGGCCCATCGTGCGGGCGCGGGACTTCCTGCCCCAGATGCGGCGCACGCCGGACGTGAGCCGGGAGAACGTCCAGCGCGGCCTGTACCTCGTGTTCCAGGGCCTGGCGAAGAAGGTGCTCCTGGCGGACCTCCTCGCCGGCCTGGCGGTGGACGCGGTCTTCTCCGACCCGTCCGGGTTCTCGTCCTGGGACCTGCTGATGGGGCTGTACGCCTACGCGTTCCAGATCTACAACGACTTCTCCGGCTACAGCGACGTGGCGATCGGGGCGGCCCTGATGCTGGGGTTCTACCTGCCCCAGAACTTCAACCGCCCCTACCTGGCCCAGAACCCGCGGGAGTTCTGGACCCGGTGGCACATCTCCCTGTCCACCTGGCTGCGCGACTACCTGTACATCCCCCTCGGCGGCAACCGGGGCACCCGGGCGCGGGTGGCCTTCTCCCTGATGATGACGATGCTGCTGGGCGGCCTGTGGCACGGGGCGGCGCTGAACTTCGTGTTCTGGGGCGCCTACCACGGCGTGCTCCTGGTGCTCTACCGCGGGGCCAGCAAGCACGGGGCCGACGCGCTGCCGGCCAGGATCCTCAACCGGATCGTCTGCTTCCACCTGGTGCTGGTGGGGTGGCTCCTGTTCCGGGGCGGGGACATGCAGACCATCCAGGCCTACGTGACGGGGCTGTCGCACCTCACCCTGGGCACCCGCCTGCACCCGATGTTCTACGGCGTCCTGGGGCTGGCCTTCTTCACCCACGTCTTCCCCAAGGCGTGGGTGACGCGGGCCGCCGACCTCTTCGCCGGCACGCCGGCCGCGCTCCAGGGGGCCGTGTACGCGGGGCTCCTGGTGCTCTTCATGGGGGCGACGCTGGAGTCGCCCGCCTTCATCTATTTTCAGTTCTAGCGGGTTCCGGCTCTGACGGCGGGACCCGCCGGGCGCCGGGCAGCGGGCGCGGGGGGCTACAGGAAGTACGCCTTCAGGACGTACTGCTGCATCATGCGCTGGGTGTTGAAGAACGACGCGTTGAGCGCGATCGCGTGGCGCATGACCTCCAGGTAGCGGTCGCGCTCCTGGTAGAACATGGGCAGGACGGCCTTCTCCAGCTTGGAGAGCAGGTCCTCGGTGTCGCGGGTGTGATTGACCTCGCCGCCGCTGTTGCGGTGGTTCTCGCCGATCGCCCAGCCGGTCACCCCCTCGATGCAGCCCTCGATCCACCACCCGTCCAGGACGCTCAAACTCGGCACGCCGTTGGCAGCGGCCTTCATGCCGCTGGTGCCGGAGGCCTCCATGGGGGGATGCGGGGTGTTGAGCCACAGGTCCACCCCGGACGTGATGAGCTGACCCAAGGCCATGTCGTAGTTGCCGACGAAGACCACCTTGATGTCGTCCTTGAGGGCCTCGGCGGCCTCCAGGATCTTGTGGATCAGGGCCTTGCCCTCCCGGTCGGCCGGGTGGGCCTTGCCGGCGCAGATCACCTGGATGGGCCCCAGGGTGTGGACAAGATGCTTCAGGCGGTCCAGGTCGTGGAAGATCAGGTCCGGGCGCTTGTAGGGGGTCATGCGGCGGGCGAAGCCGATGGTGAAGGTCTCCAGCTCCAGCCCCGCGTTGGTGAAGCGGTTGACGTAGTCCAGCAGCTCCCGCTTGGCCTCGTGGTGGGCGCGCCAGACCTCGGGCTTGGGGATGGAGAGGGCGTAGCGCAGGGAGAAGTTGTCCTCCTGCCAGCCCGGGATGTGGCGGTCGAACAGCTCGGCCATGGCGGGCGCGACCCAGGTGGCCATGTGGACGCCGTTGGTGATCGAGTCGATCGTGTGCGAGGTGAACATGTGGCGCGCCACCTCGCCGTGCTTCTTGGCGACGCCGTTGACGAAGCGCGACAGGTTCAGGGCGAGGAAGGTCATGTTGACCTCGCCGTCGCAGCAGAAGATGTCGCTCATGCCGAACTCGGGGCGCGAGCCCAAGAGCTTCTCCACCGTTCCCACCGGGAACTTGTCGTGGCCGGCCGGGACCGGCGTGTGGGTGGTGAAGACGCAGCGCTCGCGCACCGCGTGCACGTCGGCCATCACCGGCACCGTGCGGCCGGCCTGGCGGGCGTGCTCCTCGAGCAGCTCCAGGACCAGGAAGGCCGAGTGGCCCTCGTTCATGTGGTAGCGCCCCAGCTGGCCGTAGCCCACGGCCCGCAGGACGCGCACGCCGCCGATGCCGAGCACGGCCTCCTGGCGGATGCGCATGTCCTTGCCGTCGCCGTAGAGGTGGTCGGTGATGCGGCGGTCGTCCGGGGCGTTCTCGGGCAGGTCGGTGTCCAGGAAGTAGACCGGCACCACGTGTCCGCCGGCCCCCACGACCTTGTGCTTCCAGGCCCGCACCACCACGTCGCGGCCGGCCAGGGAGAGGGTGACGCGGGCAGGCGACTCGGTCAGGTAGTCCTCCACCGCCCAGGCGACCGCCTCCTCCACCTGCTCGCCGTCCGGCCCGATGCGCTGGTAGAAGTAGCCCTGGCGGTGCAGGAGGGTGACGGCCACCATGGGGATGCGCAGGTCGGCGGCGGCGCGGACCGTGTCGCCGGCCAGGATCCCTAAGCCGCCGGCATAGGTGGGCATGCCCGCCTCGACGGCGATCTCCATGGAGAAGTAGGCGACGGAGGTGTTGGGGTCCATGGACCGGTTCAGCGTCTCTTGCGGCGAGTGGGGGCGTGTCGAACGCGGCCCCGGGTTCGACGCAAATGATAGCGCAACCGCGGGAGCCCGCGGCGCACGGATCGGGCCATTTCGCGGATCAGCCGGCGGCGGGATCGCCCACCGGCTCGCCGTCCTTGACGAACATCAGGCCGATGGCGTCCGGGGCCACCCACACCACCCGGGCCGACAGGGTCGGCGGCTCGGCCCCGTCGCCGGTGTTCGCGACCAGGCGCGCCTGCACCATCGTCCCCACCGGCGGCGGCGGGTTGAAGGGCGGCTCCAGGCGCACGCCGCCGTCGCTCAGGTCCTGCGTCAACGCCCGGGCGGTGCCGTGGCCGGGCCACGTGACCTCCACCTCCAGAAAGGCGTCGAACCGTTCGTGCTTGCGGTTCTCGTGCATCGCGCTCGTCCCCCCTTCGGCGCCCTTGCCACAAAGGGGCCTCTCCCCGTATAAATCGGGACGTTCCGGGCAAAACCTTAGCCCCGCAGACGGTTTTCCGTGCCCCATCCGCCCCGATCATCCGATCCCGGCGCCCGCCCCTGGGTCCTGGCCGCCCTCCTCCTGGCGCTGGCCGTCCCGGCCCACGCGGGAGAGCCCCGGGCCCGGGACCTGGGGGTGCCGTTCGAGGGGACGCCCGGCCCCCTGAACGCCATCACGGACCTCCCCGGGGTGCGCGTGGGCCACACGACGATCGTGCGCGACCTGAAAGGCGGCAAGGCCGTCCGGACCGGCGTCACCGCCGTCTTCCCGGGCCCCGCCGCCACGGACGCGCGCTACCCCGCCGCCACCTTCGCCCTCAACGGCAACGGCGAGATGACCGGGACCCTGTGGGTGGACGAGTCGGGCCTCCTGGAGGGCCCCGTGGTCCTGACCAACACCCACAGCGTGGGGATCGCCCGGGACGCGGTGGTGGCCTGGGGCCAGCGGCGCTTCCCCGGCACGGCCACGTACTCCCTGCCGGTCGTGGCCGAGACCTGGGACGGGTTCCTGAACGACATCAACGGCTTCCACGTCCATCCGGAGGACGTCCTCGCCGCCCTGGACGGGGCCGCCGGCGGCCCGGTGGCGGAGGGCGACGTGGGCGGCGGGACGGGCATGGTGGCCTACGGCTTCAAGGGCGGGATCGGCACCGCCTCGCGCGTGCTGGCGGCCGAGGCCGGGGGCTATACGGTGGGGGTGCTGGTCCAGGCCAACTACGGGCGCCGGCCCCAGCTGACCATCGCCGGGGTGCCCGTGGGGCGGGAAATCCCGGACCTGATGCCGGAGCGGGGCACGGAGACGGGCGCCGCCGACGTGCCCCGGGCGGGCCGGACCGGCTCCGTGATCGTCCTGGTCGCCACCGACGCGCCCCTCCTGCCCCATCAGCTGGCCCGCCTGTGCCGCCGCATCCCCCTCGGCCTGGGGCGCCTGGGGAGCGTCGCCACGGACTCCTCGGGCGACCTGTTCCTGTGCTTCTCCACCCGCCGGCCGAGCACGGGCGCCCATGGCATCGAGCAGTGGCAGGCCGTGCCCAACGGCCGCATGGACCCGCTCTTCACGGCCACGGTCCGGTCCGTGGAGGAGGCGGTGGTCAACGCCCTGGTGGCGGCCCGGACCATGACCGGGAACGCGGGGCACACGGTCCATGCCCTGCCCCACGACCGCCTGCGGGCGGTGCTGAAGCGCTACAACCGGCTCGTCGAACCCTAGGCGGCGTCACCCTCCGGGGTCAGGGCGACCTCCACCCGGGGAACGACCCGGCTCACGTCGTGCCGCGCCACGCTGGCCGCGACCCGGTCCCGGGGGGGCAGGGACCCGTCCAGGGCGGCGGTGAGACGCTCGCCCAGGGCCCCCACGTCGCCGGCGGGCACCGTCCAGCCGTTCACACCGTCCATCACCGCGGTGCCACCGGGGCAGGCGAACGCCACCACCGGCGTCCCCAGGCTCAGGACCTCCAGAACCACGTTGGGGAAGCCCTCGTAGCGGGACGGCAGGACGAACAGGTCGGCATGACGGAACCAGGGGAAGGGGTTGTCCTGAAAGCCCTCGAAGACCACCCGCCCGGCGACCCCCAGCTCCCGGGCCCGGCGCTCCAGGGCGGCCCGGTCCGGCCCCTGCCCCAGGAGGTGCAGGGTGACGTCCGGATGCCGAGCAGCCACCTGGGCGAATGCCGGGAGCAGGAGGTCAAACCCCTTCTGGGGCACGAACCGTCCGGCGCCGACCAGATGGCGGCCCGGGCCGAACGGGTTCGCGTCCACCTCGGCACGGGCCGCAATCGCGGCGATGTCCAGGGGGTTCGGGATGACACGGGTGCGCTCCCGCGACACGCCCGCGCGCGCCACGTCGGCTGCCATGTCCTCGGTCTCGCACAGCATCGCGTCGGCCCGGCGGTTCGCGGGCGCGTACAGCCGCCAGCGCAGCCACCCGTAGGGCATGCGGCGCACGTGCACCGTGGGCAGGCAGGTCTCCCGCGCCACGAACCGCGTGCCCTTGGGCGCGAACGGCTTGAGCAGGAGGACGAGGGTGTTGTGAAAGGTGAGGGTCGAAAAGACCGTGTCCGGCCGCAGGCGCCGGATGAGCCGTAGAAGGCGCAGGAACGAGAGGGGGTTGCGTCCGCCCAGCACATAAACGGGCACGTCGTCCGGCAGGTCGGCCAGGTAACCCCCCTTGCGCTCGACCAGGGCCAGGTGCGGCTCGAAGCGGTCCCGGTCCAGGTGCTTCAGCAGGGTCACGAACACCCGCTCCGCGCCGCCCCCCTCCAGCGTCGGGATGGTGAACAGGACGCAGACCCGGCTCAACGGCCCTCCAGCCAGGCCTGGAACATGAGCACGTCCCACAGGTGGTGGCGCCAGTCGTGGGTGCCCGCGAGGTGCTCCGCCCACTTGCGCCGGATGGGGGCCGGGTCCAGGTAGCCCTCGCGGCGCAGGCGGGCCTCGTCCAGGAGCGATTCGGCCCAGTCGCGCAGGGGAACCCGCAGCCACTCCCCCACCGGGACGGCGAAGCCCGCCTTGGGGCGCTCCACCAGGTCCGCCGGGACGTGCTTGTGCAGGACCTTCCGAAGCAGCCACTTGGACCTGCCGCCCCGGGTCTTCATGGCGAGGGGCAGGCGCCAAACGAAGGCGACGAGGCGGTGGTCCAGGAGCGGCTCGCGAGTCTCCAGGCTGACCGCCATCGCCGCCCGGTCCACCTTCACCAGGACGTCGTCGGGCAGGTAGCTCAGCATGTCCCAGGCCATCATGCGGGACGGGAGGTCCTTGAGGGCCGGCCAGCGCGCCGGGTCCGTGAGGACCGTCGGGGGCTCCGCCGCGCCCGGCACGAGCCCCGCCGGGTTCGTCCAGTGGGAGACCAGGCGGCGGTAGATCGCCTCGGGCCCCTCGGCCGCCAGGAAGCCCGCCGCGGCGTGGACCTTCTCCCCCACCGACGCCCGGCCGTAGCGCGCGAGGAGCGGCCCGGTCCAGCCCAGGGCCCGGTCCCACCCCTCCGCCGGCAGCTTGCGCAGGAGCCCGGCGCCCGCCTGGCGGACCGGGTCGGGCAGCTTCCCGGCGGTGCTCCACACGGCCCGGGCGGTGGCGTAGCGGTCGTAGCCGAAGAACAGCTCGTCGCCCCCGTCCCCCGACAGGGCCACGGTGACGTGCTTCCGCGCCATGCGGCACAACAGCAGCGTCGGGACCTGGGCCACGTCGGCGAACGGCTCGCTCCACACCTTCGGCAGCTCGGGCACCAGGGCGAGGGCGTCGTCCGGGCCCACGTACAGCTCCGTGTGCTCCGTCCCCAGGTGCTTCGCCACCGCCTTGGCGTGGGGGGCCTCGTCGTATCCGGCCTCGGCGAAGCCGATGGTGAACGTCCGCACCGGGCGGTCGGACTCGGACTGGAGCAGGGCCGTCA
>Ga0315540_10002351_pt1 | contig 10678 bp, 9 predicted proteins | sample SalMarSW160110MG_FD_203677 | JGI IMG/M metagenome (GOLD analysis project Ga0315540, IMG submission 203677) | Salt marsh sediment microbial communities from the Plum Island Ecosystem LTER, Massachusetts, United States - Salt Marsh Sediment SW1601-10 ... | reverse complement strand
CGCCCCGCCGTCGGGCAGATCATCGCGGTCAACCGAGGTGACGACGACATGGGCGAGGCCGAGCTTGGCGGCCGCCTCGGCGACGCGCTCGGGCTCATCCGGATCGAGCGGGCCGGGCAGCCCGGTTTTCACATTGCAGAAGGCGCAGGCGCGCGTGCAGGTGTCCCCCATGATCATGAGGGTCGCGTGCTTCTTCTCCCAGCATTCCCCGATATTGGGGCAGCCCGCTTCTTCGCAGACAGTGTGCAGACCGTTCGCGCGCACGATGCCATGGGTCTCGCCGAAACCACGGGACACCGGCGCCTTGACGCGCAGCCAGGTCGGCTTGGGCAAGAGCGGCGCATCGGGTCGCCCGGCCTTTTCCGGGTGCCGTGGCCGAACAGACGGAGCGTTGACGGTATCGAGCACGACGACCATGTCAGGGGCCTCGAAATGGCATGATTTACTTACGCATGGCCCGTGCGAGCCGCAAGGCGCCGCAGGACCGCATGGGGTGAGGCGCGCCCATCGAGCATGAAAGTTGGTTCCGGCGGCAAGCCCGGTTTCAGGCCGCCTGGGCGTATTCCATCACCACTTGCAGCCCGTCATAGGCCGGCTCGACGTGCTGCGGCAGGCGTGCCTTCAGCGCCTCGAAGTCGAGATCGCTGTGCAGATTGGTGAGGATCGCCCGCCTCGGTTGCAGCCGTTCGATCCACGCCAAGGCCTGCTCGACGCTGAAATGGCTCGGATGGGGTGAATCGCGCAGCGCATCGACGATCCACAGGTCGAGCCCTTCCAGTGCCTCCACGCTCTCCTCCGGCAGGTCGACGAGGTCGCTCGAATAGGCAACATCGCCGAAGCGGAAGCCGAGCGAGGGAATGTCGCCATGGTCCTGGAGGAACGGCAGCACCGTGATCGGCCCGCCCTCCCCTTTGATCGCGACCGGCTCACCCGCCCTGATGCGATGGTGCTTGGCAATCGGCGGATAGTTGCTGCCGGGCGGCGTGACGAAGCAATAGCCGAAGCGCATGAACAGCACCCGCCAAGTCGTCTCGTCAACATACATGTCGAGCCGGCGCCGGTGCTTCATGTAGAGCGCGCGCAGGTCGTCGATGCCATGGGTATGGTCGGCATGCTCGTGGGTGTAGAGCACGCCGTCGAGCCAGTCGACCTCGGCATCGATGAGCTGCTCGCGCAGGTCGGGCGAGGTGTCGACCAGCACCGAGGTTTTGCCGCGCGGGCCGCGGCGCTCGACCAGCAGCGAGCAGCGCCGCCGCCGATTCTTCGGGTTGCGCGGATCGCACCGCCCCCAGCCGAGCGCCGGCCGCGGCACGCCGCCGGAAGAGCCGCAGCCGAGAATCGTGAAGGCCAAGGTCATGCAGGTGATCCGACGTCGATCATCGAGCACGTGTCTTGCCCTCTCCCCTTCCGGGAGAGGGCGGCAAGGACTGAACAACGTGAAGTCCGAGCCGGGTGAGGGGTCTTAACGAAAGCATCCGCCTCCCCCCTCACCCGCCCTCGCTTCACTCGGGCACCCTTTCCCGCCAGGGGAGAGGGTAAAGGAGCCGCGCCGGGCGCCGGCATTAGAACTGATCGCACGATCATGCTGCAGCCGCGGCTGGGCGCGGCACCTTGGAAAACAGGCGGAAGAAGTTGTCGGTGGTTTCCTGCGCGATCGTGTCGAAAGAAACGCCGCGGGTGTCCGCCAGCACCTGCGCGGTCTCGACCACGAAAGCCGGCTCGTTGCGCTTGCCGCGCCGTGACTGCGGGGCGAGGTAAGGCGAGTCCGTCTCCACCATGATGCGGTCGGCCGGCAGCGAAGCCGCGATCGCGCGCAGCTCGTCGGATTTCTTGTAGGTCAGAATGCCGGTGAAGGAGATGTAATGGCCGAGCGCGATCGCGCGCTCGGCGAGTTCGCGCCCGCTAGAAAAGCAGTGCAGCACCGCGGCAAAACTCCGATCGCCGGTCTCGTCCTCGAGGATGCGGATCATGTCGGCGTCGGCGTCGCGGGTGTGGATGACCAGCGGCAGGCCGCTCTCGCGCGCCGCGGCGATGTGGGTGCGGAACACGCGCTCCTGCACGTCGCGCGGACTGCGGTCGTAATAATAATCGAGCCCCGCCTCCCCGATCGCCACGACCTTCGGCCGCGCCGCGCGTTCGTGCAGCTCGGCAAGCGTCACGAAGCTTTCTTCCGCGGCATGGTGCGGATGCGTGCCCACCGAGCAGTAGACCGGAGAAAAACGTTCGGCGATCGCGAGCAGCGCGTCGTGCCGGCGCACGCGCGTTGAGATCGTGACCATGCGCGCGATGCCGGCCGTTTCTGCGCGCGCGACGACCGCGTCGATCTCGCGCTGCAGCTCAGGAAATTCGAGATGGCAGTGGCTATCGATGAGCATGATCGTATCTCAATTGATTGCTCGACTGATGCGCGAGCCATCGTTCGGCACGCAGGAAGGGTCTGGTTGCTCGCTGCAGGCCAAAAGCCCGCGGTCGGCTCACACGTGCCCCCTGCCCCACGCAGCGTCAAGAGTGACGTGAAGACCGACCTCCCGCCGCGCAACGGAAGGTAACGAATTCCGATTCCATCAGAACGAAACTGGCCCTAAGCCGCCGAGGATTTCGGATTGGTACGCAGCGCATGCTCGGCCAGCGTCTTGCCGAGCGACCATACGGCTCCGGGTACGCGGTGGCTCGCGGCAATGGCACTCTCGAAAGCCGACACGATCCATTCGCAATCCGCTTCCGACAGTACCAGCGGTGGAAGCAGCTTGATCGCGTGACTGCCGTGGCCCGCCACTTGGGTGAGGATCTTGTGCTCCTTGAACAGGGGGATGGTGATGAGCTGGCAGAACAGCCCTTTGGTCGCGGCCTCCAACAGGCTCCACGCGGCCTTCAGCCGAAGCGATTGCGGCGGCCCGAATTCGACGGCAATCATCAGGCCCTTGCCACGAACCTCTTTGAGCATTTCATAGCGCGGCATCATCTGCTTGAGCGCGCGCAGGAGCTGCTCGCCGCGATCGGCGGCGTTCTCAATCAACCGCTCGGCGTCAAGCACGTCGAGCGTCGCGATGCCGGCTGCCATCGCGAGATCATTCTTCGCGAAGGTCGATCCGTGCACCACGGCGCGGTCCATCCGGTTGAACAACTTGTCGAAGATCGGCTTGCGCAGCAGCACCGCGCCGACCGGAACGTGGCCGCCCGACAGCGCTTTCGCCAGCAGCACCATGTCCGGCTCGACATTCCAGTGCTCGACCGCGAGAAACCGCCCCGTTCGCCCGAGACCAGTCTGGATCTCGTCGGCGACGAACAAGGTCCCGGCACGCCGGCACAAGGCGGCAGCGTTTTGCAGGTAGTCATCGGCGGGAAGGTTGACGCCTTTGCCTTGGATCGGCTCGACGATGAAGGCGGCCACGTCGCGGGAACGCAGCGCCCGCTCGAGCGCATCGAGGTCGTTGAACGGAACCCTGATGCAGTCCGGCAGCAGCGGTTCAAAGCCGCGCCGGAAGACATCGTCGGCATTGAGCGACAAAGCGCCGTAGGTCAGCCCGTGGAAGGCGTGCTCACAGTAGACGAGGCCACCGCGGCCGGTGGCACAACGGGCGAACTTGATCGCAGCTTCGACCGCTTCGGTGCCGGAATTGGCGAAGAAAACCTTGTCGAGATAGGGGACCCGCGCGAGCAGCCGTTCGGCCAAAATCCCAGCAAGGGTGGAGACATCGAATTGCACGAGATTAGGTAGTTCGCCCCCAAGCACGCTGATCAGCGCATGACGCAAAGCGGGGTGATTGCGCCCGAGCGCGAAGACGCCGAAGCCGCTGAGCAGATCGAGGTAGCGGGTGCCGCTCGCATCATAGAGATAGGCTCCCTCACCGCGACAGAACCGGACATCGTAGCCGATGGTCCGCAGCATCCGAACCATCTGCTCATTGAGGTGACGACGGTGCAGGTCGTAGCGCTCGGACTCGTGCGCGGCGAAAAGAGAGGCAGCGTCGATCATCACGTTTCCTTCACGAACCGACGGACCGCCTGATCGCTTACCGGCGTCGGCAGGACTGGCGTCAGCAGGACTCCAGCTCCAGCGTTCCGATTTTCTGCTGAGCCGAGATGCGGCCCGAGCAATCGCCGTCCGCGCAGCAGCGCGTCCCGCGCCGCGTAAGCGTCAAGCATGGTGCGCAACAGCGCCAGCAGTTCACTTGGTCGTCTCAGAACCGAACGGACCATGGCTGCGATATCGGCGGTGCCGTTCGCACGCATGGCAGCAACCGCGCAGGCGGGCAACGAGCGCCCGGCCGGATCGGTGACGACGCGAATCGCAGCCAGGGGAATATTGTGCTGAACAGCGGTTGCCGCGACGATGTGCGACTCCATATCAACGGCCACGGCTCCGGTCTCCTGAAACAGGATGCGCTTCGCCTCGCGGGAGGTGATCGGCGCCGGAACGCCGACGATCGGGCCGTACACGGCGTCAGGAATCATTCGCAAAAGCCGCTGTGACCAGGGCTGGTCCGTGTCGATGATGGCTGTCCCGGACAGGATGGTTGATCCGACGATGCAGGTGCCGGGATCGAGGCGTGGATCGAGCCCGCCGGCAACGCCGAAGCTGATCAGGCCGAGACGCCCGTCTTTTGCCGCGCGTACTTCATCGATGGCCAAGGCGAGTGACTGCGAGAGGTTGCGTCCGTCGCCGCTGCAGACGACGCGCACCCCCGGTCCGGCAATGATCCGGGCCTCAAAAGCCAGTCCCACAACCGCAATCATGCCCGTCCACCCCGCGCAGTCCAAAACTCGCGGCGGCTACTTAAGTGAACCGATTCAGACCGATGTTGGGCGAATCAGCAACGCGCATGGCGAACAGAAGGCAACGCATTGCTTTTGATGACAAGTGTTGCCTGGCACTGACGGTCGTGGGTGACCAAGGAAAGCAGAAGGCCACCGCCGAGAAGTACCGTCGCTCATCAGGAGCGGCCGGCCTCCGTCGTCGGTTCGACATAGCGCGGGAACACCGGCGCCGGCGCCGGCAGCTTCGCGCCGGGAGCAAGCCGCGTGGCGCCGCCGAGTGTCGAGTATTCGCGGGCATCTGCAGCGACGCCCAGCAGGTCGAGCAGGCGCGCTGCCGAGTCCGGCATGAAGGGCTGCGCCAGGATCGCGATCTGCCGCAGCACTTCGGCGGTGACGTAAAGCACCGTGCCCTGGCGCGCGGGGTCGATCTTGGCCAGCGCCCACGGCGCTTCGCCGGCGAAATAGCGGTTGGCCTCGGCGACCACCGCCCACACCGCATTGAGCACCTGGTGGAGCTGCTGCGTCGCCATCGCCTCGCGCGCTTTGCCGATCAGTGCATCGGCAGCGGCAAGGATCGCCTGGTCATTCTCGGTGAAGGCGCCGGGCGCCGGCAGCTCGCCGCCGAACGCCCTGGCGACCATCGTGAGCGAGCGCTGCGCCAGATTGCCGAGGTCGTTGGCGAGGTCGGCATTGATGCGGGCGACGATTGCTTCATGGCTGTAATTGCCATCCTGGCCGAACGGCACTTCGCGCAGGAAGAAATAGCGGAGCTGGTCGACGCCATAGGCATCGGCGAGCGCGAACGGGTCGATCACATTGCCGACCGACTTCGACATCTTCTCACCGCGGTTGAACAGGAAGCCGTGGCTGAAAACGCGGCGTGGCACCTCGACGCCGGCCGACATCAGGAAGGCCGGCCAATACACGGCGTGAAAGCGCACAATGTCCTTGCCGATCACGTGCAGGTCGGCCGGCCAGTAGCGGCGAAACATCTCGCTGTCGGTGTCGGGGAAGCCGACGCCAGTGATGTAGTTCGTCAGCGCGTCGACCCACACATACATGATGTGCCTGTCGTCAACCGGCACGCGGATGCCCCAATCGAAGGTGGTGCGCGAGATCGAGAGGTCCTGCAGGCCGCCGCGCACGAAGCTCGCGACCTCGTTCAGGCGCTCCTTCGGCAGCACGAAATCCGGCACGCGGGCGTAGAGGTCGAGCAGCTTGTCCTGATAGGCGGACAGGCGGAAAAAGTAGCTCTCCTCCTCGACCCACTCGACCGGCGTGCCGGTCTTGGACGCCACCCGCACGTTCTGCTCGTTCAGATGGGTCTCGGACTCGGCGTAATAGGCCTCGTCGCGCACCGAATACCAGCCGGCATATTTGCCGAGATAGATGTCGCCGTTCGCCGCCATCCTCTCCCAGATGGCGATCGAGGAGCGGTGATGGCGCGGCTCGCTGGTGCGAATGAAATCGTCATTCGAACAGTTCATGCGCCGGACCATGGCCTGGAACAGCGGCACATTGCGCGCAGCGAGGTCGCGCGCTGTAAGCCCTTCCTTGGCAGCGGTCTGCAGCATCTTGATGCCGTGCTCATCGGTGCCGGTGAGGAAGAACACGTCATAGCCGTCGAGCCGCATGAAGCGGGCGATCGCATCGGTCGCAATCGCTTCATAGGCGTGCCCGATATGCGGCGGTCCGTTCGGATAGCTGATCGCGGTGGTGAGGAAATAATGGTTCGACGGCATTCCGAATTTCTGCTCGCTCAAGTCCGGCTCATCGGCCGAGTATGTTCATCCTCTCCCCTTGTGGGAGAGGGTGGCGAAGTCGAGCAGCGCAGGCAAGTTTACGCCGCATGCGCAAGCTTGACCGCGCGCGAGACTGAGCCGGGTGAGAGGGGTGAGAGGGGTGGTTCCGATAAGAACGAGAAGAAACCCCTCACCCGCCCTCGCTGGGCTCGGGCACCCTCTCCCGTAAGGGGAGAGTGCGAATAGGTAATCATGCAGGACGCGGCACGGCAAAAGCCGCCGAGCCACCGCGGCAGAGACGTATCAACCGCGCACCGCCTCGGCAAGCCAGCCGCCCGGTCCCACTGCGCCAGCGAGCGGCGCGATCATCCGACGATCAGTGGAAGAACAAACGCGTCAAGATCGCGATGTTGAGGGCAATACCAAATCCGACCATCCACTTAAGCACGATCAGTTCAGCGTCGATCCTGCTGAATCGATTTTCGTAATCCGCCAGCGCGTCGGCCGCCTTGCGCGCCTTGTCTCCGGGCGCACCGGCGGCGATGAACGCGTCATAGACTTCGGGGATCATTGTCGCCACGGATCGGACACCTCCATCGCCGTAAATGATAGCAGAGCCCGCAACTCTCAAGAAGGTGTGTCGTTTCGCAAAACGCCACCACGGACAGGGAATGGCGCTCGGTCAGACGCGCACCGCCTCGGCAAGCCAGCCAAAGACCTGGAAGATGAACGGCCGGCGGTCGAGATTGTAGGTATCGACGTCGCGGGCGGCCTCGTCGATCCGCCTCCAGGCTTCGGCGAGCGGCGCCAGCCGCTGCACCTCCTGCGGCGGGCGGTGCAGCTCGCCCGACAGCCACGCCTGCACCGTTTCCACGAAGGTCGAGAACGCCTCGCGCTCGGCGCGCTCCAGCAGGTCGCCGAGCGCGTGTAGGCCGCGCGGGTCGACCTTCGGCACTTTGTCGAGCAGGGCTATGACCCGCTCGCGCACCGTCAGGAGCGGCCCGCCGCAGAGTGCGATCGCCCGCGCCACGCTGCCGTCCGCCGCGGCAGCCGCAGCGACGATGGCAGGATCGTCGGGGTCGCGCCTGAGCGCTGCGGCGGCGGCCTGTGCGATGTCCGGCGGATCGAGCGGCCGCAGCGCCAGCACCCGGCAGCGCGAGCGGATGGTCGGCAGCACCCGTGCCGGCGAATGCGCAATGAGCAGCAGCAGCGCGCGCTGCGGCGGCTCTTCCACGATCTTGAGCAGCGCATTGGCGCCGGCGGCGTTGAGCTCATCGACCGAGTCGACGATGGCGATGCGCCAGCCGCCCTCGCCCGCGGTGGCACCGAAAAACGTCACGGTCCGCCGCACGTCGTCGACGGCAATGTCCTGAAAAAGCTTGCCGGTCTTCTCGTTGGTCCGGCGTTCCAGCGTGAGCAAATCGCCCTGCGCCTGGGCGGCGATGCGGCGGGCAACGGCGTGCTCGCCGGCGACGGCAAGCGAACGTGCCGCTGCAACTTCAACCGCGGCTGGTTCGGAATGCGCGAGCACGAAGCGCGTCAGCCGGTAGGCGAGCGTCGCCTTGCCAATCCCGGCGGGCCCGCTGATCAGCCAGGCATGTGGCATCCGGCCGGTGCGATAAGCGTTGAGCAAAACCTGCTCGGCCGCGGCGTGCCCGAACAGCGCAGTCGTTGCGCGTGGATGGGCGACGGCGGCGTTCGCTTCCGCCGGCGCGGACGCACTCATGACGCCGCCGCTCCCAATTCCGCCGCGACCTGGGCCGGCCCGAGCCGGCTGCACACGGCGTTCCACGCCGCGTCGGCAATCTGGTCGGGGGTGCCATCGGCCGCGATCAGGACGCAGCGATCCGGCTCGCGTGTTGCGATCTCGCGGTAGGCAGCCTGCAGCTGTTCGTGAAATTCCGCTTCCTCGGTTTCGAAACGGTCGGCCTTGGCGTCGCCGCGCCGACTGGCAGCGCGCGCGAGCCCTAAAGCCGGCGCGACGTCGAGAATGATGGTCAGGTCGGGCATGGCATCGCCGACCGTGACGCGCTCAAGGCCGCGCAGCATGCGCGGGTCGACCTTGCCGAGCACGCCCTGATAGACTCGCGTTGAATCGAGGAAGCGGTCGCTCACGACCCAGTTTCCGCGCTCAAGCGCAGGGCGGATGGTGTGGTCGACATGGTCGGCACGCGCCGCGGCAAACAGCACCGCCTCGACGTCGGCGCCGAGGGGCTTGGCAGCGCCGGACAAAAGCACGTGGCGGATGATCTCCGCCCCGGTCGATCCGCCGGGCTCACGGGTCAGCACGACCGCAATGCCGAGCGTTTGCAGCCGCTCGGTGAGCAGTCTCGCTTGGGTCGATTTGCCGGCGCCCTCTCCGCCTTCAAAGGTGATGAATTTGCCCCGCATACCACCGTGGCCGCGCTAGATCTTGGCGATGCCGGCGCGGACGACCCCGATGATCAATTCCGAGACGGCATCGAAGGCGCGGCGTGGGAGATTGCCGCGCTCGACGCTCTCGGCGGCCTGCAGCGGGACCTCCAGCGCGACATTGTCGCCGCGAAAGACCTTCAGGAGACCGATCTGCTGGCCCTCCTTGACCGGAGCCTGCACCGGACCGGTATAGGTGATCTTGGCGCTGATCCGGTCGCGACTATTGCGCGGGAGAAGAATGCTGATCATGCCTGACCCGGTCAACGGAACCGACATCTGGTCGCCGCCAAAGAGCCTTGCGTACCCGATCACTTCCCCTTCGCTGAACAGCGGCCGCCGCTCAAAGCCGCTGAACCCCCATTGCAGCAGCTTTCGTCCCTCTTCAGCGCGGTGCTTGGCGGTCTTCAGCCCGTTCACCACGACGATCAGCCGCAACCCGTTCTGCACGGCCGTGCCGACGAGGCCGAATCCTCCTTCGCGGGTATAGCCGGTCTTCATGCCGTCAGCGCCGATGCTCATCGCGAGCAGCGGGTTGCGGTTGCGCTGGCGGATCTTGTTCCAGGTGAACTCCGGCTCCCCGTAAATCGGGAAGAATTCCGGATAGGTACGGATGATGTGGCGTGCGAGCTTGGCAAGGTCGCGCACCGTGACCAGATTGGCAGTATCCGGCAATCCGGTCGAATTGCCGAATGAGGATTTCGTCAGCCCCAATTCCTGCGCCCGTTTGTTCATCAGACCGGTGAAGGCGAGTTCATTGCCGGCGACTCCCTCAGCGAGCGCGATCGCCGAGTCATTTCCCGACTGGATAATCAGCCCGCGCAGCAGGTCTTCCACCCGCACCGTGCTGTGGATGGGGGCAAACATACTCGACGTATGCGACGGCGCCCCGCCGTGCCGCCAGGCATATTCACTGATCGGGAACTCCGCGTCCTTGCTGAGCCGGCCGGCCTTGAGCTCGTTGAAGACGATCTCGGCGGTCATCAGCTTGGAAAGACTCGACGGCGGGCTCGGCTGGTCGGCATTCTTCTCGAACAGGACCGAACCAGTATCCGCGTCGATCAAGATGGCGTAAGGCGCCGCGGTCTGCAGACCCTCGTCCTTCTTCTGCCCGGTGACCGGGTTTGGCGCCGCCACCGCGGCAGCGAGCAGCCCGAGCATCGCAGCCACCGCCACGAATCCCGAACAGATGTGCTTAAGCTCGCTTCCAAAGATCTGCTTTATCATTGGCTATCCCGCTGACGGCAAAGGGCCATTGCTGCACGGCAAGCCCTTTTTTAGCCATCAGACTTCGCCTGAACAATGGCAGCGCGTGACACCGAACGCACGATTGCGTGCGCCAATTGCCGCGCCGCGCGCCTCAGTTGAGGTCATCACGCGCAAACGGTCGATCCGGAGGAATTGGCACCGCACCACGCAGCAGGGCTGCGCCTCTCAGGATCGGCACGAACGGATGGGCCGCCGCCACCATGATCGGCGAGGGTGCCGGTGCCGGCCGACCTTGACGCAAGGTCGCCATCAGGACGCCGCCGTCGCCGCCTTCGAGTGGCGCACGGCTGACATATTCGACCCGGACACGCGCCACGCCGTGCTTAGAAAATCCAAGCATATCAGCGACTTTGATAGAAACATCAATAATTCGGTTGCTGTGAAAAGGACCACGATCGTTGACCCGCACGATCATCGAGCGGTGATTGGTAAGATTGGTGACGCGAACATAGCACGGCATCGGCAAGGTCGGATGCGCCGCTGACACGCTGCGCATG
>Ga0315540_10002350_pt1 | contig 10679 bp, 12 predicted proteins | sample SalMarSW160110MG_FD_203677 | JGI IMG/M metagenome (GOLD analysis project Ga0315540, IMG submission 203677) | Salt marsh sediment microbial communities from the Plum Island Ecosystem LTER, Massachusetts, United States - Salt Marsh Sediment SW1601-10 ... | reverse complement strand
ATGTTTTTGCAAAAAGCGTTGATATGCATCCGATAGTGATAATAATATTGATACTGGCAGGCAGTCAGTTGATGGGTGTGATAGGAATGCTGCTTGCTGTACCTATAGCTTCTGTATTAAAAACAGCCGCTCAGGAAATTTATTTTGCACTGAAAAATTATAAGATTGCAAGGCTTTGATTTTTTCCAATTATATTTACTAACATATAATATTATTTTATTCACTATTTATCATCAGGTAATCAACAATGTTAAAGAATCCCAAACTTTTTGAAATCAACACCCGTGTTTGGATTAAACGTTTTGGGGATGGTGTTAAGCTTTCCCAAATTCCTGATGACTATTTCAAAAAACTCGCTGATAAAGGAATAGACGTAATCTGGTTGATGGGGATATGGAAAACGTCCCCTGAAGTTATTGAGAAAAGCCGTTTTTCTGTAGCCCTGATCTCCGCATACAATAAAGCATTACCTGACTGGAAGAAAGAAGATGTTATAGGCTCACCTTTTTCTATAGATGTTTACAAAGTAAATCCAATACTAGGAACATCTGATGACTTAGAAGTTCTGAGAAACCAGGTAAATAAATCAGGGATGAAATTAGTTTTAGATTTTGTTCCGAATCACTTCAGTTCGGCCTCAAAACTGATAAGATCAAACCCGGAACTTTTTCTGAAAGCAGATACAGAAACTCTCGAAAGTGATCCGGCTACATTTTTTAAACCTGATGAAACTAAACCTGACATCTTTGCTCACGGAAGAGATCCGTTTTTCCCTGCCTGGACAGACACTGTTCAATTGAATTACTTCAACCAGCAAACGCAAGAATTTATGATTCAAACATTATTAAATATCTCTGAGAAGTGTGACGGTGTTCGATGCGATATGGCGATGCTTGCACTTAATAATGTTTTCAAAAATACATGGTTGGGAGTTTTAAATAAATCAGAATATAAATCACCCGAAAAGGAATTTTGGGATATTGCTATTAAAAGAGTAAAGGAAAAATCAAAAGATTTCATTTTTCTAGCAGAAGCTTATTGGGATCTTGAATGGGATCTTCAACAAGCCGGTTTTGACTTTACCTACGATAAAAAACTTACTGACAGGCTGATATCAAATGAGATTTCAGAAGTTAAATTACATCTAAATGCAGATATTGCCTACCAGGAAAAATCTGCAAGATTTTTGGAGAACCACGATGAGCAAAGAGCGATAGTCAGCTTAGGCACACAGCGCTCACTGGCTGCAGCTGTTTTGATAAGTACAATACCCGGTATGAAGTTATACTTTGATGGGCAGTTTGAGGGAAAGAAGATCAGACTGCCTGTACAGCTTGGCCGAGAGCCAATCGAAAAACCGACACAACTAGTAGTCGATTTCTATAACAAGCTTTTACCTATAATTAATAGCAGAATATTTACCGAGGGTGAATTTTATAAACTGGAAATCGATCCGGCCGCTGAAGGTAACAATTCATATGAGGATATGTTTGCTTTTTTGTGGAAACTTGAATCCGAAATGTGGATAGTTGTAATAAATTATTCTGATTCAGCATCGCAATGTAGAATAATATTTGACCCCGAAACGGATAAAGCGAAAATAACTTTAACCGATCATTTGACCGGTGATAAATACATTCGCAAAGTTGAAGAGATTAAAAATGCAGGGCTTTATATTGAGCTAAAATGTTATCGCGGTCACATCTTTTCGATAGAAAAATAATTTCCCCATTCACAAAAATTATAAATGAATATCGGAGTAATAATTCCTGCTTTTAACGAAGAGCAATCAATTGGCAAAGTTGTGTCTTCCATCCCCGGAAACATTGCAAATGAAGTAGTTGTTGTTAATAATAATTCAACTGATAGCACTGCGGATACAGCCAGAAACGCTGGGGCCACAGTGCTTAACGAAGATTTTCACGGTTATGGCGCTGCTTGCCTTACAGGTATTCAATATTTAAGCAATAAGAATATTGATGTTATTGTTTTTATGGATGGTGATTACAGCGATTACCCGGAGGAGATAAATCTGCTAGTTGAACCTATAATAAGTAAACAATATGATTTTGTTGTTGGAAGCAGAATCCTTGGGAAAAGAGAAAAAGGAGCGCTCCCTTTGCAATCGAGAGTTGGCAGTATAGTAGCCGGGTTTTTAATAAAACTTTTCTGGAGACAAAAATATACGGACCTCGGCCCATTCAGAGCTATCAGATTTGATGATCTCATTAAATTAAGGATGAAAGACAGATGGTACGGCTGGACAGTTGAAATGCAAATAAAAGCTGTGAAAAAGAGATTAAGAATAAAAGAAATTCCGGTCAATTACAGAAAAAGGATCGGGAAATCAAAAGTTACAGGCACACTAAAAGGGACTATAATGGCAAGTACAATAATTTTAAAAACAATTTTTTCAGAATTGTTCAGAGACTGAATTATTCCACTTAACCTGTTTCGATTTTGATGTTGAAAGTTGGGCGTTTATCCATTATTCTGATTAAGGGAATAAATTAAATTTTGTAATTGATCGTTGATCGCCAAAAAGTTTTTGAAAAATACTTATATTTCCCTCTGTAGCTAAAACAATAATATGTACAAATTATAATTACCTTTGAATATGAATGATGAAAACAATGTAATCACTTTTTGTAAATACCCGGTTGAAGGTAAAGTAAAAACCAGAATTGCAAAAACTATGGGGAATGAATTTGCTGTTAAACTTTATACAATGTTTGCTGAACATACTTTCCGTGAATTGTTAAAAACAGACTCCGTATTTCCATATTTATTTTTCTACGGAGACGATGAGAGAAAAAAAATAAAAGAATGGGCAGGATCTGAATTTCTGTTTGAGCCACAGGAGGGTAACGAACTCGGTGAAAAGATGTACAACGCATTTAAAAAAGTTATCGACAGAGGATCAACTAAAACTATTATTATTGGCACAGATATTCCCGATATGTCTTCAGATATTATAAGAAAAGCCATGCAGACTCTTGACAATTCTGACGTAGTGATCGGCCCCAGTAATGATGGAGGTTATTACCTGCTGGGAATGAAGAAACTATATAGAAGCCTGTTTACAGGCATTGAGTGGAGCAGCAATTCTGTCCTGCGTGTAACCTTAGAAAAAGTTAACGCTTTAAATTTAAGTTATTCGATACTACCTGAATTCATTGATATTGACACAGAAAATGATATAAAGAAATGGCTTTCCAAATATTCCGATGAAAATAATTATTCTCTTAAAGCAGCAGTAAGATCATTATTATTAACTCATCTCGAAATGAAATAATCACTTTAAAAAAATGGTGTGGAAAATGGAAACATATTATAAGCCTGAGGATCTTCCGAAATTTGGCACTATGGAGGAGGGTAATCCTGAACTTTGGAAGAAATTTTCTGATTGGTACGGAGCTGTATTTGCAGAAGGAGCATTGAGTGAAAGGGAAAAAGCACTGATAGCACTCGCAGTAGCCCACGCCGTACAATGTCCATATTGTATCGATGCATATACACAAGCTTCACTCGAAAAAGGGTCAAATCTTGAACAGATGACAGAAGCGGTTCATGTTGCAAGTGCAATTAGAGGCGGAGCATCGCTTGTTCACGGCGTACAAATGAAGAACGTGCACGAAAAACTTACTATGTAATTGGTTAAACTTATCAAAAATAAATTAAAAAATTATGGTAAAAGCGCGTCATAAAAGCATGAAGGATTTTGGCGAAAGTCTTGCAATTGCTAATGAACAGCTGAAAATAATTAATCAGACAGATGGCCTTGCCAGGTTTGAAGAAAAGTTTAAAGAAACCGGGGAAAGCAAACTATTTGCTATTGAGTTAGGAATAATACAGATCAACATTGGAAAAATGTGTAACCAGGTTTGTAAGCACTGTCACGTTGATGCGGGTCCTGACAGAAAAGAAATTATGACCAGAGAAACAATGCAGTACTGTATTGATGCACTGGCAAAAACAAACATTCAAACTGTGGATCTTACAGGCGGAGCTCCGGAAATGAATCCTGACTTCAAATGGTTTATTTCAGAAATTAAAAGACTTAATCGTCACATAATTGTGCGATCTAATCTTACAATTCTTGTTTCAAACGGATTTGAAGATTTCCCAAAATTTTTGGCTGACAACAATATTGAGATCATCTCTTCACTTCCCTATTACACTGCTTCAAATACCGACAGACAAAGAGGAGATGGAGTTTTTGACAAATCAATCCAGGCAATTAAAATTTTAAATGAATTGGGATACGGTAAAGATGAAAGCGGGCTTATTTTTAACCTGGTTTATAATCCATTAGGTGCTTTCCTGCCTCCGAAACAGGAATCACTGGAAAAAGATTACAAACGCGAATTGTGGAATAAATTTGGATTGGTTTTTAACAATTTATATACTATCACAAATCTCCCAATAAGCAGGTTCCTTGACTACCTGATTGAGTCAGGAAATTATATGAATTATATGAACAAACTTATTTCTGCGTTTAACCCTGCTGCAGCATTAAATGTAATGTGCAGAAACACTATATCCGTTGGCTGGGATGGACAGCTTTACGACTGTGATTTTAACCAGATGCTTGAACTACCTCTCACAAATGGCTCCCCAAAAAATATTCAGGATTTTGAGACAGGGCTACTTAATAACAGGCTAATTGTAACTGGACAACATTGTTACGGCTGCACAGCCGGAGCCGGATCCAGCTGTGGCGGCGCTACTGCATAGCCCAAACCTAAATAGTTTTAATTACTCACAGATTAATACTATCTTTTATTAACTAAATTTCACTTTTTATGGATTAATTATGGCACAAAAAAACAAGCAAAAAGATCGAACTTATGGGAAACCAAAAGAGGAGGAGAAGCATCTAATACATCCGAAGCATAAAAATACTTTGTGGACTATAATTATAGTCATTATTCTTTTGATCTTTTTCATAATAAATAATACGAGAAGTGTCCCGGACCATGGACCCTATCCTCCAAATTATGATCAGAAGGTAGCACAGGAAAGACTAAAATAAAACCGACTTACTAAAAACCGGAGAAATATAATGAATTACAGATTTTTAAATATGGGAAAACTGATGTTATCCACATTCTTGTTTTTTTCATTTATTTTAATTGGATGTCAGAATAAGAATGTAAGTGATGAACAAGCTACTACTAAGGACAACTCAAATGCTAATACTCAGTATGCCGCTACTGCATCCACTAGTACAAGCAGTTCAAGTAAAGAATTGGCACCAGATTTTGTTTTAACTGACACACAGGGAAATCAAACTAAATTATCAGATTACCGCGGCAAAGTAGTTATACTAGATTTTTGGGCTACCTGGTGTCCACCTTGCAGAAGAGGAATACCTGACCTGGTTGAATTACAAAAAACGTATAAAAAAAATCTTGCTGTTATTGGCATTTCACTCGATACTGATTCAAAAAGTGATGTTGTACCATTTATGAAACAATATGGAATAAACTATAAAGTAGTTTATGGCGATAATGAAGTAGTACAAAAATATGGTAACATACAATCTATTCCCACAACATTCATAATCGATCAAAAAGGAAAAATTATTACTTCTTATATTGGCTTACAACAAAAGGAAACACTTAAGAATCAAATCGATGTGCTTGTAAAGAAATCGTAAATCATAATTTTCTCTAAAAAAAATTGATCTGATAATAATGGATATCTCTCTTAACGGTAATAAGAACGGGTTGGAATTAACTAGAGATATAAAAAAACATCCAGGGTATAATAATATTCCTGTCATCTGTTTAACTGCTCATACCCGAAAGGCAGATGAGAAAAATGCATTTTCTGCAGGCATTGATGAGTTTATAACAAAACCAGTTAGCAATAATACTTTGCGGCAAGTAATTGAAGATTATTTGAGCTTAGAGAAAAATTAAAATTTATTATAATCCATCCCTTAAAAATTTAGGTTGTTCCAGGGTAAGAATTAGTGAAATACGATGGGTATCAGGAAGATTTTCATCAGCGGAACCGTTAAATCTTGCAAATGAATAATCAATATTAAGCTTGGGTAACTTTACCCCAGCCCCAATGGTAAACTGGTTAACATCATTATATCCACCTCTGATCATAAAAATATTTTTAAAATTGTATTCTATTCCAACATGCCTGTCAAAGCTGATAGGGCCAATATAAAAATTAGCTGCATACTGCCTGTCTTCAAATCTTACGTCAATATCCACGGCAGGCATAAAAGTACCGCCAAGAAATTCAAATTTATATGCGCCGCCAACTTTAACTGTCGGGGAAATTAATTCATTCCTTCCTGTACTCCAGGCAACTAAAGTTGTAGTAACATCCTGAATATTTGCACCAAGCATTAAATTATCCATTGGTCTATATTGAGCGCCTACATCGAAGCCAATTCCGGTTGCTCCATATTCGGCAAGCGTTTCTCTTATAATTTTAACACTCGCACCATAGCTAAACTCATCCGACATTTTTTTTGCAAAAGATAAATAAATTGCCCAATCCTGGTTACTAAATTCAGTAATCTTGCTGTAATCTAATCTATCATTAAGAATATTAAGAGTGCCATCGCCGTTAGCATCAACCAGAGCATTTCTTGTATCAGGTATGCCATCAACAGCAAGACGTATAACGCTCAAACCAAGGCTCATATCTGTACCGTAAGGAATGGCGACTGCCGCATAATCATAATTTACAAGTGAGCCGAATCTTTCCTCGTGCATTAAAGAAATTTCAGGATAATTTATATTAATTAATCCGGCTGGGTTATAATAACCCGCAGTCACATCATTAGCAGCAGCAACATAAGCACCGCCCATTCCAAGTGCGCGGCCACCAACACCAATGGCTAAAAATTCGCCTGCGTATTTGGCAATAGTTGTTTGTGCATGGATCTGAAATGCAATGAGAATAATTGATAAAGAAAGGAGAAATACCCTTTTAGAAATCAAATTTCAACTCCGTAAATTCACTGGATTTATTAGGTTAAAATTACAAAAAAATATGAATAAAACGAGTAACAAAAACAAGGGTATTTTTTCTATAATAATACGGTAATTTCACACCAAAAATTTTATACTAATGCTACTTATTAAACTTAATCAACGATTCCTCATAATCTTCAACTTTCTCATAGCCTAACAAGTTAAGAATTGTTGCGGCAATATTTGTCAGACCGGGGTTTTTAACATCGGCCATTTCATATTCATTATTATACCCGGGATCATAAATAATAAATGGAACAGGGTTCAATGTATGCGAAGTTTTGGGAGTTTTTACTCCATTTTTTTCTGTATACATTTCATCAGAATTTCCGTGATCTGCTGTGATCAGAGCAATTCCTTTGGTTTCATCAATTATTTTTAAAAGTTTGCCAACACAATCATCTGTTGTTTCTACGGCTATAATGGCAGCATCTAAATTTCCCGTGTGGCCAACCATATCCCCGTTGGGAAAATTTATTCTTCCGAATTTATAATTATTCGATTCTAGCAGTTCAGAAGTTTTATCTGTAATCTCATAAGCCTTCATTTTAGGCTTTTTATCAAACTCGATTTTGTCGGAAGGAATTTCGACATACGTTTCAAGAGATTTATCAATGTAGCCAGACCTGTTACCGTTCCAGAAATAAGTAACGTGTCCGTACTTCTGAGTTTCTGAAATTGCAAATGATTTCACCTTTTCGGCACAAAGATATGCGCTGATAGTTCTATCAATCTTTGGTGGAAAGACAAGATAATTTTTCGGAATTAAAAGATCACCATCATACTGCATCATCCCGGCATAATAGACATCAGGAACTCGCTGCCTGTCAAATTTATCTAACTCTTTTTCTTCGAATGCTCTGGATATTTCAATAGCCCTGTCACCCCTGAAATTAAAACAGACAACCGAATCGCCGTCTTCAATGGTTCCCAAAGGTTTCTCATTCCCATCAACAATCACAAACGGATCGAGATACTGATCGATAATTTTTTCGTCTTCAGCATAAAAAGTTTCTACGGCTTCTTTTGCAGAATGGAATTTTCTTCCTATACCAAGTACGTGGGCTTTCCAGCCGCGTTCAACGATATCCCAATCAGCGTTGTATCTGTCCATCGTTACTTTCATCCTTCCGCCGCCGGAAGCAATTTTATATTCCAATCCTTTTTCATTTTTTATCTTCGAAAAAAGATCTTCCACCTGTTGAATGTAAGTAAGGGCTGTTCTTCCGGGAACATCTCTTCCATCTGCAAGCATGTGCAATCTAATTTTTTCGATTCCAGTCTCTGCACATTTATTTATCAAAATAAAAAGCTGGCTGATGTTTGAATGCACGTTTCCGTCTGAAAGCAGACCAAGGAAATGAATTGTTCTTCCTTGTTTTCCTCTTTCAATTACATTCTTCCAGATTTCAGTTTCGAAGATTTCACCTGTTTGCATAGCTTTGTTAACAAGCTTGGCACCCTGATCGAATATTCTTCCTGCGCCAATTGCATTGTGCCCTACTTCGCTGTTACCCATATCGTCATCAGTCGGAAGACCAACTGCAGGGCCGTGAGCTTTCAGTTTTGTGAATAATTTTGATTGCATTAATTTATCAAGCACTGGTGTGTTAGCTTTATAAACAGCGTTACCGTCGTATTCTTTTCCTAGACCAACGCCGTCCATAATAATTAATAGCAAAGGTCCCTTTCTGCCACTAAAGTTTTCGAGTTTTTTAAGTTTTAGTTCCATAGTGTCCAAATTGTTTTTAGTTTAATTTGTTTAAAATAGTGAGGCTAACTCAGAAGTGAAAGCTATTTAGTAGTCATATCAGACTTTTTCTACAATAGCTTCCCTTGCAAGGCTTCTTCTTAATATAAAAAATCCGATAAAACCCGATAACAAAGAAGCTGATAAAATACCAACCTTCGAAATTGTTAAAAATTCCTCACTGGAAAACGCAAGGTTAGCTATAAAAAGAGACATCGTAAATCCAACGCCTGCTAATATTCCTGAAGCATAAATTTGTTTCCAGGAGATGCCGTAAGGAAGCGAAGCAATCTTTAATTTTACAGAAATCCATGTAAATACTGCAATACCAATCTGCTTCCCTATGAATAAACCGGCAATGATTCCAAATGAAATGGGATTAGTTAAATCTGAAATAAAATTACTGTTTAATGCAACGCCGGCATTTGCAAGAGCAAAAACCGGCATTATGAGAAATGAAACAAAGGGATGCAGTTTATGTTCAAATCGTTGGAGAGGGCTCATTATTTTTTCACAATTTTCTTCAAGGCTTTGTACAATAGTTTCTCTTTCTTCGCTGGAAAGAACATTTGGTCCCTCTTCACCGGATTTATCAAAATCCTCCAGTAATCTCTTTCCATTAAGTAAGAATTGTGCAGTATTAATTCTTGATGATGCCGGAATAGTAAATGCAAGCAAAACTCCTGCAACAGTAGCATGAACACCCGAAGATAAGAATGCCAGCCATAGAATTATTCCTAGAACAGAGTAGACTATAAGATTTCTTACTCCCGCAAGATTTGCTGCAATTAGTAAGATCAGTATCACTCCTGCAAAGGCCAGGCTTGCAAATGAAATATTCGCGGTGTAAAAGAATGCGATCACAAGAACTGCACCGATATCATCTGCAATAGCAAGAGCTGTAATAAAGACTTTAAGTGCCACAGGAACCCGTGAACCTAGTAAAGCTAAAATTCCAATTGCAAAAGCTATATCTGTTGCCATCGGTATTCCCCAACCGGAAATACTTTCCTTTCCAAAATTAAAGCCGATATAAAATAGTGCCGGAAAAATCATTCCACCTAGTGCAGCCATTATTGGCAAAGTTGCTTTTTTAAAAGAGGACAACTCGCCCACCAACAATTCTCTTTTTATTTCAAGACCGACAACAAAAAAGAAAATTGCCATTAAACCATCATTAATCCAGTGATGCAAGGAATAACTAAGGCTAAATTTTTCAAAACCTATTGAAAGTTTTGTATGCCATAAATGTGAATAGGATTCTGCAAAAGGTGAATTAGCCCAAACAAGCGCAAATACAGTAAATATTAGCAACAAAATTCCGCCAGAAGCTTCTTTTTCAAGAAAACTCTGGAATGGCTTCATAATTTGATCAATAGGTGTAATTGTGCTTTTTTGATTATCCAATGTATCTATTTGTTTATTATTAATTTTTTTTTCGTAAATTTCAATAAAACGAGGGGCGTATGAAAAAACTTATAATCCTTCTTCCACTTCTTCTAATTTCTGCTATTAATATACAAAATAAGAACGAAGAGAATATTAATACTGCATTCCAGAATGCCAAAAAAGGGATGTATTATGCATTGTCAAACATTCCGGAAGACAAAGCAAGATTGAACCGTGAGCTGGTTGATAAAAACAAGTTATTCGCAAAAGTTAAACTATCCAAGGAAGTTAACGGGATAAAAATTGAATCAACAGGCTATTCTTCTTCAACTGAAGTAACCATAAAAATTTATAGATCATTCGAAAGTTTGGAAAAGGATGGATATTTAAAGCAGAAAGATAAACAGGATTAATTTTTCAGAATATTTGTTCCGGCTTCTTCTGCATAATTATTTACAAGAATAGACACAGCCTCTTCCTTGCCGAGAAGATCTTTCAAAGTGATTTTACTCAAAACACTATCGAGCATATTTTGA
>Ga0315540_10002349_pt1 | contig 10687 bp, 12 predicted proteins | sample SalMarSW160110MG_FD_203677 | JGI IMG/M metagenome (GOLD analysis project Ga0315540, IMG submission 203677) | Salt marsh sediment microbial communities from the Plum Island Ecosystem LTER, Massachusetts, United States - Salt Marsh Sediment SW1601-10 ... | reverse complement strand
CCAAGTCAGCATGCGGCGTTCTCTTGATGAGCACATGGCCGACAGGATATCGGACGACGTGATCGAGGTGTTCTGAATGCCTCCAACACTGGCCGATCGCGTCCGGCATATCCTCACCGCGATCGCGGATATCGAGCATGGCCTCGGCGGCAAGACACAGCAGGATTATGCGGGCGACCGCTTCCTGCCGCTTGCCATCGAACGCCTGCTCGAAATCATTTGCGAGGCATCGCGGCATATCCCGGACGACGTGAAGGCGGCGAATCCGTCAATCGCCTGGCAAGCGATGGTTGATTTCGGCAACCGACTCCGCCACGCCTATCATCGCGTCGATGCCGCGATCGTGTGGAATGTTGTCACCCAGGACCTTCCGCCGTTGAAGGCGTTCGTTGAAAATATCCTTCAGAATGAGCGTGACCGTTAGTTCCCGGCGGTACATTGGACCTCGTTACCGGCGCTTTAATGCGGGACAAGTCTGTCTCGCGTGAATGCCCGCAACACGTGTGAGGGTCGATGCGTAAGAATCTGCGATCTGCAGAGAATCTGCGAGCTTTCGCTCTGGTTCCGCTGGCCGCGGCGATGTTCGCCTTGCTTGCCCCCGCCCTCCCCGCGCGCGCCGAAGTCATTCTCTCGGGCGAAACCAAGGCGGTCACGTTCGAGCTCACCATCGCTGACGCCTTGAAGGCGACGCCCGCCTTGTTCACCAATCTCGCGGCGGCAGGCAAAACCTGGATCGATAAGAACAAGCGCGAGGCCGAGAAGGAATATCGCAAGGATCCGAGCTTCTTCGCCGACGGCCGCACCTGGTCATACGAGCGCAGCTACACCCATCTTTCGACCGCGGGTCCTTACGTCAGCGTGCTGCGCACCGACTTTTTCTTCAGTGGCGGCGCCCATCCGGCTACCGAGGTCAACACCATCCTGTGGAACACCGAGACCAAGAAGCGCGTCAGCGTGCGACCCTTCTTCACCGAGACCAACGACAACGGACCAACGATGCAAGCGCTGGCACGGCTCATCCGCGATGCCGTCGCCAAAGAAAAGCGCGCGCGCGACATCCCGGTTGCGGCTGATCCCGCCAAGGACGAATGGCTGAAGGGAATCCAGCCGTCGCTGCTCAAGCTCGGGCCGCTCGCGCTCGCGCGCTCGACCGAGCCCGGCAAGAGCGGGGGCCTGACGGTGCACTTCTCGCCCTATGCCGTCGGCCCCTATGTCGAAGGCCGCTACACGGTGCTCATTCCGTGGCGGGCGTTTGGCCGCTATCTCTCGCCGGAGGGCCGCGCCATCTTCGGCGGCGAGCCGGTCAAGCCCGAAACGAAGGACGAGTAGCCGATCAGCATCGCCCATGCTATCATTTATGTTAGCATGGGCACGCTACGGAGACGGAAATGGGCCAAGTCCTGGTGCGCAACTTGGATGAGCGCGTTATCGAGCGATTGAAGACCAGGGCCGAACTGCACGGCCATTCGCTCGAACAGGAATTGCGCGACATTCTCAGCGCCGCCGCGCCGCTGACCTCCGAGGAGAAATTCGAAATTTCCCGCCGGCTTGTGGAGAAATCGCCGAGCCTGCGCCACGTTGATCCCGGAGCAGCCGTGCGTTACGGGCGCGACGATGAGGACGTGCCGTGACCCTGGTCGTGGACGCCAGCATTGCGCTTGGCTGGCTGTTCGACGTTCCTCACTCGCCGGCCGCGCAGACGCTCCTGCAGAGGCAGGAACGGCTGATTGCTCCGGACCTCATCGCCGCCGAGATTGCGAACGCCGCCTGGAAGTTCGTCCAGTTCGATGGTCTCGACGCGCATTTCGCCGCTGATGCCGTGCGCCAAGTGCGCCGCCTGATCGACGAACTGGTGCCCTGCGCCAACTTGCAAGACCGCGCCTTCGCGATCGCTGTGGAGCTGCCGCATCCGGCCTATGACTGTTTCTATCTCGCGCTTGCGGAGCAACGCGACTGCCGTCTCGCAACCGTGGATCAGCGCCTTGTCCGCGCCTGCGCGCGGACAAAATATGCGGCTCTCATTCTTGGTTTGTAGGAAGCCGGGCCGGCCGATCACTCTTTGCGGCCACCGCGGATCCAGCGCTCGATAAAGCCGAGCGCGGCAGCGCGATCCTGGTCGCTCGCTTCGTTGAAAGCCTGCTTTTGCAGTTCGACGATCCAGGTCTCCTGCGGCGTCGCGGCATCGCGCGCGAGCGTCAACCACATCAGGCCGCGCGCAGCCTGGCGCGGCACCGCATCACCCTTGAACAGGATCGCGCCGAGCAGCGCCTGCGCCTGATACTGCCCCTTGGTCGCGGCCAGCTGCAGCCAGCGCGCCGCCTGCCGTACGTCCTTCACGCCGCCGGTGCCTTCGGCATACATGCGGCCGAGCTGATACTGCGCATCGGCATCGCCGAAATAGGACGCCGCATAGGTGAACATTTCGCGGGCGCGGTCGGGGTCGGACTTGATCGATGAATTGGGAATGCCATCGAGATAGTAGCAGCCAAGCGCCACGAAGGCGTTCGACACGAAGCGGGCGCGCGGCGTTCCCGGTGCTTCATCGGCATAGGCATCAGCAACTTCGCGGAAATACTCGAAGGCGCGCAGGTCGCTCTGCTTGACCCCGTCGCCGTCGGCATACATGCGGCCGAGCTTCCATTGCGCGATCGGATGACCGCTTGCCGCGGCATATTCAAGCGAGAGGATGCCACTCTTGGTGTCGCCGGCGCGCAGCGCCTGGGCGCCGATGCGGAACGCCTGAAACGGCGTGAGATGGCGCAGCGCCGAACTGGCCTGCAGGTCGCCCGTGCTGAGCGAGGCCTCGGACGGGCCGGCGCCACGGCGGAACACCTCGACATTGGCAGAAGCCGGCGCGATTCCGTTCGGCCGGCGCGTTGAATCGAACGCCAGCGCCGAGGCGAGGCCCAAGCCCATCAGAACGGCGATTGCAACGCCTAACTGCCTAGATGTCCGCATAGCACTTCTTCTCGGCAGCAGCGCCCGGATGGGTGACGGCGCCGTCGCGCGCCGGGCCCACCTGTTGGGCATATTTCCACAGATACCCAGACGTGAAATCGGACGCTTTTGCGGTAAACTCCCGCGCCCGCTTGTCGAGCTCGGCCTTGCTGAGCTTGACGTTAAGAGTTCCTTTCTCGGCGTCGATCTCGATGATGTCGCCGTCGCGCAACAGCGCGATCGGACCACCGACTGCCGCTTCCGGGCCAACATGGCCGACGCAGAAGCCGCGCGTCGCGCCGGAAAACCGGCCGTCAGTAATAAGCGCGACTTTGCCGCCGGTTCCCTGCCCATAGAGCGCCGCGGTGGTCGTCAGCATCTCCCGCATGCCGGGGCCGCCCTTGGGGCCCTCAAAGCGGATCACCAGAACGTCACCTTCGGCGTATTGGCGCTTGCGCACCGCCTCAAAGCAAACCTCCTCGCCGTCGAAGCAGCGCGCGGGGCCGGTAAATGTCAGGCTTTCAAGGCCAACGACTTTGACGATGGCGCCGTCGGGCGCCAGGTTGCCCGACAATCCGACAACACCACCCGTCGGAAGCAGCGGCCGGTTCGCCGGATACACAACGTCCTGATCTTTATTCCACGCCACAGTCATCAAATTTTCGGCCATGCTGCGGCCTGTCACGGTCATGCACTCTCCATGCAGAAAACCGTGGTCAAGCAGCGTTTTCAGCAATAACGGAACGCCGCCAGCCTCGAACAGATCTTTGGCGACATAGCGGCCGCCTGGCTTCAAATCTGCGAGATAAGGGGTACGCTCGAACACGTCGGCAACGTCAAACAGGTCGAACTTGATACCGCACTCATGCGCGATTGCTGGTAAGTGTAACGCAGCGTTGGTCGAGCCCCCTGATGCCGAAACAGTTGCAGCGGCGTTTTCGAGGGCTTCTCTGGTCACAATGTCGCGAGGTCGGATATTCCGGTTGATAAGTTCGACGACGACCTCGCCGGCGGTCATGCAGAAGCGGTCGCGGATCTCGTAGGGCGCCGGCGCGCCGGCGGAATAAGGCAGCGCGAGGCCGATCGCCTCGGATACGGTCGCCATCGTGTTCGCGGTGAACTGGGCGCCACAGGCGCCGGCCGACGGACAAGCATTCTGCTCGAGGGTATCGAGGTCCTCGTCCGACATGTCGCCGACCGAGTACGTGCCGACCGCCTCGAACACGTCCTGGACGGTGACCGGCTTTCCCTTGAAGGTGCCGGGCAGGATCGAGCCGCCATAGATGAAGACCGACGGCACGTTGAGACGGCACATCGCCATCATCATGCCCGGCAGCGACTTGTCACAGCCGGCGAGTCCGACCAGCGCATCATAAGCATGGCCGCGCATGGTGAGTTCGACGGAATCGGCGATCACTTCGCGCGACGGCAGCGATGATTTCATCCCCTCGTGACCCATCGCGATGCCGTCGGTCACGGTGATGGTGCAGAATTCGCGGGGCGTCGCGCCGGCGGCAGCAACACCTCTCTTCACCGCCTGCGCCTGGCGCATGAGGGCGATGTTGCAGGGAGCCGCCTCGTTCCAGCAGGTCGCGACCCCGACAAATGGCTGATGGATCTCCGCGGTGGTGAGACCCATCGCGTAATAGTAGGAGCGATGCGGCGCGCGCTCGGGACCTTCCGTCACATGACGGCTCGGCAGCTTGCGCTTGATGGTGGTCTTCGCGTCCATCACCTGCCATCCTCCTGTCCGCCGCGCGCCGAGCTATTCAAACCGGCTAGCCCAACGTTCGCTTTGGACGCCTCCGAAATCGTGGAGGGGTGTGGCGGAATATGGGCGTGGAGGCTCTGAATGCCTTGCAGCGGGGGAGTTGTCGGCTACCTGTTGCGTTCAGAGCACAGAAGTGTGTTCTGTTTGCCGCATTCCGGTCACCGGTGTGAATACTTGGTTGCTGAACCGGGAATTTAAGGGCAGCCGTCAGGCCACTTCGAGAATCGCGTGGGGCAGAAAGCGCGACGTGTTCTTGGTGATCGGGCTCGAATCTTCGCGTATTCCGACACCGCATGGTTTGCCGCCGGCGATCCACGACCCGATCACGGCGTAGTTTCCGGCGAACTGCGCCATCGGAGCGAACGCCTGACGGATATGGCCCTCCCGGCCATAGGGGCCGCAATCCGTATCGACCTCGCGGCCATCGACCACGAGCGCGATGTTTGCGCCCTCACGGGAATAGAGCGGCTTGCGCGCATAACTGCGACCGAGCTTCGTGGCCTCGGCGTCGTCCTCGAAATAAGCGGGCAGCAGGTTGGGATGCCGGGGAAACAACTCCCACAGTAGCGGCAGGATGCCCTTGTTGGACAGGATCGCCTTCCACGGCGGCTCGAGCCAGCGGGTGGACGCGCCCGCAAGCGCCGAGCCGAACTCCTCCTGCATCATCCATTCCCAGGGATAGAGCTTGAAGGCGCATTCGATCGGCCGGTCATCGAAGTCGACGAAAACGCCGTCCTCACGGCGGCCGATTCCATCCATGTCCAGCACCGTGGTCGCAAGGCCGGCCTGATGGGCGGTGTCCTGAAGATAGGCGAGCGTGCCGGCGTCCTCGGTATCGTCGATCACTCCGCAAAGATGAATCGACCCTGCACCGGCCGTGCGCCAGGCCGCGATCAGGCATTCGTGCAGCGAATTGTACTGGTCGGCGGCGCGCGGCAAGATGTTTCGCGCGCTCGCCTCTTCGAGCCAGAGCCATTGAAACACGGCGGATTCGAACAGCGAGGTCGGGGTATCGGCATTGTATTCGAGCAGCTTCGCCGGCCCGCACCCGTCATAGGCGAAATCGAAGCGGCCATAGAGGCTCGGGTCGCCGCGCTTCCAGCTCGCCGCGATATAGGTCCAGAAGCGCTCGGGAATGCACAACGCGCGCAGCATGCGCTCGTCATCGACGGCGCGGCTTACCAGCTCGCGGCACATCGCATCGATTTCGCCGGTCGGCGCTTCGATGTCGCGCTCGATTTCTTCAAGCGTGAAGGCGTAATAGGCGGACTCGTCCCAGTAGGGCTCGCCATTCAGGCTATGAAAGGCAAATCCGACCTTTGAAGCGGTGTCACGCCAGTCGGGGCGCTCCTCGCATGCGATCCGCCGCATCGATCGCCCCACTCAGCCGCCGATGGAAAATCGTCCGAACGAGGACGAACGGGCGAATCTGCCAAAGCCACTGCGCCGAACGGTGCCCCATCGCTTCCGTCGGAGCCCTGTGGCGCCGCCATTGGAGAATTTCGCCGAGCCGGCGGATGACGACCGAGTGTTCGTGTCACTCGAACGGCTCGGCCAGGAAACGTAATAGTAGACTCGCGACCGCCAGCCAGAGTCAGTACGCGAGCAACTTTGCGTCCCATCCGCCTTCGTTGTGCAGGTCCGCTGGACCGCCGCTGTCGGCCAACTCAGACTTTTCCAGTTCAGCAGCGCACTTCCGGCGGCGAAGCTCACGGCAAAGCCCGCTGTGCCCATCAATGCGAGTGCCACAACGCTCGACCGTTTGGGCTCCCCCTGCGAACGCCGCACTGACTCATACACCGACATGATCGCTATCCCTGCCGCACGGTCACCGCCGTCCTTGCCCGGACCAAAAGCCGTTCTCCGCAACCTCGCTCACGAAACCACAGAGGTTGCAAAATCCGGTTACCCGGTTTCGGCAAGTTGCCCCAGCAAATGGGTAAGCCTGTTAACCAGACCGATACGGCCTTGCCGCTTCGCCGGGGAAGGCGCGTGCTTGCGGCGCAACGGCGCGAGACCGCAATGGTTCCGGATAAATCGATCGCACTCCACCATTTCCTTGCTTGATCGCATGGTCTTATCCGAAAAGTCTGCAACTTTTCGGGATCATGCGAGCTCACGTCGTCCCGTCTGCTGCGGGCGCACGGTGCAGGAAAATGGCGCAGGCAATGCTGGTCAGAGCCAGCGTCGCGGCGGCCACCAGCGTCGTCGCACTGACCCCCAGGCCAGCAAATCCAACGCGATAGGCAATGGGCCCAATCGCTTGCCCGAGGAAGAAAAACGAGGAGTGCAGTGCCATCGCCAAGCCGCGCGAGCGGGGTGCAAGCTCGGTCGCGTAAATCTGGATCACGCCATGCAGCGAGTAGAAGCCAAGCCCCAGCAGCGCGAAGGCAAGGAACTCGACCGGCCAAAACATGCCGAGCCCGACAATGAGGAGGGATGCTGCGAGCATCGCGCCACCGCCGAGCATCAACCGCCGCTCGCCGAACTGCCCGAGCAGCATCGAAACGGCGAACGAATAGATGATCCCGCCGATGCCGAAGCCGGCAATCACGAGCCCGGCGATCGCGGCACGCTCCTCCCCGCGCGCACTGAGCAAAGCAGCGACATAGGGAAAGATGCCGAACACGGCGATGCCTTCAATGAGCACGGCGGGAAAGCAGACCCGCGCCAGCGGATTGCGAATGATCGTGCGAAATCCGGCCATAACCGCAGCCGGATCGAACCGGCTCCGTGCCTCGGGCGCGCCAGTGCGAAAACCGAACATCACGGCAAGGAACGCGACAAGCGCGACGAAGGTCACGAGCCCGAACACGCCGCGCCAACCGATCGCATCGCCGACCATGCCGGCAAAAGGCGAGCCGAGCAGATTGCCGAACATGGCCGCCGCAAGCAGGCGGCCGATCGCCACTTGGCGTCGTGCGACCGGCACCAAGTCGCCGGCAAGCGCCAAGGCGATCGGAAAAATTCCGCCGGCAACCATGCCGCTCAGGATGCGGGCACCAAGCAGCACGGAAAAATTCGGCGCCAGCCCGCCGACCAGTCCCGCGACCGCGCTGATCGCCAGCGCCGCCTTCATCAGGCGCGCTTTTCCCAAAGTGTCCGCCAGCGCCCCGAGAACAGGCTGCACCAGTGCGTAAGGCAGGGCAAAAGCGGTCGACAGCAGCGCGACCGTGCCGGTATCGAGCGCGAGATCCTCGGCGATCTGCGGGATGACCGGATCGACGGCGCGGATGAACAGGTTGCTCGCAAAGATCGCCAGCGCCGCCGAGGCGAGTATCCGCTTCGCTTCCGGCGATATCGTTTCGGCTGGTTGGTTGACCGCCTCTTGCGCCAAAGGCGGACGTGCCTCGTTCATGATTTGGCCAGCCGGTCGAACGCGATCAGCGAGCGCAATAAACCTTCCATCTCGGCGAGCGGCACCATGTTCGGGCCGTCGGAGGGCGCATGGTCGGGGTTTTGGTGGGTCTCGATGAACAAGCCGGCAACGCCGACCGCCACCGCCGCACGGGCGAGGACGGGGACGAATTCGCGCTCCCCGCCCGAAGAGGCCCCCTGCCCGCCCGGCTGCTGCACCGAATGGGTGGCATCGAAGATCACCGGCGCGCCGGTGCTGCGGGCGAGGATCGGCAAGGCGCGCATGTCGGAGACAAGCGTGTTGTAGCCGAAGGAGACGCCCCGTTCGGTGACAAGCACCTGGGCATTGCCTGCCCCGGTCACCTTCGCCACGGCATTCGCCATATCCCACGGCGCGAGGAACTGGCCTTTCTTGATGTTGACGACGCGGCCCGTCCTCGCTGCCGCGATCAGCAGATCGGTCTGCCGGCAGAGAAAGGCCGGGATCTGCAGCACGTCGACAACTTCGGCGACGCGCGCGCATTGCGCCGGCTCATGCACATCGGTCAGCACCGGCACGCCGAGCGTTTCCCTGATCTCGGCAAAGATCGGCAGTGCCTGGTCGAGCCCGATGCCGCGCGCGCGCGTTGCGCTGGTGCGGTTCGCTTTGTCGAACGATGTCTTATAGACGAAGCCGAGCTGCAGACGCGCCGCGATCTCCTTCAGGGCGCCTGCCATTTCCAGGGCATGCGCGCGGCTTTCGAGCTGGCAGGGGCCGGCAATCAGGGCGAATGGCAGCGCATTGCCAAAACGGACCGGGCCGACGGAGACGATGGGCGTGGGAGCGGGATCAGTGATCTGGTGCGACATGGGCGGACACTTGCCGCCAACCGAGCAAGCACGGCCGCCCGCCGGGCGCAACCCTTTTGTCTCGATTCCCCCCTGAGCGGACGAACGGCGAAAGAGCCCCGGCCACCAGCCGGGGCTCTCGTCAAGAATACCAAAAAGAAACGTTAAGGCCGATCATTTGCCGAAGGCAACAACCGGCGGAGCGCCCCAGCGCCACGCATAGACGACGCGGCGATAGGTCGGGGCGTAATAGGTGTATTTCACCGGGCGGCTGGACCAAGCATAGACGTAGGTTGTCACCGGCTTCTTGACGAGGACCGGTTGCGCATAAGTGGTATGAACCGGCCTATAGGCCGGATACCAGCCGTAGGTGTAATAGGCGCCGCACCGGCACCAAGCCGAAGCCTCGGTCGGGATAAGCGCAACGCCGCCAACAATAGCGGCAGCGGCAGCGAGGGTGATAACGAATTTCTGACGCATCAAGAAGCTCCCTAGTCAGGCGGCAATCAGAGCACTGCCGCAACCGTCAGTATGCGCGCTGGAAGAGATCAGTAAACGACACCTAACGCGTATTTGATCGACATCGCAGGCCGACGCCCAATTAAGCTTAACTGAAAAGCAACACTATTCCGCGAGCTGGCATCGGCCTTTGCAGCGAATCGGCGTCCACTTCGCCGGAAAATGCTTTGAGTCCTGTCAGCAAAGCCCCGGCGTTCAGGCCGGGGCTTCCATTCACGCCATTTGATGACGGACTGCGACCTCACCACCAATGACGTCGCCAACCCCAATAAGGCCGGTAATAGGCTCGGTAGTAAGGTGCCCAGCCATAAACAACAAGCGGGCGCCGCCAGCGATAATAGCGGGGATAATAGACCGGCGCGTACCAGCCGTAATACACGTGCGGACCGCATCCCCAGCATCGGTACCACGCCGATGCCTTGGTGGGTGCAAGCGCAGTGCCGGCCGCGATCGTAGCGCCGGCAACGAGCACAAGAGCAAACTTTCGCAACATAACGCGTCCTTTCCTTTGCGCTCCCCGTGCGGCAATCCGTTGGATCGACCGCAGCAGCATCATAGGCCGACGGTCGCGCAACGTGACGGACAAAAGCGCCGCATTAACGTGCATGTGATCCAGCGGATGCAGCTTACCGACCGTCGTTGGCGTTCCCGCCCTCATCCCGAACAATGAAAGGCCGCGGTCGCAGAAAACGGCCTTGCGGCACGAACCCGAAAGCCGCCAGCGGCAACCAAATCGAAGGACATGTCATCGAAACGCAAACGCCGAAACGTAAGCGTCATGTGACGAGCGCCAGCGACCACGAATACAGGGAGGACAACATGGGGAAACGATCAGCGTTATCGGCTCTCGCTTTGGCCGCATCGGCTTTCGCTCTGGTGCTTGCGCTCTCGCCGGCCGGTGCAATGGATCAATCGGCCAAGCCACGCCTTCCCGACGGGTCATATCGCGTTGCTCAGGCCTGCGGCTGGTATGCGATTTATTCGTGCTCACACTCGCGCCGCGAAGCGGGACGCTTCAGCCGCGAGCACGGTATCGGCTACGTGATCGATACCAGCGACCCCGACTATCCGAATTTCCGGAATGGCTATTATTGCGTGGTCGAGGGCCCGATGAGCCGTGGCAGGGCGCTGTCATTCGCCGATCGCGCTAGCGATTTCGCCCCGACGGCTTATGCCAAGAGCGCGTGCTGAAGCATTTTCCGGCGGGGTTCGCCGCGGTGCGGTCAGGCAAAGCGGAATCGAGCGCATTCCGCTTTCAGCGGAACGGAACGCGCT
>Ga0315540_10002348_pt1 | contig 10692 bp, 9 predicted proteins | sample SalMarSW160110MG_FD_203677 | JGI IMG/M metagenome (GOLD analysis project Ga0315540, IMG submission 203677) | Salt marsh sediment microbial communities from the Plum Island Ecosystem LTER, Massachusetts, United States - Salt Marsh Sediment SW1601-10 ... | reverse complement strand
CGCCGTCATTGGCCAGGCCGAAACCGTCGCTACCGATCACCACACCGGGGTGGATGACGGTGCGCTGACCGATGCGGCTGCCGTGGCAAACCGTGACATTCGCCACCAGGCGGCTACCGGCGCCGATGCGGCTGTTGCGACCGACGACGCAACCCGGCCCCACTACCACTCCCGCGGCGATCTCCGCTCCTTCTTCGATGACACTGTGCGGACCGATCCAGGCACTGGGATCGATGCTGCTGGCGGGATCGATCGCGGCACTGGGATGCCGCCCCTGCCGCGGGGGGGCGGGAGGGCTCAAACGGGCGGCGATCCGCGCATAGCTCAAATAGGGGTCGGCCACCACCAGGGCGTTGGTGGGACATGCCGCGCGGTATTCCTCGCTGAGGATCACCGCGGAGGCGACGGTCGCCCCCAGGTATCTGGCATAACGGGGATTGGCCAGAAAGGATATGTCGCCGCTCTTGGCGTTGTGCAGGGTAGCGACACCGCTGATCATGCACTCGGCGTCACCGTAAACATGGCCGCCTACATGTTCGGCGAGTTGTCCGAGGGTTTCGACCACGGAGCGACCGTCCTATTTACTAGGGGCCGGCGCGGCGCCCGCCGCATCCCCGGAAGCCCGCAATCTTTCCAGTACCTCATCCGTCAGATCGATGGTGGAACTGGCGTAGGCAACCCCCTCGTATACGATGAGGTCGAAATTCTGCTCCTTGCCTATCCCCTCGATGGCCTTCTGCACGGCGGCCAGCAGCTTGTTCATTTCCTCATTGCGGCGCAGATTGAGATCGTCGCGGAAGGCGTCGCTGGCATGCTGCATATCGCGCTTGCGAATGACGATCTCGCGCTCGAGCTTGCTGCGTTCGGTCTCGCTCATTACCGCGCCGTCGCGCGTCATCTTGTCTTCAAGCCGCTTCAACTCCTTGCGATCGGCCAATAAATCGCTCTCCTTGCCGGAAAATTCCTGCTTCAATTTTTTCGCGACCGCCGCCGCCTGCGGCGACTGGTCAAGTACCCGCGCCGCGTTGACATAGCCGATTTTCAAATCCGCATTCGCCGCCGGCGCAACCGCCAACAGCGCCGCGAATATCAGACCGATACCACTGTTCTTCATGCTAGAGACCTCGAATCTACCCGCTTTTTAGAATACCGCACCCAGGGAGAATTGGAAAACCTCGGTTTCATCGATGGCCTTGGCATTAAGCGCCCTGGCCAAACTGAAAGTCAACGGCCCGATGGGCGACAGCCATACCGCCGACAGGCCCGTGGAGTAACGCAATTCCCCGGCATCGAAACTTTGATAGTCCTTATAGACGTTGCCTGCATCGACAAACGCCCCCATGCGGAAGGAGCTGTTCTCCTCCATAAAAGGCGGGGTAAAGAACAATTCCGCGCTACCGGTGGCGCTGAAGGCGCCGCCGAGGGCGATGCCGCCTTCCCTGGGACCGAGGGTATTGGAGCGGTAACCCCGCACCGAATGTATCCCGCCCGCATAATAATTCTCGAAGAACGGGAAGCCCACGGTATTGCCGTAGGCGGCGCCGTAGGATATTTCGCCGTCCAGGGACAGGGTGAAAAGCTTCAAGAGCGAATGATACCACGTGGTCTGTGAGGACAATTTATAATAGGTGATCTCGCTGCCCGGCAATGCGCTGTCCATGGACAGGCTCTGCAACAGCCCGTCGTCCGGAAAGAAGGCCTTGTTGCGGGTATCATGAGACCAGCCCAGCGCCAGCTTGACCGCCCCGAAAGCCGAGGCATTGGCATTGATGAAATCGATATAGCTCGACGGCGTCGATGAATTGGTCTTGATCTGGTTATGCTCGTAGCCCAGCGATACCCTGAAGGTATTAAATTCGCTGAAGGGGATCCCGTAATTCACGCTGCCCCCCAGGGCGTCCGAGGTATAGGAACCCACATTGGCCTGTCCGGCGTCCGTGGTGCGGTAAAACATACGGAAACCGCGGCTGACACCGTCCAGGGTGTAATAAGGGTTGGTGTAGGAGAAGCTGTAGACGGTGTTGACCTGGCTGTTATTGATGGCGGCGCTGACCCGCTTGCCGGTCCCCAGGAAATTGTCCTGGTTGACGCTGGCGTTGAGCAGTATCCCCTGGGACTGGGAGAAGCCCACACCCGCGATCAGGCTGCCGAACGAGGAACGCTCCTTGACGCCGAAATCGACGTCGACCTGGTCGTCGGTGCCGGGAACCGGAGGCGTCTCCACATTCACCTGGTCGAAATAACCCAGTTTCTGCAGGCGTTCCCGGGAACGATTGATGTTGTCGGTGGATATCCAACCGCTCTCCAGCTGGCGAATCTCACGCCGCAACACCACGTCCCGGGTACGGGCGTTGCCGCTGACATTCACCCTTCTCACATAGACCCGCTTGCCGGGATCGATGAAGAACGTCAGTTTTACGGTGTGCGCGGTGCGATCCAGCTCCGGCGTAGGATTGATGTTGGCGAAGGCGTAGCCCTCCTTGCCCAAGCGCTCGCTGATTCGGCTGTTGGATTCAGTCACTTTTTTCCGTGAAAATATCTCGCCGGGTGCGATGCTGATCAGGGCGGCCAATTCCGCTTCCGGCACCTTGAGGTCGCCGGCCAACTTCACTTCGCTGACCGTAAACTGGTCCCCCTCGGTGATATTGATGGTGATATACACATCCTGCTTGTCGGGGGTAATGGCCACCTGCGTGGAGTCGATGCTGAAATCGATGTAGCCGCGATCGAGATAATAAGAACGCAGGGTCTCCAGATCGGCCGCGAGTTTCTGCTTGGAATATTGGTCGTTCTGGGTGAAAACCGAAAACAGGGCGGGCGGGCCCAATTGAAAGTTGCTCATCAGGGTCTTCTCGTCGAAGGCGTGGTTACCCACCAGAGTGATGCGGCGGATCTTGGCCACCTGGCCCTCGTCGACCTTGAGATTAATCTCGACCCGGTTGCGGTCCAGCGGCTTCACTTCGGAAGTGATCTTGACCCCGTATTTGCCACGCGCAAAGTATTGCCGTTCCAACTCGCGCTTCACCTGCTCCAACAAAGAGCGGTCGAAGACCCGCCCTTCCGACAACCCGATGCGTTTCAGCGCGTCGGTGAGGTCCTCGGTCTTTACGTCCTTGTTGCCCGTCAAATTCACCTTGGCGATGGAGGGACGCTCCACCACCTTCACCACCAGCACGCCGCCTTCATGCGCCAGACTGACATCGGAAAAGAATCCGGTCTTGAACAGGGCCCGCACCGCCTCCGCGGCCCGTTGCGCATTGAGGGTATCGCCGACATTGACCGGCAGATAATTGTAGACCGTACCGACCTCTATCCTTTGCAAACCCTCGACGCGGATCTCCTTGATGACGAACGGTTCGAAGGCCCACGCCTTGCCCATGGTCAGGACAACGGCCAGGATGGTAAACAGGAATGCCTTTCTCATTGGCCGCAAATCCGATCTCTATCCGACAAGTTGTGCTAAATCGTTATAAACGGCGAGCGCCATGAGCATCAGCAGTGCGGCGATACCGATACGTTGCCCCAGGGCCTGTGCGGCATCGGACAAGGGGCTGCCCTTCACGATCTCGATAAGGTAATAGAAGAGATGACCGCCGTCCAAAACCGGGATCGGCAGCAAATTGAGCACACCCAGGCTCAGACTGACCACCGCCAGGAAGGTAAGAAAGGCCGTAACCCCCACATGGGCGGAATAGCCCGCGTATTTGGCGATGCTGATCGGCCCGCTGATATTGGACACCGATATCCGGCCGTCCACCATCCCCCACAACATACGCAAGGTCAGGACCGACATGTCCCAGGTCTTGCCGCCGGCCTTGGCCAGGGCCTCCAGCGGCGAATAGCGGGTCACTGACAACAGCTCACTAACTTCGCCCTTCGGCAAGGAAACGGCGGCGCCCACATGTCCATGCTCACCCTCTTCGGTCTTCACCGGGCGCGGCTGCACATTCAGCATGAGGCGCGCGCCGTCACGCTCGACTTCCACCGCGATGTTCTGTCCCGCATGATCGCGCACGCAATTCACCCAGGCCTCCCAATCGGCGACGGGCCGGCCGGCGCAACTGACGACCCGGTCCCCCACTTTCATGCCCGCTTGTTCGGCCGCTCCCCCGGCCTCCAGTCCCCCGATTACCGCCCGGACCACGGGACGCATCGGCGTAATGCCGAGTATCTCCAAAATATTTCCCTGTTTGAGTTCTTTTTCCACCGAACGCACGTCGAGGGAGCGCCGCTTCTCGACACCGGCGGCATCGTGCACCGTGATCTGGACGGAGTTTTCATCGAGGGCGTTGTCCAAGAGGGCCAGCACCACCCCCTGCCAATTATCCGTGCGTTCGTCACCGACCTCCGTGATGACATCACCCGTGGCAAAGCCGCCGCGCGACGCGACGGAGCCGGGCACCACTTCACCCACGATGGGCTTGAGGGCGGTGACGCCGATGACGAACACCAGCCAATAGAGGACGATCGCCAGCAGAAAATTGCTCAAGGGCCCGGCGGAGACGATGGCGAAGCGCTTGCCCACCGATTGCCGGTTGAAGGCGCGATGACGTTCATGCTCCGCCACTTCCCCTTCCCGTTCGTCCAGCATGCGCACATAACCGCCCAAGGGCACCGCCGCCACCACATATTCGGTCTGGTCGGGACCGCGCCGCATCATCCACAGCGGCTTACCGAAGCCGATGGAGTAGCGCAGCACCTTGACGCCCAGCTTGCGCGCCACCCAGAAATGACCGTACTCATGGATCGCAATCAATAGCGCGATGGCCACGATGAAAAAGAACAATGACGACAGAATACCCATGTCCGCTATGCCGCCCTCCGTGCGATCAGTTCCTGGGTCCACTGCCTGGCGCGGGCATCCTCATCCAGGATCACCTCCAGGGACGAGGCCGCCCGGGACGGCACTTCGATCAGTGCCGCCTCTACCACCTCGGGGATCGCGGTGAAGGCCAACCTCTCGTCGAGGAAGGCCTGCACCGCCACCTCGTTGGCGGCGTTGAGCACCGTGGTGGCGGTACCGCCCCGCGCCATGGCTTCGTAGGCCAGGCGCAAACAGGGAAAGCGCACCAAGTCCGGTGCCGAGAAATCCAGGCGCGCCACATCGAACAGGTTGAGTCGCTGCACTCCCGCGGCGATCCGCTCCGGCCAGGCCAGGGCATAGGCGATGGGGGTACGCATGTCCGGACTGCCCATCTGGGCCAGAATGGAACCGTCCACGTATTCCACCATGGAATGCACCACGCTCTGAGGATGGATGACCACTTGGATCTGCTCCGGCGGCACGGCGAACAACCAACTGGCCTCGATAACCTCCAGCCCCTTGTTCATCATAGTGGCCGAATCCACGGAGATCTTGCGCCCCATGTCCCAGTTGGGATGGGCGCAGGCCTGTTCCGGCGTGACCCCATGCAATTCCTCCAGGGGCATGGCGCGAAACGGACCGCCCGAGGCTGTCAACAGGATGCGCTTGACGCCCAATTCATGCAGGGCCTTGCCGTCCAGAATCGGCAGACATTGCAGGATGGCATTGTGCTCGCTGTCCACCGGCAACAGTTCCGCCTTGTGCAGGCGCACCTCATCCATGAAGATCCGGCCGGACATCACCAGTGCCTCTTTATTGGCGAGCAACAGGCGTTTCCCGGCGCGTACCGCGGCCAGCGCCGGCACCAAACCCGCCGCCCCCACGATGGCCGCCATCACCTGCGCCGCATCCGGATGCGCGGCGATGATCTCCAGCCCCGCCGCGCCCGCCAGAACCTCGATGCCGCCGTCGATCTTGCGCAGGCGCTCCCGCAGCTGCTCGGCGGCGCGCGCGTCCGCCATCACGGCATATTGCGGGTGATGCATACGGCACAGTTCGGCGAGCCGCTCCACCTCGGTATTGGCGGACAGCCCCACCACCCGGTAACGCTCGGGGTGGCGCCGTAATACGTCCAAGGTGCTCATGCCGATGGAGCCGGTGGCACCTAATATGGTCACTCCCTTCATGCGGGCCACTCGAATAGGGTCAATCCCAGATAAAACGCCGGCGCCGCGGCGGTGATGCTGTCGATGCGGTCCAGGGCTCCGCCGTGTCCCGGGAGAAAACGACCGCTGTCCTTCACCCCCGCCTCGCGTTTGAACAGACTTTCCAACAAGTCACCCACCACGGAAAACATTACGACTACCAGGCACAGGGGCACGAACCATAACAGGGCCTCACCCGACAGCCCCAACAGCCGTCCCCCCACCACCGCCGTCAGCGCCGCGGCCGCCATCCCCCCGGCGACCCCTTCCCAACTTTTGCCGGGACTGACCCGCGGCGCCAGCTTGCGCCGCCCGAAGCGGCGACCCGCGAAATAGGCGCCGCTGTCCGCAGCCCAAATCAACACCAGGAGAAACAACACATAACCGGGGCCGTGAACCGGCTCCCCATGCAGGGCCACTAGGCTCAGAAAGGCCGGCACCAGGACCAACCATCCTGCAAGCAGCCCCTGCCACGCCGTGATCTTCGCCGCCGTTGCCGCTTGATAGCGCAGGACCCACCCGGCGGCGAACAGCCACCATACCATAGCCACGGCAACCACGACATGCATCACCATGGGGGCGATGCGATCCGTTATCGACAAGCTCGCCGCCGCCAACACGCCCGCGGCGAATATCCCCCATGGCGCCGCGGAAAAATGTACCAGCCGGCCCCATTCCCACACCGCAACCGCCATCACCGCGGCGAGCAGTAAAGCGAAATAGGGCGCGGGGAGGACGAAGATGGCCGCCACCAGCAGGGGGATCAATACCGCGGCTGTGAGCAAACGCTGTTTAAGCACCTCCCACCTGCTCCACCTGATCGCCGGTGCGGCCGAAGCGCCGTTGCCGGTTGGTATAGGACCGCAAGGCATCTTCAAAGGCCTCGCCGTCGAAATCCGGCCACAAGGTGTCGGTGAAATAGAATTCCGTATAAGCCAAATGCCACAGCAGGAAATTACTGATACGCTGTTCGCCGCCGGTGCGGATGAACAGATCCGGCTCCGGGAATTCATTCAGCACCAGGTGTGATTCGAACAATTCGGGGGTGATATCCGAGGCCTGCAAACTGCCCGCCTCGATCTGCTCTCCCAAACGCCGCGCCGCCTGCACCACGTCCCAGCGGCCGCCGTAGTTGGCGGCGATGATCAGGGTCAGGCCGGTGTTGCTCCGGGTCAAGGCTTCCGCCTTGGCGATCTCCTCCTGCAAGCGGGAAGCGAAGGCGCTGCGGTCGCCGATGATCTTCAAGCGCACGTTATTTTTATGCAACCGTTGCGACTCACGCTGCAGGGCGGTGAGAAACAGCTCCATCAGCAGGCTGACTTCCTTGGGGGGACGTCGCCAGTTTTCGCTACTGAAGGCGAACAGGGTGAGGGCCTCGATCCCCTTCTCGGCGCAGGCGCGGACTACCTGGCGCACCACCTCCACGCCCGCCCGATGTCCGGCGACGCGGGGCAACAGCCGTTTCTTGGCCCAGCGGCCGTTGCCGTCCATGATGATGGCCACGTGACGGGGAAGACCGTTATCGCGGCTGGGTAATGTGGGCTTGTCTGCGGACATAGGGTATCAGCTATCAGCTTTTCGCTATCAACTCTCAGCCATCAGCTGGTAAAGGACGGCTGAAAGCTGATAGCTGACGGTTGTTGTTCAGATCTCCATCAACTCCGCCTCTTTCGCCTCCAGAATCTTATCCGCCTCTGCGACGAACTTATCGGTCAGCTTTTGGATTTCGTCCTGGGCGCGGCGCTCGTCGTCTTCGGAGATCGACTTATCCTTCACCAATTTCTTGAGTTCATTATTGGCGTCGCGGCGAATGTTGCGTATTGCGACCCGCGTGCCTTCCGCCTCGCTACGCACCACCTTGATCAAATCGCGGCGGCGTTCTTCGGTGAGGGACGGCAAATTGATTCGTATGACCGTGCCGACGGTGACGGGGTTCAATCCCAAGTCGGAGGTCATGATGGCCTTTTCGATGACCGGCACCAGGGCCTTTTCCCAGGGGGTGACGGTGAGGGTGCGCGCATCCGTCACCGTTACGCTGGCGGCTTGAGTCAAAGGCACATCGCTGCCGTAATAAGGGACCGCGATATGATCCAACAGGCTGGTATGGGCGCGGCCGGTACGTATCTTGGTCAATTCATCCTTCATGGCCGCGATGCTCTTGCGCATCCGGGAATCCGCTTGACTCTTCACCTCGTTTATCATGCGTTGGCTCCCCCATGGACCAGCGTGCCTTCGCTCGAACCGTAGACAATGCGCCGCAAGGCACCCGGCTGGTTGACATCGAACACCCGTAAAGGCATGCCGTAGTCACGACATAAGACGATGGCGGTGGCGTCCATCACCATCAGATTTTGATTCAGCACCTCGTCGTAGGTCAGCGTGTCGTAGCGCGTCGCAGCAGAATCCTTGACGGGGTCCGCGGTATAAACGCCGTCCACCTTGGTACCTTTCAACAACAAGTCGGCGCCTATCTCCACGGCACGAAGACTGGCCGCCGAATCGGTGGTGAAGAAAGGATTGCCGGTCCCCGCGGCGAATATCACCACCCGACCCTTCTCCAAATGACGAATGGCGCGACGCCGGATGTAGTCTTCGCAAATCTGGTTGACCTTGATGGCCGACATGACCCGCGCCGCCGCGCCATGGGACTCCACCGCGTCCTGCATGGCCAGGGCGTTGATCACCGTGGCCAGCATTCCCATGTGATCGGCGGTCACCCGGTCCAGGCCCGCAGCGGCAAGGCTCGCGCCGCGGAAGATGTTGCCGCCGCCGATAACTACACCGACCTCAACGCCCGTTTTGACGAGCTCGCACAGCTCTAAGGCGATACGTCCGACGATAACCGGGCTGATGGTGTCTTCACCATCACCCATCAAGGCCTCGCCGCTCAGCTTGAGGAGGATACGTCGATAACTGGGCTCAGCATCCGTGGCGGGCATTTACTTAGCCTCCCCGCACTTGCGCCATCACCTCTTCGGCAAAGTTCTCGGATTTCTTCTCGATGCCTTCACCCACTTCAAAGCGCGAGAAAGCGCTCACTGTCGCGCCGTGCTCCTTGAGCAATTGCTCGACGGAAATATCGGGATTCTTCACGAAGGGTTGTCCCAGCAGGGTCACCTCCTTGAGAAACTTGTTGACGCGGCCGACGATCATCTTCTCCACGATATCCGCCGGCTTGCCGCTCTCCGCGGCCTGGGCGCGGAAGATCTCTTTTTCCTTCTCCACCACATCCGCCGGGACATCGTCGGCGCCCAGGGCCACCGGCTTGCTCGCCGCGATGTGCATGGCGATATCCTTGGCCACGGTATCGTCGCCGCCCTGGACCGCCACCAGCACGCCGATACGGGTACCGTGCAGGTAATTGGCCAGCTTGCCGTCGGCGGTATCCATGATGATGAAACGACGGATGGCGATGTTCTCGCCGATCTTGGCGATCAGCTCGCGGCGCGCCTGATCGATGGTCCCGCCCGAGGCCAGCGGCTGATTGAGCAACGCCTCGATATCGTCGGGGGATTTATCCAGGGCCGTGCGCGCCACCCCGGCGCAGAAGGTGGCGAAGTCGTCGCCCTTGGCGACGAAATCGGTCTCGCAATTCACTTCCAGCATGACGCCGCGCCTACCGTCGTCGCTGACGGCGGCGGCGATCATACCTTCCGCCGCGATACGTCCGGCCTTCTTGTCCGCCTTGGCCAAACCGGCCTTGCGCATCAGCTCCACCGCGGCCTCGATATCGCCGCCCGTCTCCGTCAGGGCCTTTTTACATTCCATCATGCCCGAACCGGTGCGTTCACGCAGTTCTTTCACCAGCGCTGCTGTGATTTCCATAGTCCTCAACCTCTTTGTTAATGCGTCCGTCCACCGTCGGCGAACGGACGTGATACCGGCCTGAGCGGAGAAGAGAAGGTAACCCTCCCCCTAATCCGCGTTATTACTCTTTCACTTCCTCGGCGGGTTTCGCTTCCTCGGCATTCTTGGCTTCTTCGGGGGCCTTCGCCGCCTCGGCTTCCGCCGGGGCCGCCACCTTCTTGGTTCTCCTCACGGTCTTCTTCACCGTCTTTTCCGGTTTTTCCGCGGCTGCCGCCTCGGCCGGGGCACCGCCCTCGTCCATCTCCACGAACTCGTCGACGCCGCCGGACTGCAGGGCCACCGCACGACCGCTGGTGACCGCATCCGCCACGCCCCGCACATAGAGCTGAATGGCCCGCGCCGCGTCGTCGTTGCCGGGGATGATGTAATCGATGCCGTCGGGGCTATGGTTGGTGTCCACCACGCCGATCACCGGGATGCCCAGACGCTTGGCTTCCGCCACCGCGATCTTCTCGTGACCGACGTCGACCACGAACAAAGCGCTGGGGATGCCCGGCATATCCTTGATGCCGCCCAGGCTGCGCTCCAATTTTTCCATCTCACGCTTCAGTCCCAGGGCTTCCTTCTTATTGAAGCGTTCCAGGCGGCCGTCCTGCTCCATGGCCTCCAAATCCTTGAGTCGCTTGATGGACTGACGGATGGTTTTGTAGTTGGTCAGCATGCCGCCCAACCAGCGCTGATTGACATAGGGCATGCCGCAGCGCCTGGCTTCCTCTTCGATCACCTGTTGTGCCGAGCGCTTGGTGCCCACGAACAAGATGTTCTTTTTCTTGGCCGCCAGGCTGCCGATGAAATTCAGGGCCTCCTCGTAGAGGG
>Ga0315540_10002347_pt1 | contig 10696 bp, 7 predicted proteins | sample SalMarSW160110MG_FD_203677 | JGI IMG/M metagenome (GOLD analysis project Ga0315540, IMG submission 203677) | Salt marsh sediment microbial communities from the Plum Island Ecosystem LTER, Massachusetts, United States - Salt Marsh Sediment SW1601-10 ... | reverse complement strand
AGAGTCGCAGCCACCATGGCAATCAACCGTTCTCCGTGGGCGGCACTTGCCCTTCTTGTTGCATTGGGTGGTTGCGCAAGCGAACCATGGGACAGAACCGACCTGGCATTAGGCTTTACGGCACTCGGCGCAACCATCGCTGACTGGGGGCAGGCGCGCTATATAGCCGAGCATCCGGCTCAATTCGCCGACAAGAATCCGATCCTCGGAAGACATCCTGCCCGAGGGAAGGTTGACGCGTACTTCATCTGTGCGATGGGCGGCGGATACTTGCTCGCGGACGCGCTACCGGGCCGCTACCGAAAGCTCTTCCTCGGCGGTGCCACCATCGTAGAGATTAGTACAGTACGTCACAACCGCTCGATTGGAGTGGGCTTCAGGTGGTAGGTTGACACGTTGTCGAGCGCGGCTGATTCCGTCTCGCCATCACTGCGTACGCGGCCAACATGGCGACAAATGGGATCGACGATACGCCGTATCGATCTCCTGTCACCGTCAGGCTATAGACCAGCGTGAAATACAGCCAGGTTAGAGCGGGCGAAGAAAGCACGAGTTGAAGCACTCCGTAGCGCTTCGCAAATCTAAACATGCCATACAGCGCGGTCGCAAGGACGATCCACCAGTAAGCGGAGCTGACCAACTTCAACGGGAACAACATGGCGTGCCCAAAGCGCCGAGTAATGCCCTCCTCGTTCCAGCTAATGCCGATCGATTGGCGATCGTAAAGCCTTACGGCCTTTTTCACCGTTCGACCGAGGAATTCGATCGGATGCTGCTCGATGTAGCGAATCGCCAGTCTGCCGAGATAGGTGTCCCTGTCGGCCTCATTTGCGATGGCGAGCTTGGGCAACTCCATGTAACCGCCTGTGGATTCCGGGTTGTTTCCCATCCAGAGATTCGTGCCACCGTTGGTGGAGATGGGCACAAATCGATCGAACACGTGCCAATTCCGAATCGACCACGGCATGATCACGATGCACATTGCTGCGATGCACACCACGCACCCGAGTCCCGCACCCACTCGCCGTCGCGTGTCGCGCGCCTCCCGCGCGAATAACAATGGCGCCATTGCAAGCGCAATGGGGCGAACATAGCTTGCGGCTCCCAGCGCTACGCCCGCGGCCACAGCACGCCCGAACCACGTCCGCTCCTCCATAGAGGCCAGCCAAAACGCCAGCAGCACAAAGAAGATGAAATACAATTCACTCGCTAGAATCGTCGTATATTGGATCAGCAGCGGCCAGCACGCGAGGAGCCATCCGACCGTCAAAGCCACCACCTCCCCATACCAACGACGCGCAAGAAGCATTGCCAACGCGACGATTCCGACGCCCACAAATGCTTGGAGCAGCACAACCGGCAAGTAATGATGCCCGAAAAGCCAGAACACCAAGGCGTAGATAGCGGACGTGCCGGGAGGCCAGTACGCAGACGGATGATGTGGCTCCCATCCGTAACCGAACCCATTGGCTATGTTCTGCGCAAATACGTCGTAGGCGTGGCTATCAGACAGCGGAATGACCGGTACCGCCAGTCCCCAAGCCAACCGCAAGGCAAACGCGACGAGCAGCACGGCCACCGCACGCGCGCCGAAACTGCTCGAATCCGGAGTGAGCGAGCCCGCCGCATCATCCACGGAAGGCATCAATTTACCCGCCTAAGCATTCGCTGCCATTACGAAAAGGCACGCGCCTAGAATTACGACAACAATGCTTTGCCAGTCCCGAATCGCAAATACCACCGGATCGTCATCGATTTCGCCGCGATGCGCCTTCATCCACACGCGCGCCACCCAGTAAAGCAGCAAAGGCGGGACGAGCCAGAGCCACTCAGGCGTCGGATATAGGCTCCTGCTATCCGGATTATTTATGTATAGAGCCATTACTAGCACGGCGGCCACCCCACTACTCGTACCGGCAGACATTAGCACTGGAAGGTCAGTAACCGCATACCCGCGCCCCGCCGCGGTAGTCTTGTTGTTGGCGAGAGTGACCAGCAGTTCGGAATAGCGCTTTACCATCGCGAGGCTGAGAAAGATGAACATCGAGAATGCGAGCAACCAGAACGATGGCACGATTTCGGTCGCGGCCCCCCCTCCCACTACGCGAAGCGTGTACAACCCAGCCAATATCAGTACGTCTACTATGACCTGCCGCTTGAACACGAGGGAATAAGCGGTGGTAATCAACATGTACAGAAGCAGGACTCCGATAAACTGGAGTGGGAGGCACGCTGCAATCGCGAAACCCGCTGCGAGCAATACCGGGACAATCACGGCTCCCTGCCATAGCGGAATACGCGCCGAGGCGAACGGACGAAATCTCTTTCGAATATGGCGTCTGTCCGACTCGAGGTCCATCAAATCGTTCACCACGTAGACGGCCGACGCGCAGAGGCCGAATGAAACGAACGCCAATCCCGCGTTGACAAGGCCGGCATCCCAACCAAGCCGGTGTGCCGCGACAATCGGGACGAACACAAGCATGTTCTTGAGCCATTGGTGAAGTCTGAGACTTCGCAGGTACTCCGCGACCCCCGGTCGCGATCTCGGAATTATCCGCTCGACGTTGCTAACTCCACGCGCCGCCTCGATCAATTCCGCGCTCGACGAGACAACTATGGCGCTGCGGGACATCGACCAGACGTGTAGGTCGCGCCGTCCGTCTCCGACGTAGTCGAATCCGCGTACTCCAAACCGGGAGGCCAGCAATTCCCCTTTCTTCGCCCCAGATAGATTCTGGTCCCCATCCGTGGCCAGAACCTCATCGAATAGCCCCAGGTGCGCTGCGATACCTTCAGCCAGCCGGCGGTGAGAAGCGGTCGCGAGCACGATTTTGCGGCCTGCCTCACGAGCACCGCGCGCAAGCGCAATTACCGCGTCATTGAGAGGTATTGTCGGCCAATCCAGCTCAACTTCGCTCGCGATCTTCTGCTTTGTGTACGCCTTCCCACGCAGCAGCCAGAACGGGAGATTCAAGACCTTGTGCGGTGACCGCTTTAATAGGACAAGCAAGGCTTCGTATAGAAGATCCGTGCGAACGAGCGTCCCATCGCAGTCGACGCAAAGTGGAACGTCAACGCTGCCGCTTACTTTCATAATCGATTGTCAGCCGAGGTCGCGTTCGCGTCATCAATCAAGGGGTGAAACCAGATTCACCGTTCCAAACCATTCATTGAAACAATACTACCTCAGCGCGTCGACGATACGGCGGCGCGGCGTTCGGGACGTCGCAAGATTTCTGTGATTCGAAGCAGGAGCGATTGATGCAGCGAGTGAGCATACGCGGCGGCGGTGCCCAGTGTCAGGCAGATTCGCGCGAAGATTTGCGGGCACTTCGCCCTCAGTGCGCCCACGGACTCCCGAATCGAGCCGGTATCTTCAGCGGCCACTGCGCGGGCCACGTCGCTGGGCAAGCGAGGGGTACAGGCCGGGTCACCGCGGTCGGGCGGGGAACAAAGGATAGGATGCATGGACTCACTACGCCCCATGTTGGCCGGATCGCCGGACGGCGCGATAAGGCGAGCCTCACGCCATTCGGAAGCCACCTGGAAGCCAATTCCAAGCCTCCACCCAGCCAAAGCCTACTGCACCACGGCGGTGCCGTTGCACCATTCTAAAGCCTCTGATCCCCTTGCGTTCCTCCCCTGAGAGGAATATTACTCGCTACTATAAGAGGGGATGTTGCCTACTACGACAAATGACAAATGCGCGGTCTGCCACGGTCGGGCGCGTCAAACCAAGTCTGCGACGGAACATGGACGAGGCCGGCGCAAGCACGAATAAGTCTTACGTGGTAACCGATGGCGTACTTCGAAGAAGAATGTAGAAGCCGCTCCGCCGGCTGCCGAGTGAAACGATTGGGGGAATCATGAACGTCAGATGGCTTCTTAGTGGTACGAGTACGCGGCGAGAAGCCGCGACTTGTCAAATTCTGAAAACGGACTTGTCAAATTTGTTGAGCTCGATTGACCCGAACGGTCTCGAAATGCGACCGTCTTGGCAGTGGACAATCGACATGCGCCCCAACAAGTCTAGCGATGACGCGCCGCGCCAATCCGCGCGCAACAGCTTCCAGCTGTTCGACGAAGACACGCAACGCTACCTGCGAATCGTCGCGCAGTCGCAAGCCATCAAACGGCATGTGGATCTTTTCGTCTGGCTGAAGGGCGAATTCCAGGAATTCGTCCCGCACGAGATATTCATATCGGCGTGGGGAGATTTCGAGAATTTGGATCTCAAGCTCGACATCGTTTCCGGATTGCCGGGAGTTCGGACCGAGTTGCTCCGACGACATCGTATCGACGATCTCATCCAGTGGGCGCACGCGCGATGGGTAGAAGGCGGGCGTGCCCCTCTAATGCTCAAGACTTCGTCGGCACCTCAATTGATCGATGTCGGAGCCAACCCGTTGTACGCGTCGCTGCGCGAAATGGACTCGATTCTGTTGCACGGCATCCGCGATGAGCGCGGCGGCCGCGAAAGTCTTTATCTCGCAGCCACGAAGGGGTCGTTTACCAAGGGCCGCTGCAGAGATCGCTTTATCGCCCTGGCGGATTCGCTTGTCCCACAAATAGATATAGCCTTTCGAAAAGTCAGCGCTTATCCGTTGGGAACCGTCAAGCGGCGTGATGGCGTGATCATGGGCGTCAAGACCAGCGCTAACGGACGAGAACTCAGCACTCGCGAGCACGAAATCCTCGGTTGGATCTGCCAAGGGAAGACCAACACCGAGATCGCCGCGACGCTTCGCATTAGCCCGTTTACGGTTAAGAACCACGTACAACGAATCTTCAAGAAGATCGGCGTCACCAGCCGTATTCAAGCCGCCACGAAGTACAGCCATTCGCTCGCTGAACTAAGAGAATACCTGGAGCTGGTCAGGAAGGTGGATTGACCGGAAGGGCGAATAGCCGTGATGCCGCTTGCCACTACAGTGATGTTCCGCAAGTCCGGTCGCATGGCGATAGGTCGGGACCGGCTGCTCAGCCTGATCGAGATCACCCTGGAGCCTACGTTGCTGGTGCTGTCGCTGTGGGTGAGCTCGGCACTTGTCGCGGACGCAATTACCGCGCGCGAGGTCATCCTTGCGATTCTGGTGTTCGCACTGACGTTCCCCGGCACGGCGCGCTTGTCGCAGTCTTTCTTAAAGGGGATACGCAACATCCTCTTGGGTTGGCTCGCACTCGGGGGACTACTCGCCGTCTTCGGCTACGCGAGCGGATATGTTCTCTATTTCGACACCCGGATGATTGTGACCTGGGCATGGATGGCGCCCGCATTCTCTGTCGGAGGGCACATTGCTCTCCGGTTAGCCGCCCCGATGATAAGAATGGCGCAAGGAGGACCGAAACGCGCAGTCGTGGCCGGCATGAATGAACAAGGCGCAGAACTTGCGAGGCGTCTCCAATCGGATGTCTACACGCACATCCGGACAACCGGATTCTTTGACGACCGCGCGAAGGATCGGCTCGCTTACAGCGATGAATTTCCCGTCCTCGGAAGGATTTCCGATCTACCCCAGTTCGTCAAGAGCAATCATATTGACGTGATCTACCTGTCGCTTCCCATGGCGTCTCAGCACCGCATCGTTTCGCTTCTCGACGAGCTGCGCGACACGACGGCATCGATATTTTTCGTTCCCGACATATTCGTCACGGAGCTCATCCAGGGCCGGATGGATACTGTTGGGGGTATTCCGGTCGTCGGTGTCTGCGATTCCCCATTCGCAGGGTCAGACGCCTTCGTCAAGCGGGGCAGCGACATCGTCTTGTCGCTGCTGATTCTCGCAGCGATTTCTCCCCTTCTCTTGCTCATCGCCCTCGCGGTCAAGCTCACCTCGCCAGGACCGGCAATCTTCAGGCAGAGACGCTACGGTTTGGACGGCTCAGAAATCGTCGTGTACAAGTTTCGAACGATGACCGTCCAGGAAGACGGCAACACGATACCCCAAGCAACCATGGACGACAGGCGAGTCACCGGGTTGGGAGCCATCCTGCGCAAGACGTCACTGGACGAATTGCCCCAGTTCGTCAACGTGCTCCAAGGCCGTATGAGCATTGTGGGGCCCCGTCCGCATGCGGTGGCGCACAACGAAATGTACCGGAAACTCATAAAAGGCTACATGCAGCGCCATAAGGTCAAGCCCGGAATCACTGGCTGGGCCCAGGTGAATGGCCTGCGCGGAGAGACCGACACACTCGAGAAGATGAAAGCACGCATCGAGTACGACCTGGACTATCTCAGGAACTGGTCCTTGCGGCTCGATATGTACATCATCGCCAAGACCATCTGGGTAGTGTTAAGAGGCATGCAAGCGTACTGAACCTCTGCTTCCCTGAAATCCAAGATCGTACGCAGCCCGAATTCCAGTCCGACGTCAAGAAATCTCTTCCGCACTGCACGCCGAATCCTTCCGCAACGCATCGGTGCGGCATCAATTTCCTGACCACGCCGGTAACCGCGGGCCCGCGGGCCCAGCGACGGACCAGCAGTGCTGGAATTCTTTTAGATTCTTACAGTCTTCCCCGAGAGTTGACTAGGTTTCGCTCCTGCGGCGCGGCGAGCCACGCTATGCTTTCGAACGGATGGCATGCGCCACTTGCGTGCACAAGAATAGCCTAGGGGCAGTTTCTCAATGCAGCGTAGTTCCAAGCGTGTTTTGGGGGCGGCAGGCATTGCACTCGCCGTCGTGGGGTATGCCGCGATATTCGTACAGCCGATTCACTGGCGGACGAAAGTCATCGTCGAGAAGGTAGCGGGCCGATTACCCCAGATCGACTGGGGAGAGCTGGCGTGGATGCTCAAGCCGAAACCGGAGGTCGCTCTTTGGCGACTGGGAGATCCGCCAAACCCTTTTGCGACGATAAGGAATCCGCTGCGTAGCCCGAAGGACATCGCGGCGGGAAGGCACCTGTTTCAGCACCTATGCGCGCCCTGTCACGGCATCGACGCCCGTGGCGGCAAAGGCGGCCCGTCTCTTTACGAGAATCGAACATTTCAGCGGGGACGCTCGGATTGGGCGCTCTTTCGCACCATCACTCACGGGATACCCGGAACAGGCATGCGCGCCTGGAAGCTCGAGAGGGACGAGGTTTGGAGCATCGTCGCCTACCTCAACAGCGCAACGTCGGCAGCAGCATCTCCCCGCACGATCGACGGTTCGCAGAGACCCGCGATCAGGCCGCTCAGCGCTGCTGAGCTAGTTCACGCCGACAAGAACCCGGCAGAATGGTTGACCTATTCAGGCAGCTACAGCGGACAACGGCACTCCACTCTCAATGAAATCGACCGCGACAACGTGCAGCGGCTACAGGTCGCGTGGGTGCGGCAGATACCACGAGGCGGGACGAACAGGCGAATCGAGGTGTCCCCGATCGTCCGCGGGTCAACGATGTTCGTCACGGGAGTCCCGAACACGGTCTACGCGCTCGATGCCAGAACCGGGCAGGTACTCTGGAAGTATTCGCACCCCATTTCCGCAAAGCTCTCGCTGTGCTGCGACAAGGTCAACCGGGGCGTCGCCTTGCTTGGAAACAGGGTATTCCTCGGCACGCTCGACGCCCATCTGATCGCACTCGACGCGAACACCGGCAGGCTCCTGTGGGATACGACCATCGCCGACAGCGCGCGCGGCTACAGCATCACGAGCGCGCCCCTCGCGCTGGGAGACATGGTGGTGACCGGCATGGCCGGCGGGGACTTTCCCACCCGCGGGTTCGTGGATGCTTACGATGCCGCGACAGGCAAGAGGCGGTGGCGGTTCTATACGATCCCCGCCCCGGGTGAAAAAGGGAGCGAGACCTGGCAAGCCCCCGCCTCGTACAAGACGGGCGGAGGAGCCACCTGGCTGACGGGAACCTTCGATCCCACCTCCGGTTTGCTTTACTGGGGGGTCGGGAATCCCAATCCCGACTTCTACGGCGAGGACAGGCCCGGAGACAACCTGTATACCGACAGCGTCGTTGCGCTTGACGCGGACACCGGTCGGCTGCGCTGGCATTTTCAGTTTACCCCGCATGACTTGCACGACTGGGATTCCGTTCAGATTCCGGTACTGGTCGATGGAGTCAAAGCCTATCCGGGCCGGAAACTGCTTGCTTTTGCGAACCGCAATGGGTTCTATTACCTCCTCGACCGTACGACCGGACAATTTCTCACCGGCAGACCGTTCGTGAAGCAGAACTGGGCCAACGGCCTCGATGCAAACGGTCGTCCCCTGGTACGTCCTGAGTCGATCCCGAATCGTACCGGCGTGCTTGTCTATCCGCGCACGGCGGGCGCAACCAATTGGTGGTCGCCATCGTACGATCCCGGCCTGGAGCTCCTTTATGTGCCGACGATGGGCGGTGGAGGCGTCCTGACGGCAACGCCGGTCGACCGTAGCGCTGAAGGCGAGGAACGCGACGGAAGCGCCGAAGCGCCGTCGCTCGGCGAGCCGGCGACCCCGTCAGTCAAGGCGCTCGATGTCGCGACCGGCAAATTGCGTTGGCAATTCACACGCCCCACGAGAGACAAGCCGCAGCAAACCGGCGGCGTATTGAGCACCGCCGGTGGACTCGTCTTCTGGGGAGACTTGGACACATTCTTCGCGCTGGACGCCAAGACAGGGGCCGAATTGTGGCACTTCGACGGCGGCGGAGAGATCGGGGCAGCACCGATCAGCTACGAGCTGCACGGGCGACAATACGTCGCGCTGGCCGCGGGGCATGTCGTTTACAGCTTCGCACTGCCTTCCGCCAGCGAGCGGAGTCAGTGACCCGCTCTTGCCCCCAAACCGGCGAGGCGAAGACGATCGTCCGCGGATAGCGCCCGCATCAACTGGTCGATAAAAACGTCCTGCTCCTGATAGGCCTGTTCTTTGTCGCGGTCGAGCGACGAGACCCGGAAAAGCACTCCATCCGGGATGATCCCAGAAAAGCCGTAGCGGAGCGTAACAAGCCGAGGCTGCCATTTCCCCAACGTAGGAATCCCTCCGATCAGGAACCAATACGTAATGGCCTCTCTTCGTTCGCGCAACGTGGCGAACAAGCGCCGCACCGGAATCACGCCAAACGGAGTCTTCACCCGGCCGTCTCTGCTGGCATGGAGCGTAAATCCCTGCGCCGGATAGCAGATCTCCGGGCGGTGCGCCTGGAGTGGCCCGCGCTGATCCTGTCCATACGCAACCGAAAGCATGATGCGGTAGCCCGATGAATTCACGTACACGCGGGCCAATAGTTCATTGTACGTACGATCGAGCAGCTCTTCGGTCTCCGGGTTGACAACTCGCAGGCCGCCAAAAGGGACTGATTGCCAGTCTCCGAAACGCGTCGGGATCATGCGCGCGAGATGCATCGAGGGAGCGAGGTCGGCCAAGCGGGTCGTGGGCCGTGCCAATATGGCGCCAACGCTCGCCGCAGCCATCATGGCCGCGATCAGATATGGCACGAACCTCGCACTGCGGGGAATGCTCATTGTTCCGACCGCCAAGGCAACGTCTCAGCTCTCCGAAGAGCACTGCGCCGGCACAAAGGTACCGCTCCTTCCAACTTCGGTGAGGAGTTTCCGCTCCATACGCGCCGGACTTCTCCGCAGGGCTGCCTCAATGTCGAAATCATAGTAGGTGCGCCACGAAACCGCCAACCATCCACCGGTCCGCGACGGAATTTGAGGTGCCCTCAAATGTTAATGTTTGCAAAGGGAAAATTGCACATACATAATCCGAGTCGAGGCCGGCTCAATCGGGTATACCCTGAGATTTCGCTGCTAACGTGTCTACGGAACGCGCCCGGATAGCCGGCCATCGACAAGCCCAGCCTATGTCAAACGCAAAGCGAACACGTCTGCACGCCCTTCCAATCATGCTGATCGGCTTGCTGGCCATGGCGTTCGGACTTAGCGCCTGTGGTGGTGGCGGCGGCGGGCCGAACTCGCTCGGCGGTCCTCTCGTTGCGACTTGCACCCAAACGCGCGTATCGGGCGTCTCGCCGCTGACAGTGTTCTTCGATGCCACCGGCACCACGAGCGGCGCGACGGACAAGCCGTTCACTCACATCCATTACAGCTGGAACTTCGGCGACAGCGGCGCCTCGGGCACGGGCAAGTGGAAGTACGGCTCCAATCCGGGACAAAACAGCATGAACACAGCCACCGGTGCCGTGGCAGCGCACGTGTTCGTAACCAACGGAACGGACAAGAACTACGCGATAACCATGACTGCCTTTGATGGTGTTAGCACCGCCACGTGTCACATGTCGGTAACGACCCACGACCCGTCGGGCTCGAACGGCTACCCGGGACCCGCGACAACTTGCGTGTCTTCCTCCGGCCTTCCGGTGAAGGGTACAGGCGGGTGCCCCGCCGGAGCCAATGTGCTGCAGACTACGAACTACGTTACCGCTCTCGCACCACTTGCCTCGCCCAGCGGGGGCAACGGCAAGAGAGTGCTCTTTAAGTGTGGCGATACCTTCGTCGGAGGCGAAGCCGACGTCGACGCAGTGGGCTGGAGCATAGGCGCGTATGGAGGATGTGAAGGCGGCACAACGAATCGGCCGATTCTTCAGGCATCCGGCGGTAACATAATGCTTAATATTGCGGAGAACTCTGGCGACGGAAGAATTGCCGATCTTTATTTGAACGGCAATAACATAGGAACGAACGCGGTCAATGGTGCGAGCAGTAGTCATGTCCCGTACCAAATTACTCTCCTGAATCTCG
>Ga0315540_10002345_pt1 | contig 10697 bp, 17 predicted proteins | sample SalMarSW160110MG_FD_203677 | JGI IMG/M metagenome (GOLD analysis project Ga0315540, IMG submission 203677) | Salt marsh sediment microbial communities from the Plum Island Ecosystem LTER, Massachusetts, United States - Salt Marsh Sediment SW1601-10 ... | reverse complement strand
GAGCATTGACGCCAAGCTCATCCAGCGCGTTCATGAACAAGCGATCGCGGCGCGACGGCCTAAGCACCCGGTCGGGTTGAACTGCGCGGAAGATCGACCACGATCAGCACGTCGTCGCCGAAACGCGGCGCGCCGAGTGACCGCATCAGTTCCTGCTCCTGCGCCGAGGACTCCAGGCGCAGGAAGCACAGCGCGCGCCGCCTCTCGGCCTCGGTCACGGTGAGCACGTCGATGTGCGTGACCTTGCCGAATTCGGTGCAAAGCTCCTGCACCGCGGACCTGAGGCTCGACGCGTCGCAGCAGCCGGCCAGCAGGCCCAAGCGTTCCGCGCAAGTCGTCATCGCGATACCGCGAACGGCAGGCTGACAATGACCATGGTGCCGGTGCCCCGCGCCGCGGTCACGGTGCAAAGCCCCTTGTGCGCCTGGGAGCGATCGCGCATGACCGCAAGACCGCCCGCCCTTGAGGCGCCGCCCCAGTTGCCGAGCCCGACGCCGTTGTCCGCCACGACCATCGTGACGGCGTCCGGCGTGATGGCGAGCGCGACCGTCACGCGGCTCGCGTACGCGTGGCGCGCGACATTGCTCAGCGCCTCGCTGTAGATTTCGAACAGCGTGGCCGCGCATTTGGCCGGCAGGTCGAAGCGCGACGTGTTGTTCACCGACAGTTCGTAGTCAAGGCCGGTGCACTTGCGGCACTGTTGGAGGTGCCATTCGATGGTCGCGGCAAGGCCCAGCGTATCGAGCAGCACCGAACCCAGCTCCACCGTCGCCCGCCGCGCCCAGCCGCTCGGGCGCTGCAGACGGTCTGCCGCCTGGCCCGCTCGCTCGTTTGCGCGAGCCGCGGCATCGGTGTCTGCCTGGATCGCCGAGCGCAGCTGCATCGTGATCGAGGTCAGCGTCTCTTCGATCTGATCGTACATGGCGCGCTCGGGATGCTGGCTCATGGTGCACCTGGCCGGATGTGCGTTCGACGATGGTCCGCCACGTCCCGGTCGCAGTCCGTGCGATACCGAACATATGGCGCAGCGTGTGCCAGCGCACCGATCGTGTCGCGTGACGAGCCTATCGTTCGAATCGCATGGAACCACCCACCCGAATGGAGCTCAGCATGAACAGAACAGTGATTGTGTCCGCCGTCATGGCGGCGTTCTTGACTGCCGGAGGGCCGGCTTTCGCGCAGGGTCAGGGCAATGGATATCGAAATGACCGCGGTCGCAATGATCAGATGCAACCCCACGGCCAGCAGAACGCCGACCGCTACGACCACGGTCCCAATGACCAGACGCAGGGCTGGCGCCATCAGGATCGGCGCGGCACCCGGGCGCGCCAGCCGGATCACGGCAGTTATTACCGCGGCCGCGCGCAGAACGATCCGCGACGCGCGGGGCGCGGCGCAGGCCCGAACCACGCCTTCTACCGCGGCGAGCGCCTTCCAGTCCGATACCGGCACCGGCAATACGTGGTCGACGACTGGCGCGGCCACCACCTGAGCGCGCCGCCGCGCGGCTACCACTGGGTGCAAACCGGCGCCGACTATGTCCTGGTCGCAATCGCGACCGGCGTCATCCTGCAGCTCCTGCTCGCTAACTGAGCGCCGACATCTGAACCTTGCCGGCCACGGATTCGCCGATGGATCGGTGGCGTGGGGCATCGCATTCAGACGACCACCGCGCCCCGGTGCCACAGTGAGCGTCAACGCCCAAGGCGAGCCGCGGCGGTAACTCAGCCGCAGAATCAAAGTGACGTCGGGAAAGGATCAGCGCGCTTTGGGCGGCGGCAACCGAGTGGAAGAAACCGGTGGCACATCGGGCTTTTTCGGTTGCTTGGGCTTCTTCGCTTCCCGGTTGCTGCGTTGATGGCCTTTGGGCATTCAAGTTCTCCTCGCGCATATGCGCGAGTAACACGCTATGCCCAAATCGAGTCTGCTTCTGTACGGTCCCGCACATCCTATGTGGGCAGGCGCACAGAACGGGCATTGGCGCTCACGCCACACTGTCAGGCATGGAGACCTGTTCGGTTCCAAGGGTCATGGACAAAAGTGTGTCCACGGTCCTTCTCGTCTCGGACGACCCCGTCGATGTTGCGCGGATCGAGAGGGCGCTGGCTGATCTGCCCGGCAGTCTATTGCGCCTGGAGCGGGTCGGGCGGCTTGCTCAAGGGGTCGAGCGCCTGAAGCAAGGGGGGGTTGACGCTGTCTTGCTGGACCTGTTCCTGCCCGACAGCCAGGGTATCGGGACGTTCGAGGCGGTGTTCGAGGCGGCCCCGCTGGTTCCGATCCTGCTGCTGGCGAGCCATGAAAATGAAGAGGTCGCCTGGAAGGCCATGCAGCTTGGCGCGCAGGACCACCTCCTCAGGGGTCACCTCGACGCGTACTGGCTGCCGCGAATTCTGCGCAGCGTGATCGAGCGCAAGGCGGGTGAGGAAGCGCTGTTTGCGGAGCGGGAACGCGCGCAAGTTACGCTGAATTCGATCGGCGACGCAGTGCTGAGCACTGATGTAGCGGGCAATGTGGTCTATCTCAATGTGGTCGCGGAAGAAATGACGGGCTGGTCCCGCGGCGAGGCGACCGGCCGCCCGCTCGCCGAAGTATTCCGGATCATCGACGGCGCGACGCGCCAGCCCGCGCTCGATCCGTTGGCTCAAGCCGTCAGGCAGAACAAGGTCGTGGGCCTGAGCGCGAACTGCATCCTCGTCCGGCGTGACGGGTCCGAATCCGCGATCGAAGACTCGGCCGCCCCGATCCACGACCGCAGCGGGCAGGTGACGGGCGCCGTGATCGTCTTCCACGACGTCAGCGCGGCCCGGGCCGTGACGCAAAGGATGGCCCACCTGGCCCAGCACGACTTTCTCACCAACCTGCCCAACCGCATGCTGCTCGGCGACCGGATCGAAAACGCGATTTCGCTGGCGCGGCGGCACGCCAGAATGTGCGCCGTCCTGTTCATGGATCTGGACGGCTTCAAGCGCATCAACGACGTCCTGGGACATCCGGCCGGCGACGAGCTGCTTCACTCGGTTTCGCGACGCCTAGTAACCTGCGTTCGCGCATCGGACACCGTGAGCAGGCAGGGCGGAGACGAATTCGTGGTGCTGCTTTCCGAGATCGAGCACGCAGCGGACGCGGCCCTCGCCGCGGAGAAGGTCCTGTCGGCGCTGGCGCCGCCGCACCGCGTTGCCGGGCAGGAGCTGAGCCTGACCGCGAGCATTGGCATCAGCATCTACCCCGACCACGGCGCGGACGCCGAAACCCTGATCAGGTGCGCGGATGCCGCGATGTACCACGCAAAAGGAAAGGGGCGGAACACTTTCCGGTTCTACGAGGAAGACAAGCGCGTTGCGGCCGGCGGGGCCTAGCGCCCGAGCAGTTCACCCGCGGGCTTAAGCGGTTCGATCCGATCGAAGATGACCTTGGCGATCGCCACCAGCGGCGCGCCGAGCAGCAATCCCCACACGCCCCAGAGCCAGCCGAAGAACAGCAGGGCGATGAACAGCACCGCGGCGTTCACGCGGGCGAACCGGCTTTGCAGCCAGGTCATGAAGGCGAACCCGATCGTGCCGGCCATCAGCAGCGACGCGCCTGCCACGGCAAGCGCGTAGACGAGCGACCCGGACTGCAGGAACGCCGCCACCCCGGACCCGAGCGCCAGCAGTGCCGGGCCGAGGTAAGGAACGAAGTGAAGCACGCCGGCGGCGATGCCCCATACGCCAGCCTGGTCCAGGCCGAGCGCCAGGAATGCGAGCCAGGTAAGCACGGCGAGCAGGGCGTTCGTGGCCAGAACGGCGAGCAGGTAGCGCTGGACCTGGACGTCGATCTCCTCGAGGATGCGCAGGGCGTCTTTCTTGCGAGTAAGCGACGGCCCGACCAGCTGCAGCAGCTTTCGGCGGAAGTGCTCTCCGGAGGCGAGCAGAAAATACGTCAGCAGCAGCACGATCGGGGTCTGCGCCGCGACCGTGACGACCAGCGCGGACTGGGCCAACGTGTAGTCGCGCAGCCAAGTGGGTTCAGGCGCACTGGTTGCGGACGGGCGCGCGCTCGGTTTGCTGCCTGCATCGGCCGCGGCCCCCTGCAGCTCGTGAGCGGCCTCCTGCACGTTCTGCAGCGCAGTTGGAGCGCTCGTTCGCGCGGCGCTCAAGTGCTTGCGCAGTTTGTGCGCCGCCCGGGGCAGCTTTTGGATCAGCGCCTGGGCGTCGCCGCTCAAGGAGTAGCCGATCCAGGACAAGCTCCCGAGCATGATCGCCAGCATCAGGGCCGCACCGATGCTGCGCGGCATGCGCCGGCGCTCAAGCCAGTCGACCAGGGGGTGCAGCGCGTAGCTCGCGAGAATCCCGATCAGTAACGGGACGAAGAAGGCACGCGCGAGGTACAGGGCAGCGACCAGCGCGAATACCGCGAGCGCGCGCGCTGCCAGTGCCGTCGCGTCCGCGGCGGGAGTGCCTGCTTCGTTCACCACGGGGCCGCGTCGTCCGGCCCGCGCCGTTTGCCTAGCGTTTGGCGGCCAGAAAGCCGAGCACGGCTCCGACTGCGACCGCGATGCCGACGGCGGACCAGGGATTGCCGCGCACGTAGCGGTCCGCCACCGCGGCGCTTTCCTTCGCACTGTCGATTGCAGGCTGCGAAGCCTCCGCCAAGCTCGCTTTGGCGCTGGTCAGCCGCTGCTCGAACCGGGTCCGCGCCGCCGCAAATCCTTCGCCCGAAACGGTTGCCGCGGCTTTCAGCAGCTCCTCGCCGTCGGCGATCATTGTCCTGAAGTCGCCGGCCATCTTGCCCTTGGCCCGGTCGAAGTTGTGCGCCGCCTGTTGCATCATCGCTGTCTCCCCGGACCGCCGTTAGATCCGCCGTGTCGCTACTTCTTGATGCTCATTGCGTTGCCGACGTTCGTTACGCCGTCCACGTTCTTGGCGATTTCGATTGCCTGGTCGATTTGCTTTTGGTTGTCGACGAAGCCGCTGAGCTGGACTTCGCCCTTGTGCGTCTCGACCGCGATGTCGAAACTCTTGATGTCCGGGTCGGCAAGCAGCGCCGCCTTCACTTTGGCGGTAATGACGCTGTCGTCGATTGTCGTGCCCACTGACGTGGTTGCCGGTTTAGCGGTGTCCTCAGCTTCGGCAGTGCTTGTCTGGTCCGCAGCTCGGGCAGTGCTTGCCGGCTGGGCGGCGCCTGACGCTTCGGTGGTGGTTGCCGATTCGGGGGTGGTCGGGGCCTGGCTCGTGGTCGCGGGCTGCGCCGCCTGCTCTTCCGGGTTCTTGCCGCAGCCGGCGATCAGCAAGGACAGTGCGCCTGCGATCGCTACACCCAGAACGAGACGCTTACGATCGATACGCATGATGATGTTCTCCAAATGAGGTTATTAAGCGCGACATGATGCGTGGACGGCGCGGCGCGGTCTGTGCGCTGGCGAGCATTGAAGGTTCATCCTTTCTTGCCGCCGACGGGTTTCAGCTTGCGCACGTTGCTCTCGCCCGGGATTCTCTCCTGCTTGAGTCTCTTGCGCACCGCCGCCCAGGTCTTCGTGATGTCGGTGGAATCGGAGCGGACGTAGCCCCGCGGGTACCTGAATGCGTCCGTGAATTGCGGTTTCATCTGAGCAGATGCTGCGGGTAGCGGGGCTTTGCCGGCGAGCTTACTTCAACTGCATGTCGTTCTTGACGGACTTCACGCCCGCGACATCGCGCGCAACCTCGACCGCCTTGCTCATGTCGGCCCGGGAGCTCACGAAGCCGCTCAACTGCACGATGCCCTTGTAGGTCTCGACGTTGATCTCCGCCACCTTCAGCGAGGGCTCGTTGAAGATCGCCGCTTTCACCTTGGTCGTGATCACGGAGTCGTCGACGTATTGGCCTGTTCCCTCATGCGTCGCAGTGGCCGCGCAGCCCAGCGTGGAGAGCAGCACGACGGCGAGAAGGAGTGCGGAAAATCGCTTGAGCTGCAGCATGGTTGATACCTCCGGTTGATGCGAATCGAGTCTCAGCGCCGCAAGAGATCCCGCCAGTGGCGGTTGCGGCTGATGAACTGCGCGAGCTCGCGGTCGGCTTGCTGCTTGAGGATGCCGCGCTGTTGCTCGATCTTGCCCGCCAGCCGGTTACGCCGGCCGGCGCCGGCCACGAGCGGATCGCCGATCAGCGCGCCCCAGCGCTCCGTGACCGTCCCGCCGAGCTGCTTCCAGATGCCATGGAGACGCTCCCGATTCATGCCGCCTCCTTTTCCTGCCGTCGTCTGATGCGCGAATGGTGTTCCATCCGATACGGAAGCTCTGTGCGTTGGCGTACATACGGCGCCTGATTCGCGAGCTAGCCTCGCGGCAATGCTGGCGCCACGCGTCCCCACGCAAACGCATCTTTTGGCCGCGCTGCCGGCGGCGGACTGCGAACGCTTGCGGCCCGATATGAAAGCGGTGCCGTGGGAGCCCGGCTTTCCGCCATACGAATTGGGTGGCAGACAAGGATGATTTTGGAAAATAGCCTGCTTGCCGCCCTTCCTCGCAGGGAGTGTCTGCAACTGCTCGCGGCGTGCGAGCCAGTGACCTTGACCTTCGGCGAGATCCTCTACGAGCCCGGTGAAACGATTCGCCACGTCCTTTTTCCGGGGAACGCCCTGGTGTCGCTGCTGACGCTTGCGGACGGCCATCTGGCCCTCGAAGTCGGGCTGATCGGCCGCGACGGGGTCGTCGGCATTCCGCTGATGCTGGGGCAGACCGTATCGGCGGTGCGGGCGCTGGTGCAGGGGACCGGGTCGGCTTGGCGGATCGGGTCGGCGCGGTTCCTGAAAGAGACCCGGCGCAGCCTGCCTCTGCGGCGCGAGCTGTACCGCTATACTCATGCGTTGATGGCCCAGATCTCGCAAACCGCTGCGTGCAACCGTTTTCACGTCGTGGAGCAGCGTCTCGCGCGCTGGCTGCTGATGACCCACGACCGCGTAAAATCGGATCGATTTCACCTGACACACGAATTCCTCGGCCATATGCTCGGAGTGCGGCGAGTGGGCGTCACCAGGGCGGCCCACGCGCTGCAGGAGCGCCGGCTGATCAGCTACAGCCGCGGCGACATTGTCGTGCTCGATCGCGCGGGTCTGGAAGCGGTCGCGTGCGCCTGCTACCAGGTCGTCCGAGACATGCACGACGGCGAGCGCACCGCGCCGGCGTTGCACGAGACGCCGGTTACGGTCGCGGCGTGATGCGCCGGCCGAGGCCTGCAGGACCGAGAATATCGCCGCCGGGGTTTCCGGTCAGGAACCACATCCTGGCCGCACTTCTTGCCGCGGAGTACAAACACCTCCTGCCGAAGCTCGAACACGTGAACTTGACGCACGGGCAGATCGTCTATCGGGCGGATCAGAAGATCGACCACGTGTACTTTCCGGAGGAAGCGGTGGTCGCCATGGTCGATACCACGCAGGACCGGCGCACCGTCGAGGTCGGCATCATCGGCCGCGAAGGGATCGTGGGCATCAATATCTTCCTGGGCGGCGTCATCACGCCCGACAGGGCGATCGTGCAGCTCGCGGGCGGCGCGATGAGGATGAAGTCGGAAGACTTGCGCAAGGAAGCGCGCTTCGGCAGCCCGATTCAGCAAGTGCTTCTGAACTACACGCGAAGCTTCATCGCGGTGATCAGCCAGTCGGTGGCGTGCAGCCAGCACCACGGCGTAGAGCAACGGCTGGCGCGCTTGCTGCTCACGATGCACGACTATGCCGGCTCGGGCGAGTTTCCGATGGTGCAGAAGTCGATGGCCGAAGTGCTCGGAGTGCGGCGCGTGAGCGTTACCCACGCTGCGCGCAAGCTTCAGGCGGCCGGCCTGATCCGATACCGCCGCGGCGCCATGCTCGTTCTCGACAAGCCCGGACTGGCGAAGGAGTCGTGCGAGTGCTACGCATATATCAGGCGCCAGTACGAAGACTTGCGCGCCACGCTGCCGCACCCGCCGCGGCGGGTCACTTCCGGCCGCTACGGCGGTAGGTTTCCCTGACCTTGGCGTAGCACTCGCACGCGGCGGCTTCCAGCCCCGCCGGATCGAGCAGCTGGATGTTCCCGCGCGTATAGGCGATCAGCCGGCGATTCTGAAGATTGGTGGCCGCCACGCTTACGCCCACCCGCCGCACGCCCAGCATGAGCGAGATGAACTCCTGGGTGAGATGGAAATGGTTCGAGTGCACGCGGTCGCGTGTCGCCAGCAGCCAGCGCGCAAGGCGCGCTTCGACGGTGTGGAAGCGGTTGCACACCGCAGTCTGCGAGGTCTGGTGCAGCAGGGCGTGAGTGAAGCGCAGCAGCTCGCGATACCACGAGGCATTGCCCTCGAGCTGCTTGCGCAGGCGCGACGCGCTGATCCGCGCGGCCGCGCCGGCTGCCTGCACGACGGCCCGGGTGTTCGAACGGTCGATGCCAAGCGCCGCGGATGCGCCGACCACGCCTTCATTGCCGACCACCCCCACCTCCGCGGCCTTGTTCGTGTTCGCCACGCTGAGAAGCGAGATCACGCCGCTGGTCGGGAAATAGACATGCCGCATCAGGGCGCCCGGTTCGTACAGGACCTGCCCGAATGTCAGGGCTACGGGCTCGAGGTAACGAGCCAGGCGCCGGTAATCCAGGCTTGGCAGGGCGACGAGCAGGTGGTTTCGGCCGGGCGGCGGCGCGGCGGATGGCATGGCGGTCCCGCTTGAGTCTCCTTACTCCGCCCCATCGGGCCCACGCGGGCCTCGACGCGAAGTCCGCGCGAGTATAGAGAGAACCGCAAAACCGCGTTCTTATGTTCGGTATCGGACATGTGGCCGATCCAAGCCGCCGATGCGAGCGCTGACGAGCGCAAAAATACGAATGCAAGCGCGACCTACTTCCCGTCCCCTTGGGCCGCGTCCCGGACGCTTTCACCGGCCTTCTCGATTTTCTTTCCAGCCTTGTCCATCGCCTTGTCGAGTTCCTTTCCGGCGTGCTCGGCCGGGCCCTCTTTCTGTGGGCAGCCGACCAGGCTCAGCATCACCGCGCCTGCTGCCATTGCGGTCACCACGTTGTAGGCGAGCTTCATGGTTCAGATCCTACCGAGGACGAACAGGATCAGGATTACCACCAGGATCAGACCGACGATGCCGCTTGGCGCGTAACCCCATTGCCGGCTGTGCGGCCAGGTCGGGATCACGCCGATCAGCGCCAGGACCAGGACAATCAGCAGTATCGTTCCCAATGTCATGTCGTTTCTCCTTAGTAATGCTGCATCACGCCATTGTCGATCCGCACGCGGTCGCCGACTCTGAAGTCGGCGCTCGATTTCAGCATCAGCGTCTGGCGCGAGCCGTTTTCCATGCGAATGGTGAAGCGGTAGACGTCCGTGGTCTGTTGCGATCCTTTCTCCATCTGGTGCCCGACGTAGGCGCCGCCCGCGGCGCCGGCAACCGTCGCGGCCGTCTGGCCGGTGCCTTGCCCGACCTGGTGGCCGAGGACGCCGCCGATAACCGCGCCGGCGACGGTGCCCGCGCCGAAGCCGCTACCGCCGATGCCGCCGGCCTCACCCTTCACCACGTCGATCGCTTCCACCACGCCGTACCCCGAGTAGACGGCTACCGGGCTGCTGGCGGCGGGGCTGGCGGCTGCCGAGGGCTGGTTCATGGTGCCGCATGCGCCGAGCGCCAAGGCGGCCGCCAGCCCGAGCGCCGGTCCGAATCGATTCATTGTGCGCATGACAAATCCTTTGGGTCGCTCAAATGAGGCGGGAAAGGCGAAACTACGCGCTAAGTATCGAGCCGGTCGACCGGCGCAGTCCGTTCGCTAGCGCACACAAAAAAAGCCCGGAACGGGGTTGCCGTTCCGGGCTCACTGCTGCAGGTGCTCGTCAGGGAGGGAGGAGCGCGAACACCCACGAACATAGTGCCTCAGTGCATGATTGCGCTCTGTGCGGGGACGCACATAACATGGAATAAATCGGGAACCGGCTCACGCCGCTACCGAGGCAGGCTCCCGCCTTCTTGCTCCCACCGCTGCTCCGCGTCGCGTTGGGTTTCCTCCGGTCGACCGGCGGGCGCTCCGGCGCGGGGCGACCACCAGCCGATCAGGGCGCGAACGTAGCGCGCCGTGAACTCCGCGGCGTCGCATGGAGGCCACTGCGGTGGTGGCGGCTTCATTTGGCGACGGCGTCCTACCTGCGTTTGTCGGTCTCGGCCTGATTGCCGATCACGCCGCCGACCGCTGCGCCTCCGATCGTGCCGACCGCGCTGCCGCCGGTAAGGATGGAACCCCCGACTGCGCCGACGCCGGCCCCGACCGCGGTGTTCTGGTCGCGCTGCGACATCCCGCTGCACCCGCCGGCGCCGAGCAGCACCGCCGCTGCGAGTGCACCGAATGCGTACCTGTGCATCGTCTTCATTGTAGGACCTCGTTCAGACATCGATTGACTGCAATGACCGGTTCGCTACGGACACTCAGCCGTTGGACTGGATGACGCCGTTCACGACTCTTACCTTGTCGCCTGCGCGCCACGGCGGCGCGTTCGCTTCACTGATCGCGCGGCTCGATCCGTCTTCGAAGCGCACGGTGGTCTCGTAGCGCGTGGTGGACTTGGCGCGCTTCTCGACCTCGTTGCCGGCAACCGCTCCGCCGACTGCGCCGACCACGGTCATGACGTCCTTGCCGCGCCCGCCGCCGACTTGGTTGCCGAGCACTCCGCCCACTACCGCCCCGCCGACTGCGCCAAGGCCGGAGCCCTGGCCCTTTA
>Ga0315540_10002343_pt1 | contig 10702 bp, 7 predicted proteins | sample SalMarSW160110MG_FD_203677 | JGI IMG/M metagenome (GOLD analysis project Ga0315540, IMG submission 203677) | Salt marsh sediment microbial communities from the Plum Island Ecosystem LTER, Massachusetts, United States - Salt Marsh Sediment SW1601-10 ... | reverse complement strand
AGTCGCCCGCGACCGCCGACCACAGGCCGCTCGCCGCGCCCGAGCCGATCGGAAGGAAGCACAGGAACAGCGCGATGAAGCCGATGCGGGCGCGCGCGAGGTCCACGAGGTCGGTGAGGACGCCCTTGAGGCTCGCGGCGAGGCCACCCGGGTGCCGGGTCGGCGGCGGCTCGTCCACGAGCGGGAGGAAGAAGCAGCAGGACACGCACAGCACGCCCAGCGTGATCCCCGGCAGCGCCTGCGAGGGGCCGTGCTGGGCCAGCCACAGGCCCAGCCCGCCGCCGAGTCCCGCGCCGCCGAGGTTGCCCGCCTGGAACCAGCCACCCACGCGGCCCTTCATGTCCTCGGGCACCGAGAGGGCCATGAGGATCTCGACCGCCATCCCGAGGAACGTGATCGCGAAGTTCGAGGCGATCACGACCGCGGTGAGCAGGGGGACTGTCGCCGGCGAGTGCGGGACGATGCCGGTCACGGCGAGCCCGATCGAGCTGACGATGCCCGCCAGCACGTACCAGGTCTTGCGCCGCAGCGTGACGTCCGCGATCGGCGCCCAGAGGAACTTCCACGTGTGCGGGATGAAGCTGGCCGCGATGATCGCCGCGACCGCCTCGATCCGGACGCCGGCCTGCGTGAGCTGCCAGCCGATCGTGACCGTGAGGTAGCCGGCCATGACCCCGAACGGGGCGTAGAGGACCATGAACACCCACGGATGCACGTGGCGCTTCGACATGGTGGCGCACCCTAGCACGAACGCGGGGCTGCAGGACGGTCCCGCGCGGCTGCGTCGCCCGCGCGGGCCCGCCCGGCCGGCCGCCGGACGGCGCCTGCGTTCGCGCCGCCCGCCCGGACGTGCTTCCCTGCGCGGTGCCGACCGTTCACGTCCCGTTTCCGGAGGAGTCATGACCCCGCCGCTCAAGGACCCGCTCAACTGGATGTACCCGCCGATCGAGCCCCGCGTGACGGGCCGGCTCGCCGTGACGGACGGGCACGAGCTCTACTGGGAGGAGAGCGGGAACGCGCAGGGCAAGCCCGCGGTGTTCCTCCACGGCGGGCCCGGCGGCGGCACGGACGAGAAGCAGCGGCGGTTCTTCGATCCCACCCGCTACCGCATCGTGCTCTTCGACCAGCGCGGCTGCGGGAAGAGCACGCCGCACGCCTCGCTCGAGGCGAACACGACCTGGGACCTCGTCGCCGACATCGAGCGGCTGCGCGAGCACCTCGGAATCGAGCGCTGGCTCGTCTTCGGCGGCAGCTGGGGCTCGACGCTCGCGCTCTCCTACGCCGAGGAGCATCCCGAGCGGGTGACCGAGCTCGTGCTGCGGGGCATCTTCCTGCTGCGCCGGAGCGAGATCGACTGGTTCTACCAGCGCGGCGCGTCCACGATCTTTCCCGACGCCTGGGAGCCGTACGAAGGGCACATCCCCGCGGCCGAGCGGGGCGACCTGGTGGCGGCCTACCACCGGCGTCTCACGAGCGACGACTCGAAGGTGCGGCTCGAGGCCGCCCGGCGCTGGAGCGTCTGGGAGGGGAGCACGTCGCGCCTCTACCCGGACCCGGCGTTCACGGCGCACTACGACGAGGACGCCGTGGCACTCTCCATGGCCCGCATCGAGAGCCATTACTTCGTGAACCGCGGGTTCTTCGACGCGGACGACCAGCTGCTGCGCGACGTCGGGCGCATCCGCCACGTGCCCGCCACGATCGTGCAGGGCCGCTACGACGTCGTGTGCCCGATGGACAGCGCGTGGGCGCTGCACCGCGCCTGGCCGGAAGCCGACTTCGTGATCTCGCCCGACAGCGGCCACAGCGCGTACGAGAACGGCAACTGCCGCGCGCTCGTCGCCGCGACCGACCGGTACGCGGCGCGGTAGCGCGGCGCTCTCAGCCCTTCGGCCAGCGGGTCGCGATCGCCTCGAGGCGCCGGGCGAGTTCGAGGTCGCGCGAGGTCACGCCGCCGGCGTCGTGCGTGACGAGCGTGACCCGGACCGTGCCGTAGACGTTCGACCACTCGGGATGGTGATCCATCTCCTGGACGCGCAGCGCGGCGGCGGTCATGAACGCGAACGCCTCGACGAAGTCGCGGAACTCGTAGGTGCGGTTCAGTCGTTCGCCGTCGAAGGTCCAGCCCGGGAGGCTGGCGATCTCCTGCCGGACGGCTTCGGGGCTCAGGCGGGCGGCGGGCATGGCGTCACTGGATCGTCTTCGGGATCGCCGAGGTCAGGATGTCCGGATCGCCCTTCGTGACGAGCACGTTGTCCTCGATCCGGATGCCGCCGAAGTCGAGCAGCGCGTCCACGCGATCCCAGACGACCGTCTTCGCGTGCTTCTCGCGGTTCGCCTTCGACGTGAGCAGCGCGCGGATGAAGTAGACGCCCGGCTCGACCGTGATGACGTAGCCCGGCTGGAGCGGCAGGTCGGTGCGGAGCATCGACAGGCCCGGCCGCGTGCTGCGCTGGCGCCCGGGCAGGTAGCCGCTCGCGTCCCGCACGCCCAGGCCGACCATGTGGCCGAGCCCGTGCGGGTAGAAGAGGGCGTGCACGTCCTGCTCCACGAGGCCCTCGGCCGTGCCCCTGAGGATCCCGAGCTTCGCGAGCCCGCCGGCGATCCCGGCGGCCGACGCGAGGTGGACGTCGCGCCACTCCGCGCCGGAGCGGCAGGCGTTCACCGCCTTCACCTGCACGTCGAGCATCATCTCGTAGAGGTCGCGCGCGAAGCCGTCCCAGCCTCCGACGCGATAGGTGCGCGTCACGTCGGCCGCGTAGCGCTCGACCTCGGCGCCCGCGTCGATGAGCACGACGTCGCCCTTCTTCGCGACCCGCTCGCCGGGCTCGAAGTGCAGCACGGCCGCGTTCGAGCCCACGCCGACGATCGTGCCGTACGCCGTGCGCATGCCGCCCCCGCGGAAGAAGCCGGTCTCGAGCTCGACCTGGATGGCGCGCTCGGAAACGCCTTCGCGGATGGCCGCGACCGCGGCCTCATAGCCCTTCACGGTGGCGGTGACGGCGCGGCGCATGCGGCCCAGCTCGACGTCGTCCTTGGGGCGGCGCGCGTGCAGCATCGCCGTGCGCAGCTCTTCGACGCGCGCACCGCCCGGCGCCCCCGGCAGCGGCGAGCCGAGGTGGATCACGGGCCGGCCGCGCCGGGCGGCCAGCCACGCCGGAAGCTCCGAGAGCGGGACGCCGGGCGTCTGCTCGCGGCCCTCCCAGACGCGCTCGTCCTCGGTCACCACCGGGACGAAGTCCGTCCATCCTTCCTTCGGGTCGTACGCGGTGACGGCGCCCGCCACCTCGCGATCCGCGATCCACACGTACTCCGAGTGGGCGAGGAACGGGTAGGTCTGGTCGGCGCCGCCGGGGATGGAGACGGGCTCGCCCGCTCCGATGAGGATCACTTCGTCGGTGAGCGCCCAGGCGGACGCCACGCGCGCGCGTCGCTGCTCGAGATAGGAGTCCATGGCCCGCACCGTACCGGATGCCTCCGGGCGGGCACCACCTGCTTTTCCCGGCGGGGAAGGAGCCGCGCCCGGCGCGGCGTCCCGCCCGCGGGGCACCGCATCGCTCCGATCGCGGCTCAACGCGGATTCTCGAGGACGACCTGGCGGACCCAGATGCCGTGGACGCCCGTCTCGCGCCCGGCGAGCGCGCGGAAGTGGGCGAACACGCCGGTGTCGGGCGACGCGACCGCCGGCGCCTCGGGCAGCTCGGCCAGCCCGCCCACGCCGCGCAGGCGCTCGGTCGAGGCGCGTCCCACCGTCGCGTAGGCGATCGGCGCGCCCGCGCGCGGCGCGGGCAGCCGGCCGAGGTCGGCTTCGAGCTCGGCGACGGGCCCGGGGCTCGCGACAACGAGGAAGTGCTCCCGGCCGCCGGCGCTCGTCACCGTCCACGCGTTGGGCTTCCCGCCGATCGTGCCGGGGAGGAGGAACGACGAGTCGGCCGCCAGCGGGTTGTGCGCGTCGAAGGAAGGCTGCGGGAAGAGCAGGAACCGCTCCCCGTGCTCGTCCTCGTCGAGCACGTAGACCCACACCGGCCGCGTCGCCCGCACCTCGAGCGAGAGCCGGTCACCGGGCCGCACGCGGTCCCCGGTCGCGAGTCGCAGCTCGCGGCCGCCCGCGTCGTGGCGCACGAACGAGGCCTCGACGCCGTAGGCCCCGGCCGCGGTCGCCGCGGCCGGAGGGGTCGCGGGCGCAGGCGAACCGCCGTGCCGCGCGGCACGCCAGGCGCGGAGCCCCGCCCAGGCCGTCACGGCGATCACGACGGTCGCGAGGACCAGCACCGGCGTGCGCGCGAGCCGCCGCCGGCGCGAGGCGATCCGGCGCGCGGCCTCCGCGAGCGCGATGCCCGCCTCGGGCGCGCCGGCGAAGCGCTCCTTCGGGTCCACCGCGGTCGCGCGTGCGACCGCCGCGGCGAGACCGGGGGGCGTGTCGGGCCGGCGCTCGCGCAGGGCCGGCGAGGGCCCGCGCGCGGCGGCCGCCACGAGCGCGGGCAGCGTCGCCACGTCGTAGGGGTGTCCGCCCGCGAGCGCGAACCACAGCACGAGGCCCAGCGAGTGGACGTCCGAGCGGTGGGTCGCGGGGCCGCCGGCGAGGACCTCGGGAGCCATGTACATGGGCGTGCCCGACGCGGCGGGCGCCGTGCGCGCCTCCTCGGCGCGCAGGCCGAGGCCGAAGTCGGCGAGCACGAACCGCCCCTCGGAGTCACGGACGACGTTCGCCGGCTTGAGGTCGCGGTGCAGCAGCCCCGCCCCGTGGACGGCGCCGAGGGCCGAGGCGAGCTCCGAGCCCAGCCGCGCCGCGGTCGCGAAGTCGAGCGGACCGCCCGCGAGCACCTCCTGCTCGAGCGTCGCCCCGCGCAGCAGTTCCATCGTCAGGCCGACGCGCCCATCGTGGCGCTCGATCCCGTAGACCGTCACGACGTGCGGGTGGCGGATCGCGGCGGCCGCCCGGCCCTCGGCGAGCAGGGCCTCGCCGTCGCCGCCGGCGCCGGGGCGGAGGAGCTTGAGCGCCACCTCGCGCCGGAGCGCCGGGTCCCAGGCGCGGAACACGTCGGCGCGCGCGCCGGCGCCCAGCCGCTCGAGCAGCAGCAGCGATCCCCACCGCTCCGGGAAGGACGCGTCGCCCGCGCCGCGCTGCAGGCCGCGGCTGAAGTCGGCGACGCCCGCGATCGCGCGCAGCGCCTCGAGCCGGGCGCGTTCCTCCGGCCGCGCCTGCCGCTCGGCGGCTTCCCAGTCCACGGGGATGCCGTCGGCCACCGAGGCCAGCAGCCTCTCCACCGCGTCCCGATCAGGTTCCATGGCCCATCGCCTCCGCCAGCTTCGCGAGCGCACGCTGCACCGCCATGCGGGCGGCGTCGCGGCTCGGCCGGCCGGTCATCGTCGCGATCTCGGCGTAGTCGAAGTCCAGCTCGATCCGCAGGAGGAGCAGCTCGCGATCCTCGGCCGACAGCCCGGCGATGCCGCGTTCGTACCGTTCGAGCACGTCGGCCCCGATCGCGTTCTCCAGCGGTGAGGGCGTGGCGTCGGCCAGGCTCTCGGGAACCTCATCGGGTCCCGGGCGCCGGGCCGCCCAGCGCACCTCGTCCCTGATACGGTTGAGCACCGCCTGGCGAACGTAGGCCTGGAAGCCCCCCGGGCCGCGCTCCTCGATCCGGTCCAGGCCCTGCAGCACCCTGAGCAGCGTGTCCTGCACGAGGTCGGACGTGTCGAGCAGCGAACGCGCGTACATCGGCAGCCGGCCGGAGGCCCAGCGGCGGAGCCGCGGGAGGTAGCGGCCCAGCAGCTCGTCACGGGCGCGGTCGTCGCCGGCCTTCGAGAGCCGCAGCAGGTCGATCGTCGCGAGCAGGCGGGGGTCCTGCGGTGCGGGCGCCGTGCCGGATTCGGGAAGGCCGGGATTCACGGACGCACCTCCGGGGCGGATGGACGCCGGGTCGCCCGGGGCGGATCCTGGCCGGAACGGCCGGGGACGACGTCACGGGCGACTCGCATGGGCGGGCCGAGCATAGCAACGCCCGCGGACGCGACGCATGAGGATTGTGGCCGCGGCGGGCGCCGCGGCCGGGAACGCTCAGCGGACGCGCACGAGCCGGGCGGAGGCCGAGAAGCCCTGGCCCGCGATCCGCACGAAGTAGAGGCCCGGGGCCGCCGCGTGCCCCGCGTCGTCGCGGCCGTCCCAGCGGATCACCTGCGGGCCGGCGTCGAGCAGCCGCGGGCCCAGCGCGCGGACACGGCGGCCGTGCGGGTCGAGCACGTCGATGGCGACGCGCGAGGCGTGCGCGAGCGTGAAGCGGAGCGTCGTGGAATCGCGGAACGGGCTCGGGGCCGCGCGCACCTCCGCGGAGGCCGCGGGCACGGCGGGCGGCACCGCGGTCGTCGTCGCGACGGTCGCGAACTGGTCGCCCGGCACGGTGGCGAGCGAGAACGGCGGCACGCCGGGATCGGGAACGCCCGGGCCGAGCGGCGGCAGCAGCTGGTTCCCGAGGTAGCCGTCAGTGCCGACGATCGCGGCCAGCACGCGCACGTCGCTGCCGGGGCCGCCGAGGCCGAGGTCCGCCCACGGCAGGAACGCCTCGAAGCCGTACGTGGCGGTCGCGGCCCCCGCGGCGCTCGAGGCGGTGACGCCCGCGGTGTTGCTGTCGCTGTAGGCGGCGCGCAGGCCGTTCGGGTTCGAGCCGCCCGCGAGGTCGATCCCGCCGGCGTTCACGAGCGAGGAGCCGACGTAGCGGTGTGAGCCCCCGCCGCCGGTGTCGAGCGAGTAGAGGTCCACGTAGAGGTTCCCGGCGTAGAAGTTCGTCCACAGGAGCCAGTCGGGCGCGAAGCCCGTGTCGAACGCGAGCCCGGCGAGCCCCTGCGGGCCCGAGGGCGGCTGCGGGAACGACGAGGTGTCGAGCACGTCCTGTCCGCCGGTCGCCGTATCGAGCAGCAGCGCGAGCCCGGTTCCGTCGGTCGCGACGTTGCCCGTGATCCCGACCGCGAGCCCGCCCGCCGCGGGCCGCAGGAACATCCGGTCGAGCTCGTTCACGTTGTCGCCGAGCGACGTCGGGGCGGTCTGCGTCGAGACGACGGGCGCGTTCGCGAAGTCGGTCGGGATCGCGCGGCCGTCGTAGGGCGAGGGTGGAGGCGGCGGGCCGGGCGCGAGGTTCGCGTCCAGCACGAGCCACGAGTAGGCGGGAAGCGTGACGGGCCAGGCCGAGAGGTTCGCGGCGGTGAGCGGAGCGAGCGAGGCGCCGCTCACGACGTCGCGCACGCCCGTGCCGCCCTCCGGGATCTCGAAGCCGGTGAAGTCGAGCGAGAGGAACTGCGACGAGCCCGAGAGGTTGATCGCCACCACGAGAGTTTCGGCGTCGGCCTGGCGCACGAACGCCCACACCGCGCCGCTCGTGGCGGGCACCTCGGCGTAGCCGCCGCGGCGCAGCGCCTCGTGGCCGCGGCGCAGCGCGATGAGGGAGCGGTAGGTCTCGAGCAGCGACCCGGGAACGCCCTGCTCCTCCTCGACCGAGCGGCCGTCGTGGTCGCGCTCGAAGCGGTTGTTGTAGGCGGAGGTGTTCAGCACGAAGTAGTTCGACATCGGCGGCCCGGCGACCGCGTTCCACTTGAACGGCTCGCGGAACGGGATGTCCACCGCGTCGGTGCCCCAGTTGCCCTTCGTGCCGCGCATGCCCAGCTCGTCGCCGAAGTAGATGCACGGCGGGAAGGGCTGCGTCATCAGGATCGCCGCGCCGACCCGGTTGCGCCCGGCCACGTCGCCGGTCGTGGAGGAGAAGCGGTCCACGTCGTGGTTGCCGATCACCGCGACGTAGGTCCTGCCGGCGGGCAGCGACGCGACTGTCGAGCGCATGGACGAATAGAGGCCCGAGGCCGACTCGGACGCGATCGCCGAGCGTGCGGCGAACATGAACGGGATCGTGAACGCCGCGTCGTGCGACGACAGCAGGTTGCCGCCGTAGGAGCCCCAGTCGGCCTGCTCGATGACCGTGAAGGCGTCCGGGTTCTTCGCGCGGATCGCCGCGTTCCACTGGTCCCACCACGCCGTGTTGTAGCCCCAGCCCTCGTCGGCGAGGACGTGGTCCAGCCGCCAGCCGTCGATGCCGTCGGAGGGATCGCCGTCGCCGTTGGGGTCCATCCAGTGCTGGCACCAGCCGTCGATGAGGCCCGTCACCGTCGGGTTGTCGAGCCGCCACTTGATGAAGCCGACCGTGCTGCCGTTCCAGGTCGTGAACGAGCCGCCGTCGAACGACGTGTTCGAGCCGTTCGTGTACGCGAGGTAGCTCGAGTAGGGCGACGAGGGGTTGTGGTACGAGTCGGTGAAGTACACGCTGTTCTGCGAGACGTGGTAGGCGACGAAGTCGAGCAGCACCTTGATGCTGTCGGCGTGCGCCGCGCCCACGAACGAGAGGAACTGCGGCTCGGTGCCGAACCAGGGGTTCAGCTGGTTGGCCGGCATGTGCTGGTAGCCGTGGTAGGCGGGCGAGGTGAAGATCGGGTTCATCCAGAGCGCCGTGACCCCGAGGTCGTGGAGGTACGGCAGGCTCGCCGTCATGCCGCCGAAGTCTCCGAAGCGCTGCGGGTCGTTGTCGGAGTCCCGCCAGGCGATGGGCATGATCTGGTAGAAGATGTCGTCGCGGACGTCGCGCCCGTCCAGCGGAGCCGACCGGGCCGCCGGGGTGGAGGCGAGGACGAGGAGGAAGAGGAGAGCGAGCCTGCGAAGGCGCATGAAGGATTCCCGGAAACGTGAAGGGGGATCTGAGGATCCGGTGACGCCGGATATTCTAGGGCAGCGCCGGGCCGGTGCGAAGCAGGGCGGTCCGGCCGCTCAGCGCGGGGGGGTCGCGGAGGGCCTCAGGTAGAGGCGGCCCGCCGCGTAGTCGAAGGCGCAGTGGAACCGTCCGAGGAGCCCGTTGCCGACGACCGCGTCCGCGCCCGGCTGGCGCGAGCGCACCGCGGCCGGTGTGAACGCCGCCACGAGGTCGTCCACGCGGAACGGCCCGAGGCGCACCCAGGGGATGCGGCCCCGGCTGCCGCGGATGTCGCCGCTCAGTCCGCGCCCGAGCAGCACGTCGGTCAGGCTGTCGGGCAGCCGGAAGCGCATCCCGTCCCGCGTGAGGAACTCGACGGTCTCGCTCGAAGCGAGGTCTACGTAGCAGGCGAGCGACAGGCTGTCGCCCGCGCGGACGCCGGCTTCGAGGTCCAGCCAGGGGATGCGGTTCTCGCGGAAGCTCAGCGGGACCGAGGCCCAGCCGGAGTCGGGCCGGAAGCTCCCGGGCGCGTGCAGCACCAGCTCCATGCGGTCGTAGTCCAGCTCCACGACGTGCTGCGCGAAGAGCGAGTAGCCGCACACCCCGTCGTCCGACACGCTTCGGAGCGGGCTGTTCTCGAGCGCGATGAGCCGGCCGGTGAAGCGCTCGCCGCCCACACTGAAGCTCGCCGAGTCCACGACCAGTGCGGTCGAGGGCTCGCCGCTCCCGCCGCCGCCGACGCGGGCGCGGCCGGCGCGGAGCCGCAGGGAGGAGTCGAGCCGGGCGCTGTCGTAGAGCAGCAGCCCTTCGAACGCCATGCCCGAGTCGAGCACGACCCGGAGCCGGGTCGAGTCCTCGAGCGTGACCGGCACCTCGACCTTGTGGTTGCGCAGGTGGATGGGCACGCGGACCTCCTGCGCGGCCGGGTCCGCCGGGTCCGCCGGGGCGGATGTGGCCAGGGCGAGCGAGATCCCAGCGAGTGCGATGGCGAACGGGCGGGCCTTCATGTGTCCTCCTTTCCGGTCGCCCGCAACGTAGACGCCGGGTCGCGGCGGGGCCAGCCGCGCGAACCACGGGCGGAGCCTGACGGCCGGATGTGGCGACCGGGGAGCGGTGTCATTCTGGTGCCACCGGGGCCATGTCCGGTGGGCCGTCGGTTGCCCGTCCGCGGCCTTGTGCGCAGCGGCCGGGACCCGCACAATCGTTCCTGAATTTCCCCGGCCCGCCTGTCGCGGGCCCGTGACCTCCGACCCTGGAAAGGTGTGCCCCCGTCCGTGCGCAAGCTCCTTGCCCCGCTTCTCGCCGCGCTCGCCACGCTCGTCGTCGTCGCGGCCCCCGCCCGTTCCGACGTCATCCTGTCCGAGCTGTGTGACCCGCAGTACGCGTATACGACCGACCGGTTCATCGAGATCTTCAACACCGGCCCCGGCGACGTGGACCTCACCGGCTGGTCCGTCGTCCCGATCGCGAACGGGGCGACGACGACCGGCGTCACCTGGAACCTGTCCGGGACCCTGCCTGCCGGGCAGGCGCGCGTCTGCGGGAACAGCACGACGACAGCGCCGTTCGTGGTCAACTTCCCGAACCCGGGGTGGAACACGCTCGTCACGGGCGCCGGCTCCTACAACTGGAACGGCGGCACGGGTGACGGCGCGCGGCTCGTCGCGCCCGGCAACGTGATCGTGGACGAGGTGGTCGCGTCTGCGACACTCTTTGCGAACTCCGACATGGTGCGCAACGCCGACGTCGTGACGGGCAGCACCTCGTACGTGGCCTCGGAGTGGACGATTACGCCGGTGGACTCGGCGAACCACGCCAGCCCCGGCTCGCACAACGGCTCCACGCCGCCGGCGGGCGGCCCGCTCATCTCGAACGTGATGATCTTCCCGTCGGTGCCCTCGTCCACGGACCCGGTGAACGTGCAGGCCGACGTCGTGGACACCTCGGGCGCGGCGGTCGTCTCGGTGACGCTCGAC
>Ga0315540_10002342_pt1 | contig 10707 bp, 6 predicted proteins | sample SalMarSW160110MG_FD_203677 | JGI IMG/M metagenome (GOLD analysis project Ga0315540, IMG submission 203677) | Salt marsh sediment microbial communities from the Plum Island Ecosystem LTER, Massachusetts, United States - Salt Marsh Sediment SW1601-10 ... | reverse complement strand
CCGCGCGGATATGTACGGAAGCCGTCGGTTCCAGGGTGTGGTCGATTCCATCGCAGGCTCAACCGGATCGGAGCAGGCCCTTCTCCCACCACAGAACGCCACCGGCAATTTTGTCAAAGTGGTGCAACGCATTCCTGTCAAGATACGGGTCCTTAAGACGTCGGCAAGCGATACAGTCTTGCGCCCGGGCATGAATGTTGAGGTCACCATCTATGTCCACTGACCCGTATTCAGGCGTCCTAAATCCTCTGGTCCTGGAAAGTGCCCAAAGGTTTGAACATATCCTTGCGCGGGCCATTGCGCGGCTGACTTCGCTTGAGAAGTGGATGATCGTACTGGGAGTTAGCCTGGCCACGGGCATTGAACTGGGAACACAAGTCGCGGTAAATGTCATTCTCGTCGACATGAAAGGCAATGTTGCCGCCAGCCAGGACCAGATCAGCTGGGTCATCATTGTCTATAGTGCTGCTTTTTTCTCCGTCCTTCCGCTTACTGATTGGTTTGCCAGACGGCTGAGCCACCGAAAGTACATAGTGGCCTCGCTGCTCCTCTATGCGACAGGGGCCTTTGGATGCTTCTTGAGCCATTCCCTTTGGGAATTGCTGGTGGCGCGGGCAATCATGGGCCTTGGAGGAGGGGCCTTTCTCGTACGAGGATTGATCACCCTTTACAGGTTCTACGATCCTCAGCACCGGCGGATGGCACTGCTGACCTTTGCACTGTTTGTCACCTCTTCCCGCGCCCTGATGCCCGTCCTGTTCGGTATCGTCACCGATCTGGGAACCTGGAACCTGGCATTTCTTGTTCTGGTTCCGCTGGCCATGATTGCTGCGGCCTTCCTGTATGCTTCTCTTCCTCGCGGCATAGAATTTGACGCCGGTCCGCCGAACGTGGACTCCTTCGGAACCGTATGTCTCGTCACAGGGCTGATAGCCTTCCAGGTGGTGATGAGCCGCGGTGAGCAGGACATGTGGTTCCAATCCGGGTTGATTTCCTTCATGGCGATCATCTGCATTCTGAGTCTGGCGGTCTTTGTCTGGTGGGATACCCACCCTGCCAATTCCAATCCGCTGTTGAATCTTCGTGTTCTCCTTGCTGACTCTGCTCTGGCTACTGGGATTGGAGTCGCAGCGATTCTCGGCGCTTTGCTGGCAGCCGGATTATATCTGTTGCCCCTCTTTCTTCGCCAGATCCAGGGTTACAGTGCGACCCAGACTTCATGGTTCTTTTGTGTGGATGGATTTTCAACACTTCTTGGCATCATAGCAGCCGTCAAGCTTATGCAGAGGCTCACTCCGCGCGGAGTGGTCTTGGCTGGACTTTCTGCCAATGTGGCCGCCAATGTGCTCTTTGTATTCACGCTCACTCCAGATACCCCCGCGCTGAATCTCTGCGCGATTCTGGTTCTGCACGGGTTTTCTCTAGGCATGTTGCTGCCGGGCGTGACGAATGTGCTGGTCGGGCACGCGCACTTTCGCTACATCGCTTTCGCCATGACAATTTATTACACGTTTCGTCAGCTTGGCGGCGCTATCGGCGTAGCCGCCACTGTGGCTCTTCTTGACATTCGCGAGACACTTCATTCCGGCCGCCTTCTTGATACAGCGAACCGTTTGAATCCAATAGTCGGTGATGTCGTGCGCCACCTTGGATTCCGGCTGCACGCTCAAGGACTTCCATCAAATGTTGCCCATGAGGGAGCTTTTCGCCTTTTCCAGTTAATGGTGGCGAAACAGACTGCGCTACTCACCTTTATCGATGTTTTCTGGGGCCTTGCATTGCTCGGCCTGGTCGGAATCGTTCTCGTGCTTATCTTCGCAAGAAGCGGGATGACGAAAACTGTTCCCGTTTCGGGGATATCTCAGCATTATTAGTATCTCAAGAGTCTGAGGATCCTTCGATTGGCTGTGGCACAGACCCTATGGGGATAAGAAGATTCATGCGGGAGGAATCCTAACGGCATGGCTCGGCTACTGTCAGTAAACGTCGGGCTTCCACGCGACATCACGTGGAGGGGGCGCACGGTACACACCGGGATCTGGAAGAATCCGGTGCATGGTCGCTGTCGCGTCGCCCGGTTGAATATCGAGGGAGACGGTCAAGGCGACCTGGCCGGGCACGGAGGCGAGCATCGAGCCGTCTTCGTGTATCAGATCGAATCGTATCGCTATTGGCAGGAGCAGTTGAAAAGGACTGACTTCGTCCACGGACAGTTTGGCGAGAACTTCACAGTCGAAGGTTTGCCCGACGATGCCGTATGCATCGGCGACCGATATCAGGTCGGCACGGCACTTTTCGAGGTCACCCAACCTCGCGTCACCTGCTATCGCGTCGGCATTCGAATGAACGAACCGCGGATGGCGGCCTTGCTGACGTCCAGCGGCCGGCCGGGTTTCTACTTCCGCGTTCTCCGTGAAGGCGAGGTGGCTGCCGGCGACGAAATCGTGAAGGTGGGCGAGGCGAAGGAGCGCATGACCGTCACTGAGATCAACGCGCTCCTCTATTTGCCCAATCATGAACGCGATCTTCTGGAGCGCGCATTGCGGATCGAAGCGCTTTCGCCCGGATGGCGTGGCTCGTTTGAGGCACTACTCCAGAGTCAAAAGAATACGGCGGCAACAGGAAACGCGGGACTAGCGCCTGCCGCGGCAGCCCATCCGGTCTCGCCAGGATTTCAGTCGCTTGTCGTGACCTCAATTGACCGCGAGTCCGCGGACGTCCTCTCGTTTGCCATGCAGAGCGCTGGCGGTCATCCGCTCCCCATGGCTCTGCCAGGCCAATACGTGGTTGTGCGTCTGAGGCACACCGCCGGCGGTGCGCCCCTTTTTCGCAGCTACTCGCTCTCGGGTCCACCCTCAACGGAGCGCTATCGGATCAGCGTGAAGATCGAGCCGAATGGAGCCGCTGGAAACTACTTGCGAGAGCATCTCCTTGTGCGTGACCGTCTCGACGTCAGCTCGCCGCGTGGAAGTTTTGTTCTGCAACCGGGGGAGCGGCCCATCGTACTGCTCAGCGCCGGGATTGGTGCGACCCCGGTGCTAGCGATGCTGCACGCGCTTGCGGCAGCACGCTCGACACGCCAGGTTATGTGGTTGCACACGGCGCGCGATGGGCAGCATCATTCGTTTGCCGGCGAAGTCAGCCACCTCACGCGCGCGCTGACGAACGGCCGTAGCTTCGTCTGTTACACCAGACCAGACCCGACCGACAAGACGGGTGAGGAGTTCAACGCGACGGGCCGCTTCTCGCGATCGGTTTTCGATGAACTTGGACTGCAACGAGACGCTGATGTCTACCTTTGCGGGCCAACCCGATTTATGACGGACATGAGAGAGTCGCTCACGGCCTTGGGTGTGGCGCCGGAGTGCATTCACGTCGAGATCTTCAACGGTGGCGAGTCCATGACCCCAGGTGTGGTCGGTGGAGTGACGCAAACTCCGCATCCGCCTGGCAATGAGGCAAACACTGGCCCGTTGGTATCGTTCGCGCGCAGTGGCATTTCCGCACATTGGAACGCGTCGCGGTACGGGAGCATACTGGAAATGGCCGAGGCGTGCGATGTCCCGGTCCGTTGGGCGTGCCGGACCGGTGTTTGTCACAACTGTGAGAGTGGTTTGGTTTCGGGGGCAGTCGTCTACGGGCCGGAGCCACTCGACAACCCGGCCGATGGGAACCTCCTGGTTTGCTGTTCACAGCCGACTAGCGATGTGGTCATCGATTTGTGAAGCTACAGCGTCCGGATCCACAGCGAGGATGGTCAGCCTACCATGAAGAAAAACTTTGACGCGATCGTGATTGGAAGCGGGCAGGCAGGACCCTTCCTGGCTGTCCGGATGGCAACTGCCGGGCAGCGGGTGGCCATACTAGAACGGCACCGATTCGGCGGTACGTGCGTGAATACAGGTTGCATCCCAACAAAGACGCTGGTCGCCTCCGCTTACAACGCGCATATGGTACGCCGCGCGGCGGACTTTGGAGTCGAAGTGGCCGGGACAGCACGCGTTGACATGAAGCGAGTCAAAGCACGCAAGGATGAAATCACCGGAAAATCCCGAAGCGGCTTGGAGTCATGGCTCAAGAACACGCCGAACTGCACGGTCTATCACGGGCACGCCCGATTTGAATCGCCGAAAGAAGTCAGAGTCGGTGAGGAGTTACTGACGGCACCGCAGATTTTCATTAACGTGGGAGGGCGCGCAGCCATACCGTCGATGCCCGGGGTGGCGAACACGCCGTATCTAACCAATTCCACGCTGTTGGACCTCGACGTCCTGCCGCGACATCTCATTGTTGTCGGCGGCGGCTATGTGGGTCTGGAATTCGGTCAGATTTTCCGGCGCTTTGGCAGCGACGTGACAATCATAGATAGGACATCGCGCCTGATCGCTCACGAAGATGAGGACGTATCCGCTGAAGTACAAGCCATCCTCGAGCGCGAGGGTGTTAAGGTGCGGCTCAACGCGACATGCATCGAGTTGGCGAGGCACGGGGATGAAGAAGTCGGCGTTCGCCTGGATTGCACTGAAGGCACGCCAGAGGTGAGCGGTTCCCACTTGCTGCTGGCGATGGGCCGCACACCGAATACCGATGACCTCGGCTTGGAGAACTCCGGTGTGGCCCGTGATGACCACGGATACATCCTTGTGGACAATCAACTGCGTACCAACGTCCCGGGCATCTGGGCGCTCGGCGACTGTAATGGACGCGGAGGATTTACACACACCTCTTACAATGATTTCGAGATCGTTGCAGCCAACCTTCTGGACCACGAGCCGCGAAGCGTTACGGACCGTATTACTGCGTACAACCTCTACGTCGATCCGCCGCTCGGGCGCGCGGGCATGACGGAGCGTGATGCGCGCGGATCGGGGCGGCGTGTGCTGAAGGGCTCGCGGCCTATGACGCGAGTCGGGCGGGCCGTGGAGAAGGGCGAAAGCCAGGGATTCATGAAAGTGTTAGTGGATGCGGACTCAAAAGAAATCCTCGGGGCAGCCATTCTCGGTACTGGCGGCGATGAGGCGATCCACTGTGTGCTGGATATGATGTATGCGCGCGCTCCCTACACAGTGATGCAGAGGGCCATGCACATTCATCCGACGGTGTCTGAATTGATTCCCACTATCCTGAGCGAATTGCAGCCTCTCTAAGATGACTTGGACGCGTGTGCGAACTCCAGCAAGCCAGGCCGGACATGCCAGGTAAGGCGACGATGGAACGCCGAATTGGAACTGGGGTTTGATTTGATCGATGCCGCGGTGCGCGGCTTGGTGAAGATTCGAGTTGTTATAGGGCAGAAGAAATGAAACTCTCTATCCGCCGCCTTCATCGAGTTGATCTACCCATCCATACAGCTAAGCTGGCGCGCTTTCTGATCGGGAAAACTCTGGTACACGACCTACGAGAGGGTAGGTTGAGCGGCCGGATCGTGGAAACCGAGGCTTATGTAGTTGGCGATGCCGCCGGGCATGCCTATCGAGGACCCACGCCAAGAAACAAGTCTCTATTCCTCGATCGTGGGCACGCGTATGTTTATCGTGCCTATGGTTTACACTTCTTGGTAAACGTCAGCAGCGAGGTTCGTGGGGTTGGGGCAGGCGTGTTGTTACGCGCACTTGAGCCGCTCGATGGAATCCAACTCATGCAGCTTCGCCGCGCCCAATCGCCCTTGATCGACCTTGCGAGAGGACCCGGGAGACTTGCTCAGGCAATGGGTATCGACCTTCGGCATGACGGCCTGGATCTGTGCGCCGTTGGCCCATTGTGGCTTGGCGACTCAGTTAGGCCAATGGGAGACATAGGCAGGAGCGTAAGGATCGGAGTTTCGCGAGAAACCCAGCGTTTGCTCCGGTTCTATGAAAGGGGAAGCCCTTACATATCTGGATCCAAGCAGTCGAGAGCCTGAGAGGACTTTAGGCTTTGGCAGCGATTGTCGAGGCGAGCCAACCTCTGGGACCCGACAACCCGAATGCCAGTCTAACCCCTCCGCGTGTCTCGATGAGCCGTCAAAGGCACCCGACTGCAAAAGCCGTGCGCGGATCGAAACTCGTCCCTTCGAAATCCGACCGAATATGCATGTCCGTCAGCCTGCTGCATTCATCCCTACCGAAGATCCAGACGCAAATATGCACCTCGCAAAAATTACTACAGTCCTCAGGTCGTCCGTGGACGTTCAAATGTGTGAGGGGAAGTGTGCAATATCTGTGACCACCCGTGCTCCCCGAGTCGCTGCCTAATGGCCCCGGCGAGGCGCCTGCTTGTAAGGGTTTTAGCCTAATGATCTCTCTATACCTCCCTTCGCGGGACCTTAATTGCTACCAAAGGAGGGAAACTAAGGGTAGATACAAGCGCGGAGCTTTGCCTTTGAACTACTGCGGCTAATTTCGGTCTTTTCCCCCGTGAAGAGCGATGGCCGACTCTTTCGAGGGACACCTCCGACGACACTTCCAGATGAGACAGAAAAAGTTTGACAAGTCGTATGCTTTGTAGTAAATAACTGCAAAGCTAACTTTCAGGCCTTTAGTGTTAACCTGCGGTGGCGTATGAACTGGAGTGCCCGGCCTTATTTGTACCAATGCGTGTGAGACACGCTTGGAAAGGAAAGAGCCGGCAGACCACTGCCATCACTTTCTTGTAACGGGCGGCCGTTGACTGACACTATCGCATGTAACCGTGCGGAATACTCAAGCTGTTAAAAAGAGGGGGTCGCAATGACAGAACTGACTCGCTTCCAGCAATTGAGACCAGTGCAGAAGATTTCGGACGAAGAGAAGCAACAAGTTGGTCTTTCGCTTTACCCAGATGAGAACCTTTCTCAGCTCGCTCAGACCTTGCTCGGAGCAAAAACTGACCGCGTTTATCTGGAGCTTATCAACCGGCACATCGAGACAAACGGACAGAAGCCGATTTCTGACCCCAAGTCGCTTAATCCAGTCATTGCGTCGCTCTACAACTGGATTAGCTTCAAGGCACGACCCATCCGGCTTGAGGACTTCAAGAGTTTCGTGGCGACGCTGGATCCGGCTGCCTTGCCCAAACTGGATGATGAATGGCGTCGCTATGCGGACCAGTTGCTGATCGCCATTGTGCAGAAACTGGTTTCCACGAATTTTTGCGTTGATTTTCAATTATTGATTCGCATTTGCTATCTGATAAGGCGCTGCCTCCAGGTGAATGAGGCGCAGAAGTACGAACTAACGCTCTCGGCGAGCGCCGAATTGATCAATCGCATCCTGAACCTACCGGTAGTGTTGCCGTCGGCCATCTTGCATGGGCGTTGCCGCGAGGACTGCGCGCAGGCAACCAAGATGGAAATCCCGGACGGCCAGAAGGAGACCGAGATAAGCGTACGCAAACCGTGCGAATGCAAATGCGACGAATCATGCCAGACCCCGAGTCACTTCTGTATCTGTATTCGTCCTTACATCGGAGATCTTTTTCTCATACGAGAGGAGCTTGCCCGGTTCGAAGAGGGCGATGTCGCCGACATAGAAAACATTTTGGCCGGGGAGAAGAAGGTCCGCAGGCATCGGACGCTCCTGCATTCGGAAACTACAACCGAGACGGACACTGAAACCACTACTTCCGAGGAGCGGGACCATCAGGTCGAAGAAAAATTTTCGCTGCAATCAGAAGTAAAGAACACCGTCGATCAGAAAGTTAACGTCGATGCTGGTGTAACCGCCACCTTGAAGTACGGCGGCTCTGTGACCATTACGCCGCACGCCAATGTTGTTGCCAATTTCTCCAAATCTGAATCGGAAAACATTGCCCGCTCATACGGGAAAGATGTGGTGGATCGGTCAGTCTCAAAGATAGAAGAGAAAGTCCGCAAAGTGCAGATCAGCAAGGTGATCAATGAGATTGAGGAGAAGAACCTTCACTCCATTGACAATACGCAGCCGGACGCCGATCACAGGGCTGGAATCTATTACTGGGTGAACAAAGTCAGCCACGCCCAGGTGTACAACTACGGCAGGCACATGATGTTTGACGTCATCGTGCCGGAACCGGCAGCCATCTTCAAGAAACTGTACACGCTTAAATTGCAGGCAGACAAAAATGCCAAGGCACCGGAGAAACCAGGTATCACGCCGCAATCCATCCAGAGGAATACCTACGGCGCGCTGCTCAGCCAATATGGGATCGCAACCACGGATGAGATCCAGCCACCCGATCCTACCGTTTGCGTCCAAGTTGCCTTCAGCCAGAACCTCAGCGAAACGGACGCCGACAAGACGGCGGGATTTTCATCCAATGATTTCAAAGCCGACATCCCTAAAGGCTATAAGGCTGCTTCCATCGATTACGACATCCGCGTTTCAACGGGCCATCCCGGAGGAACCGGTCCGGACGATGAAGTGGCGGTCACGGTCAATGTTAGCGACACCTGTCTGCTGACCAGATCCATGAACGAATTTGCTTCCGGAGGGGGTCAAAAGAACCAAAATTGGTCTACCACCGGAATTCGCGCGATGAAGGGTGAAGAAGGCAGTGTCGCCGTCGCTGTTGCTGGCTTTTCCACGCTCGCGCTTTCCCTCAGCGGCTCGATCAGCATTATCTGCGATCTTACGCAGGAGGCGTTCGAAAAATGGCAAACCCAGATTTATAACCTGGTGATGGCCGATTACAACCGCAAACTGGATGCCTACAATTCCTCCGACAACAAGGACGACCAGTTGTTTCAGATCAAAGGCAGAAACCCGTTCCTCAATCGTGAGATTGAGCGCAACGAGTTCAAGCGCAACATCATCGCCATCCTGATGTGCAACTACTTCAACGGAATAGGCTCGATGATGGAACGGGTTTCACCTTGCGGATATCCAGAAATCAATTTTGAAAAGCTGGCGCAGGATGCACCGGTCATCCAATTCTTCGAACAGGTTTTCGAATGGGAATATGTAACGTACCTCTTCTACCACAGTATGTGGGCCAGAAAGTGCAAGTGGCCTGACCTGATTGACGAAGATTCCGGGGACCCACTTTTCGATAAATTCCTGATGTCCGGCGCAGCGCGTGTGCAGGTGCCTATCCGGCCCGGCATGGAAGATGTGTTCAACTGGTTCCTCAAGACCGGGCAGATATGGGGAGCCACCGGCAAGCCTCCCGTTCCCGGAGACGATGATTACATAGCGATGATCCAGGAACTGAAAGAGGCCAACCAGTGCGACTATAACGACAGGCCTGGACTTATCGAAACCGTTCAGGGGAGCGATGTCCTCACTCTCACGAACAGCACTTTTTACTGGGACCTTGTCAATGACCAACTGAATACGCTCAACGTCAGCAATGACATCGATCGCGAGCTCCTGGTCAATTTCAAGATCTATCGCATCGTAAGTATTGACCAAGCCACTCCCGGCGACAATTCCACCTGGAAGATCACGATTGACAAGCCTTACCCGGATCCGAGCGCAAATAATCTGAAACATGCGGTGGGTGCATTGTTTGTTGGAGCGCCCTGGGAGATTGTCGTCCCCACCGAACTGGTTTACTTGCGCAATCCAAAAGACAAATTGCCGACCTATCCATTGAGCTGACGTCAATGGAGGGCGAAAACAACTATGGCAGTTTGCAACTGACTGACTGACGGAGACTATAGCAGTTCGACGGTTGCCACGGACGGCTATACCAACTTGCAGAGTTCGAAAGACAAGCTGCCCGCCTGCCCCTTGAGCGGGCATGGTTGGCGATCGGAAGCTTATGGACAACGACAACTACAGCGGATCGCAGAACCCGAATTCGGATTATTCGGACAGCCAAAATTCTCCCTCGCCTTATTCCGGGAAGAATGCGAAAAGACCTGCTACCCCCGCAGGGCCGAAGTTAAAAGTTCCCGTAAATGGTGAAGTGACTATATTAACCTCGTATCCATGGAACCCGCCTATTGACGAAAAGACGGAGGTGGAATACCTCCTAAACGGTAAATGGCATCCTTCGTATCCCGACTACAGTGAAATAACGGGCATTCAGGTGAATGATACGCCGGGCAATTTTATCGCATTATTGGGAATGATTACTGAATATAAGAACAAGTCCATTAGCCGGCTCAATTTTTTTACTCATGCGAACAAGACCGTGATTGGTATTACCGGTTATATGGATTCTACCAATGTTTATTTTACAGCGCATGTGGATCAGACAGAGATCGCCAATTATGCTTCATCGGGCTTGTCTTTCACCTACAAGAAGCAGGATTTTACATTGGATGATGTTAGAGCGAGATTCACAGATGACGCGATTTTTGTTTTGTATGGCTGCGACGCTGCGTTTGACCCCACAACACTTCTAACTGCGTTGAAAGATCTTCTGAATGTCTCCGTCATTGGCTTTAAAGATAAGACTGTTTACTGCCCTCCATCTCAAACTGTAGGCTCCACTGTTTTCAACCGTAAAGGGGAAAGAATCGGCGTCATGAAAAAGGACTTTAAGTGCGCCGACGATTCCACCACTGATTGGCGCTCCTTAATCAAAAACCCGAATGCAGTCATGGTGAAGAAATAGGACCTTCTGAAAGTTGTAACCGTTGAAACCCCGTAGGAGTACAAATAGCTGAAGAGGAAGGGCTTTCCCACCCTACTGTCAGGAAGATTCTCAACCATCCAGAAACTGACCTGCTCCCCTAGAACCGCACGAAATGGAATATGATTTCGGACGGAGAAAGGGGAAGGTCGATGTCGATTTGAACGCACAGTGAAGCGCAGATCATTG
>Ga0315540_10002341_pt1 | contig 10709 bp, 8 predicted proteins | sample SalMarSW160110MG_FD_203677 | JGI IMG/M metagenome (GOLD analysis project Ga0315540, IMG submission 203677) | Salt marsh sediment microbial communities from the Plum Island Ecosystem LTER, Massachusetts, United States - Salt Marsh Sediment SW1601-10 ... | reverse complement strand
TGTTTCTTTAATCTTTACGTTTCTAATGGCGTTAACTGTTTATTGCCAGAACACAAATCCTGAATCAAACTTGAAAATTGTAAAACATTTTTTTCTTGATGGTTATGCAGCCAGGAATAATAAAGTTATTTATGAAACTATTTCGAAAGACTATGTAGGTTACTCTAATGGTATAAAGAATAAACAAAAAGGACCGGAATACCAGATAAAAGGAATTGAAAATGAACTTAAAGTACATCCGGATTTCAGAATTAAAATTGATGATATTTTCCCGTCAATTGACGACAAGGTTACAGTGAGATGGACGGCAAACTGGACAGATCAACAAACAAGTAAAGAAGCTACTTTGTACGGCATCTGGATAGCGGAGGTAAAGGATAATAAAATAGTAAAAGGCTGGAATATTTTTGATCTGCTGGGAACATCAAGAAGATTAAAGAATTAAGGGTATTATTTAGAATTGAAATCTGAATTTTATACATATGTCCCTTCCGAACCGATTAATAAATGGATCCAGTTTATATGGATATCAGAAGGTCAGGGCGATACTACAAAATCCAAAGTGCTTCCTAACGGGGCGATAGAACTAATTATTAATTTTGGGCAAAAGCAAAAAACACTGGAAGACAAAACTTTCAAAACAAAAAGCACATTCAAAGATTATTGGATCGCTGGTCTACAGCAACAACCTATTATTATTCAATCTGAATGTGATACTAATTTAGTTGGGATCAGATTTTTACCCGGCGGCGCATACCCGTTTTTTAAATTTCCTGTCTGCGAACTTTCTGATTCAGTTATAGAAGCTGAGTGGTTAAGGCCGGAACTGGAGGAACTGCGGGACATAATTTATGGCTTACCAGATAATAAATGTAAAATTTATGCAATAGAAAAATACTTGAAGATAAAATATAAGTATGCTTTTTTAACAGATAGTTCCGTACAATACGTAGTAAATCAAATTTATTCTTCTGTTCAGTTGTTTCCTGTAAGTGAATTTATAACTAAAACAGGGTATTCGCATAAACATTTTATTTCATTGTTTTGGGAACAAGTCGGTATTACACCAAAAGTTCTTCAGCGAATTGTTAGACTTCAAAAAATTATCAGTAATCTTAAGGGGATGAGAAATATCAATTGGGCAGATATAGCTTATAAGTTTTCCTATTATGATCATGCCCATTTTGTTCATGATTTTAAGAAGCTTACCTCCTTCACTCCAGAGGAATATTTGGCTCTGCGAACCTTCGATGAAAACCATTGCCTTATAAGGTAAATTATTTACAATGATAAGAACTGATTGTATTGCTATATTTAACTAAAAAAGTGAGGAAATATGGAAATGCAGGTGGTTTTTTCACAACTCAACTGGTTGGCAATATTTGTTGCAGCACTTTCAAATTTTTTGATTGGTGGTGTCTGGTATTCCTTATTTGAAAAACAGTGGATGGATGTAAACGGATTTACAAAAGAATATCTCAAGAAAAGAAAAATGCTATTGGTATTTGAATTATCTTTCCTGTTTTCTTTAATAATGGCGTTTAATCTTGCAATGTTTCTTGGAGCAAAAGCTGATTTTACTTTTGGAATTATGGCAGGATTTTTAACAGGTTTTGGGTTTGTATTTTTTTCAATTGGCATAATAACGCTTTTTGAAAAAAGGTCGATTAAGTATATGTTAATAAACGGCGGCTATATGATTGTTGCATTTTCTGTAATGGGGGCAATCCTAGGTGCCTGGCATTAAACAATTTATCATTAATTCTATAAACTATGTTTCTTTCATATTTGTTAAATCTTAACGATGCTAAAAAAAAATCTAAAATATTCGTAGTCTTTATTTTGATATCCTCTGCTTTATTTATAAAGATTTATGCACAAGGAAACAACAAAAAGCTTGACAGTGCATTTTCAAAAGTAATAAATAAAGAAGTGAACAGTGAAATGACAACTGACTCCGTTTATAATACCTCTTATATAACAGAAAAAGGTGAAAAAATCCAACGGTTAGTTATTGTTCTGGACACTACTCAGCAAGCAGCCTGGAAGTCATTTACTGATCCTGATCAAATTAAAACCTGGATGGTTCCGGTAGTAAGGCTGGATTTTAGAATCGGAGGTAAACTTCAGACTAATTACAATAAAAATGCTAAGATTGGTGATGAGGGGACAATCACACAGGATCTCCTTAATTATATGCCACTGAAGATGATCAATTTTAATATTAATCTTACTAAAGCTTTTCCTGAAAAATGCAGGAGAGAAGATGGTCCGCTTCAGTATATTGTAAAATTTGATTCACTATCCTATAACAGAACCAGGCTTACTTTTTCAATGTTCGGGTGGGGAAAGGGAAAAGAATGGGATGCTGTTTACGAAAAATTTCTCAAAGGTAATATCTGGACATTTAAAAACCTAATCAAAAGAGTTCGATCAGGTCCTATTGACTGGGAATAATTGGCCTGAAACCAACTATCTCTATATTAAAAACAGTATCAATTTATTTTGTTGCAATATTATGTTTTTGCAGCCACTTAATCATTTTATTCCAGTAACCCTGGGCATATTTTACTGTGCCATCCGGTTCTGTAATCAAGAAAGAATGTTTAGCATCAGGGATAGAAACTAACTCGAAGTCTTTATTTCCTGCTTCTTGAAAAGCATTCTTTAATCTTATCTTACTTATTTCGTAAGGTACATTTTCGTCTTTTTCTGCAAGGAACCAAAGAACGGGAATATTGGAAACTTTATGAAGATATTTTACAGGATCTATGGGGCCTTGTTTTTTTACTTTTATCCAGTAATCCGGCCTCATATGATCATAACTTCCGTAAATTTTTGAAAACCATTTATTTTCTTTCCTGGTTTTTTTTATATAAGCATCTACTTCTTCTAAAGATTTTCCTTCAGCAGCCATATCCTGTATAGTTCTTTCAAATCTAATATCCTGCGTAAAAACCTTGCCGGTAATTCCTTCTCTATGTAAATCATTTTTAATTTCGTACATATATGTATCAGATCCGCTTACACCCGAACCAACTCTGACCATCATAAAAGAGATGTCTTTCGATTCTGATGCAGCAATGGAACAAACCCATCCGCCTTCGCTTGAGCCGTGTAATCCTATTTTACTGTTATCAATATCGGGGCGTTGCTTTAAAAATTTAACAGCGGCTAAAACATCACTTGCAAAGTCTTTATAACCGGCTGTAGAAAAATCGCCGGTGGATTTTCCTGAGCCTCTTTTGTCGTAAGCGAGCACAGCAATTCCGTATTTGGCAAAAACTGTATTCCAGGTCCCCATGTGCCGGGTTTCTTTACCGGAACCATGCACATTAATGATCGCGGGATGTGGACCCCTAGTTTTTGGAAGATAAAGTTCCCCTGAAAGGGTGACATCCCCGTTCTTAAATTCTACTGCTTTTGCTGTAAAGGGGTGTTTCCTGGTTGCATACAATGAATCTTTTCCTTTCTCTTTCCACCATAGTCCTTTTACTTCCCCGTTTTTGTCAAAATCAAATCTTAGTTGAGTACTGTCAAAAAGCGCCGATTTAAAAACTGTTTTAGATACTTCTTTGAATACGCCTCCTCTGCTTAAATTTATGGGGTCCATAAATAATAATCCTTTTACCTCATCAAACGGGCCCCCGCTGAAATAATTTCCATCTTTGAAATAATAGTCTCCTTCGTATTTATGGTCATTTTTATTAGAGATATCGGGGAAATTCTGCGCTAATGCAGGCTGAATTATAAATAAGATCGCAATAACTATAAGTGAAAAGAATAGTAGAACATTTTTATTGATTTTCATGATATTTATCCTTTATATAAAAGCCCTCTTACTGCATTGGAAATATTTCAGGCTCTGGAAGGAACCAACCAATAGAAGTAGACAATAATTTTATAGCTTATGAATTTGTCTAATTATAATAAACTAAAATAAATATTTCTACTTATTTGTGATAAGATTAAACAAAGATAATTATGATAGTTTAGTAAGATGAGAAATTTCATAAAACTTTTTAATATCAGGTGCGTCTAAAGAATAAATGTTCATTTCTAATGAAGGGGTCAATTATTATGAAAAAGATATCATATCTCTTATTGTTGGTTGTTCTGTTCAATTACGGTTATTCTCAAAGCAGGATAGATGATAAATTATCGCCATATATTAGCACATTAAAAGAAAAAGGAGAAAATCCTGTCCAATTCATTCTTGGGAGCCTAGATAAAAATGATCTCATCCTTTTCGATGACGGTTTGCATACTGCGGTTGAGCCATTTCAATTTTATCAAAAGCTGATTAAAAACAAAGAATTTCAGAAAAAAGTAAAATATATTTTTCTGGAGGTGGTTTCAATAACTCAACAACCGGCGCTTGACGCTTACTTTAATTCAAAGACTGATGATTTAAAGCTTTTGTATCCTGCTTTTCAGAATGATTTTAGCGGAACAGGGTGGACATATAAAACTTATTTTGACTTGCTTGAAACAATCTGGAAAGTTAACTCCACTCTGCCGGTAAAAGATCGCTTTAAAGTAGAAGCTGTTAATGCGCCTGTATATTGGAATGAAATCAAAACACCGGAAGATCTGAAGCTTTTCGGGCTGGGGTTAAGTGGAAATGATTATACAATGTATAAAATTATGCTTTCTTATCTGGATAATTTTAAATCGGGAGAAAAAGGAATATTCTTAACAAATACACGCCACGCATACAAGGGAATTAAAAACAAGGATAATCAATATTACTGGGATTGTGGAACATTCTTTCACAGATTTAGTCCGGGTAAAACTTATTCAGTTCGTTTCCATAATATTACTTTAAGTTTCGAAGGCAGGAGACAGATAGATTCCACCACACACGTTACAACCCAGGGCTTAGAAGGTGTAATTGTAAAGTGGGTGCGTATGGAAAAAGGTCTATGGGACAGTGCATTTAAGGAATATGGAAACAGGCCGGTAGCTTTTGATTTAAAGAATACACCTTTCGGGGAAACAAAATATATTGGAAATCATATGTTAAATGTGGCACCCGGTCAGACAATGTATGACGCTTACGATGCATTTATCTTTTTAGCCTCTCTTGAAGAACTTCACCAGACGGCTATGGTGGATTTTATTTATACGGATAAATTCAAACCGGAGTTGGAAAGACGTTTAAACGTACTTTACACAAAAGGGCAGCTTGAGGAATTATTAAAAAGCAACGATTCAAGTTCGTTAAGGAATTTTATAGATAAGAACTTTGTAGCTGAGCCTGAGGAAATCCAGCCACTGGTAAAGAAAATAGGTCCTATTGATGCGTGGAAAAATAATAAATAATTTGTTTTGAACTTATCACAAATACGTAGCAGATTATTTGTAAAAATCTTACTTTATGTATAACAGTAGCCTATAGTTTTAACTATTTAGAGGGAGCAAATGAAAAAAATTAAAGTTGCCGTTATCGTAATTGTAGGGGTTTTCATATTCACTCCTTTTACAAATTATTCTATTGCCAATAAAAATTCTTCTGCTAAAATGGATATTCAAAGCAGGATAGATAGCTTATTGAAGATATATAATTCTGATGACAGGGCAGGATATTCAGTTGCCGTTTCACAGTATGGAAAACTTATTTATTATAAAAACTCAGGGTATGCGAATCTTGAACACAAGGTTCCTGTTGATTCAAAAACGTTGTTTGCAATTGCAAGTGCTACAAAAGCATTTACCGGAGTTGCCTTACTAAAATTGTACAGTGAAGGAAAGATCAATCTAGATTCTCCGGTTCAAAAGTATGTTCCGCAATTTCCAGTAAAGAAAAAAGGAGAGATCACTGTCAATATGCTTGTGGCACATCTTTCCGGAATAAGGCATTATGGATGGACTGAAAGAGATGCAAATTTTTTCTCAAAGCATTATGACAATGTTCTGGATGCAATAAATATCTTCAAAGATGATTCGTTAATTGCCGTTCCGGGTACTAAATATAATTATTCAAGTTATGGTTATGATTTGCTTGCATCTGTGATTCAGTCTGCTTCTGGCGTTAAATTTCAGGATTATGTGAAAAAGGAAATATTTGAACCTTTGCATTTAACTAATACCAGGTACGACGATTCCCGCATTATTATTCCCAACCGGGCACAAAGCTATAGTTATTATGACCCATATAATTATGCCCAGCACGACGAACTTTACCGCATTCCGTATCTGGACTTTAGCTATAATGCAGGAGCAGGAAATATATTATCAACGTCAAACGATCTTATTAAGTATGGGGAGGCATTATTAAAACCCGGATTTCTTCCTGAAAAGGAATTTAAGATGTTATATACTAATCAAGTAATAAATGGAGTTGAATCACCCTGGAGCTACGGCTGGTTTGTTGAAAAAGACGAAAATGGAAATAAGTATTTAAAAATAAACGGTTCCTTTCCTGCTTTCCAATCGGACTTATGGGTTTTCCCATCAGATGGAATAGTGGTTACAATTTTACAAAACTGGTGGGGTAAAAGACCGAAAATAAAAAAGGATGCAAAACCGCTGGTAGTTCAGATTGTTGATATTGTAAAAGCTTTTGCAAAAACTGAAAAATAAATTATTTTTTAAAAAAATCGGTTGAATTTTATCTTTTTATTTTGTAGGATATCATTATCAAAAATATAATAAATAAATGCTTGGGGGTAATATGAAATTTAAAGCGTTTGTTCCAGCCATTATTTTCTCGTTAGCCTTAATTGGTTGTTCAGATACCAGTAAAGATAATCTTTCCGGCCCTAACGATAATTCTAACTTATCATTAAACCCGGCACCTATAGAGGGCTCATATCAATATTCGGGCTATGATCTTGATGGGAACTTATTATCTTCTGGTACAATTATTATAACAATTACAAATAATGTAATAAGTGGTTCGAGAAACCTTAATGGTGATGGCTTTGAAAATGGCAAGGGGGATATATCCGGAGTTATAAACAATAGTGAGATTAGCATTACACTCACCCCTAATTCTGTTGCTCATTTTATCCTTAAGGGAAAATTCAGTAACGGAAGTTTTTCCGGTGACCGTTTGCTGGATACCGGCACTTCAATAATTGTCAGAAATGAAGGAACATTTAAAGCTCAAAAAATTTCATACTGAAAAACATAATCCTTAAAATAGCTCTTCTTTAACTACAAGAAATTGATTATAACATGATAATGTCGGTGTTCGGTTTCGCACAGATATGTTTGGTAACGAACGCTTGGTAAATTAAAAATTGTATAATTACCCACTTTTTAGTCTATATTCTTCTAATAAGCATTTAACTGAAAGGCATAAAATTTGCCTTTATTAGTTAAAAGTAGCCTGTTCTAGCCAAGAAGTAATTTATTACAATTAAAGCAGGATAAACAAATGTTTAAAAACTATTTTCTTTCTGTTTTCAGGAATTTAAAGAGAAAAAAATTTTATACGATCATTAATGTCGCAGGTTTGTCGATAGGTATTTGTTCCGCTGTTTTGATATTTATAATTATTTCCTATGAATTCAGCTTCGATAAATACCAGCCTGATTATAAGAATACTTATAGGGTTGTTATAAAAAATGACGAATTCGGCAAGACAAATTATACACCCGCTATGCCTTATCCATTACCGCCTTTTTTGAAAAGCAATTTTCCGGAAATAAAATACGATGCTATAATAGATGCAAATTTTGGTGAGGTTGAAGTTGCGGTTAAAAACAAGTACGGAAATTATGACAGGTTCCGGGAAGAAAAAGGGGTGGCTTATGTTGGTGATGATTTTTTTAAGATATTTAAATATAACTGGATAACCGGTAGTAAAAAACAGGCCTTTTCAAAAAATAATTCCGTGGTTTTATCAAAGTCATTAGCTGAAAAATATTTTGGTAAAGAAAATCCAATAGGGAAGACACTTTTAATAGATAATACATATACACTTGAAGTCACGGGACTTGTAAAAGATCCGCCTCTCAATACTGAATTCCCATTAAAGATGATAATTTCTTACGATAAATTTAAGCCCAAAAGATGGAGTGATAACTGGACAAGCTTTCCTGCAAGCGTTCAATGCATGGTTACTGTGAAGCAAGGGATAAATATTACTGATCTTGTTAAGAAAATTAATGAGCAATCTCAAAAAAAGATGAGTGAACCCGGAGAAGTCTATAATGTTTTGCTTCAGCCTTTTTCAGAGGTTCATTTTGATGATAGATATTTAAGCATTTCTGATTCTACAATTGTAAAAAAGAAGTTATATGCTCTTGGTATTATCGGGTTTCTGATTCTGCTGATAAGCTGTATTAATTATATAAATTTGAATACAGCTCTTTTATCAAAAAATTCTTTAGAGATAGGAATAAGAAAAGTTTTAGGGGGGACAAGAAAACAAATCTTTACCCGCTTTATGATGGAAACTATAGCAATAACTGTCTTCAGCTTTCTGGCAGCAGCACTTTATTTTGAATTACTATTACCAAAGATTGAAGACATTACAGGATTCTCTCTGAGCCTGATTTTAATTAATCCGGTACATTTAGTTTTGTTTTCATTGGTGATTTTGACCTTTATAGTATTTTTTGGCGGTGGATACCCGGCTCTGTTTATGTCGAGGTTTGATCCTGTAAAAGCTATTAAGAGCGATATAAACTTTACAACTAAAAGATCAGCTTTCTCGCTTCGTAAAGTCCTTGTAGTTCTTCAATTCGGAATATCCCAGGCCTTGATCATTGCTACTCTTATTGTACTTTCACAAGTGAATTTTTTAAAGACTGCTGATATGGGATTTGATAAAAATTCTGTCGTTGAAGTTTCACTGCCCATAAGAGATTCTGTTAAAGTAGAAACCTTTAAAAACCAATTGCTCAGCAGCTCACTTATACAGAATGTAAGCTTTTCGAGTACAGGAACTGCATCACCTAATGTTTGGAGAGGGACCTGTGAAGTAAGAACAAAAGACGAGATTAAAAAACTTCAACCGATGATAAAATTTATAGACTCAGACTTTTTACGTACCTACAGTGTAAAATTGCTTGCAGGAGAAAATATTAGAGACAATTCATCTGAGAAAAGGTTTATTGTGAACCAGGAATTTGTTAAGCAGATCGGGTTTGATAAAAATTATGATAAAATAATGGGGATAAAATTAAAAATATGGGGAATTGAGGGAACAGTCTGTGGTGTATTTAAGGATTTCAATGCTACCGGCCTGCACGACAAAATTGAACCAATGGTAATGACATCGGCAAGAAAAATTTACAATCAGGCAGCAATTAAACTTGCTCCCGGTAACACACAAAAAGAATTAAATTTGGTCAAAGCCACCTGGACTTCAATTTTTCCGGATAACATTTACGATTACGAGTTTTTAGACCAGACAGTGAAATCTTTCTATAAAGATGACGCTAAGATTTTAACTTTTCTATATATATTCAGCGGACTTGCAATTTTACTTGCATGCCTGGGATTGTTTGGTCTTGTATCATTTTTAACAGTTAACAGAACTAAAGAAGTCGGGATCAGGAAAGTTCTTGGTGCAAGCATCCCCTCTCTTTTAAGATTGCTGTCTAAAGATTTTCTATTGCTTGTCCTTATAGCTAATATAATCTCCTGGCCTGTAGCGTATTACTTTATGAATAAGTGGCTGGAAGATTTTGCTTATAAAATTAATATCGGTATTTCAGTTTTTGTTTTTACGACGGTTTTATCTCTTTTGATTGCATTTCTAACAATGATGTACCAGGCTCTGAAAGTTGCAAATTCAAATCCTGTCAAGGCGCTTCGTTATGAATAATAACGAAGTGCAGAGATCCCGGCTTGTCGGGATAAAAACGTTGAGGTATGAATAGCAATTAAAGAAAAATTTATTAAATGAAAATAAATTGAAATTATAAGCCATACTTTTATTGAAGTTCTAAAGAAGTAACAACTTTAGCTGTTTTATTATCTTCATTTATTTTGAAGCGAAAATAAAATTGTTAGGCCGGTTTTACCACCGTACTATTAACGGAAAATAATTCAAATATTTAATAATTACATACAATCAGAATGAGAAATATAATAATACCACTTATCTTTTTGTTAAATATTCTGTCAGTAGCACAAAATAAAATTATATATAAAAACTTTGATGCTGGTAGCTACAAAGTTGGTTTTAAAGAAGTAGCGGTTGTAGATTATTCACGAATTTACAACAATGCTTTTAGAAAAATTCAAGTTGCACTCTGGTACCCTGTTGATAATGTTATCGGAAAACGCTTAAAATTTTCGGATTATTTTAATCTATATTTATCCGAAGATAATTCTCTGAGCCTGCCAAAGAATAACAAATCTTTCTGGGCAAACCAGTTTTCAGCAGATAAAAATAATTTTAGTTTTGATGATTTATGGAACTCTGATGCTCTGGCAACATTTACACCAATTTCGCTTTCAAAAAAGTATCCTGTTATTCTATATGCTGCGGGAGGACAAGGTGAAAGTTTTGAAAACTTTCTCATTTGTGAATTGTTAGCGAGCGAGGGATTTATTGTTGCTGCTATTCCTTCAATTGGGACCTATATTCATGAAATTGAAATAACGAAAGAAGGATTGGTTACGCAAACTAATGATCTTCTTTCGATAATTAGTTATTTAAATCAACAGAGTTACACTAAAACTGATGAAGTAGGTGTCTTTGGTTGGAGCTGGGGGGCATTGGCTGGTCTTTATCTCCAAACTCA
>Ga0315540_10002339_pt1 | contig 10710 bp, 8 predicted proteins | sample SalMarSW160110MG_FD_203677 | JGI IMG/M metagenome (GOLD analysis project Ga0315540, IMG submission 203677) | Salt marsh sediment microbial communities from the Plum Island Ecosystem LTER, Massachusetts, United States - Salt Marsh Sediment SW1601-10 ... | reverse complement strand
CATCGTTTGGCGTCCCCTCGCTGTCCGACAGACGTGACGACCAGCATGTGCATCTGTTCGAGATCAGGACGCCGGCGCAACTCGGAGGCGAAGTCGAGCGCATCGCCATCGAGGGTCATGATGGCGAGCGCGAACGGATGGTCGGCCGCCGATGCCGTCCCGAGCGCTGCGAGTGCCTCCTGACGAGACTCGACGGACACGACCGAGAGCCCGATTCGCTCCGCCGCCGCGACGTAGCGCTCTTTGATGAACCTGCTCGACGCGACGACGAGGACAGGCAGACCGTCGAGCTCGGATCGAACCGGGCTGATCAACTGCACCTTGCCGAGGTCGACACCCAGCGGCATGGTCACGTGGAACGTCGATCCGTGCCCCAGTTCGCTCTCCGCCCAGATGCGCCCACCCATGAGCCCCACGAGCTGGCGGCAGATCGACAAGCCCAGGCCGGTTCCTTTCCTACGAACGCCGTCACCACCGGCTTGTTCGTATGCATCGAAGATGCTCCCGAGTTCCTCCTGCGGAATGCCTTGTCCGGTATCGACAACGACGATTTCGACAACGACATCGTTCCCTACTCGCTCGTTGGCCGACACCGAGACGGTGACCCCTCCCGTGTCGGTGTACTTCAACGCATTCGAGATGAGGTTGAGGAGGATTTGGCGCACCCGTCCGGGGTCGCCCTTGACGTTGAACGGAACATCGGTGTCGATGTGGATGTCGTAGCGGATCCCTTTCTCCATCGCCTGGGCGCGAGAGAGCGCCGAGATGTCGGTGAGCAGGTCACGCAGGCCGAACGACTCGGCGGCAATCTCCAGCTTGCCCGACTCGATCTTCGACATGTCCAGGAGGTCGTTGACCAGCGTGAGGAGCGCATCGGCCGAGGTCGATGCGAGTCCGAGGTACTCCCGCTGATCGGGGGTCAGCTTCGTTTCGAGCGCCAGCTGGGTCATCCCGATGATGCCCGCCAACTGGGTACGAATCTCATGGCTGACATCGGCGAGAAACCGCGACTTTGCGCGGTCTGCTCGTCGGGCCACCGCGAGTTCCGCCTCCAACTGCGGGTCGGGTGGAAGATTGGTTGCATCTACATCATGCGCCAATGACCCCTCCAGTGGGTCGTCGATTCTCTATCGACGACGATGGGTCCGGAATTGAGTCTTTCCGACGGACCGTCGGACGCGGCGACGAGCTCGGGGGTTGCGTACAATCACGAGGCTGGGGCCCGTAGCTCAGGTGGTCAGAGCAGCGGACTCATAATCCGTCGGTCGCAGGTTCGAGTCCTGCCGGGCCCACACACGTTGTCGTTCTGACAACGACTCCCCAGGCTGGCGTGCAGATGTCGAGCGGGCGGTCGCAGGCTTGCCCCCGTGCCCAGCGGTGGAAGCGAGCCGGACCGAGGCGGCAGGGTTGACGAGATCGATTGTCAGTAATTCTGACTTCATTTCATAATCGCAGATATGAACAAGAAGGGTGCCGATCGAAGTCGGCTCCGAGACCCCTCGGCCGCGCCGTGCTCTCGGGTCTCACCCGGATCGAGTTCTTGCGGGGGATGCACGAGTACTGGGGTCTCGACGGAGTCGAGGCCGGACGCTCAGTCGAGTGGGCTATCGGCGTACTGGCCGATGACCTGCGTCGCAACGCCTGTAAAGAGGAGACGAAGCAATGATGCAAGACACCACTTCAGAATCCGGCGGGATGCGTACGCGTCAGCTCCGCGATCTCGAGCGGAGCGATGCTGAGGCTGTAGGACACAAGGCCGCCAACCTCGGTGCGCTTGCGAGGCTCGGACTACCGGTACCGCCGGGTGTCGTGATCCCGGCCGTGGAAGAAGACGAAGGCCTCGCTGACGCCGTGGCCGAGGCAGTTTCGATCCTTGGCGACGTGCCCGTTGCGGTGCGATCCTCAGCCCTCGCCGAGGATCTCGAAGGCGCGTCGTTCGCCGGCCAGTACGAGACTCTCCTCGACGTGCGCGGCGCTCCGGCCATCCTCGACGCGGTACGCACGGTACGCCGGGGGGCCGACGACGCACGTGTCGCAGCGTATCGGAGCGCCCACGGGCCGGCCGGACTGAGCGGCATCGCCGTCCTGGTAATGCCCATGATCACGCCGCAAGCCTCGGGCGTGGCATTCACCGCGCACCCACTCACCGGTGTGCGGGAGGAAACCGTGGTGAGTGCCACGAAGGGCCTGGGCGAGCAGCTCGTCGGTGGCGAGGCGACCGGAGAGCAGTGGATCGTGCGGGACGGCCGTCCTGTGCGTGATCGGCGCGCGTCCGTTGAGGTGCTCGATGAGCAGCAGGCTCTCGCCGTCGCGACGCTCGCACGTCGCGTTGAGGCGTCCTTCGACGGGGTGCCGCAGGACATCGAGTGGGCGTTCGCCGAGGATGGGCTCTACCTCTTGCAGGCCCGACCCATGACCGCATTGCCCGAACCGGTCCGATGGGAGTCGCCACTGCCCGGGGGATTGACACGCAACTTCCGGCTCGGTGAGTGGTTGTCCGAGCCTGTGACGCCGCTGACAGCAACCTGGCTGCTTCCACGAGTCGATGAGAGCTTCGCTGCCTCCCAGCGCGTCGCTCTCGGTGTGGAACCGCCACAACCGATGCACGTGCTGGTCAACGGCTGGTACTTCAATGCGCCGACGGGAAGTGCCACCACCCGGCAGTTCATCAGCGGGGTGCTGATCGGAGGATTGCGCAGACCGAAGTTCCTGTTGGGAACGCTGCTCATGAACCGCAGGCCCGAGGTCATACACCGCCTCGTCTACGAGCCGGCGACCGTCACGTGGCGAGAAGACCTCTGGCCGCGCTACCAACAACTCGTCGAACGCGGCCTTCGGGAGGTAGACACTGCAGACGAGGAGACACTGTCCACGATGCTCGACCGGATCGGCGACATCGCCGGCGAGTACCTCTTCTCGATGACATTCGTCGCCGGAAACGCATGGAAGATGGAGAGTGTTCTGGCCGACTTCTATGGACGCCACCTGCGTCCGACGCTCGGCGGCGACTACCGGCCGCTCGTAGTCGGACTCGTCGAACCGAGTCCGCCGAAACCTTGGGCCATCCAGAGCTTCGATTGGTTCCGTCCAACGGTGGGTGAGCTCGGTCTCATGGAGACCGTGTCGAGCCAGGACAACAGCTCGCTCGTCGAGGCTCGTGAGCGTGCCGAACAGGAGTGCCGCGACGCTCTCTCCCCGCGACTGCGGACCCGCTTCGATTCCATTCTCGAACTGGCGCAGCACTACGCACGCCTGCGTGAAGAGCAGGTGTCCCAGCTGACGTTCGGCTGGCCCCTCGCTCGACGGGCACTACGCCGTCTCGGCGAGTCGTGCGTTCGCCGCGGCGTCATCAGACACGCCGACGACGTCTACTTCCTGGAGCGAACCGAAGTCGAAGGCAACGAATCGCGAGCATCGTCGGTCGCAGACCGTCGTGACCTCTGGGCACGCAACCGCAGACTCTCACCACCCCTCGTGATCGGGAAACTCCCGGGGCTCATCACGAAGGTGCACGCCGACGGCATCGCCAAGATGCGGACGCCGGCAGAGGCACGCCCCGGGGTACTCGAGGGCATGCCCGCCAGTGCGGGCAGCGCGACCGGCGTGGCCCGCGTACTCCTGGACCTCGCGGACGCAGATCGGCTCTCGCCCGGTGAGATCCTGGTGACGACGGCAACCACCCCGGCATGGACGTCCGTCTTCGGACGCGCCGCTGCCGTCGCGACCGATGGTGGCAGCCTCGTCGCACACGCATCCCTCGTGGCCCGCGAGTATGGGATTCCGGCTGTCGTCGCGCTCGGCGACGTGACCTCCAAGGTCCACGACGGTCAGCGGATCACGGTCGACGGCAACACCGGCTCGGTAGAGATCCTCGGCTGAACCCCGTCGTCCTGCCGGAGACTCGCACTGACTGCCGCCGAGAGAACGAACGGTGCCACCAGCCCCGGCCGTGCGTGCTGTACGTCGATCGAGCGGAGGCGACTCCGATGCGTAGTGGGTGCTCGGTGTCGGCCACCAGCGGTCACTATGTTGGGCACCCGGAGGTGTGCTCTTGATCAACCAGCTACGCATTTACGAGATCTTCGAACACAACAAGCGCGCGTTTCACGACCGTTTCCGAGATCACGCCTGGCGCATCATGAAGCGGTATGGCTTTCGAGTCCTCGCCTTCTGGGAGGCAACGACCCCCGAACGCACCGAGTTCGTCTACCTGCTCGAGTGGAACGACGAGGATCAGCTTCGGGGTAGCTGGGCCGGCTTCATGGCAGACGAGGAATGGAAGCAGATCAAGAGGGCGACCGCCGTTCAGCACGGCGACCTGGTGGGTGACATCGAGGACAGGATCCTTCACCCAACCCCCTACTCCCCTGCCGGCCAATGATCGGACCTGACGCTCGAGGCTCACAGCCCTGTTGGACACACACCAACGAGGCCGGCTCATCGCTTCAGAAGGCGGGTTCGGGTCGCTGACGAACAAGACACTCCACTGGTTCGCTCCGAACGGAGCCCGAACTGGGATCTCTCTACGCACGCGGCCCGATCAGAGCGATCTATGCCACTCAAGGAGGGGCGACCATCCAAACACGGCAGCATGAGGTCGAGGTCCGAGGACTCGCATCATGCCCCCAGGCGCTGCGAGATAGCCGGATCCCGCCGACCCTTGTGACCGGTCCCAAAATGCGGGATGTTGTCACGCCAGGAGGCAGAGGATGAACAGGAGAACGATCGCAGCGGTTGCCCTCGTCGTGCTCGCTGCCGGCTGTGGCGTCACACCATCGACGCCGACAACCACCTCCGCTCCTCCCGCCGACACCACATCCACTGCACCTTCCACAACCACGACCGATGCAGAGGTGTCGGGTTGGGTCCCGCCGCCAGCTCCGACCGGACTGGTCCAAAGGTAAGTGCCGTCGGCGAGCCGTGTGTGGGTCCAGCCGGCGCCGTGACGGATCCGATGGTGGTAGCGACAGAGAGGTGCGAGATTGCACTCGCGCGTGACGCCGCCGTGTGCCCATGGGTGGTCGAGATCACACGATCGGCCGGGCATCCGGCATCCGGGGAACACGCACGTCGGGCATCTCCGCAACCTCGTGGTGGGGCGACGACGGGTCACACCTTCCCGACGGGCGGTCAGCTCGAGGGATCCCACGTCGCGGCCACCTGCTCGGCGCGTGCGAGATCCTCCTCGAACGTCACCTTGAACGCTCTTGGGTCACCGGGCACGACCGCGACGACGAGGTCGGTGAACCGCTCGATCGTCTCGGCCGTGTCCACCCCCTCGAACCCCCGCACCTTCGCCTCTCGGTAAGCGGCAACGAGTGGCTCTGCGCGAAAACACTGGGGAGTCTGGACGGCCTGGACACCGTTCATCGGCTCGAGCTGGCCTTCTACCTCACGAAACAGCGGTTGATCGGGCACATACCCGGGAATGGCGCCGCCCACCCGACGTGCCGTCTCGATCACCGACTCGAGGAGTCCGAGTGGGAGGAACGGCCGGGCCCCGTCGTGGATCGCGACGCACTCGGGAGTGCCGCCGAGCGCTTCGAGACCTCGCAGTTCGCTCTCCTGCCGAGTGACCCCTCCATCGACGATCGAGAGCGGGGTCTGGCGAATCTCGGACGTGACAACGGCTTCTGCACGCTTCCGATCCTCGGACCGGACGACGAGCACGATCTCACCGACGAGCCGCGAACGATCCAGCACCTCGAGCGGGTAGGAGAGCATTTGGCGCCCGCCGATCCTCATGTAGACCTTGTTGATGGTCGAACCTGCACGAAGGCCGCTACCTCCGGCCAGCAGGACCGCCGCTGCAATCATGCGCGGCACCCTAGCTCCCCCGGCTTCCTGGGTGAGAACCGTCCAATCGCGCACCTCACGCCAGAACGAGAACCGAACCACTCGGCGGGTACACTCGCTCCCGATGCGCAGCCATCTCATCACGCGCTCTTCGTCGCTGACGGCAGGCGATCTGGCCGAGCTCCTCGCCACTCTCTCACACGACATCGACACGCTCGTGTTCGCCTCCCCGAACTCGACCGAGGGCATTTCCGGGATGCTCGAACGGTTCCAGGAGGTCGACGCCGATGGCCTGGTCGCCGTCGCGCAGATACACGAGGCGGTGAAAGCGGTTCGAGACGGTGTCGTCGAGAGGGGGCTGGATCGCTCGACGATCGTCACCGTCACAGAACCCGAAATCCTGACACGAGCCGTTCTCGCCGCGGCGCTCGAGCACGCCGACCTCACATCCGAGGTCGATCCGGCCGCTCTCGTTGCCAGGCGTGGTGGTCGGATCGTGGCGTTCGAAGACTGACGTGGCGCGTCGAGTCGGCCATCGGGCCATCGCCTAGATCTGACGGCTCGCTATCACACGCTGCGCGGCATCACCCAACATGAGGGCGCCAACGCCGAAGTCCGCGAAGCGTTCGTCATTCGTGAGTCCGCGGTGATACCGGTAGTAGATCTGCTGGGCGATGACGGCCAGCTTGAACAAGCCGAACGTGTAGTAGAAGACCATATCGCCGACATCGACACCCGCGCGGGCCGCATACCGGTCCACGATCTCCGACCGTCTCATCGCACCCGCTGCCGTGGTCGGTCCTCCTGCCACGGCGATCATCGAAGGTGGATCTTCCGGCTCGGCCCAGTAGGCAAGACTCGAACCGAGGTCCATGAGTGGATCGCCGAGGGTGGCCATCTCCCAGTCGAGCACTGCTCGGACGTTGGTGAGGTCGTCCGGATCGAGCACCAGATTGTCGAGTTTGAAGTCATTGTGGATCAGTGCCGCTCCGGACTCCACCGGTTGGTTCACAGTGAGCCAGTCGATGGTGGCGTCGATCGACGGAGCGGGATCGATGGACACATCGTGCCATCGACGGGACCATCCTTCGACCTGGCGGCGCACATACCCCTCCGCTTTGCCCAGCGTCGCCAGGCCTGCCCGGTCGATGTCGATCCCGTGGATCTCGACGAGGGTAGACACGAACGCGCCGCAGACAGAACGCATGGTCTGCGACTCGGGTGCCGGGCTCGAACCGCGCAGAATCGTGCCGTGGACGCGAGTCATCAGATAGAACGGCGCTCCGATGATCGACGCATCGTCACAGAACGCCAACGGTTCGGGGGCCTTCGACCACACAGGGTTGACACCCTCGAGGATCCGGTACTCGCGGCTCATGTCGTGACCCGACCGCACGTGAGCACCAACCGGAGGACGTCGCAACACCAGCTCCCGACCACCGACATGGAGAAGGTAAGTGAGGTTCGAGTGCCCAGAGGGGAACTGCTCGACTCGAATAGGCCCTTCGAAGCCAAGCTCCTGTTCGATCCACGACTGAGCCGCCTCGAGATCGACTTCTTCGCCCGGTCGTACGGGTCGGAGCTCACTCATCGGTCGTACTTGGCAAGCTCTGCGCGTGCGACGAGATCTCGATGCACTTCGTCGGAACCGTCGTAGATTCGCGCCGCCCGCTCGTACCTGTACCAGAAGGCGATGGGGGTGTAGTCGGTCATACCGAGCCCTCCGAGCGTCTGGAGCGCCCTGTCGAGGATGCGGCCGAGGGTGTCCGCGACGAAGAACTTGATGGTGGAGATCTCCACTCGAGCCGCACGGGGTCCCTCTCGCTCGAGTTTCTCAGCCGCGCTGACGACCATCAGCCGTGAGGCGTCGACTTCGGCCCTACTGTCCGCGATCCAGTGCTGAACGACTTGCCGTGAAGCCAGCGGTATACCCGGCGCAAGCTCTCTGTCGATCGCATGCCGCGACATGACTTCGATAGCCCGTTCGCAGATCCCGATCCACCGCATGCAATGATGGATGCGTCCGGGACCCAGCCGCTCCTGGGCGAGCCGAAAGCCGTCGCCCTCGTCGCCGATCCTGTTCGCGGTGGGAACGCGGCATCCATTGAAGGCGACCTCGGCATGGCTCGCCCATCCATCACCACGCTCACCCATCACCGAGGTGTTGCGCACCAGTTCGAACCCTGGCGTGCCGGTCGGCACGATGATCATGCTCGCTCTCCGGTGACGCTCTTGCGACTCCGGGTTCGTCACCGCCATCACGATCGTGAAGGCGGAGCCTTCGGCCCCGGTCGTGAACCACTTGTCTCCGTTGATGATGTAGTCGCTGCCATCTGTGATCGCAGTGGTCGACAACCACGTGGGATTCGATCCCGCTCGGCCGGGCTCCGTCATCGAGAAACAGGAACGGATCGTCCCGTCAACGAGGGGACGCAGCCAGGTGCGCCTCTGCGCCTCATCGCCATGCTCGAGCAAGAGTTCCATGTTGCCCACGTCCGGCGCTTGAGCATTGAACACGTAGTGCCCCAACGGAGTGCGCCCCAGCACTTCGCTCACTCGTGCAAACTCGCTCAGCGAGAGGCCGGGGCCACCGGCAGCCGCCGACAGGTGAGGGACCCAGAGTCCCATCCGCTTGACCACGTGACGCAACTCGTCGAGTCTCGGCTGCACGGTCGCAAAGCCCTCTGCCAGGAACAGTGCCTCCAGCGGCTGGACCTCCGTCTCGACGAACCGGCGTATGGTGTCGAGAACCGCATTGAGTTCGCTCGGCATGACGATGAGTCTACGGATCGGGGAACTTGTGCCGCTCCCCATGCGTCGAAGGAGTAACGAAAGGGAGCGATCAATGCGACGGACACTCATCGTGATCAGCGTCGTCGCCATGTTGGCAACGGCCTGCGCGGGCACCACCTCGATCGGCACCAACTCACCCGGCACAGGCACCCCCGGCCTGTTCGGCGCGTCGCTGTACACGGTTGGTACCTGCGACGACCTTCTCTCCTACTACGTCGACCACGCCATCGACCTCGTGGGCCCCTATGGGCTGCCCGGCTACGGCTACTACTACGGAGGTCCGTTCCTGGCGGAGGATGCGGTCAGGGCGCCGGCAACCACGCTGGCGGCACCGTCCGCGGCAGGCTCCTCAGACAATTCGTACTCGGGTACGAACGTGCAGGTGGCCGGTGTCGACGAGGCCGACATCGTCAAGACCGACGGCAAACGGATCTTCATGATCGTCGATGGGGTCCTTCGCGTCGCCGTGGTCCTCCCCGGCGGCGTCAGAATGGCCGGCAAGCTCCAGCTCAGCGACTGGCAGCCGAGCCAGATGCTCCTGTCAGGGGATCGCCTGATGCTGATCGGACCCAGCTGGAACAACTCCCCCGTTCCACTCGGAGGCATCGTTCCCAGCTACTCGTCGGCGGTCACCCGGATCGTCCAAGTCGACGTGTCCGACCCCGACGCACCCACGATCGACGAGACGCTGCTCCTCGACGGTTCGTACGTGGACAGCCGCCTGGTCGATGGCGTCGCGAGGGTCGCGATCAACTCGAACCCGGTCGGGTTCGATTGGGCCCATCCGGAAGGTTCGGGACTCCGAGCCGAACAGCTCGCAACAGAGAAGAACCGTGACATCGTCAGGACGTCCACGCTCGACAACTGGCTTCCCTACTACGTGCTCACCGACGAACGGACCGGACGGACCTCGGATGGACGTCTGCTCGATTGCAGCACCGTCATGGCTCCCAAGGACTTCGCCGGACTGGACACCCTCTCGATCCTGACATTCGATCTCAACTCGGGAATCGACGACTGGGCCAGCGCAGGTGTGGTCGCGTCGGGCAGCACTCTGTACGCGACCGCTGACCACGTGTACGTCGCGACTCAGCGATGGGTCGACTGGTCGGTGTTGACGGACACGGACGCCCGCAACGAAGCGGACGGTTTCAGCACGCAGATCCACGTGTTCGACACGTCGCAGTCGGGCAACCCTCGATACCTCGGCAGTGGTGATGTGACAGGGTTCCTGCTCAACCAGTTCTCGATGGACGAGTACGACGGTGTCCTGCGAGTCGCATCCACCACCGCGCCGTCCGGTTGGTGGTGGTCCGACTCGTCGGAGAGCCTCGTCTCCACGCTCCGCCTCGACAATGGCGAACTGCGGCAGATCGGTCAGGTTGGGGGTCTCGGCAAGGGCGAGCAGATCTACTCGGTGCGGTTCATCGACGACGCCGGCTACGTCGTGACATTCCGACAGACGGATCCGCTGTACGTGATCGATCTCACCGACCCGACAACTCCACGTGTTGCCGGCGAGCTGAAGATCTTGGGCTACTCGGCCTATCTGCACCCCGTCGGAGACGGTTTGCTGCTGGGCATCGGACAGAACGCCGACGAGGACGGACGAACCAGCGGCACTCAGTTCAGCCTGTTCGACGTGTCGGATCCCGAGCACCCGGCGAGGGTCGATCAGGTGAAGATGAACAGCGGCTACTCGGCCGCCGAGTACGACCACCACGCATTCACCTACTGGAAGGGCCTCGCGCTCGCCCCATACCAATCGTGGAAGTACGACAGGGCAGAGAGCGGCGTCCTCGCCGTTCGAGTGTCCGGCGATTCCCTCACGTTCGAAGGGGTTCTCCAGCAAGGGGAGAATCAACCCGATGCCATCCGAACAATCGTGATCGGCGACACTATCTACACCATCACCTATGGCGGCATCGGAATGAACGACCTGAACTCCTTGGAGTCACTCGGGTTCGAGTCGTTCTAGGACGTTTCGAACCGCGGTCAGCTGTGCCGCCTCATCGACGTCGAGCCCCATCTCCGGATGGGGCACGTCGATGATCTCGAGGTCGATGCCGAGGGCATTGGAGATGCACCTCGTCGCCTGAGCGAGGCTGAGGCGGCGCAGCA
>Ga0315540_10002338_pt1 | contig 10711 bp, 12 predicted proteins | sample SalMarSW160110MG_FD_203677 | JGI IMG/M metagenome (GOLD analysis project Ga0315540, IMG submission 203677) | Salt marsh sediment microbial communities from the Plum Island Ecosystem LTER, Massachusetts, United States - Salt Marsh Sediment SW1601-10 ... | reverse complement strand
TCCAGGCACGATGCCGGCTGCGAACCGGCGGAGCGGCCCTCGGGCTCACGAGGCACGCCCGCGGAACGACTCCATGGCCTCGGGCAGGAGGTTCGCGATGTCTCGGGCCATGACGCCGGCCCGCCCGATGCGCTGCTCGGCGATCACGCCCGCCATCCCGTGCACCGCCACGCCCAGCGTGGCGGCCACCATGGGCTCGCAGCCGGCGGCAAGGAAGGCACCGATGGAGCCGGCCAGGACGTCACCGCTGCCCGCGGTGGCCAGCGCCGGCGTCGCGATCTCGCTCACCACCCCGTTGCCCTCCGTGTCGATAACGACCGTGTGCGCACCCTTCAGCACCACGACCTGGCCCCACAGCAGCGCCGCCTCTCGGGCCCGCTCGATGCGATATCGGTCGTCCTCTGCCAGCCGGCCGATCTCCGGGGCCCGCGTGAGACGTGCGAACTCACCCGGGTGGGGGGTGAGCACCAGCTGCGTGGAGACCGATCGCCACCAGCGCTCGCCGTCGGCGAGGGCATTCAGGCCGTCGGCATCCACGACCGCCGGCTTGCGGAGCTCGCTCACCAGGTTGCGCGTGCGACGCAGGGTCGACGGCAGGCGGCCCAGCCCCGGGCCGATCACGCTCGCGTCACAGGCCAGGGTTTCGGCGGCAAGGCGCCGCCACCCGTTTGGGCCGGTCAGGCCTGCCGCCTCCTCCTGGAGCAGGACGACGGTGAACTCCGGGATCTCGCCCACCAGGCGAAGGGCAAGGGATTCGGGCAGCGCCAGGCTCACCAGCCCCGCCCCGCTGCGGGCAGCGCCCAGCCCCGCGAGCAGTGCCGCTCCCCCGTATTCCAGTGAGCCGGCGGCGACCAGCACCCGTCCAAAGGTCCCCTTGTGGCTGCGGACCGGCCGCGCGGGGAGGTGCTCGGCCACCCACGCTCGCGTGATCTCACCGATGGCCATCTGCGTTCCCCTCCCGGCGTTCCGCCATCGCGACGGCGACCGCCATCCTGCGTTCGTGCGAGATCGAAACCGTGACCTCGGCGAGCTGCAGCGCCGTCGCGCGGGCGGCCGCGCGTGCGTGCAGCAGCACCTGTGGCTGCCCGGCCCGGTTGGGCAGCACCTCGATCTCGCGCCAGCCCACGCCCCGCACGCCCAGGCCGAGCACCTTGCTCACCGCCTCCTTGGCGGCCCAGCGGCCGGCGATCCGCTCGGGCCGCCCATGACAGTAGCGATCCTCCGCATCGGTCAGGACACGGCGACGGAACCGGTCGGGGTACCGGCCCAGCACGGCCACGATCCGATCGATGTCGACCAGGTCGACCCCCACCTCGTGGCGGCTCACTACTCGACGGTGACCGACTTCGCGAGGTTCCTGGGCTGGTCGACGTCGGTGCCCCGGGCCACCGCGATCTCGTAGGCGAGCAGCTGGAGCGGCAGGATGGCGACGATCGGCGCCAGCGCCTCGATGGTCTCGGGCACGCTGATCACGTCCTGGGCGTACCTCCCGATCTGGTCGTCGCCCTCGGTCGCCACCGCGATGACCGGCGCCTCGCGCGCGCGCACCTCGGCGACGTTGCTCACCACCTTGTCGTACGTCGCGCCGCGGGTCGCAATGGCCACCAGCGGGGTATCCGCGTCGAGCAGGGCGATGGGGCCGTGCTTGAGCTCGCCGGCCGCGTAGCCCTCAGCGTGGAGGTAGCTGAGCTCCTTGAGCTTCAGCGCCCCCTCCATGGCGATCGGGAAGCCCAGCGCCCGGCCGATGAACATCATGCTCGACGCTCCCGCGTAGCGGCGCGCGATCTTCTTGATCTGCGGCGCCAGGCGCAGCGTCTCGGCCGCGTGGGCCGGGAGCTCGCGCATGGCCCGTGCAATGGCGCTCACCTGGTGCGGACGCATCCGACCGCGGAGGCGGGCCAGGTGGAGCGCGACCATCTCCAGGACCAGGACCTGGGTGACGAAGGCCTTGGTGCTGGCGACCGCGATCTCGGGCCCGGCCTGCAGGTAGCAGACCGCGGCGGCATCCCGCGTCAGCGCCGACCCGACGACATTGGTCACCACCACCACCGTGGCGCCCCGCTCGGCGGCGAGCCGGGTGGGAGCCAGCGTGTCGGCCGTCTCGCCGGACTGGCTGACGCTGATGACCAGGGTCCGCTCATCGATCGGAGGCGGGGAGTAGCGCATCTCCGAGCCGATCTGTGCCGCGGCCGGCAGGCCCGCCCAGTCCTGGATCAGCTGGGCACCGACCTGGCTGGCGTAGTTCGCCGTCCCGCAGCCGATGATGTAGACCCGATCGACCTCCTCGAGCTTCGCGCTGATCGCATCGAGCTCGGGCAGGTGAACCGTGCCATCGGCATCCACCCGCCCTCGGAGGGCCTCCTGGATGGCATGCGGCTGCTCGTAGATCTCCTTGAGCGTGAAGTGCGGGAAGCCGCCCTTCTCGGCCGCCTCGAGGTTCCACGTGATGTGGGTCACCTCGCGCTCGACGGCCTCGCCGTCGAGGTCCAGGATTCGGACCCCGCCGGGCGTCACCTCCGCGATGTCGCCTTCGTGGAGGATGACCACGTTCTTGGTGTGCTCCAGGATGGCCGGCACGTCGCTGGCCAGGAATCCCTCCCCATCGCCGAGTCCCACGATGAGCGGGACGTTCATCCGGGCGCCCACGATGCAGTCGCGATGATCCAGGTGCATGACGCCGATGGCGTACGCGCCGCGCACGTCACGCAGCGCGAGGCGGACCGCCTCGACCAGGTCGCCCTCGTAGCGTGACTCGATCAGGTGGGCCAGGACCTCGGTATCGGTCTCCGAGCGGAACCGGTGCCCCTCCGCGCGAAGCCGGTCCCTGATCTCCGCGTAGTTCTCGATGATCCCGTTGTGGATCAGCGCCAGGCGCCCCGTGCAGTCGGTGTGCGGGTGTGCGTTCGTGTCGTTGGGACGGCCGTGCGTCGCCCAGCGGGTGTGCGCGATCCCCGGGTGGCCGGCCGGCGCCCCGCCGTTGAGGTGCTCGGTCAGGTTGCTGAGCTTGCCCGCCTTCTTCTCGACGAAGACATCGCCCTGCTCGGTGACGAGCGCGATGCCAGCCGAGTCATAGCCCCGGTACTCGAGACGCCGCAGCCCCTCGAGCAAGATGGGGGCAGCGTCGCGCGGCCCCACGTAGCCGACGATGCCGCACATGGGTCGCCCTCCTGTGGTGGATGATGCTCAGTTCAGGCGCGCCTCAGCGAGCCGGGCAAGCTCGCGGGCGATTTCGTTGATCTCCTCGTGGTCGTCTCCCTCGACCATGATCCTGATCTTGGGCTCGGTCCCCGAAGGCCGGACCAGGATCCGCCCGCGACCCCGCAGCAGTGTCGTGGCTCTGGTCACGGCGGCCCCGAACTCCGGGTCCACCTGCCACTGGTCCTTGTGACGGACGGCTGAGTTTATCATCACCTGCGGGAGCCTCGGAATCCGGGCGGCGAGCTCTGACAGCCGCGCACCCTCGCTCATGCGCAGAGTCCGGGTCAGCTCGATCGCGCTGAGGAGCCCGTCCCCTGTCGTGGCACGATCCCGGAAGATGATGTGTCCCGACTGCTCGCCGCCCATGACCGCGTCCGCACGCTCCATGGCCTCGAAGACATGCCGATCGCCGACCGGCGTGCGCACGACGCGACCGCCCGCGCCGGTGACCACCCGCTCCAGGCCGCCGTTGCTCATGACGCTGACCACCAGCAGATCGTTGCGCAGGGTGCCGCGCGCAAGCCGGTCGAGCGCGCAGATCCCCATGATCAGGTCCCCGTCGACCAGCTCGCCGCGCTCGTCCGCGGCAATGAGCCGATCGGCGTCGCCGTCGAAGGCGAACCCAAGGTCGAGGCCGCGATCCCGCACGATGCGGGCCATCGTCTCGGGGTTCGTGCTCCCGCAGCCGGCGTTGATGTTGGTGCCGTCCGGCTCGGCGAAAATGGCGGTCACCTCCGCGCCGAGGCTGCGGAAGAGCTCCGGGGCGACGACGCTGGCCGATCCGTTCGCGCAGTCGACCGCGATGCGCAGGCCCTCGAAGGCATCGCCGGCGGCGTCGACGAGGTGCACCAGGTAATCCGCGATGGGCTCCGGGTCGCGCACGATGCGGCCCAGGCCGTCGTTCCCCGGTCCGGGCAGCGACTCGGCCTGGAAGATGAGCCGCTCGAGACGATCCTCCGCCTCGTCATCGATCTTGCGGCCGCCCGACAGCACCTTGAGCCCGTTATCCGACGCGGGGTTGTGGGAGGCGCTGACCATGATCCCGGCCTCGAAGGCGCCGCCCCCCGCGACGAACGCGAGACAGGGGGTGGTGACCACGCCCAGCTCCACGACGTCGACGCCGATGCTCGAAAGGCCGGCGGCCAGGGCCGCCGTCAGCATGTCGCCGGATCGCCGCGTGTCCTGGCCGATCACCACCCGGCGCCGGTCCCCCTTCAGCAGGTGGCCGACCGCCCGGCCCAGGTCATGCGCCAGGGCGGGCGTCAGGTCGACGTTCGCGACACCGCGGATGCCATCGGTCCCGAAGAGGCGGGCCACTCAGACTCCCGGGCTCGGGGAGGGCGACGGCCGCGTGATGATCACCGTCACCTGCCCCGGCGAGAAGGAGAGCAGGCTGATCCCGTCGGGCAGGGTCACGCTGGGCGTCACGTCATGGCTGCCCACCGAAAGCCCGCTGACGTTGACCACCGGGGTGATCTGCGCGATCTTCAGCGCCGCCAGGGCAGGTTCGGTCCCGGACAGGGTGATGGCGATCTGGTCGGCCTGCGGCAGGCAGGTGGTTCCCGTGGAGGCACCGATGCAGGTCACGCCCACCAGGAACGTGCGGCTCGCCTGCGCGGCCGAGACCGTCACCTGGACGCTCACCGAGGACGGCGATCCCTGGGCCAGCTGCAGGCCGGTGGGCAGGACCAGGTCCGCGGTGAAGCTCCGCGTCGCGGCGAGGCCGTTGACCGAGACCGGGGCCGTCGACACCTCGCTGACATCCGTCAGCGCCGATGGGGTGCCGCGCAGGGTGACCGTCAGCGGGTCGGGCGAAACCTGGTTGATGGTGTAGCCCACCGCCGGGGTGCCCGTCAGCGCGACGCTGACCGGCACGGTCTTGCTCGTTTCCGTCTGAACGACGGGAATGTCGACGGTGACGACGCTCGGGGTCAGCTCCACGGACTGCACGAGCGCGCCGGAAGCATCGACCGGCCGCAGGTCGACCTGGTTGTTGTGATAGTCGATCCCCGAGGCGTCGATCTGGACATGCGCGGCCGCCCGCACGACCTGGCTGACGAATGAGCTTGGACCGCGAGCCATCACCGTCGTCTGGCTGACGGATGCCGTCCCCAGCTCGAGGCCATCGGGCACCACGCCGTGATCGACATGGACGTCGACCTCCTTGGAGGCCAGCACGTCGAGCGTGACGGTCACCTGCGACGGCGTGACGTCCAGGACATCAACCCCGCTGGCCAGCGAGTTGACCGTGACGGGCAGGCTCTGCGGCGTGCCCGGCCGGGTCATGTCGTACTTCGAGAGGTCCACCGTGGCCGCGAAGCTGTTCTGGTTGATGGGTCCCACGGCATCCTGGGAGCGACGGTAGTGCACTTCGACCGGATCGAGCTGCTGGGTGATCACGTACGCCGCGCTCGGCTGGTTGATGCGCTGGATGGGCACCCCGCCGATGCGCGCCTCGGTGAACGAGCCGGAGAAGACCAGGCCCGTGTAGAGGATCGTGGCCAGGGTCATGGCCCCGAGCTTCAGCTGCCAGTTGCGGATGATCCAGCCCATCAGCTCTTCTGCTCCGCGGGCGCCGCCGCGTCCCCTGCCGCCTTGTCATCTGGCTTGGCGCCGCGCCGGCGTGGTGCGCGGCCGCGCGAGGGCTGCTTGTTGCCATCGGGGCCAATGACCCGCTCCTCAGGGTCCAGCGGACCGCTGGGCTCGCCGCCACCGAGGCCCCAGCGCCCCTCCAGCGTCCGACGCAGGATCGGCATCGCCCGCCGGGGCGTCTGCGGGCGAATGAGGTTCAGGATCCGGCGCCGCAGCTGATCCTCGGTGAGGTTGCGTTCGATCCGGCCTCGCAGGACCAGGCTGATCGAGCCGGTCTCCTCGCTGACGACCACGATCAGGGCGTCGGTCTGCTCGCTGATGCCGATGGCGGCTCGGTGCCGCGTCCCGTAGCGCTCCGAGTCCAGCACGTTCTGGCTCAGGGGGAGGAGCACGCCCGCGGCCAGGATCCGATCGCCGGAGATGATCACCGCGCCGTCGTGGAGGGCCGTCCCGCGATAGAAGATCGTGACGAGCAGCTCCGCACGGAGGTCGGCGTTGAGGATGACCCCGGAGTCGGCGGAGAGGTCGTGGAGGCCGGTGTCGCGCTCGATGACGATGAGTGCACCGTGGCGGGAGCCGGCGAGCAGGCGGGCGGCCCGGCTCACCTGGCCGGCGACCTTCTCCGCGGCGCCCGCCTCGCTCGAGACGAAGAAGCGGTTGAGGGATCCGACCCGGCCGATCTGCTCCAGTGCGCGGCGCAGCTCCGGCTGGAACACGACGACGATGGCGAAGAGACCCACCACCGCGCCGGCCTGGAGCAGCGTCGAGAGGAGCCTGAGCTGCAGCGCCTGCGCCCCGAGGTAGACGAGGTACAGGATCGAGAGACCGATCACGATCCGGACGGCGCGGGTGCCACGGATCAGGATGAAGAGCCAATAGATGACGACCGCGACGAGCAGGATGTCGACGATCGACCTCCAGCTCCCCAGGAAGTACGTGTTGAAGAAGTCGCTGATCGCGTTCAACACAGGTGCGACCGGTCCTCCAGCGTCGCCCGCGATCATACCAAAGGGCCCCGGCGCACCCGCCGGGGCCTCCAGGTGGTCAGGATCAGCGCTTCGTGTACTGCGGAGCCTTGCGCGCCCGCTTGAGACCGTACTTCTTGCGCTCCTTCGCCCGCGGATCGCGGGTCAGGAAGCCGGCCTCGCGAAGCGCAGCCCGCGCGTCGGGATGGGCGCTGACCAGGGCACGAGCGATCCCGTGCCGGATGGCGCCCGCCTGCCCGGCGAGCCCGCCGCCGTTCACCAGGATGCTGGCGGAGTAGCGACCCTCCGTCTCGGTCACGCGGAACGGTGACCGCAGGCTGGCCAGGGCCGGCCCGCGACCGAAGTAGTCCTCGACGTCCTTCCCGTTCACCACGATGCCGCCGTCGCCGGGCAGCAGGCGCACGCGGGCGATCGCCGTCTTGCGTCGCCCGGTGCCGTAGATATAGGTGGTGCTCATCGGCTCATTATCCTCACAGCTCGACCGCGGTGGGCTGCTGGGCCTGGTGCGGATGCTCCGCGCCAGGGTAGACCTTCAGCTTGCGGAACATGGCCCGTCCGATCCGGTTCTGCGGCAGCATCCCTTTCACCGCGCGCTCGATGACCAGCTCCGGCTTGCGAGCCATGACGGCCGCCAGGCTCTCCTCCTTGAGGCCACCGGGGTAGTTCGAGTGCCGGAAGTAGGACTTGTCGACCAGCTTGTTGCCGGTCACCTTGATCCGCGCCGCGTTGATGACGACCACGTGGTCGCCGGTGTCGAGGTGCGGCGAATAGGTGGGCTTGTGCTTTCCCTCCAGCAGCGTGGCGATGCGCGTCGCCAGCCGCCCGAGGGTCTGGTCGGTCGCGTCGACCACCCACCAGTGCCGCTCGATGTCGCTCGCCTTGACTGCGTAGGTCTTCACGTTTTCAGTCCCTTGAGCCCGTGCCGACCGGCGTTCGCCCGGCCCGGAGCTCCTCCTCTTCTGCCGCCCCCGCGCCCCTGCGAGTGCGATCCGTCTTCGAATAGATGACCCGCTCGAGGGTGAGCCCTCTCGCCGGCGCCGCCCTGCCGTGCAGGGCCCGCGACCGCGCGTCGAGGAGCCCGGCCACGTCCCCCGGCGCGAGACCGCCGCGACCCGTCTCCAGGAGGATCGCCACGATGCTCCGCACCATTCGCCGCAGGAAGGCGTCTCCCGTCACCCGGATCTCGATGAGATCCCCGCGGCGGAACACGGCCACCTCCGACAGGTGACGGACCGTCCGACCGTGGTCGTCGCGCCCCAGCGCCGCGAAGTCGCGACGGCCGGGGAGCGCCGCCGCCGCTGCCCGCATGGCCGCGACGTCCGGTCGGTCTCCGATCTCGAGCGTCCGATGCCGGTCGAGCGGCCGGTGTCGGCCGCCCACCCTGATCCGGTAGCGGTAGACCCGTGCCACGGCTTCCCGCCTGGGGTCGAACCCGGGCGTTGCGGCCCGGAGCGCGCGGACCGCCAGATCATCGGGCAGGACGGCGTTCAGCCGTCGCTGCAGCTCCCGCCAGCTGAACCCCTCGCCGCGTCCGCGGCGCGCGATGCAGAAGGCGGCGACCTGGCCGGTGGCGTGCACCCCGGCATCGGTGCGCCCGGCGAGACGGATTCGCACCCGCTCGCCGGTCAGTCTGTTAAGGGCCTCCTCCAGGATCCCCTGCACCGTCCGAGCGTTCGGCTGGTACTGGGAGCCGGCGAAGGCAGTCCCGTCGTATTCGAGCACCGCCCGAGCGCATCGGCGCTGCGTGGCGGGCATTGTCCGCGTCCCGACCGGCCCGCCTAGACGAGCTCGATCAGCACGATCGGCGCGGCGTCTCCCAACCGCGGACCGATCTTGACGATTCTGGTGAAGCCGCTGGGCCGGTCCGCATACTTGTCCGCCAGCTCGCCCATGAGCTTCTCGATGATCAGCGGCTCGTGCGGCAGGTCGGCCGCCAGCGCGCGCCGCGCGGCGAGGTCACCGCGCTTGGCCGTGGTGATGAACCCGTCCACGACGCCGCGGACCTCCTTGGCCTTGGCCTCGGTGGTCTTGACCTTCTCGTAGCGCAGGACCGCCACCGCCAGGTTGGCGAGCATGTGCCGGCGATGAGCGCCGGAGCGGCCCAAACGCCGACCGGCGATCTGGTGCGGCATCTAGGCCTCCCGATCCAGCTCGGCGGCGACCGCCTCGTCGAGCTCTGCGGAGCCGGGCAGGTCGGACTCGTCAACCGAGCTGGCCTCCGGGACGATGAAGCCGCGCAGCGCCAGGCGCTCCTTGAGCTCGTCCAGGCTCTTCTTGCCGAAGTTCCGCATGCGGAGGAACTCGTCGTCCGAGAGGGCCAGGACCTGGCCGACCTTGGTGATGTTGTTACGCTTCAGGCTGTTGTACGCCCGCATCGGAAGGTCGAGGTCCTCGATGGGCGTGTCGAGAAGATTGGCCGCCACCGGGGTGGATGCCTCCTCGGCACCATCCGCGGGCCGTCGGCCGATATCGGCGAAGCGACTGAACTCGCGGACGAGGATCTCGGCCGCCTGGGAGAGCGCCGTCTGCGGGTTGGCGGTCCCATCGGTCTCGATCTCGAGCGTCAGCTTGTCGTAGTTGGTCATCTGGCCGACGCGCGTGTTCTCGACCGCGAAGTTCACGCGGCGCACCGGGGAGAAGATGGCGTCCACCGGGATCACCCCGATGGGCATGTCCTCGGTGTGCTCCGCCGGGCGATAGCCCACCCCCATCTCGACGGTCAGGTCCATCTCGATGGAGCCCGCGTCGCTGTCCAGGGTGAGGAGCACCAGGTCGGGGTTGATGATCTCGACGTCGGCAGACTCGGTGATGTCGGCGGCAGTGACCGGCCCGGCCCCGCGCTTGATCAGCTGGAGCGTAACCGGGTGCTGGGCGAACGAGCGCAGCCGAAGCTTCTTGGTGTTCAGCACGATCTGGGTGACGTCTTCCTTGACGTTCTCGATGGTGCTGAACTCGTGGTACACGCCCGCGATCTGAACCGAGGTCACCGCCGCTCCATCCAGGGAGTTCAGCAGCACGCGGCGCAGGGCGTTCCCGAGGGTCACCCCATAGCCCGCGCGCAGGGGGTTCACCTCGAAGCGGGAGAGGTTGCCGGTGGTCTCGACCTCGTCAATGCGAGGCGTCTCAAGCTCGATCATGCGGTCTGTTGTCCTAGCTCCTATCGCGAGTAGTACTCGACGACGAGCTGCTCGTTGAACTCGAGCGGCATCTGCTCACGGGCCGGCTCCGCCAGCACGGTCCCGGAGAGCTTCGTCGCGTCAACGCTCACCCATTCGGGGATCTGCGCCGACTTGATGGTCTCGGCGGTGGTCTTGAAGTGCTCGCGACCACGGCGGGTCTCGCGAACCTCGATCCGGTCACCCACCTTGGTCCCGAAGCTCGGGATGTTGGTGGGCCGACCGTTGACGGCGAAGTGGCCGTGGGTCACCAGCTGGCGCGCCTGTGCGCGGCTGGTGGCGAAGCCCATCCGGAACACGACGTTGTCGAGGCGCATCTCGAGCATTCGCAGGAGGTTCTCGCCGGTCATCCCCTTGCGCTTCGAGGCCTTCGCAAAGTAGTTGCGGAACTGGCGCTCAAGCACCGAGTAGCTCTTGCGCACCTTCTGCTTCTCGCGCAGCTGGATCCCGTACTCGCTGACCTTCCGCCGTCGGGTGGCGTACATGCCGGGTGGCGTCGATCGGCGCTCGAACGAGCACTTCTTGGTGTAGCAGCGGCTGCCCTTCAGGAAGAGCTTGAGCCCCTCGCGGCGGCAGATGCGGCAGACCGCGTCGGTGTAGCGTGCCATCTTGGTGCTCCCCTCAGACCCGACGCCGCTTGGGCGGGCGGCAGCCGTTGTGCGGGATGGGGGTCACGTCGGTGATGGCGGTCACTTCCAGGCCGGCCGACTGCAGCGAGCGGATCGCCTGCTCGCGTCCCGCGCCAGGGCCCTTCACGAA
>Ga0315540_10002337_pt1 | contig 10711 bp, 12 predicted proteins | sample SalMarSW160110MG_FD_203677 | JGI IMG/M metagenome (GOLD analysis project Ga0315540, IMG submission 203677) | Salt marsh sediment microbial communities from the Plum Island Ecosystem LTER, Massachusetts, United States - Salt Marsh Sediment SW1601-10 ... | reverse complement strand
TCGGCATAGCCAACGCGATGATTCTTCTTCTAAACCATCGAGATAGCGGCCTCCCAAGTGGCGGATGGGAGCTCCTGCGACTTAGAAACCGGGGGGGCTAACGTGCTCTGTAATAGGTTGCCAATAGAATATTCCCCCGCGTACTCGGCTTATCACGCCAGCCCGCCTTCGTGGCACGCCGGGTAGTATTGTTGATACCGGAGCGGACGGCGAATTCCTGAGCCGCCGGCGCGATGGCATCGGCGCCAACCCTAGGCGAGCAAGCACCGCCTCTACAAGGACTGCTTGCGGCCGCAAGCGCGGTTGTAACAGCGTGGCTCCAACACACTCCCACAGGCTTCGCTAACGGACCTTGCCACTCAGCGTTGTCGGGGCCGGCATCACCCCAATATCCTGACGGTGATCGTACTTTTTCTAGTCGTTAAGACGACTGATCGTACGAAACTCAGCATCAGTCTCAGCCGCTCGGCCTGTAACGACTCATGCGTAGGGTTGTCGTACGCACGGGCACCATGCCCGTCTTGATCCGAACCGGTTCAGCTCGGTTTTTCGTCACTGGAGGAGAATGATGTCGCGTCAAAACAAGCTTCTCAACGCACTTTGTGGTGTATTCCTGGCCTGTGGGGGCGCTCCGGCGTTCGCCCACGTTCCCTATTTTGAACATTTCGACTTTTCAGAAAAACGGCCGTTCATCGTTCGCGATTCCATCGAGCAGTCCATCGCCGTCTACTCCTGGATCAAGTTCAACGACAATGCGCCGGCAACCGACGTCGATGTCTATGAATTCAACATAAACGAGCCGGTGCAGGTGTACATCGAATCCCTGGTCCCGGTTTGTGCGGGATACGAAGAGTTCCTGCCCTGGTTCGCCTTGGTCGGGCCGGGGCTACCCGAGCCGCTAGAGGACCTGCCTTTCGATATACCGGATGATTACGGCGCTATCGTGGTACCGAATTTGGAGCCTGGAGAGCCGCGTGGCACCTTCTTCGAGCCGTTCGGTGGCAAACGCTACTACGAAGGACCAGTGTTTCAAGAGGAGGTCACGACTCCAGGTACCTATTACGCGGTTTTTTGGGATCCCTATGAGCTGGGCGGAGATTACGTCGCGGTCTTGGGTAACGAGGAGATTTGGCGTCCTAGAGACATCATCCGTGCCCTAATCTATACACCAAAGATCCGCCAAGATCTCGAATTGCACATCGAGTGCGAATAGTGCGCGTTGAGGACCCGAAAGAAAATATCTTTCTATGCGGTGCAACAAACCCTGGGTTACCGCGTCGATCTCCTCGAAGCTGTTTGCGACGTGCGGAGGCGACGCCGCTTGTCATGAGAAACTTGCCATCGGATACTGAATCCGATTTGGTACCAAGAAATCTGAGTCAACTTTCGGAAGATACGAAGTTTCTTGAATCTCTGCTACAGCTTCAGTGGGTCTGAACCCACTACGCGGAGGAATTGAAACCGCGGGATTTCAACGCCATCAGCGAGCGGGTCATCGCAACGTGCCGAGCGGACTCACCCGCGGCGGCTTGCGGGTGGCGTTGCGTCTCGGAAGTAGCCGACCGGGACACAGTCTCATCGATTTAACTTGGCTGTTTACGAAAGGCTGCTCAATGCTGAAAAGCTGCTGTTGGTTGTAACTGCCTCGACCGGCAGCTTGTGGCTAAATACTGAGCTTGACGGTCGCGGGAATCGAAACCAGGAGCATCCCCAGCTGAATGTCGGTAGGCGAGCCTTTGGTAGCGCGTTGCAGCTGTCATTCCTTCTACCGAGCAGTTCTGCACCGGTGAGCTAACCTGCACCGGAAGCTTGAATATCCTCCAGAAGTAGCTCCCAACCCGCCAGTTCCTGTTGCGGCGTGAACGGGTGGCGGCGTGCGGCGCAGGCAGCCACCAGCTCTGCAGAGTACCCGCAGTCGGACTCGGCGCGTAGCAGCCGTTCGCGCAGGGAGTCTGTACCCCCCACCGGGTAGTAACCGGGATAGTCTGCACCCAACAGCCCCAAGGAGCCCTCGATGTCGGAAGCGATCGCCGGCAGGCCGGCCACCCCCGCCTCCGAAATCACATTCGCCCCGCCTTCCGTCACCGTTAGTCCCCGTCGGTTTTTCCCATTGGACGCAGTGGTCCGGAGGCGGAATTCGAGGTCTTGCTTCGACATGGATACATGGCCTTGTTGACCTCCTCCGGCGCAGATCCGGGACCGGGTTTGATTCCTGTCGCGTACATGCACCAGGTAAGCACGTCCCCCGAGAGGGTGTCGCAACTCCCTTCTACTTTCCAGGTCTGCCCCTGGACGGACGCCGTCCTGTGACCTCGGTGCCCTGCAGCTCATTCAGGTTGTTCCACGGGCTAACCACGAACACCTGCGGCTGCTCGTAGATGAAGATGTGATCGAGACGTACGTAGTCGGCGAAGCGTGTTCCGTCCTCAATCTCGACACCTGCCGTCGGCACCAGCGAAACGTTCTCGTAGGCCGATCCGTTGTAGTACACCTTGTCCGCCACGCCATTGCGCCAGTAGACGAGGTTGTTGCATTCTGCCCAGGAAAGGTTCAGCTCGCGCTGATCCAACTCTTCGGGCAGCGGGATGTGGGCCTGGAATGTCGTATCAGGTGAGCGGATGTTGATGCTGAGCGCACCGGCGTCGGAGAACGCGTACTCGAACACCTCCGCCGGTCTCGTTATGACGTCGACCGGATCGATGGAGAAACCGCTCGTCTGCGCTTCTACGATCATGAACTGCGGTCTCGGATCGCCCTCTTTCGTGGTGTAGACGGACCACTCGGCACGATATCCCGGTGCGAGGCCGCCGGCCAGGTAAACGTTCAGGCTGAGGAAGTAACGCTTTCCGATGCCGTTGCAAGGCTCGATGGGCGCAAGCTTGAAGCCCCGCGGGAGAGGAATCGACGCCGCAAAATGCTCTAGCCGGTCAGGGAGTATCTCGAAGTTCAGGAAGATGGCAGGAGGAGCGCCTTCGAGGACAAAGTCGGCCAGCGGCTCGGCCATCCGCTCGTCAATGGCTTCCGCACGCTCCATCTCCAGGGTGGAGAATACCGTTGCCTTCGTCTCGAGCAGCTCATCGCGAAAAACCGGGTCAAGGGGCAGTTCCGGATCGTCCGCGTTGGTCCATGGCCGCACCGCCACATCGATTCGGTGGTCGTAAAGCAGCACCCATTCTGGCTGGGATTCGGCGTAGGCCGCCCAGTGTGATCGGTCGTCAACCTGCACGCTCGATTTCGGTATCCAGAGCATGCGTCGGTTGGCGAGTAGCCCGTTGACATTTTGCAGATCGGTGACACCGTTCCGCCAGTAAACCACATCACTCGCTGCCCCCCAACGCCGATCGAGGAGCCGCGATTTGAGCGGGAGATTCGGCAGCTTGATGGAGGCTGAGAAGGCGGATGTTGCGGAGACAACCTCCGTTATCAAGGTATCCCCGCGGCGTTCGTACTCGAAACGCTCTGTTGGGTCGGCTTGAAGCTCGACCGGATTCAGCGAAGCCTCGCTGGTTGCCGTTTCAATCATCAGCAACCGGGGCCGATCGTCACCTTCGGCAAGCACGTAGGTCACCCACTCCGCCCTCAATCCGCTGCGCTCTCCCCCGACCTCGTAGACGGAGATCGTGAGGTAGTATCGGGCCTGTGTCCCTTCCACGATACTAACCGGCGCAAGCACAAGCCCCGGAGGCAACGCGATTGCATCCGTGAAAGCCGACAGGCGGTCCGCTCTCACCAGAAAGTGGTAATAGGAGACCGGCAATTCGCCGCTGCCCACTTCGACGTAGACAAACGGATCGGAGATTCCCGCAGCCACTTCATCCGCATGGGCGAGAGTCTGTCCCGTGTAGATGAGTTCCTTGAATCGCTGCAGGAGCTCGACTTTGACAGGCGATACAAGCTGGGCGCGGGCGTTCCCGCTCACTTGCAGCAGCACTGCAACGACCAGGATGCAGATGCCTCGGCTTGTCATCCGCCTACGAATGCTCTTGCGCTCCCGTCGTCTCGTATCTTCCGGGGCTAGTTGGAAATTCGCATCCGCCTTTCCGTTCATCGATGATGCCAATCCAGATGTTCAATCAGAAGGGTGTCGAACAATTCTCCGCTCTCGTCATTGACCATTGCTCCACCAGGGGATACCTCGACGAGAGTCGCCGCCGGATTCAAGGCAAGGAACTCGTCTCCCTCCGTCACCGGGGTGAAGGCGTTGTCGAGACCCCAAATCAGAAGCACGGGCTGCTCGAGTCCAGCAAAATCTTCTCGTACGTCTAACGCTAGGTTGCCGGTCAGGAAGGATGCAGCCGAATAGATCGAATCTGGTTGCTGGGTAAAGCGCCAATAGTCGGAGATCGTCTCGACATCGCAGAACGACGGGTCGACATAGAGCGAATTGCGACAGAAATACCGTATAGAGGGCCATGAGCCCAAGGCCGCGTAAGCAGTCTGCCCCGCGGTACCGGTCACGAACCACTGCCAAACTAACTCGTTGGTGCGACCCGGCTCGTCGGTGAAGCTAACCGCACCGACGGGTGCATTGAGCACAAGCGCGGTGACCCGTTGCGGATTTCGCGCAGCGACGCTGATCGCATAGGTCCCTCCCAAGGAATGCCCGACAATGGCCGTGGGCTCGGCAATGACTTCGTCTATGAAGGCGTTAATAAGTGTGACGTAGTCTGGTCCGGTAAAACGCCGTTGGGGGCCGATAGATCGCCCCCAGCCCAGCAGGTCGATCGAATACACACGATAGCCTGCATCGACGAGCGCCGGGATCTGGTACTGGGTTTGAGCCGACGACGCACCCGCACCGATCCCATGGATCTGCAAAACGGGCGGACCGGCTCCGTCGAGACGATAGGCTACCGCGTCGCCTTGGTATTCCCATGACATCCGCGTGGTCTCATCATACGCCGCGAGGGCCGTGCAGATTAAAAGGGCGAGAGAAGCGAGCAGTGACTTTGATTTTGACATGTGGCCTGTTGGATCGGAATTCGACTATGGGTAACCCGCGTCGCGCAAACGTTACTACGACGCGAACACCGCAAAATTGCCCAAGGTGGTGAGCGGCGACGACCACATTCCTCAGGAGTGATTCTTCAATCTTTGTAGCCTGACGTGCGTACCACTGGTCGTCCTGGTCATGAGAACCGCGGGGGACGCGGTATCGGCGAAGAAGATCATTTGTTCCGATCGCCGACCGCGAAGTTTCCCGCACCGTTCTCGCGATGCAGATCAATCAGCCCTCGTCAATTCCTTCGGTGACGGGGTTGTGAATCTTCTGATGCAGATTGCTTCCCGGAACCACGGACGAAAGGATCTTGCCGCCGCTCTGCTCGATCTTGCACATCTCCCGATCGTAGTACTGCTCAGTTGCCAGAATCTGCTTCTCGTAGTTGCTCATGTCATTTCTCCTGTCGTGAATTTCTTGAGGGATGGCACCGGCAATGCACTGCCGATGCAGCGATAGTATAGGGCCATAATTCTTTTTGTCTAGGACAAAAACTAGTACTTTTTTTGTAGTAGAATTTTTGTTGGTTACATGTAGACGACAGAAGGGGACAACGCTTTGTTCGCCATCGGCACCGTAGAGCGCGATACGGGTATCGGTCGGGACACACGGATTTGGGAACGGCGCTATGGCTTTCCGACCCCTGAGCGCAACGACAAGGGCGAGCGGGTCTACAGCGCCGAGCAAATTCGCCGCCTCCAGCAGATCCGACGTCTGCTCGATCAGGGGCTGCGTCCAGGCAAAGTGGTACCGCTGAGCGACGAGGCGCTCGGCAAGCTCGCCGGAACATTGCCCGAGGCGTCATCGCGCCCGCAGGACATCGATCCTGCGCACACCGAGTTGATTGCACTGGCATCTTCAGGGGACATCAGCGCTCTCATCGCGGCACTGGAGCGGGCCCTTACCCGTGACGGGCTGCGCTCGTTCGTGCTCGATACCTTTGCGCCCTTGACGACGGCGGTCGGGGAGCTTTGGGCAGGCGGGAAGCTCCAGGTCTTCGAGGAGCACCTGTGCACCAGGCATCTGGTGCACTTCCTCGAGGTGGCCATGAGCCGCGTTGGACGCCCACCGGGGGCTCCTGAGGTGCTGCTTGCAACCCTGCCAGGCGAACGGCACGCCCTGGGGTTGCTGATGGCCGAGGCCCTACTCATACACGCGGGCAGGGCAGCCCTGAACCTGGGCACGGAAGTGCCGCTCGATCAGATCGTCGCCGCGGCCGAACGGTCGGGGGTGAAGACGGTGGCGCTCTCTCGTTCAGCGCCTGCTATGCCCGTGGCTCGCTTCGGGGTGACCTTGAGGAGCTTGCCGATCGCCTTCCACCGAGGGTGGAGGTATGGATTGGTGGCGCAGGCGTGCAGCGCTTACGCCGCCTGCCCCCGTCGGTGAATCGGAAGTCGCTCGATTCGATTTGACGCTGGCTGCATTTCCGCTGAGCAAAACTGCTTGGCGTCTGAACAATCACCGAAGAGGAAACTCACGGTTGCCTAGTATCGCCTCGATGAGGTCACACAGCGGGCGGGGGAGGTCGGCTACCAGGTGGAAACGGAAGAAAACGTGGCGTCTGCACCGCGTACGCCCTGTATGCAGGGAACCGCACACGGAGTTGATGTTCCTCGATTGGTACCTTGCCAAGCACCGCCGACGCGACCAACAAAACCCCCAGCAGGTTGATGATGTGGAAGTTATATACGGCGATATCAAACATCATCAGCATCAGGCTGGTGTACATCGGATGGCGCACCCAGCGGTAGGGTTCGCTCGTAATCAGCTCGGCGTCGGGCGGCAGTTCTGGATAGATGCCCAAGATGCCCAGGCGGTTGTGCGCCAGCGCGTACAGCCCCGAGGCAGCCCCCAGTGCGCATAGCGCTAGGGCCAGGGCCGGTCCCCGATTGACCATCCCGACCGGCCAGACGCTAAGCGAAACGCCGACAATTTGCAGCAGCACCATAAGGTGGCTTAGCGAGTGGCGACGAGTCGTGTTGGTTTTCATCGTGTAGTCAAAGCCGGTTTGTTTCTACGGATCGGCCAGTCGAATGCTCCCGGAACCGGCTAGCGGTCAACACCTTCGGTGCCCCGATCGCTTTGGCTGGTAAGCACGAATTCTTTTGGGTCGTATCCCTGCTCGCGAAATCGTTCCAGCCAGAATTCGATGCGTTGCTGTGAGGGTCGCGGGACACGGGCTAGGATCCAACCCCAGCGGCGGCTTGGCGTGCCCACTAGGGCGTAGTCATAGTCGGCGCCGAGGCCGATGATCCAGTAATCGCCCCAGAACAAATACTTTCCGAAGATGCTGACGAAACTGACCTCGAGCTTGGAATTGGTAACGGGATTTGTCGAGCGCGCTATGCCTTGAGCCTCGTCGACAGTGCCGTCCTCTTTTCTACACCGGTTGGTGACGGCAACGGTTCCGTCACTACGCAACCTGTAATCCGCGGTGGTGTCGCGAACGCATTGGCGCTGGAAGAAATTCGGCAAGGCGGCGATCTCATACCACCGCCCCATGTATCGCTCGAGGTCGACAGAATCCACTGTGCGTGGCGGGTCCGCGAATGCCGATCCGGACGCCACTGCAAACAGAAGAAACGTCATGGTCGCAATTTGGATAGCGCTTGTACTCGACACGCCCGATGGCTCCCGGTTCGGTTTTCAACCGCGATTCTCGGGGAGATCTTTCTGCTAGGCAACCGCCCTGCCGAAGTGGAGCCATTGCTGCGCAAGGCGCTGGACGATCAGGGCGGCAATCCCCGCCTGCTCGGCTCGCTGGCCAAATGTCTGCGCCGCAGCGACCATCTTGCCGAGGCGCCGCACTCGGATTCCTAAATCTCGAAGGGTGTCGAAGGCGCATTGATCCATTCGGTTGAGCTCCGCCAGTTCACGCTCGGATTGTCGGCGAACAGCTCGACCTGATTACCTTCCGGATCGCGCAGATAGAGACTCCAGCTGACACCGTGATCGACCATGCCGTCCACCGGTTGCCCGAGGCGGTCGAGTCGGTCCTTTGCGGCACGCAAGGCGTCCAGTCCGTCACCGATCTTCCATGCTACGTGATACAAAGGCTGACGCGGGGAGACGCCCTCGCCCATCGATGGCGCGGCGACGAGCAAGAGCTCGTGATGCTGGCGGCCTCCCGTGAGCAAAGCCGCCCGACCGCCGCCGATACGTCCGAGCAGCTTCAGCCCCACAACCTTGGTATAGAAATCGACAGACCTCTCCAGGTCTCGGACCCGCAGCGCCACGTGTCCAAGCTTGAGCATCTCGTATCTCCTCGCCGTGCCTCAGAGAGCACGCGTTATTACCGCGTAGCCTTTTGCACCCATGGGCTCACAAGTCGGTCCCGCCAAATAAACAGCGTTACCCTTGTTGGCCCGGCGCGCTCATATCCGCTCCCAAAGCTCTTTCAGCCGCCCATAATCCCGTTTTGTAGCGATACGTTGCGGAACGATCGCTTTGGGATGCGGGTTCCCGTTATCGGCGACGCGGAATGCAAAAACATAGTCCGGTTCCACACCCATGTGCAGATCGGATACGACAACACCCTTCGAGTCCGAGTGGATCTGGTAGAAGCCCTTGGTGAACCATTCCAGACGAAGGAACGCGGGAAGTTGCTCGAGCTGGGCGTCCAGGTCAGAGCGATCTTTGTAATGCACCAGTGTCAGACCTTTCTCCGGACTGACCAGCGACCAGAAACCTTCGAAATAGCCGCCCTGCGTCATACCTACGACCCGCCAGAGCAGGGTGTTGAAGGGGGTTGGTTGCGTATGCAGGCGTTCGTAGCTGACGGAATCCTGCGCGAGGATTTGGCGGACGGCATGGTCCGCATAGAGCTTGGCGCCGGCGCTCCATGCAAGATAAAGGCTGCTCAAGGCCAGACCCGCGAGGTTCCAGCACCGGGCCTGGTCCGAGTGACGGCGCAGAGCTATGGCAGCGATCAGCCCGACGGCAAGCGGAAGCGTGTAGAGCGGATCGATGATGAAGATTGTCGCCCAACCCACCGGCGGCAACGGGAAAGGCCACAAGACCTGGGTGCCGTATACAGTGAAGCAATCAAGCAAGACATGGGTCCCGAAGACGAGCAGTACCAACAGGTACCACCGGCGCCGATGGTCGGCGGTCGATGGATGCAGCTTCAAGATCAGCCAAACCAGAATCGGCGTGAGCACGGCGAGCACGAAGATCGAGTGACTCGGTCCGCGATGCCAGGTAAACGCACTGACCGGATCCGCGAAAGGATAAAGGATGTCGAGATCCGGCAAGGTGCCAAGAACGGTCCCCCACAGGGGCGCCTTGTTACCGATGCGACGACCGAGTATCGCTTCGCCGACTGCGGCGCCGAGAACGGCTTGGGTTACGGAATCCATGGTTGTGTGATGGTGGCGGGTGCTAGAAGAAACAAAATCCCTGTCAAATAGTCGGCCACTTGGGGCAGCCTGTCCCACCAATCCAGCCCTTTTGCCTTCCGCAGCTTACCCCAATCGTCGAGATGCCACGTGTCACCCTGCCGCCCGGCTCTGGCCCTGATCCGCTTCGCGTACTCCGCACCAAAACGTAAACACCACTGCCGGATCGACTCGTAGGTGACATCAACGCCGTGACTCACCAGCATCCCTTCCACAATACGGAAGCTGAGGTTGAACCGGTGATGCAGCTAGACGGCGTGGCTGATAATCTCGCCCGGATAGCGGTAACCGTGATACAAGGAGGAGGTAGCCATGGTTTCAGGCTGCCACCCTCTCTTCAACTTGACAGTACCTATTTCACTGCAAATTAGTACTTGTAGAACTCCGAAGCCTCTTCCAGAGCTTTTACATATTGAAGCCGAGTGAGAAGAGCCTGCTCGCCGCCGCCGTCCTTCAGCGCCAGTCCTCTGATCTCATCGACGCTGCCGTACCCGTTATCGTCCAACCAGGAAGAGAGGCCCGTCAGGAGCTCCTTGATGTGATCCGGCCCGTTCCGGTACAAGGTCGAGCAAACCTGCACGGCAGTTGCCCCGACCATCAGCATCTTCAGGATACTCTCGGTGTCGTGAACGCCGGTGGATGCGGCAATATCACACTTCAACCGTTGGGCAGCGAAGGCAACCCAGCGCAGCGGCAGCGTCAATTCCTCGGGTGAACTGAATTTGATTGCCGGAACCAGACGTCTATTGTCGAGATCCACGTCGATGGCGTGGTAGCGGTTGAAGAGCACCAACGCCTTGGCCCCCGCCGCAACCATATCTTCCATGACATCCCCTGGGGAGGTGAAATAAAAGCCAATCATTGCCGATACGGGGATGGAAATCGCGCTGGTCACATCATGTACGATCTCCGCATATTGCCTTTCGAGGGTCCTGGAGTCCTCTTTACCGCTTCCCGGAAAATGCGAGATATTGAGCTCCAGGCCGTCGGCGCCCGATGACTCGATTCTACGGGCGTACGGCACCCACCAGCGAGAAGACGTGCAGTTGATGCTGGCTATGACCGGCAGGGCGACCTTCTTGCGCACCTTTTCGATGAACTCGAGGTACGAAAGCGGTCCCAAATGCATGCCGATGTCCCCATGCACATAGTCGTAGACTTCCGGACGCCCGGCTGCGGTACTGAAGATCTGGTCATTGAGGTCGTTCGACTGGGCAACAATGGCCTCTTGGAATAAAGACCGAAGCACCACAGCCCCGGCTCCGGCATCCGCACAACGCGCGATGGAGCTAGTGCGTCCGGTAATACCACTGCT
>Ga0315540_10002335_pt1 | contig 10713 bp, 11 predicted proteins | sample SalMarSW160110MG_FD_203677 | JGI IMG/M metagenome (GOLD analysis project Ga0315540, IMG submission 203677) | Salt marsh sediment microbial communities from the Plum Island Ecosystem LTER, Massachusetts, United States - Salt Marsh Sediment SW1601-10 ... | reverse complement strand
GCCCGCTGCGGTCACCGCCCCGGAACAGGGTGGCGTGCCCGCCGGCCGCCCCCGCGGCCTTGCGGATGGCGGACGCGTCCAGGTCGGTGCGCAGCCAGCGCTGGGCACCTCCCCACTCCATCAGCCAGTTTCCGGGGAGATCGAGGCGCGGCGTCGCCGCGGGCAGGGAGATGCGCCAGAGGGCCTTGTCCCGATGGAAGAAGCCGTGGCCTTGTTCCCGGAGCTTGCTGCGCCAAAAGGTCCCATGGTCGCTCAGGGGCTCACCGCCGATGACCGAGGCGGCCTGCCGCACCGAGGTCTCTGCGCCGGAGAGCCGGAGATAAAGACGGTCGCCGTCATGGCAGGTCGCGGTCAAAGGCAGGGGGCGGCCAGCCCATTGGTTCATGAGGACGATGGCCTCGGCAGTGGAGCGCTCCTGGACCAGGGTCTCCTCCGCCGCGGGCACCGGCATCACCTTGAGGCTGACCTCCAGCAGCACGCCGAGGGTCCCGAAGGCACCGGTCATCAGGCGCGGGACGTCGTAGCCGGCGACGTTCTTCATGACCTCGCCGCCGAAGCGAAGGGTCTCTGCCTTGCCGGTCAACACCCGCACGCCGAGGACGAAGTCCCGGGCGGACCCCGCATAGGGCCTTGCCGGCCCCGAGAGGCCGCAGGCGATGCTTGCGCCGAGGGTGGCTCCCGGGCCGAAGTAGGGAGGCTCGAAGGCCAGCATCTGGCCCTCCTTCGCCAGGGTCCCTTCGATCTCTTCCAGCGTGGTGCCGCTGCGGGCGGTCACCACCAGCTCCTTGGGCTGGTAGTTGAGGATGCCGCAATGCCCGCCCACGCTGAACGGCTCACCGGCGGGCGCGCGCCCGAGAAACGCCTTGGAGCCGCTGCCCTGGATTTGGATCGGCGTATGGGCGGCCGCAGCGACCCGCAGGCGCTCCAGAAGCTCTGTCGTCTGATCCTGGCTCACCCTGTCCCCCGTTCCCGGTCCGGCAGCTGCCGATACTCCGAGCACCGTCTCGGGGTCGGCACGCCCTTGCCCGGATTCAACAGCCCCTTCGGATCGAAGGCCTGTTTCACCAGGTTGAGCTGCTGCAGCTCGGCCGGGCTGAACTGGACACACATCTGGCGGATCTTCTCGATTCCGACGCCGTGCTCCCCGGTGATGGTCCCTCCCACCTCCACGCAGAGCTCGAGGATCTTGCCGCCGAGCTCCTCGGTGCGCTCCAGCTCTCCCGGCCTGTTGGCATCGTACAGGATCAAGGGGTGGAGGTTTCCGTCCCCTGCATGGAAGACATTCGCAACCGGCAGTCCGTACTCCCGGGAGAGCTCGGCGGTGCGCCGCAGGACCTCCGGGAGGTGACGGCGGGGAATGGTCCCGTCCATGCAGTAATAGTCGGGCGAGATGCGCCCCACGGCGGGGAAGGCCGCCTTGCGCCCCTGCCAGAAGCGCAGACGCTCGGCCTGGTCTTTGGCGGTGCGCACCTCGGTGGCGCCGGCTGCGATCAGCAGGTCGCGCACCCGGGCGATGTGCTCGGAGACCTCCTGATTGGTTCCGTCCACCTCGCACAAGAGGATAGCCGCCGCATCGGTCGGATAGCCCGCATGGACGAAGTCCTCCGCGGCCTTGATGGCCGGTCCGTCCATCATCTCGAGCCCCGCGGGGATGATGCCGGCGGCGATGACCTCGCCCACCGCCGCTCCCGCCTTCTCCACATCGTCGAAGCCGGCGAGGACCACCTGCGCCCGCTCCGGGATCGGCAGCAGGCGGACCGTGACCTCCACCACTACCCCCAGCATGCCCTCGGAGCCGATCAAGAGGGCCAGCAGGTCGTATCCCGGCGAGTCCGGCGCCTCGCCGCCGATCTCGACCAGCTCGCCATGCACCAGCAGCAGCTTGATCGCGAGTACGTTGTGAACGGTGAGCCCGTACTTCAGGCAGTGGACGCCGCCGGAGTTCTCGGCCACATTGCCGCCGATGGTGCAGGCGATCTGCGAGGAAGGGTCCGGTGCATAGTAGAGCCCGTGCGCCGCGGCGGCCTCGGAGATCGCCAGGTTGCGCACCCCAGGCTGGACCCGGGCCGTGCGGTTGGCCGGATCGATGTCGAGGATCCGGTTGAAGCGCGCCAGGCTGAGCACGACTCCATCTGGGAGGGGCAGGGCGCCGCCGGAGAGGCCGGTCCCGGCGCCACGGGCGACGACGGGGATGTCCCGCTCGTGGCAGAGCCGCAAGATGCGCTGGACCTCCTCGACGGTCCGCGGCAGGAGGACCAGCAGCGGCAGCTGCCGATAGGCGGAGAGCCCGTCGCACTCGTACGGGCCCACCTCCTCTTCCTGCTCGAGGATCCGGTCCGGAGGCAGAAATCGCCGCAGCTCCTGCACCAGCTCGGCCCGTCGGGCGACGAGCCCCGGGTCGTGAAAGCCGGGGCCGTGCGGTTGAAGTTGGCTCATAGACGCATCTCGGATTGACTCTTCGCGCCCGAGCTGCCGGCGGCAAGCTCGGCTTGGACGAGAATGCTTCCGATTTGGCGGAAACGCAACCGCAGACGGGCTGACTACCATCAGTGCACCGACACGTGGTCCACCGACATGTTGATCTGGCCATAGACGGTGGGCCCGGAGGACTCCTTGTCGCGGTCCTTGTTGGACTGCTCGGTGGTGCATGCCGACAGCAAGAGTGCTGCGAAGAGGATAATGATCTGCTTCATCTCCGGGTCCCCTTGCGTCTCCGCCGTGCAGGGTTGGGTCGCTCCTTAGGGTCTACCGCTCGCCCATACGTTCCAGGTGCCGGCCATGTTCGCTCTGCCCGGTATCCGCTCACAGGGCGGCGGCATTGTACTGCGCTCGCGGTGAGGAAGAGGATCCAGGCAAGGGGCAAGAGGGACAAGGCCCGACGGGCGACAACGCGGTACCTTGATGCGCGGGATGGCGTTTCACAATGTACACTAGCGTGCGTATGGTGCAAGCCTCGACAAGCATGGTGAAGACGGCCATCCAGGTGATCGACCGGGCTGCGGCACTCCTCGATGCCCTCGGCCGGGAAGGCGGGGCGGCGAGCCTGAAGGTGCTGTCCGCCGATGCCGGTCTGCACCCCTCCACCGCCTCGCGCATCCTTGCGTCGCTTATGGCGCACGGCTACGTCGAGCGGCAGGGCAGCGGCAGGTACAAGCTTGGTGTGCGCCTCTTGCAGCTGGCCGCCAAGGTGGAGACCCAGCTCGATGTACGCCGGGAGGCGCCGCCCATCATGGAGTGGCTGCGGGACCAGGTGGGGGAGACGGTGAACCTGAGCCTGCGCGATCGCGATGCGGTGGTTTATGTCGAGCGCATCGCCTCCAGCCACATCATGCGGGTGGAGCATGTCGTCGGCAGCCGCGCTCCGCTCCACGTCACCGCCGTGGGCAAGCTCTTCCTGGCCATCGGAGGCGACTCAGCGGTGCGAGGGTATGCCCTTCGAACCGGCCTGCCCCAGTACACACGCAACAGCATCCGGGACGCGGAGAGCCTGGTGAAGGAGGTTCGTAAGGCGCGGGAGCTGGGCGTTGCCTATGACAACGAAGAGGCGGAGCTGGGCGTGGGCTGTATCGGTGCGCTGGTGCACAACGCCCAGGGGGAGGCCGTTGCCGGCCTTTCCGTGTCCGCTCCGCGGCATCGACGCCGCGACGGTTGGGTTCCCCTCTTGCTCGAAGCCGCGCGCAGGATCTCCGCCCGACTGGGCTTTGCAGAGCCCGGCACTGCGTCGCGGGGCATGCCCTAATGGCCTCGGCGCACCGCCTCATCAACGTTGCTCATCGCTTGCGCTTCAGAAGATTATTGATTTCGGTCAGCAGCTCACGATAGACGCGGTGCAGCTCCTGAGGCGTTGTCCCCAGGGCCGGCTCCTCTTTCCTGAGGGTTTCCAAGCGGCCGCGAATTGCCTCGATCTGCCCCGTTATGTCGGGGTCCGCCTGTGCCGCGCTCTGCAGCAGCTCGACCGCCTCGTCGAGCTCCTGGCGGGCCGCCCGGGCGGCGTGCAGCATGTCCTCCTCATGATCGTAGGAGCGGTCGAGGTGGGTCTCGGCCCGGCTGAGGGCGATGCGAGCCGGGTCATAGAGGTTCGGGAGATCCTCATAGAGATCGAGCATTAGCATGACCGTCCCGACAACGAGGGCGACTAGGATAAAGCCGGCAGCGCTGCGAATGCCGCGGTCTTTCTGGTCGCTTGCCCGTCCTGCCTTGCTGGTTCCGGTGCTCATTGCCTGTCTCCTCGTTCCGTGCGCATCCGGGTCATTCTTGCGGGCTGCGGGTCCATCCGGAGCTGCTGCATGAACCGCTTCTCCAGTCTCCGATAGCCTCCTTCAGTGGAGCTCAACAGGGAGACAACAGCGCCGCCGCCCTCGGCGCTCGCCCATCTGATCTCGTTGTCGAATGCGGTCCTGATGACTGGACTGCGCTGGGAATAGCAGGCGATGAGGGCATTCTCGGCGATTTCTGTGGCAAATCCCTCATCTTCGAGCTGCTTCGCATTCTTGTGCATGCTGCCCGAATGAGAGGAATGACTCTCCGAGCCCCCGCCAGAGGATATGTAATCCGTTTCAATGTCGACAAACACCGCCGAGCCTGCCTTCGGTGACAGCTGATAGCTGTCACGGCGGAAGTGTCTGTGCGTCTCGAGAATCAGCCCTGTGTCGGCGATCTCAACGCGGAGATACGAGTCGAACGGCAGCAGCTGCAGAACGGGACAAACGAGGGCGTAGAGCTGGAGGGCGTCTCTGACCGTCGGTGCCGCACTCAGGCGAAAGCTGGCTTCAGCCACGGCAGCGCGTCCCCCTTGCCTGATCGGTCCCCGCCGGGTCTGGCTCCCTGTCCTTTCGCGACCCGTGAGGAACGGGGCGGGCGCCCAGTGAAGGCGGCACGGGAAGGAGGAACCCGAAAAAGGCGCGGATAGCCCACCTGGCGCTCTGTCCGGCCACCGACCGGAATAGCGGAAAATCACACAAGGCGACCCTTCACGGCCTTGTGGCCTGCGGCACCGGGGGCCTTCAACGCGGGAAGGTCCTCCAGTATCCCCTGCTCCCCCTGAAGCCTCCCGATGATTACGGCGCCGCAGGAGTCGCTGAACACGTTCACCGCAGTGCGCATCATGTCGAGGATCCGGTCCACCGCCAGGATCAGGCCGATGCCCTCGGCGGGGAGGCCGATGGCGGCCAGGATGATGGCGATGGCCACCAGGCTGGCGGCAGGGATTCCGGCGACCCCGATCGAGGTAAGCAGCGCCACCAGCACCACAGTGAACTGGGCGGCGAAGCCGAGCTCAATCCCGTACGCCTGGGCGATGAACATGGCCGCCACGCATTCGTAAAGTGCCGTGCCGTCCATATTCACAGTCGCGCCCAGGGGCAGCACGAAGCTGGTGGTGCTGTTAGACACACCGGCGTTCTTCTCGACGCATTCCATGGTCACCGGCAGGGTGGCGGATGACGAGGTGGTGGAAAAGGCCGTGAGGAGCGCGGCGCCCATGGCGCGATAATGGCGCAAGGGGCTGACCCTTCCCACCAGGTATAGGAGCAGGGGAAGGGTCACGAAGAAGTGGATCGCGAGCGCAAGGACGACGCTCAGGAAGAAGACCGCCAGGGGCTCGAAGGCGGCGAAGCCGGTCCCCGCAACGACCTTGGCAACCAGTGCGAAGACCCCCAGGGGTGCAAACCGCATCACGAGATCCGTGATTCGCATCATGATCTCGAACACCCCCTGCCAGAAGTTGTATTGGGTCTCCGCGTAGGCCTCGGGGATGCGGGTGATAAAGAAGCCGTAGAGCAGGCTGAAGAAGATCAGGCCCAGCATCTGCCCGGTGCTGGCCGCCCGCACTACGTTGGTCGGAATCATGCGCAGGAAGACCTGGACCAGGTCGCCGCTCCCCTTGCCGGCGACTGCGCTCTGCACGGAGGCGGTATCCGCGCTGAAGCCGATGAGATCCTTTGCGGGCTCTCCGCCGACGATGCCGGGGGCGAGGGCGTTGACCACCGTCAGGCCCACAAGGATTGCAAGCAGGCTGGTGGTCATATAGTAGAGGAGGGTCTTTCCGCCGAGGCGGCCCAGATTGCCGGACCCGCCCACCCCGGCGATGCCCACGATGATGGACGAGACGATCAGGGGGACTATCAGCATCTTGAGGGCATTGATGAACAATTTGCCCACAAAGTCGAAGATGGAGTAGAAAGTGACTCCAAACAGGCCGGTATCCGTCCCTGTGAGCGAGCCCGCGCCTACGGCAAGGAAAAGGCCCCCGAGAATCTGCCAGTGGAGCTTGAGTCTCGGAAAGGACATAGATGCAGGTCTCGAGGACGAATCGGTGTGCAGGTCTCGGTTACCGAGCGCGCATCGGTGCTTGCGGATGATAGCATCATGGTGCGACGCAGCCGGCGGTGGTCTCCTTGGTCGCAGTGCGGGAGCCCGATGCAGGGCAGAGCACGCCCTGACCCGGGTCGCTGAGCCCGATACCCATGCATTTTCGAGTCTTCTATTTCTTCTCCCGGTCTGGCGAGTCGATCTCGTCGGTAAGCGCCGTTGAGATGAGTGCGCGGGCGATCAGAGATCAGCTGTTACGGCGGCTGCAGTCGGAGGACGATTACCTGGGCATCCTGGATGCCGAGGAAAATACGCTGCAGATCCTGCGCGAGCCGGGCGAGGACCGCTATTGGGTGGAGCTCCCGATCGACGCGGCGCGCGCGTCCTACGGTCGTTACATGAGCCTGGCAGAGCTTGAAGATCTTGTTGTTCGGCTTCCGCAGGTGCTCGACCGTACCCATATCCCGGACATGGAGTACAGACCCTGGTGAAGGGGGCGCTGGCGTGGCGAACCACGAATCCTCGAGCGAAACCGGGGCCAATCACGTATCAGACCTCAAGGTGGCCCACGCCGTTTACGGGCTGCAGGCGGCTTCCTTCGTCCTCGGTTTCACCTCGATCGTTGGCGTAATTCTCGACTACGCTCGCCGAGACCGGGTCAGGGGGACTTGGCTGGAGTCCCACTTCACCTGGCAGATCCGCACCTTCTGGTATTCCCTGGTTTGGGGCCTTCTGGGCGTTGTCACCCTGGTGGCGGTTGTGGGGTATTTCGTCCTGGTTGGGGTGACGGTGTGGGCGATTTACCGGATTGCGAAGGGGTGGCTAAACCTGGCGGACGGCCGGCCCATGTACGCGGACCAGGCCTAGCCGCACACCCGCTGAGGCTGGCATCGGCGCCATCCTGAAGGCGTGTGCGCGCTGGCCTTTCTCCTCCCGCAGGGGCCCGTCGGTGCCCTACCTTTCGCGTTTGTCATTCTTATTCAGTCAGTTGCGACCTTGGCGCAAGCTTTGGTGGGTTGACGGGGGACAGAAAAGTGCGTATATTAGCGAATTTTGATTAACAACAAGCGATCTTTATCCACACCCATGCTGAAGCGTACCATCCTGATGGCGCCGGTGGCGTTTGCGGTCGCAGCGATGCGGCCGGCGACGCTCCCGGGCCAAAACCAGCTGTCGGTCAAGTCGACAATCCATCGTTCGTCCGCTGGTGACCTCGCCGAGAGCCGGGTGCCCGATCCGGTCGTGCGGCTAACCCCTCCTACGGAACCACCAAAGCCCGAGTCCGCTTCCGCCACCCTGGCCCAGGACTCACACGTAAAGGCGAGCCGGTCCAGGCACTCCCGTAAGTTTGACAAGGCACTGCGGTGCCTCGCGCTCAATGTCTATCACGAGGCGCGCTCGGAACCGGTGGTCGGTCAGGTGGCCGTCGCGGCCGTGACCCTCAATCGGGTCGCTTCCGGGGCCTTTCCGGATTCCGTCTGCGGTGTAGTCGAACAGGGTGGTCAGGAGCGGAATCACTGCCAGTTCTCCTGGTGGTGCGACGGCAGGACGGATGCCCCGAGGAACAAAGAGGCCTGGCAGGAGGCCCTCCGGGTTAGCCTGCGCGCCCTGACCGGCAAGGCCCCTGACCCGACCGGCGGAGCGTTGTTTTACCACACCACGTCCGTTCATCCCCGCTGGTCCAGGACGTTCGAACGCACAGCCCGGATCGGGCGGCACCTGTTCTACAAGCCCGGGCGGGCCGAGCCGCTGCGTCTGGCAAGCGCGGGTTGAGGCGTCCCATCTCCGGGGCAGCAGACCGCAAGGATGCGGACGCTGCCCGAGACACGGGGTGTAATGCCCGCGTTTCTTAGGACGGAAGTCGCGCGTAGCGCGCTCCCTGTAACCCTCGCCCACTGGGAGAGGGCCGGGGTGAGGGAAACGGTCATGGCGGCAGCGACCGACTTTGTCCCATGTTGGTTCTCCGGGGTGGCGCTGACGCCATGGCCGTTAGCGTAAGCACAACGGTCGGGACTACTCTTCGCACGAGTAACCGTGAGCGATGAGCCCCTCCTCGACGTCATCCGCGACCATAGGATGTGCCAGGAGGTATTCGACCGTGCGTTCCGCGTACTCCTCCACGGCATCCTCTACCGCCGTGTCCCACTCTTCGATATCGTAGTCTCCCCGCCCGAGCCACATCAGCGCCACCAGCTCCGCCCGCTGGTTTGGATCCAGATCCTCAACCGTGCTGCGGATCTCCTGAAGGGTCATGTCCTCCAAGTGGTCTGCAAGCACCTGCAGCGCCCAATCATCGCTGGGACTGGTGGGCGTCTCCGGTATGACCACCTCTTCCTTAGCCTGAAACTCCCGGGCCTTTGCAATGATGTAACACAGGGTCTCCAGACGAGTGTCGAGCATGAGCTGGTCCTCCGCGCCTTGCTGATGTCTGATGTGGTTCGCCCTGGGTCCGCGGTTGCCTGATCAGGGGGATAGGCCTGGCCCTCTGAAGTGTACTATGGCCTGCTCGTGGGCAACGGGCTTTCTCCTCACAGGATCCCGCCCCGTCACATTTTTGAAGGCGATTAGCGTCGTGGCTCAGCTGAAAACCAAGACGGGGGTCGGGTACGGGTCGGCGGGACCCTCGGCGCCACGGAGGACGCCGTGGAGCCTGCATGGCACGCATTTACGGCGTGTCTCGACGGCCCGTACCCGACCCTTGCGCACAGCTGAGGGATAGCGCTAATCGCCTTTTTGAAAGGTCCGACGCACTCACTCCTCCGATGACGAGGGCTTGGCGAACAGTAATCAGGTTGCCCTGCATGTTGGCGGTGATGCTGCTGTTTGGCGCTTGCGACAGGCACAATGGGCACGGAGGCGCCAGCAAGTTCCGCCCCGGGCGAGTCCCCGCGGATCCGCAGCGTCCCGGCGATGCCCAGGCCGGCTACGAGGACCTGCTCAACCGGCCCGTTGTCAGCGGCGGCCTGCCCTATTCTGCTTACAAGGCCCGGGTCGGCAGGCCTGATCCGAGGCTTCTGCTCCCGGGGCGCCGGGGTCGGAACGCGGACCTGCCCTATATGCTGACCGCCTACCGGAGCGGCCAGGGTCGGGAGCAGGTCAGCTCGAACTGTCTGACCTGCCACGCGGCCAGGTTCGACGGCGAATTCGTCATGGGGCTCGGAAACGAGTTTCTGGACTTCACCGCCGATCCCCTCGCCGAGGCGGTGAGCTGGGGTGCTTACCTGCGCGGGGAGGCGGCGACCCGCGACTGGCGCGGCTGGGTGCGGCGAATCGGCACCCTCGCCCCCTACATGACGACCGACACGGTGGGCGTGAATCCGGCCGATACCCTTGTGCTGGCCGCGCTGGCCCATCGGGACCCCAGGACCCTCGCCTGGTCAGACAAGCCTCTCATTGAGCCGCCCCGCGGCAAGCCTCTGCCGGTGAGTGTTCCGCCCTGGTGGAACCTGCGGAAGAAGCATGCCCTGTTCTACAATGCCGAGGGCCGGGGCGACCATGCCCGCCTGATGGCAATCGCCGCCGCGCCGGGCACGGATAGTGTCGCACAGGCGGCCGCGATCGACGCCTGGTTCCCGGACCTGCTCGCCTATATCACCTCCCTCCAGCCTCCCCGTTATCCCTACCCGATCGATCGGGATCTCGCCGATCGCGGAGCAGACCTGTTCGCTGTTGCCTGCGCGGCCTGCCACGGCTCCTATGGCCAAGGCGCCCGTTATCCAAACCGGGTCATCGCATTGCGGGACATCGGCACGGACCCCGCCCTCGCGACCGCCGCCTACAAGGATTCGGACCGTTTCATTCGGTGGTTCGAGCGCTCCTTCTACGGGAGGCTCGCACGGATAATCCCCACGCTCGGCTACATCGCACCGCCTCTCGACGGGGTTTGGGCAACTGCGCCTTACTTCCACAATGGCTCGGTGCCGACGATCAAAGCCCTGCTCGATAGCAAGACGCGGCCCAAGTTCTGGAGGTTCCAGGGTATTCCCCCTGCTTTCGATCAACAGGCTGTTGGCTGGCGCTACACCGCCGTTCCCCACGGCAAGGCAGGCGCCCTGAGCTGGGACGAGCGCGATCGCATCTACGACACGACGCTGCCCGGCTATTCGAACCAAGGCCATACCTATGGCAAAGGACTGTCCGCCCCGGAACGGTCCGCGATCCTCGAATACCTCAAGACGCTGTAGGAACACCCTGATTAAAAGGTTTCCTGAAGCAAATCAAGGCGATGTCGAGATTTGACCATCGCTAGATCTGATACTCCGCAATTCGCCGCTTGAGGGTGGAGAGAGGAATACCAAGCTCCCGGGCGGCGGCCGCCTTATTGTTGCCGTTGCGCACGATAGCCTCCTTGATCATCTGTCGCTCGATGCTCTTCAGCTGGGCAGGCGCGGACCCTGACGACGC
>Ga0315540_10002334_pt1 | contig 10713 bp, 8 predicted proteins | sample SalMarSW160110MG_FD_203677 | JGI IMG/M metagenome (GOLD analysis project Ga0315540, IMG submission 203677) | Salt marsh sediment microbial communities from the Plum Island Ecosystem LTER, Massachusetts, United States - Salt Marsh Sediment SW1601-10 ... | reverse complement strand
GAGAACGTGTTCGGCTCGCTCGAGGACGCGCTCGAGCTGGCGGACCTGACCGGCCTGCCGGCCGAAGAGCTGGTCGCGTTCCGGCCGCGGCGGCTGGCGCTGCACGAGCTGCTGGTGCGCGTGACGGCCGACCTGTCGGTGCCCGACGGCCCGCGGGTCGAGGACCTGGGAATCAACTTCCGCGCCATGACTTCGGTCATCCTGGAGCGCCATATCGAGCCGCGCATGAAGGACATCGAGCTGACCTATCATCGGCTCGAGCGCGAAATCGCGGCGCTCGCCCGCGCCGAGTTCGATGCCGCCTTTGCGGCGCGCGCTGTGGCCGACTGGGAAGGACGCGCGGCCCGGGAGCGCGACGCGACGGCGTGCGCCACGCTGCGCGCCGTGGCGCGGGTGGCCGGGGTGGTGTGCGCACGCCACGGCCGGCTGTGGGGCGAGCCGGCGCTGCTCACCTCGGTCGCCGTGCGCCTGGCTTGTAACGACCACGGCAGCGTCGCCATCGGGCGCCTGGTCGAGCCGGCGATCGCCGAGGCGGTGCGGGCCGAGGGCTACGCGCTGCTTCCGGCGCAGCGCGAGCCGGTGGTGATGAACATCAAGGGCGCCTCGGCCTCTGGCAAGAGCACCATGCGCCCGCTGCAGAAGAAGCTCGCGGACGAGATCGGCGTCGCCTGGGGCGACTTCGCGCTCATCAGCCCGGACATCTGGAGAAAGCAGCTGCTCGACTACGGCTCGCTCGGCGAGGCGGTCAAGTACGCCGGCAGCTTCAGCGGGCAGGAGTTGCGCATGATTGACCAGAAGCTCGACCGCTACATGGCGGCCAAGGCCGAGCGCGGCGGCATTCCGCACCTGCTGATCGACCGCTTCCGCTTCGACAGCTTCGCGCCCGAGTCGGACGAGGCCGGCAGCAACCTGCTGACGCGCTTCGGCCGCATCGTGTACCTGTTCTTCATGATCACTCCGCCCGACGCCACCGTCGAACGCTCGTGGAAGCGCGGCCTCGAGGTCGGGCGCTACAAGGCGGTCGACGACCTGCTGGCGCACAACGTCGAGGCCTTCGCCGGGATGCCGGAGCTGTTCTTCACCTGGGCGCTCGCGCGTGGCAAGCGCGTGCACTACGAGTTCCTCGACAACAGCGTGCCCGCGGGCGAGCGCCCGAGGAGCGCGGCCTTCGGGCGCGACGGCGAGCTCAACGTGCTGGACGTGAAGTGCATGCTCGACATCGCGCGCTACGCGCGCATCAACGTCGACGCCGCGAGCCCGCAGGAGGTCTACCGCGATTCGGCCGCCATGGCCGCCGAGGCGAGCACGGGCTTTCTGGCGGCCTGCGCGCGCCGCCTGCCGGCGCTCAATTTCGCCGCGCGCGAAAGCGGCCGCGTCTACCTGCGCATCGAGGCCGGCCGCACGGCCTGGGCCGAGCCGCAGGCGCTCGCCGCCGCGCTCGAGGACCCCGAGACGCGGGCCGGGATCCTGGCCGTGGCGCTGCAGGCGCGCGAGGCTCCGCCGCGGCGCGCTGGCAGCGCGGACACGATCGAGCGCCGCCACACCCTCGGGCGCTAGCGGCCGCACGTCGCGTCCCCGGGCGCGTGCTAACCTGCCAAGGATCATGCCGGAACAACTTCGAACCTGGCTCGAGGCCCCGTGGTTCAGCCTCGGCGGCACGCCGGTCAATGCGGGCCGGCTGATCGGCCTGGTGGTGATCGTCGCCGCCGTCTGGTGGCTGGCCTCCCTGGTCGAGTCCGGGGTGCGCCGCATTGCGTTGCGCGGCGACGTCCATGCGCAGAGCACGCCGGCGATCTACACCTGGTCGCGCGTGGTGCGCTACTCGGTGTGGATCATCGGCACGCTGGTCGGCATGAATTACATCGGCCTGGACCTCACCAACTTCGCGCTGCTGGGCGGCGCGGTCGGGGTCGGCATCGGCTTCGGCCTGCAGAACATCTTCAGCAATTTCATCTCCGGCATCATCATCCTGCTCGAGCGCACCTTGAAGGTCGGCGACTTCGTCGACCTGCAGTCCGGGGTGCAGGGCAACGTGCGCGAGATCGGTCTGCGCTATACGCGAGTGACCACCCCCGACGACGTCGACATCATCGTGCCGAACTCCGAGTTCATCAACGGCCGCGTGACCAACTGGACGCTCGAGAATCGCGAGCGCCGCGTGCACATTCCCTTCGGCGTGGCCTACGGCAGCGACAAGGAGCGCGTGAAGGCCGCGGGGCTGCGTGCCGCCAGGAAGGTCGACGATGCCGTCGCGCCCAGCGGGCGCGAGCCCGACGTCTGGCTGGTCGGCTTCGGCGACAGCAGCCTGATGTTCGAGCTGGTGACCTGGGTCGGTCCGGAGAGCGTCGCGCGCCCCGGCTTCACTCTGGCGCGGTACTTGTGGGCGATCGAGGACGAGCTGCGCGCCGAGGGCATCGAGATTCCCTTCCCGCAGCGCGACCTGCACGTGCGCTCCGGTACGCTGCAGGTGCGGCTCGACCGTTCGGAAACGGAACCCGGGCGCGGCGGCTAGTCCGCGCCGCGCTCGAGCTCCAGCCGGCCGCCGGCCCAGCGCGCGCGCAGCCACTCGACCCACGGCGAGCCGAAGACCTCGATCCGGCGCAGCCCCGGCAGCGGGCGGTCGTCGAGGTAGGTGTGACTGTCGCCGTGCACCAGCACCAGCCGCCCGGCGAACCACTGCGCGTCGGTGGCGAGCACCGCGCGCAGGCGCGCGTAGCCGTCGCCTTCGCGCCCGCGCTCGAACTGCGGGTCGGCCTGCATCAGGATGAAGATCTTCTTTGCGCCGCGCTGCTCCGCGAGCGACAGGCTGCGGTCGAGCCAGTCGAACACCGCCGCCATGCGCCGCGCGTGCTCGGCGGGATCGCGCCGGTCGTTGTGGCTGCCCGGGACGTTGAGTCCGATGAACGTCAGCTCGCCGACCTGCCAACGCACGTTCTCGCAGGTTTCGCCCGGCTGGCGCTCGAGGGCGAGGCCGGGCACCGGCGTGCAGAACAGGCTGCGCCACTTCGCCAGCCGCTCGAGCGGATCGAAGCCGGTGCGATGGCAGTCGGTCCACTCGTTGTCGCCAGGCAGCAGGACGAAGGGATGGCGGATGCGCGCGAACTGGCGCTTTCTCGCCTCGAGCCAGGCGTCGCTGCAGGGGCCCGCGCCCGAGACGATGTCGCCCACGTGGGCGACAAAGGCGAGCGGCTCGGCGTTCAGGCGCGCGATCAGGCCGTCGAGCGCGCGCGCCTCGGCCAGCGAGTAGGGCGCGTCGCCCATGAGCCCGAACGCGATTCCTCCCGCCGGCGGCGGCTGCGTCGCGCAGCCGGCGAGCAGGACCAGGAGCAGCGCGGCGAACTTATAGGCCGTAGGCTTTGCGGATCAGTGTGAGGGGGTGCGCCCGCTCGGCCTTGCCCGCGGCGTCGCTCTCCTTCATGCCCTGCAGGATGTGGCGCGCGGCGATCGGGCAGTCCGAGCTCACGTAGTCCGGCCCGCCGTCCGCCATCTGGCGGAACACCGGACGGCCGATCTTCATCGAGTTGGCGTAGTACTCGGTCTTGACGCCCCAGGTGCCGTCGTGGCCGGCGCAGCGCTCGACCGTGTTGACCTCCGTTCCCGGCACCAGCTCGAGCACCTCGCGCGTCTTCTGGCCCATGTTCTGCACCCGCGCGTGGCAGGGGACGTGATACGAAACCTTGCCCAGCTTCGCGCTGAAGTCGGTCTTGAGCAGGCCGTCGCGCTTGCGCATCACCAGGTACTCGAACGGGTCGAACATCGCCTCCTGCACCGCCTTGACGTCGGGCTCGCCGGGGAACATCAGCGGCAGCTCCTGCTTGAACATCAGCGCGCAGGACGGCACCGCGGCGAGGATCGCGTAGCCTTCGCGCGCGAGCTTCGCCAGCGGCGGGATGTTGGCCTGCTTGTGCTTCGCCACCGTCTCGAGGTCGCCCAGCTCGAGCTTGGGCATGCCGCAGCAGGATTCCTTCTCGACCAGCACGTAGGGGATCTCGTTGTGCTCGAGGATCGCGAGCAGGTCGTCGCCGATCCCGGGCTCGTTGTAGTTCACGTAGCAGGTGGCGTAGATCGCGACCTTGCCCGGCGCGTTCTTGCCGTCCCTGACCGGAAACTCCTTCGAGCGCGCCGCGTTGGGGCGGAATTTGCGCGCGGCGTAGGGCGGCAGCTCGCGCGCCTTCGCCACCCCGAGCGCCTTCTCCATCAGGCCGCGCGCGGCGCCGTTGTGGTTCAGCGCGTTGACTGTCTGCACCACCACCGGGATGGTGGCGAGCTTGCCGATCGCGTCGGTGGAGGACAGCAGCCGGTCGCGCAGGCTCGCCCCCTGCTTCCTGAACTTGAGCGCCTTGGCGCGCAGCATCAGGTGCGGGAAGTCGACGTTCCAGGGGTGCGGCGGGACGTACGGGCACTTGGTCATGTAGCACATGTCGCACAGGTAGCACTGGTCGATCACCTTCCAGTAGTCCTGCTTGGCGACGCCGTCGACCTCCATCGTCTTGCCTTCGTCGATCAGGTCGAACAGGGTCGGGAACGCGGTGCACAGGCTCACGCAGCGGCGGCAGCCGTGGCAGATCTCGTAGACCCGCTCGAGCTCCTTGTCGAGCGCCGCCGGGTCCCAGAAGGACTCGCTCTTCCAGTCGAGCGGGTGGCGGGTGGGCGCTTCCAGGTTGCCTTCGCGTTCGGCCATGGTCTCGTTCCTCGTGGACGCAGTCAGGTTAGCGAGCGCGGAGCGATGAATCAAATCGATTTTGGCAATTCCGCGGATTGGGCGCCGCTATCGGCCCGCGAGTGGGGTTGATTTGCGTCAATACCGTTCCGCGCCGAAAGGCTAGTATTTTTGCGTTGCCGGATTTTTCAGGAGGCGATCATGGCAAACATCCAACGGTATGGCGGGCTGTTCGACGACGTGTTCGGCGACCTGACGCGCGGCTTCTGGCTCAAGCCGGTGGCGATGCCGGGCGACGGCGAGCTGAAGATGAAGGTCGACGTCAAGGAGGACGACAAGGCCTACACGCTGCACGCCGAGATTCCCGGCGTGAAGAAAGAAGACATCCAGGTCGACGTCAACGGCAACCAGGTCTCGATCCGCGCCGAAGTGAAGCAGGAGAAGGAAGAGAAGAAGGGCGAGAAGGTCCTGCACAGCGAGCGCTACTACGGCATGGTCTCGCGCAGCATGCAGCTGCCGGCCGAGATCGATTCGCAGGGCGTCAAGGCCGAGTACAAGGACGGGATGCTCAACCTGGTCCTGCCGAAGAAGGCGAGCGCGCAGGCCAAGCGCGTCACGATCAGCTGACCCCGGCCTGCTACCACTGCGGGCAGGCGGTCGCCGAGCCCGGGCGCTACCGGGCAATGGTGCTCGGCGCCGAGCGCGAGATGTGCTGCGCCGGCTGCCAGGCGGTCGCGCGCACGATCGTCGCGGCCGGCTTCGAGCGCTACTACGAGACGCGCTCGGAGGCGGGGCCGCAGCCGCAGGACCTGCCGCCGCTCGAGGCCTATGACGACCCGCTGGCGCAGAAGGAGTTCGTCGCCGCGAGCGGCGAGAACCTGCGCGAAGCGGCGCTGATCCTCGATCGCATCCGCTGCGCCGCCTGCCTGTGGCTGTCGGAACAGTGGCTGAGGCAAGTTCCGGGCGTGCTGCGGGTCGAGATCAACTACGCCACCCACCGCGCGCACGTGGCTTGGGACGCACGGCGGGTCAAGCTGTCCGAGATCCTGCAGGCGATCCGCGCCATCGGCTACGACGCCTACCCCTACGAGCCGCGGCGCCAGGACGAGCTCGAGCGGCGCGAGCGCCGACGCGCGCTGTGGGGACTGTTCGTGGCCGGGTTCGGCGCGATGCAGGTGATGATGTACGCCTTCCCGGCCTACCTCGACGCGGGCGCGGGAACGCTCAGCGCGGCGAGCGAGCAGCTCATGCGCTGGGCGAGCCTTGTGCTCACCACGCCGGTGATGCTGTTCTCGTGCCGGCCGTTCTTTGCCGCCGCCTGGGGCGAGCTCAGGCGTCGGCGCATCGGTCTCGACACGCCGATCGCGCTCGGCCTCGCCGCCGGCTTCGCCGCCAGCGCCTGGGCGACTTTCGCGGGGCGGGGCGAGGTGTACTTCGATTCGATCACCATGCTCGTCTTCCTGCTGCTCGGCGCGCGCTTCGTCGAGGCCTCCGCGCGGCGGCGCGCCGCGCGCGAGCTGGATCATCTCTCGCGCTGGATGCCGTCGTTCGCGCTGCGCCTGCGCGACCCGGCCGACGCCGCGAGCGTCGAGCGCGTTCCCGCGCACCGGCTCGCCGCGGGCGACCGGGTGCTGGTGCCCGCCGGCGAGCGCGTCCCCGCCGACGGTGTGGTCGAGCGCGGCGACTCGAGCGCCGACGAATCGCTGCTCAGCGGCGAGTCGCGCCCGCTGGCCAAGGGTCCCGGCGCGCGGCTGGTGGGCGGCTCGGCCAACCTCGAGCAGCCGCTGGTGATGCGCGTCACGCGTGCCGGCGCCGAGACCCAGGCCGCCGCGATCGCGCGCCTGGTCGAGCGCGCCGCGGCCGGCAAGCCGAAGCTGGTGGAGCGCGCCGACCGGCTCGCGCGGCGCCTGACCTTCGTCGTGCTCGCGGTCGCGGCCGGCGCCTTCCTGTGGTGGCTCGGCGTCGCGCCCGGGCGCGCGCCCTGGGTCGCGGTCGCGGTGCTGGTGGCGACCTGCCCCTGCGCGCTCGCGCTCGCGGCGCCGATCGTGCTCACCCGCGCCAGCGCGCTGCTGCTCGTGCGCGGCATCGCGCTCACGCGCCCGCGCGCGCTCGAGGCGCTCGAGCGCGCCACCGACGTGGTGCTCGACAAGACCGGCACCCTGACGCACGGGCGCTTCATGATCGAGCGCTGCGCCGTCTTCGGCGCGGCGGACGAGGCGCGCTGCCGCAGGCTCGCGCGCTCGCTCGAGGCTTCCAGCGCGCACCCGATCGCGCGCGCGTTCGCGCGGGCGGACGCCCTGCCGGCCGAGCGGCTGCAGAACTTCCCCGGGCACGGGGTCGAGGCGCTGATCGAAGGCAGGCGCACGCGCATCGGCTCGGCGGCGTTCTGCGCCGAGCTCGCTGGCAGCGCGCCGCCGGCGGCCGAGGCCACGGTCGCGCAGACGCCGGTGTTCCTCGCCGAGCAGGGCGGCTGGCTCGCCGCGTTCCTGCTCGAGGACGAGCCGCGCGCCGACGCAGCGGACTTGGTCGCCGCGCTCGGTGCGCGCGGGCTGCGGCTGCACCTGCTGAGCGGCGACGATCCGGCGCTGGTCGAGGCGCTGGCGCGGCGGCTGGGAATCGAGTCGTTCGCCGGCGGCGTCTCGCCGCAGGACAAGTTCGCCTTCGCCGAGCGGCTGCAGCGCGAGGGCAGGGTGGTGGCGATGATCGGCGACGGCCTCAACGACGCGCCGGTGCTGGCGCGCGCCGACGTCTCGATCGCCATGGCCGGCGGCGCCGACGCCGCCAAGCTGCAGGCCGACCTGGTGCTGCTCGGCGAGCGCCTGGGCGCGATCGCCGAAGGCTTCGGCGCGGCGCGCGCGGCGATGCGCGTGGTGCGGCAGAACTTCGGCTGGGCGCTGGCCTACAATGCCATCGCGCTGCCGCTTGCCGCGCTGGGCTGGATCGGCCCCTGGGAAGCGGCGCTCGGAATGTCCGCCAGCTCCTTCATCGTGGTGCTCAACGCAATGCGCCCGCTCGCCGCCCCGCTGCCATGGAAAGCCTCTACATCCTCATCCCGGTCTCGCTCGTACTCGTATTCGTGATCGGCTGGGCGTTCTGGCGCGCGCTCGAGAGCGGCCAGTTCGACGACCTCGACCGGCCCTCGCAAGACCTGCTCGCCGACGACGACCGGCCGAAAACCGGGGACAGACCCCGAAAACCGGAGAAATCGGGGTCAGAGTCGAATATTCCGAAGTGTTGAAAATCGACTCTGACCCCGATTTCATGTTCGCTATGCGGCTGCACGCGCCGGGCGAGGCGCTGCGCGCCGAGCGGGTGCCGGTGCCCGAGCCGGGGCCGGGGCAGGTGCTGATCAAGGTCGCCGCCTGCGGGGTGTGCCGGACCGACCTGCACGTGGTCGACGGCGACCTGACCGAAGGCAGGTATCCGCTCGTTCCCGGGCACGAGATCGTGGGCCGCGTGGCGGCGGGCGGGACGCGCTTCGCCGCCGGCGCGCGGGTCGGCGTGCCGTGGCTGGGCTGGACCTGCGGCGAGTGCGAGTACTGTACGAGCGGGCGCGAGAACCTGTGCGCCGAGGCGCGCTTCACCGGCTACACGCTCGACGGCGGCTACGCCGAGTACGCGCTCGCCGACGAGCGCTTCTGCTTCGCGCTCCCCCAACGCTACGGCGATGCCGAGGCCGCGCCGCTGTTGTGCGCCGGGCTGATCGGCTACCGCTCGTACGCCTTCGCCGGCGAGGGCCGCACGCTGGGCCTATACGGCTTCGGCGCCGCGGCGCATATCCTGGCGCAGGTCGCGAAGGCCCAGGGCAGGAAGGTTTTCGCCTTTACCCGTCCGGAAGACAGAAATGGGATGGAATTCGCGCTTCGCTGCGGAGCGAACTGGGCCGGCGGCTCGGACCAGGCGCCGCCCGAGCCGCTCGACGCGGCGATCATCTTCGCCCCCGCCGGCGCGCTGGTGCCGCAGGCGCTCGCGGCGGTGAAAAAGGGCGGCCGCGTGGTCTGCGGCGGCATCCACATGAGCGACATCCCCTCGTTTCCCTACGCCCTGCTGTGGGGCGAGCGGCGCGTGCAGTCGGTCGCCAACCTGACGCGCGCCGACGGCGAGGCCTTCATGCGCGTCGCCGCCGAAACGCCGATCCGCACCCAGACGAAGGCCTTTCCGCTCGAGCAGGCGAACGAGGCGCTCGCCGCGCTGCGCGAAGGAAAGCTCGAAGGCGCGGCGGTGCTGGTTCCCTGAATCCCTAGCCAGACGCGAGCGCTTCGGCGAGCGCTGTCGCGCCGGTGCGCCGCAACTCCACCCCGGCGTCGCGAAAGACATACTCGGGTCCCTTGCCGCGCACGTCCTCCTTCAGGACGACGGCGTCGATCTTCTGCGCCACCAGCCATTCGGCGACGCGAATGCCCTTCGCCTTTTCCAGCGTCTGATGGGGATTCGCGACGACACGCTGCTCCTCGATGCCGCCGTCGGCGCGGCGCAGCGTGACCAGCGCGAAGAACGGCGCCTCGCCGAAGTGCCGGCTCAGGGTCCCGCCGGGGTCGGCGAGCGGCAGGGCGCAGCGGACATAGGGCGAAGCCGCCGGCTCGGCATGGAGCAGCACGCGTTCGAGGTGCGGCACCGCGGCGCGCACGTTCGCTTCGATGCGGCGGATGGCGGTCTCGACCTTCTCCAGCCCGGCAACCCGCAGCGCGACCCCCGCCTCGACGAAGCGAAAGCGCCCCGCGTTGCGCCCGGTGATCCACTCGATCTCGGTGACCGCCGGATCGGCGCCGATGACCTCGCGGATCTGGCGCAGCGCCGCGGCATCGAGCGAAGCGTCGAGCAGCACGCGCATCGCGTCGCGCAGCAGGCCCCAGCCCGTCCAGGCGACCGCGACGACGATGACGAGCGCCGCCGCGCGGTCGAGCGCGATGCCCGCCCATTGCGAGGCGAGCGCGGCGAACGCGAGGCCGGTGGTGAAGACGTGGACGCGGTACTCCTTCGCATCGGCGATCAGCGCCGGGGAGTTCGCGGCCCGCCCGGCGCGCAGTTCGAAGTGGCCGAAGACGAGCGGCAGGGCGCCGGTCGCGGCCAGCGCCACGAGCATCCAGCCCTCGGCGCGCACCGCGGCCGCCGGCGCGAGCAGGGCGTCGCGCGCGATTTCGTAGGCGGAAAGGAAGATCATGCCTGCGAGCCCGAGCGCCGCCAGGTTCTCGAGCTTGTAAAGGCCGTAGGGGAAGCCCTTCGACTTGCGCGTCGCGAGCTTGATCCCGGCGAGGACCGCCACGGCGGCGGCGAGGTCGACGAGGTTGTGGATCAGCTCGGCCGCCACCGCGAGGCTGCCGGAGGCGGCGGCGATCGCGGCGTGCAGAACCGCGAGAACCGCGCTCAACGCAACCGAATACCAGGCCCAGCGCACGACGCTCATGGCGCCGCCAGGCCGGTGGTCAGAGACGCCAGCAGCACGTAGACCAGCACACTGAGAACGATGCCCCAGATGAAGAAGCCGAGATGGCGGTAGCGCTGCGCCATCGGTACCAGCTCGTGCACCGACACGTACAGCATCGCGCCGGCGGCGAACGCGAGGAAATGGGTGTTGAGGGCGGGCGCGAAGCCGACGGCGACCAGGCCGATCACGGCACCCAGCGGCTCGGCCAGCGCGGAAAGCGCGGACGCGCCGTACAGGGTCGCCTTGCTCCGCAGCGCCACCAGCGGCACCGCCATCGCGAACTCCTCGGGCACGTTATGCAAGGCGATTGCCAGCGACACGAGCACGCCGAGGGCGGGATTGGCCACGTAGGCATTCGCCATGGCGAAGCCTTCGGGCACGTCGTGCAGGATCAGTCCGAACGCGACGAGATAGGCGGAGCGGATGAGCGCCCTGTCCGCCAATCCCTTCTCCTTGAACAGGTGCGTGTGCGGGACGATGACGTTAGCCGACCAGACCAGCGCAGCGCCCGCGACCGCCGTGGCCAGGGTCGATCCGGTGCCCATGGTTGCGATCGATTCCGGGATGAGCTCCCACCCGGAGATGATCACCATGATGCCGGCCGAGAAGCCGATGCCGGCGGCGAGCG
>Ga0315540_10002332_pt1 | contig 10715 bp, 7 predicted proteins | sample SalMarSW160110MG_FD_203677 | JGI IMG/M metagenome (GOLD analysis project Ga0315540, IMG submission 203677) | Salt marsh sediment microbial communities from the Plum Island Ecosystem LTER, Massachusetts, United States - Salt Marsh Sediment SW1601-10 ... | reverse complement strand
GCTGCCCGCGAGAACGGGATCGCCGTTCACGTAGAGCGTGTAGCCGCTGATCGAGTTGTAGACGGCGGCCACGTGCGTCCACTGGTCGAGCGGCAACGGGTCGGGCGAATCCACGTACTGACTCGATCCCCCGCGCGGGTAGAAGCGCAGCCGGCCGGCCGAGGTCAGCCCGAGCCAGTAGCTCGTCGTGAAGTCGTTGCCCACGATCGTCGGGAACCCGGCGAACGACGTGGGCCGGATCCACGCCTCGATCGTGTAGGCCGAGTTCCCCTCGAGACCGATCTTGTTCGCGACCGTGAGGTAGGCGTTTCCGGAGCCCGACGCGTTGAGCACGAGCGCGCTCGGGAGGATCTGGGCGGCGGCCGGCGGGCACGCCAGAAGCACGGCGGCCGCGATGAGGAGGGAGCGACGGACGGGATGGGTGCTCATGGCAGGGCTCCTCGGACTCGGGATCACGGGACGTCACCTTCGTAGTCGTAATTGAGGGACATGCCGGCGGCGTCCATCACGGATTTCCTGTGTCCCATGGGGGGCCGTCTTCCATTGCGCAGGCCGGGACGAAGTGGTAGCAGGGGAAACGCCCGTCACGGGGGGGAAGCGTGGTGGGCCCGCCGGGCGCGAGGCCAGCCGCGCAGCAGGTGCCGTCTGGCGAGCGGGACCGGAGAGGCTGCCGGGCGCTGGAGGTGCGGAGCTGAAGGCTGCGGGCGAGGCTTCGCGGCTCGCGCCGACCCCGCTCGCTCGAGGTGGTGCAACCCGAACAGGCGAGGTTTGCGCATGGCGAGAGCCGCGGCACCGGGCAGCGCTTTGCTGGACATCGCGAAGCGGTCGGCCGAGTGGCTGCTCTGGTCCCGGGTCGCACTCCGGCTGCGCCGCCCGGCGCCGCCACTCCCGGATCCGGTGCCGGGCAGCGCCGTGCTCGGGTCGCGGAGCGAGTGGGAGCGCGCGGTCGCCGAATGCCGGCGGTTGGGGCTTCCGCTTCACCACGATCCGCCGAAGAACTGGGATGCGTTGGGCGCGGTCGCCACCGTGCTCTCGACCGGGGCCGCCTCGGTGCTCGACGCGGGTAGCGCGCGCTACTCGTCTGTCCTGCCCTGGCTCCGCATCTACGGGCTCGCCGATCTGGTCGGGATCAACCTCGAGTTCGGCCGGCCCGTGTGGCGCTGCGGTGTCCTGTTCCAGCACGGCGACGTCACTCGGACGGGGTTTCCCGACGCACGGTTCGACGCCGTCACGTGCATGAGCGTGATCGAGCACGGTGTCCCGGTCGAGATCTTCTTCGGGGAGACCGCGCGCATCCTGAGGTCGGGGGGAGTGCTGGTGGTCTCCACCGACTTCGACCAGTCGCCGCCCGACACGAGCGGACTCGTCGCCTATGGTCACCCCGTGACCATCTTCGGCCCGGAGCAGATCCGGCAGCTGGTCGGGCTCGCGGCCCGGCACGGCCTCGTCCTTCGGGGCGAGCCGGTGTTCGCCCATGCCGAGCGCCCGGTCCACTGGCCGCGCACGGGGCTCGACTATACGTTCATCCGCCTCACCTTCGACCGGGCCTGACGACCCCTCGTCGCCCGCACGCGAGTACGTCACGATCGGAGAGGTGAACGTGCTCGCGAGCGGGTCGCGCGCGTCGGTGAGCGAGCTCACGAACCGGGCCAAGCGCGGCGCGCGGCCCTCGTCGGGGGCGCGATCGTGGACGTGAGCTGGGACGACGCCGCGAGCGTCCGTCCCTCCTGCGGGTCACGTCGGGCCTCCCGACCTCACCGTACGCGTCGTGCGCTGGAAGTGACGGGTGACGCGGCTCCCGGGCAGGCCCGCCGAAGGACTGACCGAAGGATCGGGGCCCCGCGGCGCACGACCGCGGGGCCCGGGATGTTCCGGGCGATCAGAGCCCGAGGACCAGCCCCGCGGACACCGACCAGAAGCTGGGATCGAAGCTGCCGGACTGCAGCTGCGACGCCTGCTGGCCGAGGAACACGTAGCGGCCCTGCAGGTCGAGCCCGACCAGCGGCGTCAGCGAGAAGCGGGTGCCGGCGCCGAGGTGCGCGCCGAACTTCGTCTGGTTGCTGGTGGGGAAGAGGTTGTTGCCGTACTCGACCATCTCGGGGTAGGCGCCCACGCCGCCGCCGGCGTAGAGCATCGGCACGGGGCTCACCCAGACGGACGCCGTCACCGGGATGGTGCGCATCTTGAAGCTCTGCCCCGCGAAGTCGAAGCTCTCGCTGCGGTGGGCCACCTGCAGCTCCATCTGGACGCGTGGCACGATGCTCTGCCGCAGTGCGAGCGCCAGGGTCATCTGGCTGCCGGCGCCGTCCACGCTCTGCGTGAGGCCGACCGACGGGACGATCTGGACGGCGTGCGCGGTCCGCAGGCCGGTGGAAAGGAAGAGCGCGAGCGCGAGGGCGCCGAGCCCGGCGAAACGAATGCGCTTCAGCATGAGCCGTCTCCTGTTCGTGACGAAACCAAGGGGAACGGCGGGACGAGGTTCAAGCGCCATGCCGGACGCGCGGCGACGCGTGGCAACGGGTTGCGCCGCTTTCCCGCCCCTGCCGACCGCGCGGGCCGGGCGGAATCGTGCGAAACGCGGCGCGGCACCCGGTGCGTCGTGCGGGTTGCACGACGCGCCGGCCGCGCTCAGCGGCCGCCGTCGATCGCCAGCGTCTGGCCCGTCACCCAGCCCGCGAGATCGCTCGCCAGGAAGAGCACGCCGTTCACGATGTCGGCGGGCGTGCCCAGACGCCGCAGCGCGATGCCCTCGACCAGCCGGCGCTGCCCGACCTCGCCGTAGGACTGCCACTGCTTCTCGGTCGTGGGATTACTGCGCACGAATCCGGGCGCGACGCCGTTGACCGTGATGCCCCAGGGACCCAGCTCATGCGCGAGCTGCCTCGTGAGGCCGATCAGCCCGGCCTTCGCGGCGGCGTACGCCTGGATGCCGGTCAGGCTGACGCCGAGGCCCGCGCCGCTCGAGATGTTGACGATGCGGCCGCGGCGGGCGGCCTTCATCGCGGGCGAGACGGCCTGGCTGAAGTAGAACGCGCCGTCGAGGTTGGCCGCGAAGATCGCGCGCCAGTCCGGCTCGGACACCTCCTCGAGCGGCCGGCCCACCTGGCCGCGCACGCCGCCCGCGTCGTTCACGAGAACGTCGATGCGCCCGCGCGCCTCGAGCGTCTCTCGCGCCAGCTCGTGGACCGCCTCGCGGTCGCCGACGTCGAACGTTCGCGTCGCGATCGCCGCGCCGGCCGCGGCGGCGAGCCGCGCGGTCTCGAGCAGTTCCTCCTCGAGAAGGTCGCAGCCCACGACATGTGCTCCCAGGCCCGCGAACGCCAGCGCGAGCTCGCGGCCGATGCCGTGCGCGGCGCCGGTGACGATGGCGGTCCTGCCGTCGAAGCGGATCTGCATTGCGGGCCCTTCCTGTCCCGTGTCGGTCGCCTCACGCGCGCGGCGCCGCAGGCCCAAAGCGGCCCCTGTCGGCGGGTGTGGAAGCTACTCCAGAGGTGGACGAGGGGGCGACCGTCACGACCCCCGGGACGTCACACCCGGTAGCACCCGGGGCCGGCGGCATCGGCATCGAAGGAGAACTCGACGACGGTTTCCCTTTCAGAGGAGCGCTGGATCACGTGCACTTCAGAGATTGCCATGTTGATCAGGCCCGGCAGCATGTGCAGCGGCGTGGTCATGTGGCGCTCGACGGCAGCGCCCTCCAACATCACGTTCAGGTTGGCGGCGAAGTAGATCTCCGCATCTCCCATGAGATCGTGGATCTGCTGCTGGCGGATCTGAAGCGACCTCTCCAAGAAGTCCAACCTGAAGATGCGCTCGAGCACGGCCGGGATGTCCCCTCCGCCCCTGGAGACGCACTCGCATTCGGCGAGGAATTCATCTCTCGCCCCGGACGCGGTGTCCCCGGCGGCATCTCTCCCCTCTCCGAACGACGCCACGCTCCCGCGCCCGGGCCACGCGCCCCGATCGGGGGCGAGGGGCCACCTGAGGCAGGCCGACCGTACTCCCGCCGGCCGCGCGCGGGAATGACAATTGCCATCGGCTCCTGCGTCCGCGACCTCCCGTTCCCGCGGGGGAGGCAGCGGGTGAGCAGCGCGTCGGCCGTTACTCCAGGAACACGTTGAAGTCGTCGGACTCCTCGCCGTGCAGGATCTCGGCGGCGTGCGCGGGGGTCGAGGCGCCGAAGAGACGGTCCTGCATCGAGGGATCCGTGCCGATGGTGCGGGCGAGCGTGGCGAGGATCTGCAGGTGCAGCTTCGCCTCGCCGCGCGAGGTGCCGAGCAGCACGATGCACTGGACGGGCTTGTCGTCCGGCGTGGGGAAGGGAAGGCCGGTTCGCGACAGCGCCATCACGCCGACGGGGGGATGGCCCTCCGGCAGGATCGCGTGCGGGACCGCGAGGCCGCCGCCGAGGCAGGTCGAGCCCTGTTCCTCGCGCTCGAGCGCCGAGGCGAGGATGTCGCTCCGGTTCACCTGCAGCTCCTGCGAGGACGCGAGCCGGCCGACGAGCTTCTCGATCGCCTGCGTCATGGAGTCGGCCCGGAAGTTCGTGAGGATGTGCTGCTCCTGCAGGAACTCGAGGAGCCGGCGCCGGTCCCGGCCGGCGTCGCCCGAGCGCACGAGCGCGATCTTGGTGAGGATCGGGCCCACGATCTCGTTCAGCGTGACCACGGTGAGCACGATCGCGAGCAGCAGGTGGAGCATCTGGGAGCGATCCTGCAGCGTCGGGTCGTCCTGCACGATGAGGATGAGCCCGATGGCGAGCCCGGCCTGGGGCAGCAGGGCGAGCCCGAGGAAGTCGCGAACCTTCCGGGTCGCGCCCGCCAGGATCATCGCGAGCCGCACCGAGACCAGCTTGCCGACCGCGCGGGTCACGAAGAACACGAGCCCGGCGATGCCGGCGGCCTCGGCCAGGGTGAAGTCCAGCTCCATGCCGGCGAGCGTGAAGAAGATCGCCAGGATGGCCGGCTCGAAGTTGGAGAAGAGCGCGTCCACGAGCTTCTCGCGCTCGGGAGTGAGGTTCGTCTGCACGAGGCCCAGGAACAGGCACGAGAGCAGCGGCGAGATGCCGAAGTGGATCGAGAGTCCCGCCGTGAGCAGGATCACGAGCACGCCCGCGGTGCTGATCGTCTCGGGCCTGACGACGACCCGCTGGAGCAGGTGCATCGCGACCGCCGCGGCCCCGCCGATCAGGGCGGCGTACGCGAGCTGGAGCGCGGGCGCGAGGAGCGCGTCGCCCAGGCTCATCACGCCCGGCTGGAAGTGCCCGTAGCGTCCGAGCGAGCGGGCGAGCTCGAAGAGCAGGATGCAGGCCACGTTGTTCAGCGCCACCGCCGCGACGAGCGTCTTGACGAACACGCCCCGTGAGCTCGTTTCGCGCACGAGCGCCACGATCGTGGCGGGCGCGGTCGAGACCGCCAGCGCCGCGAGCAGGGCGGCCGGCTCCCACGTCATCCCCGGGACCAGCAGCATTCCCCCGAAGACGAGGGCCGGCGTCACCGTGGCCTCGAGCAGGAAGAGGAACGCGAGCCGCCGGCCCGCGTTGCGCAGGCGCTTGAAGTTGAGGTGCGCGCCGACGGTCACCGCGATCAGGCTGAGCGCGAAGTGCGTGAGCGGCTCGAGCCCGTGCACCGCCCGCATGTCGAACAGGTGGAACACGGGGCCGATGAGCACCCCGGCCATGATCTGCCCGGTGATCCCGGGCAGGCGGGCCTGCCGCGCCAGCCAGGCGGACGCCACGCCGGCCGCGATCACGATCGCGAGCGCGAAGAGCGGATCCGCGCGCGGGAGGACGGCCATGTCCGTAACGAGCCTCCAGGGTGGGTGCGGCGCGACTCGGGCCCGGGGTGCTGCGCAGGCGTCCGTGCAAGATAGCGGTTCGCGGCCCGTCGTGTGCAGGGGGACTGTCGCCTCCGGCGCGGGGATGCGAACATGCGCCGATGCGCCGCCCCTGGACCCCTTTCGTGCTCGTCGCCGGCATCCTCGCCGTCTCGGCCGCGTCCATCTTCGTGCGGTTCGCGCAGCACGAGGCGGACTCGCTGGTCATCGCGGCGGGCCGGCTCGTCCTCGCGTCGCTGGTGCTGGCGCCGATCGCACTGGCCCGGCACCGCGAGGCGCTCCGCGCGCTCACCCCGGGCGACCTGCTCCTCGCCCTCGGCTCGGGGGCGCTGCTCGCGATCCACTTCGCGAGCTGGATCGCCTCGCTCGCGCTGACGACCGTGCTGCTCTCGGTGGTGCTCGTCACGACGACGCCGCTCTGGGTGGCGCTCCTCTCGCCGTTCCTGCTGCGCGAGCGGCTTTCGCGGGCGGCGGCGCTCGGCCTGCTGCTCGCGGTCGCCGGCGCCGCGGTCATGGCGGCGGGGGGCGGGAAGGCCGGTCCGGCCCATGGCGCCGCGGCGGGCGCGTGGCGCGGCGGCGCGCTCGCGGTGCTCGGGGCGCTGGCGATGGCGGGCTACCTCATCGTTGGGCGCCGGCTGCGGGCCCGCATGGCCCTCGTGCCCTACGTGTTCGTCGTCTACGGTGCGGCCGCGGTCGTGCTGGCCATCGCGGTCGCCGTCACCGGCCGGCGCGTGACCGGGCTCGCCCCCGCGACCTGGGGCTGGATCGCGCTGCTGGCCCTCGTGCCCCAGCTCGTCGGCCACACGACCTTCAACTGGGCCCTGCGCCACCTGCCCGCGACGCCGGTGGCGGTGGTCCTCTTCGGCGAGCCGGTCGGGGCGGCACTGCTCGCCTGGCTCGTGCTCGGCGAGGTGCCGACCGCCGCGCGCGTCGCCGGCGCGCTCGTGGTGCTCGCCGGGGTCTTCCTCGCGGCGCGTGCGACGACGCCCGGAGCGGGCGAGGACGGGCAGGCCGCATCTGCGGCGGGGGGCGCGGCCGGAACGAAGCCTCGATGAGCGGGCCGGACCCACGGGCGTAGACTGGCCCCGACGATGACTGCCTCCACCCAGGATCGGGCCCGCCGCGCCGATCGCGCCGTGACCTGATGGCCGGCACGTTCGAGCGACTCGCGGCCGCGCTCGCCGGCCGCTACACGATCGAGCGCGAGCTCGGCCGTGGCGGCACCGCGACCGTCTATCTCGCCCTGGATCGACGGCTCTTCCGGAAGGTGGCGGTGAAGGTGCTCGACCCGGAGCTGGCCGCGGCGATCGGGCCCGAACGCTTCCTGCGCGAGATCCGGATCGCCGCGCGGCTCGAGCACCCGAACATCCTCCCGCTCCACGATTCGGGCTCGGCGGACGGGCTGCTCTACTACGTGATGCCCTACGTCGAGGGCGAGAGCCTGCGGGAACGGCTCGAGCGGGAGAAGCACCTCGGGCTCGCGGAGACGGTGCGGATCGTGCGCCAGGTCGCCGACGCGCTCGACGCCGCGCACCGGCAGGGCGTCGTCCATCGCGACGTGAAGCCCGAGAACGTCCTGCTGGCCGGCGAGCGCGTCGTGGTCGCCGACTTCGGCATCGCGCGCGCGATCGGCGGGGTCGGGGGCGACCGGCTCACCGGCACGGGGCTCGCCGTCGGCACGCCGGCCTACATGAGCCCCGAGCAGGCCGGCGGCGAGCCGTCGCTCGACGCGCGCGGCGACGTCTACAGCCTGGGCTGCCTGACGTACGAGATGCTGGGCGGCGAGCCGCCGTTCACGGGGTCCAGCGCGCAGGCGATCCTGGCGCGGCACGCGATCGACCCCGTGCCCCCGCTCCGCACGCTGCGGCCCACGGTGACCCCCGCGGTGGAGGCCGCCGTGCTCGGCGCCCTCGCGAAGGTGCCGGCGGACCGCTTCGCCACCGCGGGCGCGTTCGCCGAAGCGCTCGAGCGTGCGGCGAGCGCCGGAGCGGGCCCCGCGGGGCGTCCACGCGCGAACACCGCGCGTGTCCTCCTCGCGGCAGCGCTCGCGGCGGTCGCGCTGGCGTTCGCGTTGTTCGTGCTGCACTTCGCGGTGCCGCCGAACCCGCACGCGGTCGGGCGGTTCGCCGTGCTGCCCTTCGACGTCGTCCGGGCCTCCCCGGGCCAGGAGTACTTCGCCGAGGGCCTGCACGAGGCGGTGATCGCGGACCTCGCCGACGAAGGCCTCGGGGTGATCGCGCGCACGTCGGTGGTCCGGTACCGGCACACGGAGAAGCGCGCGCGGGAGATCGCGCACGAGCTGGGCGTGGACGCCCTCGTCGAGTGCACGCTGGAGCGCACGGCGGACAGCGTGACGATCCGGTCTCGCCTCGTGGACGGGCGGACCGAGCAGTACGTGTGGTCGGAGCGGTTTGGCGCGGACGCGGCGCAGGCCAGCGCGCTCGCGCTCGAGGTGGCCCGCGGGATCGGGCAGGCAATCGCGCCCGACCGCGGCCCGGCCTCGCGGGCGAACTCGCCCGCGCCGCGGCCCGTGGATCCCGAGGCGTACGACGCGTACCTGCAGGGGCGCTCGCACCTGCACCGGCCCACGCGCGCCGATCTCGAGACCTCGCGCGAGTACTTCGAGCGCGCGCTCGCGAAGGACCCGGGGTACGCGCCGGCCTGGGCGGGCATCAGCGAGGTCTGGACCATCGGCCGGCAGCGCGGCTACTACAGCTCGCAGCAGGCCACGCCCGCCTCGGAGGCCGCCGCCTACCGGGCGCTGGCGCTCGACAGCACGCTGGCCGAGCCGCACTACGCGCTCGCGGAGGCGAAGTTCTACGGCGAGTGGGACTGGTCCGGGGCCGATCGCGAGTTCCGCCGCACCCTCGAGCTTCGGCCCGACTACGCCGAGGCGCGCGCCTTCTACGCGCACCTGCTCTGCGTGCTCCATCGCCCGGACGAGGCGGTTCGCCAGCTCGACCGGGCGCGCGAGCTCGACCCGCTCGATCCGCTGGTCGCCTGGATCGGGGGCGCGGCGTACACGATGGTCGGACGCTTCGACGACGCCCTCTCGCTCTATCGCGGCGCGCTCGAGCGCTCGCCGGACAACTCCTCGGCGCTCTGGGTGCTGTGGGTGACGCTCGCCTCGGCGAACCGAACGGACGAGGCGTACGCCACGGTGCGCCGGTGGGCGGCCGCGAGCGGCGACTCCGGCATCGCCGCCGCCCTCGAGCGCGGCGGCCGGAGCGGTGGGTACCGCGGTGCGCTCCGGGCCGCCGCCGACTACCAGGCCGCGGAGTCGGCCTCGCACGACGTGGGTGGGTGGAAGATCGCGGTCTGGTACGCCACGGCCGGCGAGAAGGGGAAGGCGCTCGACTGGCTCGAGCGCGCGTACGACGAGCACGATCCGACCATGCCCTACCTCGACGTCCACCCCGTCTTCCGCTCCCTGCACCGCGAGCCGCGATTCCGCGCCCTTCTGGCGAGGATGAAGTTGCCGGCCTGACCGTCGGCGGCCGTGAATCCTACGACTCGATCTCGATCGCCTTCATCCCCGCGGACTTCAGTTCCGCGTTGAGCTTCACGAGATCGTCCGTCACGAACCGCTGCCAGTCGGCGAGGGTGGCGTCCACCATCGCCGAGAGCTTCGCCGCCCCGTCGCGGGCGTCCGGCGACGGCTCGGCGTCGGCGCCGTCGACGACGCGCTGCAGGTTGCCGAGCGCGCCGGCGAGCCAGCGCAGGCTCTCGATGCGCTTGGGCGGGAACGCCCAGGCGTTCGCCGGGTTGGTCGTCGGCTCGCTGCCCGTGAGCGCCGAGAGCTTCGCCTGGAACGCGTCGAGCGACTTCGCGAGCGCGCCCTTCGCCCCGTCGCGCCGGTCGGTCAGCTCCTTCTGCAGCCTTCCGGCGGCGTTCGCGGGCTTCGCGAGCTTCGCCGCCGTCTGCTCGACGCGGCGCGCGAGATCGAACTGCTCCCGGTAGACCGAGGGCCCGAGCTTCACGCGCGGATCGGGCTCGAGCTTCAACGTGCGCGTGAGCGCCCTTCCGTCCACGGTGAGCGTGACCGTGTAGTCGCCGGGGGGCGCCCACACGCCGCCCCCGCCGCCGCGGCGGCCCAGGGCCGCCCGCGCCTCGTAACGAAGCGGCCACGAGAAGCGGTGCATGCCCGGCATCGCGGAGAGATGCGCGGGCGGCGTGTACCACTGCGGGGCCGTGCGCATCTTCGCGGGGTCGGGCGCGGCGCTGGTGTCGGCGCTCGACCACCCCTGCACGAGCTCCCCGGAGGCGTCGCGGATCTCGAGCGTGAGCGGCTGCGCGGGCGCGGCCGCGAGCGCGTAGTCGATCCACGCCCCGTCGGGCGGGTTGGGCGCGGTCGGTTCGTCCTTCGGCATGGGCGTGCCCGTGAACCCGGCGGTGCGCACGCGGTACGCGGTGGCGGGCTGGAAGAGCCACGCACGCGCGCCGGCCACCTCGGGGGTCAGCTGGCGCAGCGGCGTCACGCCGTCGAGGATCCAGATCCCGCGCCCGTGCGTCGCGATCGCGAGGTCCTCGCCGTGAACGACGAGGTCGCGCACCGACGTGACCGGCAGGCCGAGTTGCAGTGACTGCCAGTGGTCGCCGTCGTCGAACGAGACGTACACGCCCTCCTCGGTCGCCGCGTAGAGCAGGCCGCGGCGCACCGGGTCCTCACGGACGGCGTTGACGAAGTGATCCGCCGGGATGCCGTCCGCGACGAGCTTCCAGCTCTTCCCGCCGTCGCGCGTGCGGTAGACGTAGGGATGCCGGTCGTCGAGGCGGTGGCGGTCCACCGCGAGGTACGCGACCTCGGCGTCGAAGTGCGAGGGCTCGATGATGCCGACCTTCGACCAGGGCGTCAGGGCCGTTGGCGTCACGTTCCGCCA
>Ga0315540_10002331_pt1 | contig 10715 bp, 8 predicted proteins | sample SalMarSW160110MG_FD_203677 | JGI IMG/M metagenome (GOLD analysis project Ga0315540, IMG submission 203677) | Salt marsh sediment microbial communities from the Plum Island Ecosystem LTER, Massachusetts, United States - Salt Marsh Sediment SW1601-10 ... | reverse complement strand
ACGGCGTCATCCAGGTGTGGGGAAATATAAATCCAGCGCATACCGCAATTGTAGCAGAAAGACCCCAGAAGAAAAATCTTTTGGGGTCTTTCGAAATTGAGGGACGGGATTGGATTATTTGCGGCTCATGGCGTCCATGACGGCCACGGCAGCGATCTGGACGATGTCATTGACCTCGTCGCCGGTCTGCATTACGTGGATCGGAGCGCCCATGCCAAGCAGGATCGGGCCGATGGCCTTGGCTTTGCCCATGCGCGCCAGCAGCTTGTAAGCAATGTTGGCCGATTCGAGCGAGGGGAAGACCAGCACATTTGCATCCCTGACCTGGCTGAATGGATAACGTTCGTCGGCGATTTCGGAGACGATGGCGGTGTCAGCCTGCATCTCGCCGTCGACCACAAAGTCGCAGCGCGCCTTGGTCAGTTCGACCGCCTTGCGCACCTTGTCAGACAGAGGATGCGGCGTGGAACCAAAGTTCGAGAAGGACAGGAAAGCCACGCGCGGTTCGAGTTCCAGCTTGCGAGCAAAATCAGCCGCCAGGCAGGCAATCTCGGACAGATCCTCCGCTGTGGGGTCGATGTTGACCGTTGCGTCGGTGAACAGGTAAACCCGGTCGTTCACGATGATCAGGTACACACCCGCAGCTCGAGCAGCGCCCTTGGCGGTGTGATGGATTTGCAGTGCCGGGCGGATCACTTCGGGATATTCGTAGGTCAGGCCGGATACAAAGGCCTCAGCATCGCCCATCTTGACCATCAGCGGGCCGAAGATGTTGGGTTCCTTGACGCGCTTGACGGCCTGTTGCATGGTCAGCCCCTTGCGGTCGCGTATTTCGTAATACGTCTCGGCATATTTGCCGATCTTGCTGAAATTGGCGGGGTCGACCATTTCGGGGCAGCAGTCCAGGCCCAGATTTTTAATGTGTTCCTCGATCACCGCTGGGCGACCGACCAGCACCGGGACACCAATGCCCTCGTCTTTGATCAGAGCCGCGGCGCGGATGACCTTGGGCTCCTCGCCCTCGGCAAAGACGATGCGCTTTTTGCCGCCGCTGGCGCGCGCTTTGTTCATGATAAAGTAACGCACCTGCTCGCCCTTGCCCAGGCGGTAGGCCAGTTGTTCGCGGTATTGATCGATATCGATTTCCTTACGGGCCACACCGGTCTTCATGGCAGTTTCGGCTACGGCTGGAGCTTCCCAGAGCAGGACGCGCGGGTCAAGCGGTTTGGGGATGATGTATTCTTGCCCGAACTTCATGCTTTCGACACCGTAAGCGCGTAAGACCGAGTCGGGTACGTCCTCACGCGCCAGATTGGCCAGCGCCTGCGAGGCAGCGAATTTCATATCATCGTTGATGGCTTTGGCGCGAACGTCAAGTGCGCCGCGAAAGATAAAAGGGAAGCCCAGGACGTTATTGACCTGATTGGGATAGTCTGAGCGGCCGGTCGCGATGATTGCGTCTGGACGGGCTTCGCGCGCCAGTTCCGGTCGGATCTCGGGATCAGGGTTGGCCATGGCGAAGATGATCGGTTGGTCGGCCATGGTCTTGACCATGGCGGGAGTCAGCACGTCGGCCACCGACAGGCCGTAGAATACGTCCGCACCGCGCACGGCATCAGCCAGCGTGCGGGCATCGGTCTCAACCAGGAAGCGCTCCTTGTACTTGTTCATGCCTTCCTTCCGGCCCTTGTAAACCACGCCGCGGCTGTCGACCAGCATGATGTTCGCGCGTTTTACACCCCACCGAATGGCCAGTTCCGCGCAGGAAATGGCCGCGGCACCCGCGCCGGATATCACGATGCGAATTTCACTGTGTTTCTTACCGACCAGTTCCAATGCGTTAGCCAATCCAGCTGAAGAGATGATAGCCGTGCCGTGCTGGTCGTCATGAAACACCGGGATGTCGAGCATCCCTTTGAGCGTTTCTTCGATATAGAAACATTCAGGGGCTTTGATATCTTCAAGATTGATGCCCCCGAAGGTCGGCGAGATGGCGGCCACGACTTTGATGATCTCATCCGGATCATGCGAATTGACCTCGATGTCGAACACATCCACATCGGCAAATTTCTTGAACAAAACGCCTTTGCCTTCCATGACGGGCTTGGATGCCAGCGCGCCGCGGTCGCCGAGGCCGAGGATCGCTGTACCATTCGTGATCACAGCTACCAAGTTGCCCTTGGAAGTGTATTCGTAGGCCGATTCGGGATCTTTCTCGATCTCAAGAACAGGTATTGCCACTCCTGGCGTATATGCCAGGCCCAGATCTCGCTGGGTGTCCATAGGCTTGGTGGGAACCACCTCAATCTTACCGGGTTTCCCGTTCAGGCGGTGATATTCCAGAGCGTCTTCGCGCGTAATCTTGCTCATAAGGTCTCCTAACTGTTTGGTGTGACTGGTGACGGGACGTTACCGGTCCGGTCACTCACCTGGATTATGTCACAACTCCAAAGACCGGGATAGTCTCTTTTGTCATCTATTCAGGCGATATCTGCCAGATTTTACCCGGCTAATAGTACTTACCCCGGCTCGATAAAAAAGTTGTGATTAAAAAGAATGATTAAGGTAATTTTCATGTATAATATTCAGTGATCCTTGAAGAGGATTATTGTTCAGTTAATTTTCTGCCGCGAATGAAGTCAAAGCGGCCATGGCTTGTAAACGGATCTCTAGGAAATATTAGGGTACGCCCTCAATCCTGTTTTCAGTAGTTCGGTTGGGGAATCCGTCATTTTGATTGGTTGACGGACCTTGATGCGCAAAGTCAGGAAAGCGCTTAACGACCAAGACACTGGCTAACCCGTGCACCTCAAGTGCCCTGCGGTGACAACATTTGTCGCCGTCTTTCGCTTATCTACCAAACCTGCGTTGGCAGGAATTGATTAGACAGGCGTATCAAACCTAAGAATCACACACAGCCGTGGCCATAGGCAGGACTACGGCTGTGTGTGATTAAATGTATAAGATAACGGCGATCGAGGTGCAGAAGCACAACCCGCAACGGGTTAATATTTATCTGAATGGCGATTTTGCCTTCGGTCTGACCAGGATCGTGGCTGGTTGGTTGCAGACCGGACAAACCATCAGTGACGAAAAGATTGCCCAATTAAAAACTGAAGATTCTCGTGAAATGGCCTACGTGCGAGCGCTAAACTTCCTGAGTTACCGTGCCCGTTCTGAGGCTGAAATCCGGCAAAACCTGCGCAAGCACGACACGCCGGAGGAAGTGATTGATGAAACGCTCGAGCGTCTGCGCCAGAACGGTTTTGCGAATGACGAACAATTTGCCCGAGCCTGGGTTGAGAACCGCAACACCTTTCGCCCGCGTAGCAAACGCGCCTTGGCTGTAGAATTGCGTCGGAAAGGCTTGACCGATCAGGTCATTCACACAGTGCTGGAACAAAATGTGGATGACGAAACGCTGGCTTATCAGGCCGGTCAACCAAAGGCGCGTAAGTTGGAAGCACTGGAGTGGCAGGATTTCCGTAAAAAGCTAAGCGGATTTTTAGCCCGGCGTGGATTTGCATATTCTGTGATTGCCCCGACTGTTTTGAAACTCTGGGACGAATTGCACACAGCAGGTAGTAACAAACATCTTTACGATGATGAGGAAATATTATGAGCCCGTTTTTCTATATTGTTGATGGAATAATCCTGATCGTTGGTATTGTGCTGGGTTATTTTTTCCATCGCTATCAAAGTGACAAGGCCCTGCGCAACCAGCAGGAAAAAGCCGAAAGTATTCTAAAAGGCGCCAGCGAACAGGCCCGGTTGATCGAAGTCCAGGCCCGGGACCAGGCTTTGAAGATCGTTCAGGCGGCCGAGCAAGAGAACAAAGAGCGCCGACTCGAACTCAGCCGGGAGGGGGAACGTCTCGATAAACGTCGCAGCGATCTGGACAGTCGCGCCGATCGCCAGGAACAACGGGAACAGGTACTCAATAAACGCCAGTCAGCAATCGACCGCCGTGCGAACGAGATCGAAAAACTCCATGAAAGTCATTTGGAGAAGCTCGAGCAGATCTCGCAAATGACCCAGGATGAGGCCAAAAAAGAACTGTTCGTGGCAGTCGAAAAAGAAGCACGGGCTGATATGGCGCGCATCATCCGCCAGATCGAAGCTGAAGCCCGCGAAGAAGGCGAGAAGCGCGCCCGCAAGCTGATTGCCGATGCGATCCAGCGTGTGGCTTCGGAGCATGTGGCCGAGGTGACCAGTTCGGTCGTGCCGTTGCCCAATGAGGAGATGAAGGGACGAATCGTCGGTCGCAACGGACGCAACATCCGCGCCTTTGAGCAGGCTGCGGGCGTGGACGTGATCGTCGATGACACTCCCGAATCCGTGACCGTTTCCTGTTTCGACTCGGTCCGCCGCGAAATTGGCCGGCGCGCCCTGACACGTTTGACAGTGGATGGCCGTATCCATCCGGCGCATATCGAGAAAGTCATCGAAGACGAGACCAAGGCGGTCGAGAAGATCATGAACGAAGCCGGCGAACAGGCTGCTTACGATGCCGGCATTGCTGGCTTGCATCCCGAAGTGCTGCGTATGATGGGTCGTCTCAAGTTCCGCACCTCCTACGGGCAGAACCAGCTTTCCCACGCCGTGGAAGTCTCCAAACTGGCGGGGATCCTGGCGGCAGAATTGGGCGCCAACGTGGAAATTTCCAAGTTAGGCGGATTCCTGCATGATATCGGCAAAGCCATGGATCACAACCAGGAAGGCACGCACGCCGGTTTGGGGGCGGAGTTCTGCCAGCGCTATGGTGTCAACCCGCAGGTGGTCAATGCGATCGCCTCGCACCACCACGAGGTGGAGCAGGAATCGGTCGAGGCCGTAATTGCCGAGGCTGCGGATGCGATCTCCGGCGCGCGCCCCGGCGCCCGTCGCGAAGACCTGGAAGCCTATATCAAGCGCATCCGCTCATTGGAAGAGATGGCGATGTCATTCAAGGGTGTGCAGCAGGCCTTCGCCATCCAGGCCGGGCGTGAAGTGCGCATCATCGTCCGCCCGGAGGAGATCGACGATCTTGAATCCACCCGCCTGGCACGCGATATCGCCAAAAAGATCGAGGAGACCATGCAGTACCCGGGTCAGATCAAGGTAACCGTCATCCGCGAAACGCGGGCCGTGGATTACGCCAAATAAGTGCCAAAAGGGCGTGACTTCTTGGTCGCGCCCTTTTTTGATTCAATCGTGCGGATGGTTTTAAAGGACTAACTGCTGGTCGGCAGCCTCAAAATATAATCGCGCGTGATTTTCAATGGGATAAAACCAAAGACGCCAAATGAGAAGTCGACCAGGGACCAAAACGGCGGAATTCCACGCATGCTTCCAAAAACGATCCCCCATGGAATAATGAGTATGCAGGCAATCATTCCGAACTCGATGACCCAGAGATTTTTGACTGGGTCGCGTAACGGTCCGATAAAAGCAATCGCAATCACAATGTGCGCAAAAGCCAGCCAATCTGTACCGTATAACATGAAGGGGTAGGCATGGGCTGTCGCATTGATCCCCGAAAATACAACCTCAATCCAGCGGGTAAATGCAGGCCAGATGGCTGTCATCCACGTGTCACTCCCAAAGAGTTGCTTCAGGATACGGATTTCCCATACAAGCGGGATGGCGGTAATTCCAGCTACAGTTAAAATTATGATGTAAAAAGTGATCAAAAGGCGAATACGCTTCTTGAGTGTAACTTCTCCCATGCGATCCTCCCGGGCCAGATTTGATTTGTATCAGTCTAGCATTGGCTCTCGGAGGGTTGGCTATCAAGTCACTCTCAGGAACTATCACATCATGGCAAATGTAGAGCTAAAGCTGCATCACTGTTGGTTTCAAGCCTAATTCGTCGATCAGTTCATTCAACTCTTCATCCGTCAAGCGTCTCCCCTTCCCGGCATAGGCTGTCAGAGCGGCTTCGAGCATGTTCGTCCCGAACGAGCGGCCTTCATAACGCGGGGTGGTAGTGATGACGGTTTTGACGCCGCGCTGGCGCAGCAGTTCGATATTGTCTTCGGTGGTGGTATTGGTCAGTACCGTCTTGCCGGACAGACCTTGCGGCATGTATTTACGCATGAATAGAAAATCCCCGGCCAGCAGGTCGGAGCCCGCGAAATATTTGGTGTATTTGGGCTTCTGTTCAGCCCCGCCGCTGCCGTAGAAGATCATGCTCATCGGAAAGTAGCTGACGATCGGCAGCATGATGCGGGCCACGCGCTTGAAATTCTTGACCCCGTAGATCGGCAGCGGGACCCCCAGTCCGACCATTAAATCCCCGATTACCAGCCGATCCGAGACTGCCTCGACCGCCTGGGCTAAGCCGACCCGATCCGCCGCCATGGGGATAAAGGCCTGGCGGTAGTGCGGCATCCCACCAAGTTGGGGTGCGGCCAGTTCGAAGACGCGCCGTTCCAGGGTATGCTTCAGCCCGCGACCGTCGCACAGGGGCGTTTGGGTCACGCCTTCGACCAATTTCAGCGCGGCTCGTAGGGGGTACTCACGCTCGTCCAGCCGCAGGTACAGGTCCACGCCGCCGACGCCGAAGGCCTGCACCATACCGTCCAGTTCGAGATAGAGCTGCCGGGCTTTCTCGATATTGCCGTCCGTGCCAAGCCGTTCGACCAGGATTTCTTCGTCTTTGAATTTAACCGTTACACGTTTATCGCGATCGGAACTCCCCAGGCTGATGCTGACTGCTCGTTTCATACATCCTCCAATTTTTTCCTTTGTAAAGCGACTGAATGCTCATGAAAAGTCTGTGCCCATTATTCCGCTACAAACGGATTTGAGCGCTTCTGCTCGCCGACTGTCGTCTCCGGGCCGTGACCTGAAAGCAAACGCGTTTCGTCGGGCAGGCTGAAGACCTGGGTGCGGATGCTGTTCACTAGTTGCTCCCAGCTTCCACCGGGTAAATCCGTGCGGCCGACCGAGCCCTGGAAGATCAAGTCGCCGCAAAACAGCAAGCTGTCTTGCGCAACATAAAAGCTGCAGTGTCCGGGGGTATGTCCCGGTGTATGACGCACCTCGAACTGGACCTGGCCCAGCTGCATGCGCATGCCGTGTACCAGGTCGATGGTCGGTTCCGGGCCGGGATCGATGCGCAGACCGAATAACGGGGCTCCGCCTTCCGCGCGCCAGAGCGTGTGGTCAGCCGGGTGCAGGGCGACCAGCGGCAGTGGGTTGAGCGCATCTGCGATGGCTCCCGCGCCGCCGATGTGATCGAAGTGAGCGTGTGTGTACCACAAGTGGGCGATGCGCCAGCCGTGTTCCTGGGCGGCGGCCAGGATGCGATCGCCATCCCAGGCGGGGTCGATCACCACCGCCTCGCCGCTTTGGGGATCAGCCACCAGGTAGGCATTGGTCTGGGCCGGACCGAGGGTCAAGGAAACGATTTCGAGCATAAGTCACTCCAGGCTGGGGACGTTCTACGCTTGGCTCAAGCTTTTGCGCGGGGCGAACGAGAGCGTCAACAAGATAGTTATAGCGATGGCGGCAATACTGACCGGGTATACCAAGCTTGGATCCTGCGTGTAGAGCAGGCCGGCCAGCGGCGGGGCCAGCATGATGGTCAGGCCGTTAACCGTTTCGGCGATGCCGTAAGCCAGTCCCATTTGAGCCTCATGGATCAATGGACGGATTAGGGCCGAAGCCAATGGTTTGGCGGCGCGATAACCACCGAGCGTGAAGTAGCCCAGCGCGAAGAACGGCAGGGCGCCTTCACGCCAGATCAGGAAGGCGAAAAACCCCACTCCAAGTTGTGCCAGCACGAATCCCAGGCGAACGTTGAGCAGTCCGAGCAGGACGGTCAGCAGGGCGTTCCCGAATGCACCGGCCGTACCCAATAAGCCAATCTGACTTAGGGAGAGGCCGCGCATGTCTTCGAGGAATTTAGGCGAAAGCGGCTGGGGCAGATACAAGGCGAACATCACTACAAAGAACAGCACCAAAAAGCCAATGTAACGCCGGTTGGTCCGCAGGCTGGCCGGAGGCGCGGCCGGGTCGTGCGCATCGACCGGCTGCGGCCGCAGGAAAAAAATGATCACGGTCGAAAAGATGAAAATGACGGCTGCCAGCACATAGACGGTCTTCAGACCGTACAGATCTCCGATCCAACCGCCCAGGAAGGGACCGGCGATCGAACCTGCGTTGAAGGTGGCTGAGATAAAAGTCAGTGCACGCCCGACTGGCCAGGTCCCGCGCGCGGCAGTGGCGTAGCTGCTCAGTGGGGCGGCGACGAAGGCTGTCAGGCCGTAGAGCAACAACCCGGCCACAAAGGAGGGCAGCGTGTTGGCCAATGCCATCATCCAGGCTGCGACCGCACCCAGTACCCAGGCGGAGATCAGCAGCGGACGGCGTCCGAATCTGTCTGCCAGGAAACCAGCCGGGACATGCGCGGCAGTCATCGCCAGTCCAGCCAAACCGAGGATCCCCCCGATGGCCAGTGGATCCGCGCCGAGCTGCTGTAAATAGATCGGTTGGAAGATGAAGAACATCCCTTCGCCAATGCCCCAGGTGAAGAGCGAGAAAGCAATGATTATCAGGGATGGTTTCATTTTTTGTTAAGAGTTTAATTGATAGACGATAATTGTGGGGCTAAGAAATTCTATCTTCAGATTATTTTCAGGTTTGAATTCTTTTATCATTAAATACTGATTCACCGATTCGTCAATGTCCAGGTCGATTATTGAGTTCTTTGGCAAATCGTTATTGAAGCTACTTAAGATGATATAGTCTGGTTTATCAGCTATTTTCACCGATTTTTGTGCAATAAATGGAAAAATCCACCCATTATTTAGATCTGTAGAAGAGTCAAAACCTTTTGCAAAGGTCGAATCTCTCGGTAAATTTTGAATATACTTAGCGGCCTGGGAACGAGTATCCGAATGTAGTAAATGATAAAGTTCTATGTTTTGATATATGCCATAAGAAATTGTTATCAATAAAAAAATTGTGACCACTATTTTAAAAAGAGCGTTGTGAAATTCCAACGCCCTAGAGATTCCCCATCCGGCTACTACAACAACAATTGGTAGTAGGAGTATCCAGTAACGAATAGCTAAAGACGTGTTGAAATAAAAATAAAAACAAAGAATAGTAAGGACAAAAGACAATAAGACTTTTTGTTTATTGATTATTACAAATAATGTTGATATACAAAAAATTATGACAATGAAAGCATTTGATGCTTCTGTTAGACTTGAAAAAAAATATACCCAGGTTGAACTTTGCCAAAGGGGTGACTTAAGGAGGCTAAGCCGATGGCCTTCGTAAGCTAAGGATTTTAGAAACGATGAAGGAAGAAACAAAATAGAAGGGGTCGTCACAAGGAATACAACCAGGCTTACTACGCAAGTTATTGCCAGGGATAAAATGAAACGAGTTCTTGTTGATTCTTCGGATTGTCGTATTTGAATGAAATGGAACGCTATAGGTATTATTGCGAATCCACCCGTATATTTTGTCCCAATGAGCATCCCAAATGAAATTCCTAGTATGATATAACGCCACACCTTGGAATTCGCGGTTGTTTTTAAGCTAATTAAGATACATACCACCAACCAAAAAGAAGTTGCAACATCGGTTGTCGCCAATGAAGAATTTCTAACATGGTAGATAGATATAGCTAGTAAGCCAGCTGAAATCAATCCCGTAAGTTGATCGTGAACCTTTTTCCCGAGGAAATAGGTCATCAATACAGCTAAGGTGCCGTAAACTATCGAAATCAGCCTTCCTATGATGAAGAAAGACGCATCATATAGGTTTTCGGGTAATTTCGTTTTGTTGTTTCGAATGGGTAGCGTTATCAAACCCAATGTATAGTGCATGGCTGTTGGGTATCTAAGATCACCAATAATTGGTTGTTTTTGCAGATTTTTCGCCACTAGAATGATTTTGTATTCATCCGGGTGATAAAATGCATTATTGACATAAGGATCGAAGTAGGACAATCCCCATGAAACTCCTTGTAATCGGGTCAAACCTGCGAACAAGAGAACAATGATGAGTATTAATCGATGAGAATTCCTATTGAACATTAAATTCTCTTTTCAATATCCTTAATGAATTTGGTAGCTGCCTGGAAGACCCGCTCGCGCGGCGGTTCGCGTGGGATGACGTGCCCGCTGCCCTCGACCCACATCATCTGTTTGTCGGGCGTACCCAGTTCGGCGAAGATCTTTTCCATGCTCTCCGGTGGAACGTAGGTGTCGTTTTTCGAGTGCACCAGCATGACTGGCACATCTACTTCAGGCAGCGCGGCGCGCATGGCGCCCATCAACTTGTTCAGTTCGCCAATCGAGCGCAGCGGGTTTTGGGGATAGGAAACGTGCACGGCGTAAGCTTCTTTGTCGAACCAACCCGTCCCGGGCGGATCCTTGCTCTTGGGCATGTAGCGCAGGAACAGGCTGAGCAAACCTATCAGGCGCAGGCGCGGGTCATCCGGCAGCGCGTAGGGCGTGGACATGGCAACTACGCCGGCGACCTGCAGGCGGGTGGACATCAGCAGCGACAGGATACCGCCCATCGACAGCCCGACCAGGAAAATGCGTTCGGTTGTTCCGTGTAAAAGGTTGTAGCCATCCTCGACCGAGGCGGTCCAGTCAGTGTAGCGCGCACGGATCATGTCCTCTGGCCGGGTGGCGTGTCCTGCCAGACGGAGACCAAGGACGCTGAAGCCCTGTTTGGCCAAATACTCGCCCATCCAGCGCATCTCT
>Ga0315540_10002329_pt1 | contig 10717 bp, 6 predicted proteins | sample SalMarSW160110MG_FD_203677 | JGI IMG/M metagenome (GOLD analysis project Ga0315540, IMG submission 203677) | Salt marsh sediment microbial communities from the Plum Island Ecosystem LTER, Massachusetts, United States - Salt Marsh Sediment SW1601-10 ... | reverse complement strand
GCTTATTTCTGCGGAAGGTTCTTCAACATTTTTTTCTTCTGCACTTTTCTTAGATTTTGCTTTTGGTTTTGCTTTTGCTTTAGCTTCTTTTTTTACTTCTGCTTTAGGCTCTGCCTTGGGCTCAGCTTTGACTTCTGCTTCAGGCTCTGCCTTGGGCTCAGCTTTAACTTCTGCTTCGGGCTCTGCCTTTGGCTCAGCTTTGGCTTCTACTTCAGTCTCTTCTTCAGATTCATCATCAGAATCATCATCTTCATCTTCTGCTTTGTGAGTCAATTTTGCCAAAGTAGCTTCACCGAGCAAATCCTCGTCTTCAAGATCATCATCTGCTTCAACCACGCGTGCTGTCTTTCGAGCGACTGGGGAGTCAGCCTGGGCTCGTTCTTGCTCTTCAGACTCCTCATCCTTTTTCATAGCTTTCCCTTCAAGAACCGCATCGGCAATCTTGCCAACCAAAAGCTTAATGGCGCGAATAGCATCATCGTTCGAAGGGATAACGTAGTCAATATCTTTAGGGTTGCAGTTGGTATCAACCAGGGCGACAATTGGAATATTAAGCAGGTTAGCCTCGTGTACCGCTGAATCCTCACGACACACGTCCACTACATAAAGTAGATCGGGCAAGCGTTTCATGTTTCGCAGACCTGCCAGACGTTTATCGAGGCGGTCGATATCGCGCTGGATCAACAAACCTTCTTTTTTGGTTAGACGGTTGATTTCGCCGCTGTCGCGCAATTGTTCCAGACGCTCAAGTTCCAAGATGCGTTGGTGAATGGTTGACCAGTTGGTCAAAGTGCCACCAAGCCAGCGTTCGGTCACGTAAGGCATACCACAGCGAACAGCTTCTTCCACGATTGTTTCCTGCGCCTGGCGCTTGGTACCAACGAACAATACCACGCCGCCTTCAGCCACCTTATCGCGGATTACATTGTAAGCATTGGAAAGAAGTTTGACTGTTTGTTGCAGATCAATAATATGAATGCCGTTGCGTTCAGTGAAAATATACGGCTTCATATGAGGATCCCACTTATTCGTGCGGTGTCCAAAATGGACGCCGCTCTCAAGCAGGGCTTTCATTGAGACAATAGCCATAACGGAATTACCTCCTTGCGTTTGGCCTCCGCCTCCTTCTACCCTGCCGGCAACCGCGTCCATTCGATCCGCGGCACGCACCGGCAAGTCTGGAAGCGTGTGAGATTGGGACATATATTGCCTGTCCCGAGGCAAGATGAGCCCCGCCCTTCGAAATTATTCCGGACGAGAGCCGCGAGATTATACCATAAATCTAATCTGAAAAGCGGTTGGACTGAAATAATTTTACCCCGTCACATTGACAGGATCGGCCATTCGAGCCTTTGATTTCAAAGGAAAGAAGCGGTCTTTCAGATTTAGAATTGGCTTTTCCAGCAAGTAGTAACTAAGCGACGCCACCGCAACCGTTAAAATCAGTGCGATCAAAGCCGTGAGCGGTTTGGCAATCGTTTCGTCAGTGATCCCGTAATCCCGAATGCGTCCGGCAAACCAGATCAAACCGAAATGGTAGACATATAACCCATAGGAAATTCTTCCCAGGTAGCGCATTGGCCTTGCGTCAAGCACTTTCGTAAACAATCCATCTTTGACAACACAGTATATGATCACAGCAAACCAGTAATTCAATAGAGAGTACCCCCAGACGAACTCGTAAGCATGTCGCATGACAATCGGATAGCCCAAACTGGACCAATTTCCAAACTCACCGGTTGATATATATTGCGACGCGAAACCCATTACAGGCACTGCTATCGAAAGCACAACCAATTGCAGCTTGGCTTTGGAAATTTCAAATCGCGATATAAATGCCCCAAAAGCAAAAGCATCGATGTGTGTGAGAGGTAATGGGTAAATGAACCATCCAAAATCCCCCCGAAAAACGGGATTAGGAAATGTACGAAAGACAAAAAGCATTGCAATCCGGAAGAGGGGGGCAAATATCATGCCACCGATGAACAGCTTCTTCAAATGTTTTTGAGGTACCAGCATGATTAACAAGGGCCAAACAACGTAAAATTGCTCCTCGACTGAAAGCGACCAGAAATGATCCAGAAATTTGGTGTGTACGAAAGAAGAGCTGGCATAGAAAAAGTTGTAGACATAGGTCAGTGCATAAGGCAGTTGCTGGTGAAAAAGCGTCATGTAATTCTGCCGGTATGACTGGGATCTCAGCCATGATGTCACTCCTGCCATCAGCAACAAATAGAAATAATACAGAGGGAATATCCGCAAAAAACGCCTGCCATAGAACTTGGTGAAGTATTCTTTCGAGGGCAGACTTTGCTTCATGTCTAACAAAATACCGGTGATCAGAAAACCTGATAATACGAAAAAAAACTGTACGCCGACCCATCCAAAGGCAAAATAGTCGTTGTGCAACAAAAAAACCAAAAAGAAGGCAATCGCCCGCAAACCATCCAGGCCAGGAATCATTGAAAAACTCCAAGATAAATTAGGATCATTTTATTTCGAAAACCAGGTAAGACATTCTATCTTACTAAATAAAGACGCTTAATGGAACATTATAGTAGAGAGGCGTCTTAATGAGACCTTTTTAACTATTAACAAAGGAATAATCCAAGCGAGAATTGGTAGATTTTCTGATTACTATTTCCAGCCTGATAATCCTCGGATTGGCGCTTTATTGCTTGAATAATCTCTTTCCCCCTTTTCTCTACTTGCAGCATGCAAGGATAATTTATAGCATTATTCCTGATATTGAATAATATTTGGAGAACCATACCCTGGATGGATTTAATATCGCAGGATTAAATCTGCCCCAGAACAAACACAGTCAAGTTACCCAATCACATATGGCTGCCAGCCAGGGTATTTAAACAAAAAACAGCCAGTTCAAAAAAGACCGGCTGTTTTATTTCGAAAATTTCAGGCTACCGCTACCCGCCCATATAGTTGTTGGCGAAGTTGCACGACCTGCCGGCGCAGACGGTCATCCCGTTCAAGTAAGTCAGTGACTTTATCGATGGCATACATCACCGTGGTATGGTCGCGGCCTCCCAAGGCTTCCCCGATTTGGGGTAGTGAAACATTGGCTTCTTCCCGGAGCAGATACATGGCAATCTGCCTTGGTAGCGCAACGGCGCGGGAGCGGTCGCGGCTGAGCAATCGATCAGTGCTCAGGTTAAAAGCGTGTGCCACCAAATCCACTACTTTTTGGGGTTCGATATCGCTCGCTTGAGGCAGGAGATCGGCCAGAGCCACCTCAGCCAGCTGCGGCGTGATTGCTGATCCGCTTAATTCAGCAAACGCCACAATGCGATTCAAGGCGCCTTCCAGTTCACGGATATTCGATTGCACCCGGCGTGCAATCAATTCCAAAATCTCATCCGGCACGGAGCGTCCGAAGCGTTCAGCCTTGTAGCGCAAAATTGCCTGGCGTGTCTCCAGATCAGGTGGTTGGATATCAGCTGTCAGACCCCACTCAAAACGTGAGCGCAAGCGTTCTTCCAACGTCACCAGCGACTTGGGCGGGCGGTCAGACGAAACAATAATCTGCTTGTCCTGTCCATGCAGGGTGTTGAAAGTATGGAAGAATTCTTCCTGGGTCGATTCCTTGCCGGCAATGAATTGAATATCATCGATCAAGAGCACGTCAATCGAGCGGTACTTATCGCGAAAGATCTGGGTGGTGTGCGCGCGGATGGCGTTGATCAGGTCATTGGTAAATTCTTCAGATGACACATATAGGACACTCAGACCACGTGCTGCACAGGAATTGCCAATCGCGTGCAGCAGATGTGTTTTTCCAAGCCCAACACCCCCATACACAAAAAGCGGATTGTAAGCCCGCGCCGGTTTCTCAGCCACAGCCTGTGCCGCAGCATGTACCAGACGATTACCTGCACCTACCACAAACGTATCAAAGGTATAACGCGGATTCAAGCTTGGATTCTGCGCTCGATGGACTACAGATGCTTCGGGCTCAGCCTCAGCCGGATGCGTTTCCACCTCCACCCCCTCGCTGCTTCCGTTCTGGGAAACCACAAATTTCACATCCACTGATGCGTTCAGAATGCCGACGAGCAAACGGCTAACTGTACTGGCTAATCGACTCTCAAGCCAATCGCGCGCATATGCATTGCGCACTCCAATGGTCAAAACGCCGTTTTCATACACAATAAGCTTGGTATCACGAACCCAAGTGTCAAAAGACGCCTTGGGCATTTCCATTTGCAATTGACCAAGTACAGTTTGCCAGGCTCGTTCAGCGTCCATGAGCATTCTCCTCTACAATGATATTTCTCTGCTCTGCCGATGATGAGATAAGTTGAAACAATGCCCCTTGCAAGGCTAACGGGGCAGTTCACACCTCGTTCGATTGTCTTACTTCTTTTGGGAAAGGACATGTGCACGATCGACATGTCCTGCCACCAACCGATTCAAATTCTAGCAGAAAATATGGCGACTTGCTACACGTCAAACCTACGTTATCTTAAAAACATCCTCTTTTTTAAGGTCATCCAATGTTAAAAACACATTCCGCAAACTCCAGGGAGTAACCCTTCGATTAGAACAAGCGTTTCAGCCAAAAAGGCTATCCAGCTTTTTTCATCCCCCATATATAGGGTTGATAAGCCAAAAATCGGATAGAAACGCAAATGTGCCTTAAAAAATCGCGGGGACGAAAATCAATTTTCGCCCCTCTGTGAAACACGAGATTCTGTGACTCGTTTAATGGATTCGGAAGACTACCGTCAGTTAATGTGGATTACTGCGCGGAACCCAGGCCAGCATTGTCGTTCCGTCGCCAATCGTCGAGGCGAAATCCACTTCGCCTCCAACGTTGCGAGCACGAGTCTGCATATTGGCCAATCCATGACCCAGGGTAACTGCCATTTTCTCCAGGTCAAAACCTTTCCCGTCATCACGAATTTCCATCAGTACACGTTCTGGGGTTGTCCGCACTACAACCGAGACGTGTTTAGCCTGGGCATGCTTGGCAATGTTCGCCAGGGATTCCTGGCAAATATGGAATAAAGCCAGGACATGACTCGGAGGTAAATTCGAGATTTCCTCCGAAGGTCCGGAAAGGGCCGCATCAGAGAGTGTGTTGGCACGATATTCAATGACCAGGCGTTTGAGCCCATCCATTAGGTTGTCACTATGCATCTGACGCGGTTGCAGGTCCAGAATATAGGAGCGCAGATCACGGATAGTCTGGTTCAGATCACTGATTGCTTGATTGATGCGTTCCTTTGCAACTGATGGATCTTCATTGATCAGGTGCAAAATGTTTTCAAGTGTCAGGCCCACGCCGTAAATCGATTGGATAATTCCGTCGTGCAAGTCCATCCCGATACGGTCACGCTCATCCAGAACAGCCAAACGCCGGGCGTCGTTGTGCAAGCGGGCATTTTCAATGGCCAGTGAAGCCCAGTTGCTGACTGCGGCAAGCATTTGAATCCCACGCTCGTCCAGAGGCGTTCGAGCGCGCGTGGCAACACTCATTACCCCCAGCATGTTCTCACCAGACTTAAGCGGAAGACAGATCATTTGATGAAAGCCAGCTTCAACCACTGCTTCCCGCAAATAGCGCATATCGCCCGCCAGATCAGACGTTACAATCGGTTCGCCCGTCTCCGCCACAATCCCAACAATGCCCTCTCCAACCTTGAAGCGACTACGAGTCCAAAAAGCCTCAGCAGCCTGCCCGCGATGCAATACCAGTCGCAGAGTCAGTTTATCTTCTTCAAGCAAAAAAATTTCGCCGGCTTCGACTTTCATATAATTCATGATCGAAGCCAGGGTCTGATTCAGGATTTCATCCAGTTCCAGAGAGGCAGTCAGGGCCGAGGCAACATTGTTGAGCAATCCCAAATCTTCATTTCGACGTGTCAGGGCAACATCACGTTCCCGCAGGTGTTCATACATGTGCGCGTTCTGGATCGCTGCCGCTGCATAAGTAGCCAGCATTTGAATAATCTTTTCGTCATCCGCAGTGAATTCAGGAAGATCAATTTTGTTGGTTAAATAAATCTGGCCCAACTGCCGATCGCTGGCGCGGATTGGGACGCCCAGGAACGAGGTCATGGCAGGATGGTTGGCAGGGAAACCCACGCTGTGCGGATGATCTTCGATGAGCGGAAGACGCAGCGGTTCTTCTGCATTCATCAGTTCTCCAATCAGACCAAGGCCTACTGGCGGATGCTCGATACGTTTGATCTCTTCTTCTGTGATGCCTACAGTAATAAATTGCTTGAGTTTCCCCTCATCATCCAAAACTCCCAAGGCAGCATAGCTGGCATCGGCTTGTTCGCGAGCAACAGATACGATCCGCTCCAGCAGGGTCTCCAGCGAGATATCTTTAACCAACTCCAGGCTCGCACGGTGCAAGGCAATCAGTCGTTCTTGCAATTGTTCACGCGTCAGGAGCATCAAAAAATCACCTCTATTAGGACTATTATATCCAATTTTGCTAAGATTGATAGATTTTGCCAGACAGCGCGATTTACACTTGACCAAATTATGAATGGAATGGACTATGAAAACCTCTCGATTGCCCGGATTCTACAACCTTTCACTCGATAAACGTCACAAGGATGTGGCCGATTCAACCGGACTCAGCCCAGATGACCTGAGCGCCTTCGATCAGCGTGGCGGTCTGACTCCCGATCAGGCCGATCACATGATCGAAAACGTGATCGGCACCCACAATTTGCCGCTTGGGGTCGCCTTGAACTTCACCATCAACGAGAAAGAAATCCTCGTCCCGATGGCGATCGAAGAACCGTCGGTTGTGGCGGGTGCCTCCTTCATGGCCAAGCTGGCGCGCGCCGGAGGCGGCTTCCAGGCCACGACCAGCCAGCCGCTGATGATCGGCCAGATGCAGGTTCTGGATCTGGATGATATCAACAGCGCCCGCCTAAAACTTTACGAAAACAAAGCAACCCTGCTGGCTGAGGCTGATAAGATCGATCCGGTGCTCAAAAAACTCGGTGGCGGCGCGCGCGACCTGGAAGTGCGTACGGTCGAGGACTCACCTATCGGTCCGTTCCTGGTCATCCACCTGATCTACGACGTGCGGGATGCCATGGGCGCCAACGCTGTTAACACTGCGTGTGAACGGTTGGCTCCGCGCGTGGAAGCGATCACCGGCGGACGTGTACACCTGCGCATCCTGTCAAACCTGGCAGACCGGCGTCTGGCGCGCGTGCGTTGCACAATTCCCGTAAAAGAGCTGGCTTTTGACGAATACAGTGGTGAGCAGGTGCGGGATGGCATTATCGAGGCCTGGGCTTTCGCCGCTGTCGATCCTTACCGGGCCGCCACACACAACAAGGGCATCATGAACGGCGTGGATGCGGTAGTGATCGCCAGCGGTAACGACTGGCGTGCAATCGAGGCCGGGGCGCACGCCTACGCCGCTCGTTCGGGGCATTACACCAGCCTGAGCACCTGGGCCAAAGATGCAGACGGCAACCTGGTCGGGACATTGGAAATGCCCATGGCGGTTGGCATCGTCGGCGGCGCCACCAAAGTGCATCCGACTGCGCGCGCCGCGCTCAAACTAATGGGCCTCACCACCGCAGCCGAACTGGCCGAGATCATTGTTTCAGTCGGGCTGGCGCAAAACCTGGCCGCCCTGCGCGCCCTGGCGACTGAGGGTATCCAGCGCGGCCACATGAGCCTGCACGCCCGTCAGGTAGCCACTGCCGCCGGGGCAAGTGGTGATATGATTGAAAAACTTGCCGCGCAGCTGGTCGCTGAAAAGACCGTCCGCATCGACCGCGCCGAAGAGATCTTGAAAGAATGGAAAAAATAATTTTATAAAGCACCTGGGAATGCCAGGTTATATTTTTCGTCATTATTTCAATTTGATTCTGGAGAACATGAGCGTATGACTACACCCGAACCCAAAACATCCCCCACCCTGCTCAAACCCGCCCTTCCGGTGGGTTTTGTCGGTTACGGGGCTTATGTACCGTGCTACCGCCTGCCCGCCAAGGAAGTTGCCCGCATCTGGACCGGCGGACAGGGCGGCGTCCCGATCAAGGAGAAAGCCGTCCCCGGCATGGACGAGGACGTGATCACCATGTCGATCGAGGCGGCGCGCAACGCCATGGCCCGCGCCCAGATCGATCCGAGCGAGATCCGCGCCGTGTGGGTCGGCTCCGAGTCGCATCCATACGCTGTCAAGCCGACTTCGACCATCGTAGCCGAAGCCATCGGCGCAGTCCCGAACACACAGGCCGCTGATTGGGAATTCGCCTGTAAAGCCGGGACCGAGGCGGTCGTCGCCGCAATGGGCTTCGTGGGTTCCGGCATGGCCCATTACGCCCTGGCGATCGGCATGGATACCGCCCAGGGGCGTCCAGGTGACGCGCTGGAATACACTGCCGGGGCGGGCGGCGCGGCTTACATCCTGGGTCCGGCGGACGAATCGCTGGCCGTCATCCATGCCTCATACTCTTATGTCACCGACACGCCGGATTTCTGGCGGCGCGCTGAGGCCAAGTATCCCGAGCACGGCATGCGCTTCACCGGCGAGCCGGCCTACTTCAAGCACATCAGTGAGGCTGCCAACGCCTTGATGGAAGCCACGGGCACTACCGCCAAGGATTACAGGTACGCGGTTTTCCACCAGCCGAATACCAAGTTCCCGCAGCGCGTGGCGGCACAATTGGGCTTCACCCCAGAACAGATCGCGCCGGGTCTGCTGGTGCCGGTCATCGGGAATACCTACGCCGGGGCAGCCATGATCGGACTGACCGCTACGCTGGATATCGCCGAACCCGGCGACCGCATCCTGATGGTCTCCTTCGGCTCCGGCGCCGGTTCGGATGCCTTCGATATCCTCGTGACCGAGGCGCTCAAAGAGCGCCGCGACCGCGCGCTCAAGACCCAGGACTACATTGCCCGTCGGACTGAGATCGATTACGCCACTTATGTGCGCATGCGCGGCAAACTAACGCTGAAATAAGATTTGATATGTCGTTGCGGGTTTTCATCTGGCGGCGTTTTCACCTCCAATAAATATGGGAGCTGCGTCGACACGAGAAATTCTCGCAATGACTTTTTTGAGGTGCATTTATGACTGAGGTTGTCATCGCGGGTATTGGACAAACCGCTGTAGGTGAACACTGGGAAATCTCCCTGCGCGAACTGGCGCTCTACGCCACGGAAGCCGCCATACAGGATGCAGGTGGCCTGCGCCCCCAGGCACTATTCGTCGGCAACATGCTGTCCCCCATTCTATCCAAACAAGCCCATCTGGGCGCGCTGCTGGCCGACTTTACCGGGTTGACAGGCATCGAGGCCGTTGCGGTCGAAGCGGCAGGAGCTTCGGGCGGCGCAGCACTGCGGCAGGGTTACCTGGCCGTGGCCAGTGGGCTGGTGGATGCAGTCCTGGTGGTTGGTGTGGAAAAATTCAACGACGTGGTCGGCGCGGAGATCGACTCGGCCCTGGCCACTTCATCGGATTCGGACTTCGAAGCTATCCAGGGCATGACCCCCACCTCCCAGGCCGCGTTGTTGATGCGCCGCTACATGCACGAGTACAACGTCCCCTCCGATGGGCTGGCTGGTTTTCCGATCACTGCCCACGCGAACGGGGTTGGCAACCAGTATGCCATGTTCCAAAAAGCCATTAAACCCGAGACCTACGCCAAGGCCGGGATGATCAGCGAGCCGCTGAATATGTTCGACATGGCTCCCAATGCAGACGGCGCCGCCGCGCTCGTACTCACCCGGGCCGAGCTCCTGCCACACGACTTCCATCACCCCCTGGTGCGGATTGCCGGGTCCGCGCTGGCCTCGGATACGTTGGCTTTGCATGACCGCTCCGATCCACTGTATTTCGAAGCCGTGCACCTGTCTACAGGCAAAGCCATCAAACAAGCCGGAATCACGCTCGACCAGATTGATTTATTCGAATATTTCGATGCCTTCAGCATCTACGCTGCCATCGAACTCGAGTCGGCCGGATTGGCAATCCGGGGGCAGGGCTGGAAGTTAGCCGCGGAGGGAGAGATTGCCATGAACGGACGCCTCCCCTGCGCCACGCTGGGCGGGTTGAAGGCCCGCGGAAACCCGGGCGGCGCTACGGGCGTGTACCAGGCGGTCGAAGCAACGCTGCAACTGCGCGGTCAGGCTGGGGCGAACCAGATCCCCGACGCACGCTACGCGATGGTCCAGTCGCTGGGTGGGCCGGCCTCCACCGCGGTAACCCACATCCTGCAAAGGATGGATTAACAACTCTGGAAGGTTTGAAGTCTGATAGTTCTTGATAGTCTCGCGCCAGTATAGTTAGGGCCAGATATCAGAACGAAGGAGCTTATTCTCATGGAAATACCTCGCCATTGGCGCTTAAAGCAACAACGATATGGATTGGTCGGCGAAGTTTGCCCGCACTGCGAGGCCAAGATCTTCCCGCCCCGCGACGTTTGCCCGTCCTGCGGACAGGAAGCCAAAACACTCTACACCTTCAGCGGGAAAGGTGAAGTTTATTCGTATACCACCATTTACGAAGCCCCCAGCGGCTACGACCAGAACTCACCTTATACGGTCGCGCTGGTCAAACTTGACGAAGGCCCGATGGTCACTGCACAATTGACTGACGTGGATAACAGCCAGGTACAGATCGGCATGCCGGTTGAAATGGTCACCCGCAAGTTGCGCAACGACGGCGACGAACGCGGACTGATCGTCTATGGGTATAAATTTCGAC
>Ga0315540_10002327_pt1 | contig 10724 bp, 7 predicted proteins | sample SalMarSW160110MG_FD_203677 | JGI IMG/M metagenome (GOLD analysis project Ga0315540, IMG submission 203677) | Salt marsh sediment microbial communities from the Plum Island Ecosystem LTER, Massachusetts, United States - Salt Marsh Sediment SW1601-10 ... | reverse complement strand
GGGGATGATCAGCGGCGATCTGGCGCAGACGCCGTTCGCCGTAACGCAGCATGGTGCTGCCAATCCCCTTGCGCCGCCAGGCGGGCAGCAAGAAACCGAAGACGGTATAGATGCGTTTCCCGTCTTGTTCCTGCTCCCAGAAGAGGCGGTTGTAAGCCACCACTTCACCGTCGATCTCGGCGAAAAGCATATCCTGGTAAGGATCGCAGTTGGTCAGGTGGCGATAGGTATTGGTAATTTCTTCGACAGTCGAGGAACGCTCCACGCCGTCGACATCCTTGCTACCTTCAATGACAGCCAGCATGTGGGGATAATCTTCTTCACCCCGAAAGGCGCGAAAGGTCAGGCCGGGGATATCCGGCGCATCAGAAAGGTTGATGATTTTCGTTGTTTTTGGTGTAGACATTTTAATTTCCTTTGATGCCATTGCGCAATTTTCAAGCTGTGCAATGCCGTTACGATTCTCGGTTGAGCTTGTGCCATTCTTCCCGCAGGAGACCCATGAAAATCAGGTCCCAGCGGCGGCCGTCGCGGTGCAGATACTGGCGCAAACGACCTTCTTCACGGAAGCCGCACTTCTGGTAGGAGCGCAGTCCGCGCGGATTGTATTCGAAGACGGTGAGCGAGACCCGGTGCAGGCACAGCTCAGTAAAGGCGTAGCGCAGGATGACGTTCATCGCATCCGTGCCGTAGCCATTGCCCCACAAATCCCGCTCCCCGATACCGACCCCGACGAAGCTGTCGCCCGCCGGCCAGCTGATCTCGAACAGGCCGATGTCACCGATGATCTGATCCTGATCCAGCTTGCGAATCAGGAACCAGTAGTTGGCCGGCGGGTTTTTCTCTTGTTGTTTCTCTGCCCACTCCTTCATTTCCTTGATCGAGAATTGGCGTGCGGGGTCGCTATCCATCAAGCGCAGGAATTCGCTGTCCCGCCGCCATTTGACCATCGAAGCCGCATAGGTTTCAGGATCGACAGCTGTCAGGTGGACCAGTTTTCCGGTGTAGAGAGCGTTGTTCATGACTGCTCCCGCCATTCAGACTGCAGCAAGCCAAAGTTGATCAGGTCCCAGCGGCGGTTGTCTCGCAGCAGGCACTGGCGCCGGCGTACCTCTTCCATGAAGCCGGCCTTGTGCAACAACGCAATGGCTGCCTGGTTATACTCCTGCACCATGGCTGTCAGGCGGTACAGGTTCAATTCGTTAAAGGCGTAACGCAGCAGTATCTGCAGCGTCTCGGTTCCCAGACCCTGGCTGCGATCTTGCGCCGAGCCGATTCCGAACTTCAGGAAACCGTTGCCGTTGGTCCACTCGATCCATTCAATGCTGGCCAGACCAACCAGGCGGTCGTCCTCGCGCGCGCGGATGCGGAAGTGGAACAGGTTCTTTTCTTCCCGAACCTGCTTCTCAAGCGCTTCATAGCGTTTCTTGATCTGGGCAGGAGAAAGCGGGTAAGCTGGTCCGAACTCGAGCAGACGCATGAACTCGGAATCATGAGTCCAGCGCGATTCGATTTCGTAATCCTTGTCATAATCGATTTCAGTTAGGCGGATCCGCTGTCCATCGAACAGCTGGATTTGCATGTCGTACATGGTTGCCTCCGATAGGTTTCGGGGAATCAGCCGCATTCGGCCAATCGTAATATTGCTCGTCAGTTCATTTGCCTTTCGACCGCACGAAACGGTCAGGTGGAACAAAAGGTCGTCAAGAAGATTTCGTTTGTCATAGCTCTTTTCCTTTCTATCCTTTAAAAAGAACCGGCCACGGTGCTGGTCCGTGGCCGGTTACACAGGGATTCCTGGGTAAACAAAACGGCCACGGGCGGGGTGCACCGTGGCCGCAAAACACTTATGCGAATTACTTACCGGTCAATAGGCGCACTCCAAGAAGGCATAGCAACTCCACCGCCGAAATCAGCGGTGCACGAGCAGCAGATGACGTAGAGAGATTTATTTGCCATTTTTTGTGCGTCTCCTTTCATAGAATTTTAGCGGCGGTAGTTTATCACAGCTATTTCAAAAACGTCAAGGGTTTTAATGTTATTTTAAGGATTCACGCCAGTTGAGATCTTACCGCTCAGCAGGTCGTCTAGCACCTGCTGAGCCAGACGCTGCTTGCCGGGCGTGAGCAGGTCTGAATTAACGTCCGCCAAGGTCAACGGCGAGTTGACTGTCTTGCCGCCGTTCCCCGCCGCCAGATCCGGCCAGGCGCTCTGGATGGCTTGGATGATGTCAGGCTGGATGGTCACAATCCAGTTGCTCCACTGCTTGTCCGGGGTTTTGGTCCCGATGACCAGGATGCCGGCTGTACCCAGGTAATCGATCAAATCAGCCGTTGCCAGGCTGGGGTAGACGAATATAGTAAACACCTTATGCCGGATGAGGATATCGGCATAAGCACCATATTCGCTCGATTTGGCATCGGAAGGGATATCCTGCACCAGGGGATAACTCTCCCAGGGTGGCGTGGTCGGATTGCAGACCCCACAATAATATTGCTGGCCGTTAGTGAAGGCTGTGTAAGCCTTTTGCCCATCCTGGTCATCGCGCGGGATGATAATGCCGGTTCGGTAATCGTCCGTGGTCAAGGCAGCCATGTAGCCAGCCAGAAAGGCGGTAATATCGATGTGGGTGTTCTGGGCCAGCACGCTGACGTTGCTACCCGGCTGTACATCCGGAATATTGACAGCCAGAAATTGCGCCTGCGGCGCGGCGGCAGCCAACTCTTTGAGGCCGGGATCAGGAGGTAGGACAATGGCTACTTTCAGGCCCGGATCGAGGTCTGCCGGGGTCAACGAATTGAGCACCTGGAAGCGATAACCGGACTGCTGCGCCAGGTCATACACGGTCTTCTGGTACAGGTTCGAGGTCTCCTGATCGAGGTCGGTCGGGATGACCAGCACCGCCAGCGGGGTGACAGGAGTGGGAGTCGGGACAGGCGCGGAGGTGGGTGTGTCCGTTGCCTCAGGCGCGGCTGGAGTGGATGTTCCGCCCAAGCTGCAGCCGCTCAGGAGAACTGTCAGAATAAGAATGATGCTCAAAAAGATCGTAGATTTTTGTCGCAAGGGACACGCTCCATTAAGAGTCGATTTTCCCCATTATAACGCGCAGAAGCCCGCCGGTGTGGCGGGCTTTGTGGTGGAGAAGAGATTGTGAGGCGTTATTTGACGTTAACTTTGATCTTCTTGGGCAGTGCCGATTCGGCTTTGGGCAGACGCAGGGTCAGCACACCGTCTTTGATCTTGGCCTCGACTTTGTCGGCTTCAACGGAAGCCGGCATGCGCAGCGTGCGGCGGAATTTGCCGTTGGGCAGTTCGGCCAGCATGTAATCACCGTCGTCCAGCTTGTACTCGCCTTCGATGCGGACAACGCCGTCGAGCACCTGGATATTCAGGTCGTCGGCTTTCAAGCCGGGAACCACGGCAGTCAAAGTGTAGCCGTCGTCCTCTTCGCGGACGTTGACGGGTAAATAATGATCCGCCTCAGGGGTCTGATCGGAGGACATCCAGCGGCGAAGCATACGACGGGGGGAAGTTTGAATATAGTAAGTCATCTCGGTTACTCCTTTTCACCATTCAGTTTTCGATTGAAGTATGATAATGGTAATTCCCGAGTGTAAGAAGAGAGAAAACAAAAAGTAGGCATTGTATAAGAAACACTTCCGGGAAAACTGCAGTCTGTTGCATTGCGGAACTTACAGGTTCCCAAGGTGTGATACTTAATACCCATCCTGGAACCGATTTCAATTCCTTTCTAGAGAAGATTTGGCGTATACAGGAACCTATTCGATAGCGCTTACGTCTAAAAAGCAGGTGTATTTGCGCATACGCAAAAAAGACGAGGAGATGTAAGCTATGAAAGTACCTTGGTTCAAAATTGCCCTGATCTTGAGCTGGATCTGGCTATTGGCAGGCTGCAACCAGATGATCGCTTCCGATATGCGAACAGCGCCAGCTCTCCCAGCCGGGACATCCAGCATCGGGAATTCGGATCCGGCCCAAACCTCAGCTCCCAAGCAAGCCAACCAGAAGGATGATACGAACATGCCCCCTACAATCTCAAGCCCCGCGGATCCCGGTTTGCAGGGATTGATCGAACAAGCCAAGGGTGACCTGGCCCAACGCCTGTCCATTTCGACCACTCAAATCAGTCTGGTTGGGGCCAAAAATGTCGTCTGGCCGGATGCCAGCCTGGGCTGCCCCCAGCCAGGTATGGCCTACATTCAAGTCCCTAAAGATGGCAGTTTGATCGTCCTCCAGGCCGATGGGATTAGCTACGAATATCACTACGGCGGCAACCGTGGGCTGTTCCTTTGCGAAAAATCGAATAAAGACCCTGAAGCACCGGCGCAGCTCGACATACAGAATCTCACCCCACCCGCACTCGACAAAAACAGCCCCACGCCCTCGGCACCTGACAATGGCATCCCGCCCGGTGAGGGGAAATAACACAAACTACCGCCCATGGAATTCTATGGGCGGTAGTTTTTTGTCAGGCAAGTTTACGAACAACTCGCCTCTTATGAGCCGGAGTCTCCTAGGGGCTGGTTACATCAACCAGGGTCAGGCCAATCAGGCCCGAACCATCGGAATGGGAGACAGCTCCAAGATACTGCGTACTAGGAGCGAGACCAGACCAGCTTACATTCACTGTTCCGGAAGTCCCGCTCACAGCCGAGGCTGGTGCGCTATCGACACTCAGGCTTCCACCTGATGCCAGGGGCACGATCCAGGTTGACACCGTGTATGGTAACGGCGCACTGGGAACGGACCAGCCGTGGACAACCAGCGTATAGGTATCGTCGGCTGGGAAGGTTAGTTCGATCAATTCGTCAGTGCCCCCATTGCCGCTGGCTGCAACGATGTCCCCTAAAGAATTCTCGAGGAACAGGTCGATGTCATCCGGGCCGGGTATCACGAGCTTAATGCGTACAAACGCGGCTCCACTAATGGGTAAATTCCACTTTTGTACTCCGACAGGGCTATCATCTCCGCTTGGATAGGTTTGATCAGGGTCCTGACCAATGCTGTCAGATAAGAGGATTGGCGCAACCAAGCCATGCGGGGCAGCCGTGTATGCACCGGTATAGCCGAAGCCGATATCAAAACTGGCCGAGCCGGAGGCACCACTGCCTGTGATCGAGGGTGGGGCATCGAACAGTGCGCCACTGACTGAAATTGGGCTGTAGACACTGTAGTTGCCAGTTTGGTCAGTCCAGGTTAGTGACCCATGACTCCACACATCAGCCGAGCCGGCCACATTTGTAACGGTCACGTAGTATGTGGCAGATTGACCGCTCTTGAGGCGGAGCGTCGATGGGCTAACAGAGACATCATAGCCTGCAGGCGGATTGACCGAAACGGTGTACTCGCGCCAGCCGTTTTCCTGAGCAACACTGGTAACTGTGCGCTGCACAGTCTGGGACGAAGCCAATCCCTCAATACCGATCGAGGGCAGGTTCAGGTCGCTGGGATCGCTGGGAACGCCAACCGAATCAAGGAAGGCGCAGGTACCAGCGGTAAAGACACCCAGATTAGCACCGCAGGTAAAAGCAGCGTACTCGAACAGGCCGGCATCATAAACCAGGCCGGGCTGGAAGGCGGAGCCTTTGTGGACCGGGCTGCCTGGGTTGAGGTGGCCAGCGCCCATATCGAATGGATCGGCCGGGGTGACGCCGTCTTCCTTCATGACGTCCTGGTAGGCAGTGGTCATCAGCGCCGACTTAGCCATAGCCGGAGTCCAGTCGGGGTGCGCCTGTTTGAGCAGCGCCAAAATACCAGCGACGTGCGGGCTGGCCATGGAGGTGCCTGCAATGGCTACAAACAATTCGCCCGGAACTTCACCCGGATCGGGGAAGGGCGAGTAACCGGCCAGGATTTGCACGCCGGGAGCGGTGAGATCGGGTTTGACGATGTCGCCGGAGAGCCGGTTGGGGCCACGGGATGAGAAAGCAGCCATCCAGGGGGCATCGACCGTAATTTTCTCGCCGCCGTTGATCTTGGCCACGGGGTTGGACGTGCTGGCAATATAACCCTTGATCGCCAGGCCGTCGGAATAATTGATTTGGACCGAGGGGACCCAATGCGTATCAGTCTCCTGATCCTGGCCGTCGAAGGAGTTATACATGATCATGCCGGCGCCGCCTGCCAGATAGACTGCGTAGCTCTTTTGAATGCGATCGTAGGTGCCACGCTTGCAAAGCACGATCTTGCCGGCTACCGAGGCATTTAGACTTCCGGGACCGCACAATTCGTCACCGGCATTGGCAGCATCCACCAGCGGCAACTCGTCGGTGCCACCGGTGATTGAAGTTCCGAAATATTCCCAGCCATCGCTGGAGCTGGCCGAGCCCTGGAAGTAGCGAGCCTGCGTGCTGGCGCCCACACTGGTCAGCCAGGGCACGGATGAAGGCGAACCGGTCGTAGCCGGGGCCGGACCGCTGTTTCCGTTGGATGTGGCGACGAACACGCCCGCATCCGCTGCAAACAGGAAGGCGACATCATCGGGACCAATTGCGTAAGAACTGGAACCGATCGAGTAGTTGATCACATCCACGCCATCCGCAACAGCCTGGTCGATAGCCGCAGCCAGATCGGAGCCAAAGCCGCCCAGGTTGCCCAGGGCTTTATAAGCAATCACGCGTGCACGCGGGGCCATGCCGGAAATGCTGCCGCGCGGCACACCCAGGACATTGGCTTCCACGCCGGAATTACCGGCAGCCGTCGAAGCAGTGTGCGTGCCATGACCGCCGTCATCGCGAGCCGAGTCAAACTCATCCGGGTCGAGATAGTACAGGCGGTAGGTACTCAACATCTGGCGCGCGCCAAGCAATTTATTGTTACAGGTGAAAGGCGCATCGTTCGGGTTTTGCGCAGTGTTGCCGAATTCACAAGGCAAGCCTGCATAATCCGGCAGCGGAGCGTAGCTACCATCATCGGCAAAGCTGGGATGCTCCGGCCAGATTCCAGTATCGATCACACCGACCACCACATTCTCGCCGGTGTAGCCGGTCTGCCAGGCGCCTGCCGGACCAGTCAAACCCAGGAAACCCGGGCTGCTGTCCGTCATCGGCTGGCGCAGTTCATCCTCGAGCACCATCATCACGCCAGCCTGTCCCTTGATCTGCTTGACTTCAGCATCGGTCAGGATGGCAGAGTACCCATTCAGCGCAAATGTATAATCATTGATCTTCGAATTGGCCGAAACACCTGCTGTTGCCAGGGTATTATCATGACTCTTTTCGAGGAATTTCTCATATTTGCGCACGTGGGCGCTATTGGGGTTGATCTTTTCACCCTTGCCAGGTTTAGTAGCCGCGTATCCGGCTACATTGCCTTCGTAAGCAATGATCGGATCAGCCGCCATGACGACAATGTATGACTTTGCGTTGCTTTTCGCAAGTGGCGATTGACTTCCCTGGGCCGACACAGAAGTCGACACGGATAACGCCATGGCGAGAATCAACATAATATAAACAAATTTTCGATGCATCTTTATTATTCTCCTCAAAATTGGTTTTATTTGCTTGGGCTATTCTTGTAGATAGATTTCCCTGATTTGCATCACCTCCTCTCAACAATAAAATTCACAGGCACAGCGCTTAACTTTTGAGCACACAGTCGTCAGTTGGATGGTAATCTATGGTGATGAAAGACCGGTTTGGAACAATGAATTTGTTTTCTACTGCCTGGCGTACGTTTGTGACTGCGTCTCCACCTTGCGCTGGGCATGTTTTGCGGAGCTTACAAAATTGTAAGGTTGTATAGAATATTATATTAAAACTGAATGAGAATCAAGTATTTTTCGAAATTGGTGGGCAGCAGATTCTTGGATCATTAGATCAATCAGGGCGTTGCTGTGGGCAACGCCCTGATTGGCTTGGTTTTTCTATTTCTGATCGTTACGGCATGAACGTGTAGATCCAGTCCAGCACTTCGGGAACATCCACGCGTGCGGAATAGCCCACGCCGGAGCAATTGACGTTGGTCACATATGAGTTAACCGCCAGGACGACGTTCGAGCCGCCCAGCAGGTCCGGCCCACCAGAGTCACCGAAGCAGGTCCCACCGGAGCCGCCGCCGGGATTCAAGGCCAGCTTCATGTATTCGGCGCTGTGTACGAAATTCCCGGAGACCATGGCGCTCGGGGCATACATGCGGACCCGTGGTCCCGTCCAGCGGTAGTAGGGCGGTGGCTGGGGCAGTTCATTCCCGGGGATTTGGGCCTGATACTGCACGCCGTAGCCAACGAAATCGATGGCGGTCTTGTTCTTGAGCGAGTCCACCAGGCCCGCTGTAGGAAGGGCAGCAAAGCCACCTACATCGACCGGCTCGTCCAGAACGACAATGCCTACATCGCGGTAGGAGAAGGCCGGCAGACCGTTGCCACCACCATAAGGATTATCAGGGCTGTCGTAGTTCGGATTTGTGTAGGGCGTGCCCTCGGTTGCGCCGCTACCCGGACCTCCGTAAGGATACAGCGGGAAGGGAACTGCATCATAGGTGACATCCTCGGCAAACCAGATGCGCGCCGCATCGGCCCCATCGGTGCAGTGACCGGCGGTCAGCACCACGTTCGGCGCAATCAAAGCCCCGCTGCAGCGCCAGGCCGGGGCGCCTCCAACATCGAAAACCAGCAAGCCCACGTAGGGATGATTATTTCCATCCGGCTGGCCGTTGGTAATCGCGCTGACCACCCCGACGGTGCTCAGGACCAGAGCCAGGACCAGTACGATCGCAACTGCAAATTTCTTCATTTTTTATTCTCCTTCCTTGATACGAATACGTATATTGCCCGGCAACGAAAAGCTCGTCACCCAAAGGCAGAAAAATATAGGCGTTGAAATCCCGATGCAATCACCTCCTTTTGGGCATTCCTGCTGCAAATGGCGCGTGGCGGCATTGGACTTGTGTGTATTGATGGACTGAGATGTGGGTCGAGAATTCTGCAGGCAGACCCGGCGTTGAATATACGATAATTTTTCCCGGAAATTCCCCGGAGTAATTATATCTTAACGTTTTTTTGAGTGCGTTTCAAGCAGTACTCTGGTTCGATTTCTCTGGTCCCGCCGGCGGGAGGACCACAATTTTTCCACTCGAACCGTCCAGGCGGATGCGCTGGCCGTCTTTCAGCCGCTGCGTGGCCTGGTGCACCCCCACCACAGCCGGGATGCCGTACTCGCGCGCCACCACCGAGCCGTGGGTCATCATGCCGCCCACTTCCATTACCAAGCCGCCGGCTGCCATGAAGAGCGGTGTCCAGGCCGGGTCGGTACCCGGGCAGACCAGGATCTCTCCCGGGGCTAGTTGCGCCTGGCGCGGATCGAGCACCACGTGCACCAGCCCTTCGACCACGCCCGGTGAAACCGGGCTGCCGCTGATGGCCTGGTCGCTATCGAACTCCGCACCGACGCCTTCGTAGAAGGCGCGCCCGTCGCTGACCAGTACGCGCGGTACCTGCCGGCGGCGCAGTTCGCGCGCGAAGGTCCGGCGGCGTTCGGCGACCAGCGCCTGCCAGTCGCGATCCTCCTGGCGGGAGAGCGCCTCCAGCTCGCTCACGTGCAGGAAGAACAGGTCGTCGGGTAGGGCAAGCGTACCTGCGGCAGCGAACGCACGCCCGGTCTCGAGCAGGAACTCCCGCACGACCCCCATGGCACGCACGGCGATGAACTTGGGGCTCTCGCGGGCGCCCATCAGCAGGCGCACCCGCCGGGCCGCACTGCGCAGCAGTTTTTCCTTGAGCCAGCCGCCGCGCTGGCGGCGTGCCTCGGCCGCCAGGCGTTCGATGGCCGCTTCGGCGGCCCTGGCACCCTGCGCGAAGAGCGCATCCGGGGCGTACTCGGGCGCGATGCCCAGATAGCTCTGCAGCGACTGCATGACCGGGGTCGGATCCTCGCGCCAGCGCGGCTGGCCCAGGTCGATCTCCCCCACCCCGCGCATGCCGTAGCGGTCCAGGAAAGCCTCCACGGCAGCTTGCGCCGCAGGGGGCAGCCTCCCTTCCAGGTAACGGGCAGCCAGCGCCGAGGCTTCCATGTCCTGAAAGGCTTGCGCCGCCTGGGCCTCAGCACGGATGGCGGTTGCCGTCCCCCACAGGGCCAGGTCCATCTCGGTCGTGACGTTGCGCGGCAGGCCGCGGGTCACTTCCAGGGCAGCGCTCGAGAAACTGCCCTCGCCAGAGTCGTCCTGCGGCAGCAGGTGGCTGATCAGGTTGAGCGAGGCCATGGCCGGCGCGAAGACCGGGATAAAGCGCGGCAGCAGCGTTGGCAGGGCCTCGGCCAGACCGCCCTGCGCGTCCATGAAGGCGGCAAAGTTCGCCAGCCGCTCGAAGCGGTCCGCGCCGGGGGGGATGTGGATTGTCTTTAGATAAGCCTCCAGCCGGGCGTCGAAACGCGCGCGGGCGCGCGCGGGGCACAGCATGGTCCATAAGCTATTCCAGGCCACCGGCAGGAAAAAGTCCAGCAGACGGCGCAGGGTGCTGAACTTGAAGCGTCCCTGGCCGGCGCCCAGGCGCGAATCGTCCAGCAGCGGGCGCAGGATCTGCGCTACGCTGGGTTCGACGAATTCCAGGAAACCACCTGTCAGGCGGTAACCGAGCGGGTGGCGCAGCATGTCGCTGATCTTGATCCAGATGCGCTCGCCCGCCTCGACAAATATGTCCTGTTCTTCTGGGGCGATGTGCGCCCCCAGCATGTTCCCCAGGCCCAAGATCACGCGCTGAATCGACTCCA
>Ga0315540_10002324_pt1 | contig 10729 bp, 7 predicted proteins | sample SalMarSW160110MG_FD_203677 | JGI IMG/M metagenome (GOLD analysis project Ga0315540, IMG submission 203677) | Salt marsh sediment microbial communities from the Plum Island Ecosystem LTER, Massachusetts, United States - Salt Marsh Sediment SW1601-10 ... | reverse complement strand
AATCCGGTGCGTAAACGCACATCCTCGGGGTGTTGGGTTCTCTAAAGTGGTCTCACCGTCGCTGCGATACCGCGGCGAATGATCAACCACTTGAAAAGGAACCACACCATGAAACGCCAAATCATTGCACTCGCTCTCGGCAGCCTGTTCGCCCTGCCCGCCTTCGCCAACGCGGAAATGGACTATCCCCCGCAGGCAACCACGACCGTCCCGGCGCAAACCGTGGCGCAGGTACGCGACGAGCTGATCGCCTCGCAGCGCACGGGCAACTTCGTCGTCAATGCCGAAACCGGACAGAAAGCCAACCAGCTCGATCCGTCCGCGTACCCGGCGCACAGCAAAGTCGCCGGCAAGTCGCGCACCGAGGTCCTGGGCGAGCTGGAGCATGCGCAGCGCGCGGGCAACATCGTCGCCAACGCCGAAACGGGCGAGAAAGCAAATCAGCTGTAAGCAGGCCGATCTCCTCCCTCCGACAGCGCCGCGGCTTGCCGCGGCGCTGTTTTCTTATGCGATCGCGACGAGCTCCAGCGGCGCGTCGACCCCCGCGACCTGCTGTGCGCCCGGAAGCACGCGGCTGCGCGCGTCCGCATAACCCTGCGCGCGTGCCGTGTCGAGTGCGAAGCGCGTGGTCAGCGCCCGAACACTTGCCTTGCGGGTATGCGCCTGCAGCTTCGCCGCGTGGTTCACGGGTTCGCCCAGCACGGCATATTCAAACTTGCCTTCCTCTCCGATGGTGCCGCAGATGACGGTCCCGACATCCAGCCCGATGCCCACCTCCGGCGCGCAGTCTCCCCGCGCGCAGCTATCGACGAGCCAGCGCCCGACCCCGTCCACCAGCGCTTCGGCACAGCGCAACGCATCGGCGGCATAGGTATCCGTGGGGCGCACTGCGCCGAAGGTGACCATGATGCCGTCGCCGAGGTAAGTAATGACGGCGCCGTGATGGCGCTGGATGATCGGCACTGCAAGGTGCTGGAACTCGCCTACCAGCGCAATGAGCTCCTTCGGCGCAAGGCTCGACGCGAGTCGGGTGAAGCCGCGCAGGTCGATGAACATGGCCGCTGCCTTTCGTGCCTCGCCCTGGCCTGGTTTCAGGAGCTCGTCGGCCCGGATCAGCTCCTCGGCGACTTCGGGCGAGAAGTAGCGCATCATTTGCGCCGTCGAGGCCTGCGTGGCGGCGGCCTGATCGAGCAACTGGCGGCTGCGCGAGACCGCGAGCGCAAGAAGCAGCGTAACAAGAAGCAGCGACACCATCTTGTCGACTTCTCCGCCGATGAGAATCGTCGCCGAAGTCATGTACTCGACGTAGTTGTGGGTAACGAGCTCCGCGCCGCCCGGCGCATAGAGCGCGTAGAGCAGCAGGGAAAGCCAACCGAGTACCGCAGTGCCTCCGGCGAGCAGCACATAGGCGGGCGAAAAGGAGAGCGTGCGCAGCGCGATGAAGATGAAAAAATAGGCGAAGGTCGGCGCCTTCAGGTAGAACGCCGCGGGTTGGCCGTACTCGACGTGGAAGCCCCAGATAGTGACCGTGAGCAGCGCCATGTCCGCGATCACTGAGGCCACGCGCAGCGACGGCGTGAACCGGCGGGCATAGGCGAGCCACAGCCGCAGCGCGGTAAAAGCAGCGTAGATGCCGATCGCCCAGGGCGCCGGACGGGAAATCAATTCGACCGGCGAGGTGCTCGGCGCGACGAAGTAGAGCGCCGCGAGGATGACGATGATTGCGGCCTGCACCCAGCCGGTGAGGATTTCGCTCCTTGCGCGTTCCGCCTCGATCACGCGCAGAACGCGCGCGGGCAGGCGCGGCTCGGACCGGGTGCCCGCAGAGGTACTGTCCGCTTCTGCCATGGTGGCGCCTTTCGATGAGACCCGCGTCGGTCGCTCGAGCACGTCCCAACCTTACGCGGACTCTGCCGCAAGACTGGGCGAAAAAGCCGGCTGGAACGACGGAATCTAGTCGAACACGCCGTTTGAAACGATGCTCAAACGGCTAGTGGCGGAGAGAGAGGGATTCGAACCCCCGGTACCCGATGGGTACAACAGATTTCGAGTCTGCCGCATTCGACCACTCTGCCATCTCTCCGCATCGCGATCGGCTCGACGCGAAGGGCGAATTCTATCAGGCTCGGCTGATCTTCTCTGCCCCGCCCAACTGCGGGTCCGGGGCTGCGAAGGCTTGCTTACCGAACCAGCGGCCCGTGGGCGCCCGGCAGGTCCACTCCTTGCAGCTCGCTCTCGCCGACCAGAATCTGCAGGTACTGCGCGAGCGCGCGTTCGATCGAGCGCTGCCGCAGCATCGCCGCGACGCGCTCGCGCACGGCGTCGAACAGAACCGTATGTCCCGCCACGCGGCGGGCGACCAGCACGACGTGAAAGCCGTAGCGGGTGTCGACCAGTTCGGGCAGCACGCCGAGCGCCTCTCCCGCGAAAAGCACGCGCTCGAACTCCGGCACGCTGTGGCCGCGCGCGAGCTGTCCCAGCGCGCCGCCGTGGGCCGCCGAGGGGCAGTTCGAATACTCGCGCGCCAGCTCGGCGAACCGCAGCGGCTCCCGGCGCGCGGCCTCGTGCACCTCCGCCGCCCGGGCGCGCAGCGCGCCCGGCGGAACGCGCGGCGTGAGCGCGAACAGGATATGGCTCGCCTCGACCAGCTCGCCTGCGCGGAACTGCGCCGGATGAAGTTCGTAGTAGCGCAGGCACTCCTCGTCGTTCGGCTCGGGCGTTCGCACCTCGAGCTCGAGCAGGCGCTCGATGACCTCGTCCTCGGCGCCCGCATCCGAGAAGCTCACCTCGTCGCGCGCACGGCCCTGCATCAGACCGCGCTCCGCCGCGCGCTCGAGCAGCCGCTCGCGCAGCGAGAGCGGGAGTCCGTTGACGACCGGCGCCGTCATCCGCCGCGGCTGCGCACGATCTGGTAGGCGCGGCCCAGGTAAGCGATCGAGCCGAAGCCGCTCCACACGTGCGCCAGGCGCGAGAACGGGAACAGCAGGAACAACGTCATGCCGAAAAACAGGTGGATCTTGAAGATCAGCGGCACGCCGGCGAGGTACGCCGCCGCCCCGCCGCGGAAGGTCACGATGTGCTGCGCCCAGTCCGCGAGCAGCAGCATCATGCTGCCGTCGAGGTGCTGCGCCGAGAAGGCGATCGAAACGAGTCCGAGCGAGACCGTAACCAGGATCCAGAGTAGGATCAGGATATCCATGCGCGTGCTGGTGGCGCGGATGCGCGCGATGGTCAAGCGCCGGTGCAGGAGCAGCAGCAGACCAATCAGTATCATCGCGCCCAAGACGCCGCCGGAGGTCATCGCCAGGAGCTGCTTCGCTCCGGGCGTGAGCCCCACGGCCGTGTACAGGCCGTGCGGCGTGAGCAATCCGAACATGTGCCCGAAGAACAGCAGCAGGATGCCAACGTGGAACAGGTTCGAGCCCCAGCGCAGCTGGCCGCGGCGCAGCAGCTGCGAGGAGTCGCTCTTCCAGGTGTATTGCTCCCGGTCGAAGCGCACCAGCGAGCCCAGCAGGAACACCGCGAGGCACACGTAGGGATAGATGCCGAACAGCGCCTGATTCAGAAAGTCGCTCATGAGGCGGCTCCTTTGCGATAAATGTGCACCGGGGCGACCTGGGGCGCGGCGCCGCCGAAGGTTACGGGCTGTTCCATCCAGCTGCGGTCGATCGCCTCGGGGGACTCCTCGTCCCCGGCCCGCGGCCGCGCGGCGCGCTCGACCCCGAGGCCGCGCTCGCCGGCGATTGCGAGCAGCGCGGCGAACACCGCACAATAGCGGCTGCCGCGCGCGGCCAACCTCTCGCCCAGCGCGCGCAGGATGTCCGCGGACTCGCCGAGCAGGCCGCGCGACTCGGGCGCCGGCAGCAGCGACGCGAACTCCAGGAAAGCGGGCAGGTAGTCCGGCAGCTCGTGCCCGCCCACTGCCAGGCCGCGCGTCCCGTACATGGTCGCGAGGTCGACCATCGCCTGGCCGCGGTCGCGCGATTCGCCGTGCACGTGCTCGAACAGGTGCAGCGACAGGGCGCGCGAGCGGTCAAACAGCGCCACGTAGCGCTCCTGCGACGCCGTCAGCGGCTCGCGCCCGAGCTCGTCGAGCAGGCCGTCCAGCTCGCCGCGCAGCGCGCGCGGCAGGACCCGCTCGGCTTCGAGCGCTGCGGAGAGCTCAGGCCGCGCCGCGAGCAGATCCGCCTCCGGGTACGCGAGCAGCGCGGCGCACACGCGCAGGGTCTTCATCGCCCGCCTCCGTTCGCCGCCGCCGCGGCGCGGATCGGGATCGTGCGCCGCTTCTTGCTGCCGAACAGGCTCGGCCGGCTCTCGCCGTCGGAGCAGCCGTTGCCGAACGAGAAGCCGCAGGAGCCGCGCAGGTCGTAGGCGTCCTCGGCGTATTCGCGATGCGTGGTGGGGATCACGAAGCGGTCTTCGTAGTTGGCGATCGCCATGATGCGGTACATGTCCTCGACCTGCGCGGCGCTCAGTCCCGTCTGCGCGAGCACCGCCGCGTTCTCGCTGCCTTCGACGTGGCGCGCGCGCATAAAGGCGCGCATCGCGAGCATGCGCTCGAGCGCGAGCTTGACCGGCGCCTCGTCGCCCGCGGTGAGCAGGTTGGCGAGGTACTTGAGCGGAATCCTGAGCTGGGAGACGTCGGGAATCTCGCCGTTCGCGCCCAGCGCGCCGCTGTTGGCGGCGGCGCTGATGGGCGAGAGCGGCGGCACGTACCACACCATGGGCAGGGTGCGGTACTCGGGGTGCAGCGGGAACGCCACTTTCCACTCCATCGCCATCTTGTACACCGGCGAGCGCTGCGCCCCTTCGATCCAGGCCTCGGGAACGCCGTCTCTGCGCGCCTGCTCGATCACCCCCGGGTCGAACGGATCGAGAAACACGCCGAGCTGCGCCTCGTACAGCGCCTGCGGGTCGGCCACGCTGGCGGCCTCGCCGATGCGGTCGGCGTCGTACAGCAGCACGCCGAGGTAGCGGATCCTGCCGACGCAGGTCTCGGAGCACACGGTCGGCTGGCCGACCTCGATGCGCGGGTAGCAGAAGATGCACTTCTCCGCCTTGCCGCTCGACCAGTTGTAGTAGATCTTCTTGTACGGACAGCCCGAGACGCACATGCGCCAGCCGCGGCACTTGTCCTGGTCGATCAGCACGATGCCGTCTTCCTCGCGCTTGTAGATCGAGCCCGAGGGGCACGACGCGACGCAGGTCGGGTTGAGGCAGTGTTCGCACAGCCGCGGCAGGTACATCATGAAGGTGCGCTCGAACTCGCCGTAGACCGCCTTCTCGATGTCGGCAAAGTTGTAGTCGGCGCTGCGCTTGGCGAACTCGCCGCCCAGGATCTCCTCCCAGTTCGGCCCCCACTCGATCTTCTGCATCCGCTCGCCGGTGATCAGCGAGCGCGGCCGCGCTACCGGCGCGGCGGAGGCGGCAGGCGCGTTGTGCAGGTGCTCGTAATCGAAGGTGAACGGCTCGTAGTAGTCGTCGATCTCGGGCAGGTGCGGATTGGCGAAGATCTTGGCCAGCAGCGCGAGCTTGCCGCCCTGCTTGGGGCGGATCCTGCCGTCGCCGCCGCGCTCCCAGCCGCCGCGCCACTTGTCCTGGTTCTCCCAGTCCTTAGGATAGCCGATGCCGGGCTTGGTCTCGACGTTGTTGAACCACGCGTACTCCATGCCCTCGCGGTTGGTCCAGACGTTCTTGCACGTCACCGAGCAGGTGTGACAGCCGATGCACTTGTCGAGATTCAGCACCATGCCGATCTGGGCGCGGATTTTCATGCCGCCACCTCCTTCGCCTCGCCGTCCATCCAGTCCACCTTCGCCATCTTGCGGACGATGATGAATTCGTCGCGATTCGCTCCCACCGTGCCGTAGTAGTTGAAGCCGTAGCTCTGCTGGGCGTAGCCGCCGATCATGTGCGTCGGCTTGGGGCAGGTGCGCGTCACAGAGTTGTGGATCCCGCCGCGCGTGCCCATGATCTCCGAACCCGGCGTGTTCACGATCTTCTCCTGCGCGTGGTACATCATCACCATGCCTTCCGGCACGCGCTGCGAGACGACCGCGCGCGCGGTGAGCGCACCGTTCAGGTTGTAGGCCTCGATCCAGTCGTTGTCCTCGATGGCTGCCTTTCTCGCGTCCACCTCGGAGATCCACACGATCGGCCCGCCGCGCGAGAGTGTCAGCATCAGCAGGTTGTCGGTGTAGGTCGAATGGATGCCCCACTTCTGGTGCGGTGTGATGAAGTTGAGCACCACCTCCGGATTACCGTTCGAGCGGCTGCCGAGCAGCGGCTTCACCGTCTTGGTGTCGACCGGCGGCCGGTAGCTGACGAAGCCTTCGCCGAAAGCGAGCATCCAGGGATGATCCTGGTACAGCTGCTGCCGCCCGGTGAGCGTGCGCCACGGGATGAGCTCGTGCACGTTGGTGTAGCACGCGTTGTAGGACACGTGCTCGGACTCCAGCCCCGACCAGGTCGGCGACGAGATGATCTTGCGCGGCTGCGCCTGGATGTCGCGGAAGCGGATCCTGTCATCCTCGCGCGGCTTCGCCAGGTGCGTGTGGTCGCGCCCCGTGACGGCCGACAGCGCCTGCCAGGCCTTGACCGCGACCTCGCCGTTGGTCTCCGGCGCCAGCGAAAGAATCACCTCGCAGGCATCGATATCCGTTTCGATTCTTGCCAGGCCCTGTGAACTCTCTCGATTGAGTTTCTTCAAAGAATTCACTTCGCTTTCGGTATTCCAGGCGATCCCCTTGCCGCCGTTGCCGACCTTCGCCATCAGCGGCCCGAGCGAGGTGAAGCGCGCGTACACGGCGGGGTAGTCGCGCTCGATCACCGCCACCGCCGGCATGGTCTTGCCGGGAACCGGCTCGCATTCGCCCTTTTTCCAGTCTTTCGGCTCGAACGGCTGCCCGAGCTCGCCGGGCGAATCGTGCATGAGCGGCGTCAGCACGACGTCCTTCTCCACGCCCAGCTGGCCGGCCGCCAGCTCGGAGAACTTCTTCGCGATGCCCTTGTAGATCTCCCAGTCGCTCTTCGACTGCCACACCGGATCCACCGCCTGCGACAGCGGGTGGATGAACGGGTGCATGTCTGAGGTGTTGAGGTCGTTCTTCTCGTACCAGGTCGCGGTCGGCAGCACCACGTCCGAGTACAGGCAGGTGGTCGACATGCGGAAGTCGAGCGTCACCAGCAGGTCGAGCTTGCCGTCGGAGACGTCCTCGCGCCACTCGACCTCGACCGGCTTTTCGCCCGCGCTCGCGCCGAGGTCTTTGCCCTGCACGCCGTTCTGCGCGCCGAGCAGGTGCTTGAGGAAGTACTCGTGGCCCTTGCCCGAGGAGCCGAGCAGGTTGGAGCGCCACACGAACAGGTTCCTCGGGAAGTTGTCGGGATGGTCCGGGTCCTCGCAGCTCATGCGCAGCTTGCCGCTCTTGAGCTCGCGCGCGACGTAGTCCTTCGGTTCGAGCCCGGCCGCCGCGGCGGCCTTGGCGATCGAGAGCGGGTTCGCCTGCAGCTGCGGCGCCGACGGGAGCCAGCCCATGCGCTCGGCGCGCACGTTGAAGTCGATCAGGCTGCCGCCGTAGCGCTGCGCGTCCGCGAGCGGCGAGAGGATCTCGGCCACCGAGAGCTTCTCGTAGCGCCACTGGTTGGTATGTGCGTAGAAGAACGACGTCGAGTTCATCTGACGCGGCGGGCGCGCCCAGTCGAGCGCGAAGGCGAGCGCAGTCCAGCCGGTCTGCGGCCTGAGCTTCTCCTGGCCGACGTAGTGCGCCCAGCCGCCGCCGGACTGCCCCACGCAGCCGCACATCACCAGCAGGTTGATGATGCCGCGGTAGTTCATGTCCATGTGGTACCAGTGGTTCAACCCCGCGCCGAGGATGACCATCGATTTGCCTTGCGTCTTGTCGGCGTTGTCGGCGAACTGGCGCGCGACGGCGATCACGTCGGCGCGTTTCACGCCGGTGATCGCCTCCTGCCAGGCGGGGGTATACGGCACGTCGTCGTCGTACGAGGCCGCGACGTTCGGCCCGCCCAGCCCGCGGTCGACGCCGTAGTTCGCGAACAGCAGGTCGTGCACCGTCGCAACCAGCACCTCGCCGTCGGCGAGCTTCACTCGCTTCGCAGGAAGCTTGCGTATGAGCACGTCGGGATGCGCGCTTGCCTGGAAGTGTTCGTGCAGCTGACCCCCGAAATACGGAAACGCGACGTCGACCACGTCGTCCTTGACCTCGAGCAGCGAGAGGCGCGGCCGAATCTCGGACCCGGCGCCGTTCTTCTCTTCGAGGTTCCATTTCCCCTTCTCGCCCCAGCGGAATCCGATCGATCCCAGCGGCACTGCGAGCGCGCCGCTCGCTTCGTCGTAGCAGACGGTCTTCCAATCGGGGTTGTTGGCTTCGCCCAGCTTGTCGGCGAAATCCGAGCAGCGCACGAAGCGCTCGGGCACGTAGTGCTCGCCCTGCTTCACCAGCCGCACCAGCATCGGCAGGTCGGTGTAGCGCCGTGCGTAGTCGCGAAAGTACGCGCTCGGGCGCTCCAGGTGGAACTCCCTGAGGATCACGTGGCCCATCGCCATCGCAAGCGCGGCGTCGGTCCCCTGCTTGGGGTGCAGCCACAGGTCGCCGAACTTCGCCCCCTCGGCGTAGTCCGGGAAGATCGAGACGATCTTGGTGCCCTTGTAGCGCGCCTCGGTCATGAAGTGGGCGTCCGGCGTGCGCGTCTGCGGCACGTTCGAGCCCCACATGACGATGAAGGTCGAGTTGTACCAGTCGGCCGACTCGGGCACGTCGGTCTGCTCGCCCCAGGTCATCGGCGAGGCGGGCGGCAGGTCGCAGTACCAGTCGTAAAAGCTCATGCACACGCCGCCGATCAGCGACAGATAGCGGCTGCCGGCGGCATAGGACACCATCGACATGGCCGGGATCGGCGAGAAGCCGATCACGCGGTCGGGACCGTATTTCTTGACCGTGTAAACGTTCGCCGCGGCGACGATCTCGTTCACTTCCTCCCACGTGGCGCGCAGGAAGCCGCCCAGCCCGCGCTGGCGCTTGTAGGCACCGTCGCCTTGCACGATGGACTTCCACGCCTCGAGCGGGTCGCGGCTCTTTCTGAGCTCCCGCCACGACTGCAGCAGCGCACTGCGCACCATCGGGTACTTGAGGCGGTTGCCGCTGTACAGGTACCAGGAATAGGACGCGCCGCGCGAGCAGCCGCGCGGCTCGTGGTTCGGCATGTCGGGCCGCGTGCGCGGGTAATCCGTCTGCTGGGTCTCCCAGGTGACGATGCCGCCCTTGACGTAGATCTTCCAGGAGCAAGATCCGGTGCAGTTGGTGCCGTGGGTGGAGCGCACGATCTTGTCGTGGCTCCAGCGCTGGCGGTAGGCGTCCTCCCAGCTGCGGTCCTCGCGGCGCACCTCACCGTGGCCGTCGGCGAACTTCTCGGTCGAAGCGGTGAGGAACTTCAGGCGGTCGAGAAAATGGCTCATCAGGGTATCCTCAGCAGGGCATTTCCGCGCCCTTGCGGCTGTAGTACCACCAGGTCACGGCGATGCAGGTCAGGTAGAACGCGATAAAGACGTAGAGCGCGGCTTCCGGCCCGCCGGTGATCGAGATCGAGGTGCCGTAGCTCTTCGGGATGAAGAAGCCACCGTAGGCAGCGAACGCCGAGGTGAAGCCCAGCACCGCGGCGGCTTCCTTGTTGGCGTCCTTGACCGCCTGCTCCTCGGCTGCGGCGCCCTTGCCGGCCGCATCGCGCATGCGCTCGGTGAGGAAGATCACCGGGATCATGCGAAAGGTCGAGCCGTTGCCGATACCCGTGGTGAGAAAGAGCACCAGGAAGCAGACGAAGAAACCGGCGAAGCTTCCGCCCGAGCCGCCCGAGGGCAGGAACCAGAGCACGCCCGCCACCGCGAGCGCCATCACCAGGAAGTTCCAGAACGTCACAACCGCGCCACCCAGCCGATCGGCGAGCCAGCCGCCGAACGGCCGCACCGCCGCGCCGATCAGGGGACCAACCCACGCGTATTGCAGCGCGTTGACGGCGGCGAACTGGGACCTGATGAGCAGCGGGAAGCCCGCGGCGTAGCCGATGAACGAGCCGAAGGTCCCGAGGTAGAGCCAGCACATCAGCCAGTTGTGCTTGCGCTTGAAGATCACCGCCTGGTCGCGGACCGAAGCCTTGGCGTCGGCGATGTCGTTCATGCCGAGCCAGGCCGCGATGGTGAAGATGACGATGAACGGCACCCAGACGAAGGCTGCGTTCTGCGCCCAGATCTGGACCGTCTGCCCGGCGGCGTTGACGATAGTCTGCGGGCCGCCGGCGAAGGGACCGTAGACGCCCGCGGCAACGACCAGCGGCGCGAGGAACTGCACCCCCGACACGCCCAGGTTGCCCAGCCCCGCGTTCACGCCGAGCGCCGAGCCTTTCTGCTCCTTGGGGAAGAAGAAGTTGATGTTCGCCATGCTCGAGGCGAAGTTGCCGCCGCCGAAGCCGCACAGCAGCGCCAGCACGAGCAGCGTGCCGTAGCTGGTGTGCGGGTCCTGGATCGCGATGCCGATGCCGATCGCGGGTATCAGCAGCGACGCGGTCGAGATCGCGGTCCAGCGCCGGCCGCCGAACACCGGCACCATGAAGGAGTAGAAGATGCGCAGCGTCGCGCCCGAAAGCCCGGGCGCGGCCGCGAGCCAGAACAGCTCGTTGGGCGTGAATTTGAAGCCGAGAGCCGGCAGGTCGACCGCGA
>Ga0315540_10002321_pt1 | contig 10741 bp, 13 predicted proteins | sample SalMarSW160110MG_FD_203677 | JGI IMG/M metagenome (GOLD analysis project Ga0315540, IMG submission 203677) | Salt marsh sediment microbial communities from the Plum Island Ecosystem LTER, Massachusetts, United States - Salt Marsh Sediment SW1601-10 ... | reverse complement strand
GAGGCGATCCAGAAGGCCGAGCAGGAGACCGGCGAGCGCAAGGGCCACTATCTGAATGTGACATCCGCCACGCCGGAAGACATGTACGAGCGCGCCGAGTTCGCCAAGGAGCTGGGCATGCCGATCATCATGCACGACTTCCTGACCGGCGGCTTCACCGCCAACACGGGCCTGGCCAACTGGTGTCGCAAGAACGGCATGCTGCTGCATATCCACCGTGCGATGCACGCGGTTATCGACCGTCATCCGAAGCACGGCATTCATTTCCGCGTGCTGGCCAAGTGTCTGCGCCTGTCCGGCGGCGACCACCTGCACACTGGTACCGTCGTGGGCAAGCTCGAAGGCGACCGCAACTCCACGCTCGGCTTCGTCGATCAGCTGCGTGAATCTTTCGTGCCGGAAGACCGCTCGCGCGGCGTGTTCTTCGACCAGGACTGGGGCTCGATGCCCGGCGTGTTCGCCGTTGCCTCCGGCGGTATCCACGTCTGGCACATGCCGGCGCTGGTCACCATCTTCGGCGACGATTCCGTACTGCAGTTCGGCGGCGGCACCCAGGGTCATCCGTGGGGCAACGCGGCCGGTGCCGCGGCCAACCGCGTCGCACTCGAGGCGTCGGTCAAGGCCCGCAACCAGGGTCGCGAGATCGAGAAGGAAGCTCGCGACATCCTGACCGAAGCGGCCAAGAGCAGTCCGGAACTTGCCATCGCGATGGAGACCTGGAAAGAGATCAAGTTCGAGTTCGACACCGTGGACAAGCTCGACGTCGGCTGATCGCCGTCGCTCAGACAGGACCTTAACCGAAACCGTATTACAGAGGATTGACCGATGCAAAACACACAGATGGGTGACTTTCAGACAGCGCAGACGCTCGAGACCTTCGGCTTTCTGCCCAAGTTCACGCAGGACGAGGTCTACGACCAGATTGCCTACCTGATCGCACAGGGCTGGACACCGGCCATCGAGCATGAGGAGCCGAGCCGTTCGTCCAACCACTACTGGACGATGTGGAAGCTGCCGTTTTTTGGCGAGCAGGATCTCGGCAGCGTCGCTGCCGAACTCGAGGCCTGTCACCGCGCCTATCCCAGTCACCACGTCCGGCTGATCGGCTACGACAACTACACGCAGAGCCAGGGCGTCTCCTTCGTGGTTTACGAAGGGCGCGCCTGAGCGGGCGCGCAGGCGCGTTGCGGCAGGCGACGGGAAGCACAGCGATACGAGCAACAGAACGGGTGAAAGCATGACACAACAGGGCAGTGCACAGTTGAGTGGTCGGGCCTTGGCCCAGGCACGGCGCCAGGCCATGTCGGGCAGCGGTAAAGCCGCGTTGAAGCCCACGGCCACAACCGCAGCGCCGACACAGTCGGCACCGGCAGCGCGCACACCGGTGCGCACGTCGGCGGCCACAGCGACCACCGGTCGAGCCGCTTCGCTGGCGCGTCGCCAGGCCATGTCGAGTCGCGGCAAGGTTGCAGTACAGAGCAGCGATCGTGTGCGCAGCGATCAGGCGCCCAAGGACACTCCTGCGGCAGTCGCGCCGCCGGCGGCAGCGAAGCCTGAAGGTTGCGCCTGCGGCTGCAAGGGCGGGCGGGAAGCGACGGCGGCAATGGCGCCGGCCGCAGCGGCGACGCCGAACGGGCGTGCCAGACCCCGCAGTGCTCGGCGTCCGTCGGTAGCAACCAATCCCGGCCGGGCCGCCTCGTTGGCACGCCGCCGCGCGCAGTCTTCGCGCGGCAAGGCGGGACTCAGCAGTGCCGGCATGAGCGCCGCGCAGACCGCGCGGGCGACGAACCCGCAGATGTCGGGTCGTGAACTGGCACGTGCCCTGCGTGAGCAGCGCAGCAAGCGTGGCGGCGCCGGACAGAAAAAGTCGGAACCGTGCGGACGCAAGCGCCAGCGTCCTGAAAAGGCCGCGGCGGCCGCCCAGGATGCGCCCTGGAAAGTCGGAGCCAGCGAGACCACGCACGGCCAGACCGTGACCGGCACCATGGTCGGCCGCAGCCCTGAGGTGACCGGCGACGAAGCGAGTACCTGCCGGGCGATCACCGGCACCGAATATATGGGCGCGGATATCTTCCGCGACTTCTGCCAGAGCGAGCCGGGCAAGGGCGTGCGCCGCATCGGTGTCAGTCCGACCGCGCGCGGCAACAGCGTAACCGGCAACCGTGTCGGTCGCAGCGGCCGGGTCACCGGCGACGAGCCTGGCACCTGCAAACGTGTCACTGGCACCGAGTATGTCGGCGCCGATCAGGCCGAAGCTTTCTGCGGCACACGCAGCGAAGCCGGTCCGGCCAAGGTCACGCGTACCGAAACCCGCAAGGGCAAGAGCGTAACAGGCAACAACGTGGGGCGTTCCGAGCGGGTGACCGGCGATGAAGTCGGCGCGCAGCGCGAATTGACCGGCACGCAATACATGCAGCTGGGCGACGGCAACGCACCGGCCAAGGTTGGACGCAGCGCAACGCTGCGCGGTGGCGGCGTGACCGGCACAATGGTCGGCCGGCGCGAGCGCATGACCGGCGACGAGGCCGGGTCCTGCCGCGGCATCACCGGCGACGACTATATCGGCCAGGAACAGTACCAGCAGTTTTGCAGTGCCATGCCTGCGCCGAAGGACGCCAAGGTCGGCCAGTCCAGGACGCACGTCGGCGAGACAGTGACCGGTACCATGACCGGCCGTTCGGGACGCGTGACCGGCGATGAGCCGGGAACCTGCAAGGCGATCACCGGTACGCCGTATGCGGGCGAGGAACAGTATCGTGCCTACTGCGAACCGGACCAGGCGCAGACTGCCGAGGCGCGGATGCGTCGCAGCCGGCGCGCGGCCGGTGCGGTCATGACCGGCCAGCAGCCATCGGTCGGCGGCACCATGACCGGCGACGGCAAGGGCGCCTGCGAGACGGTCAGCGGCACGCCCTATGTCGGCGCCGACCAGGTTGCCGAGGCCTGTCCGGCCAGTGCGGCGGATCCCGGCAGTCCCGATTTTCCCCAGCCGCTGGACGGCACACCCTGGGGGCAGTTCAGTGTCGTTGCCCCGATGCACGCAGCGGACGGACCGGCCGGTGGCGGCGTGACGGGATTGCGTTACGAACAGGGTCAGATCACCGGGCCGTTCGGCATGGCCACCGGTAAGGTGACCGGAACCGAAGAGGCGCGTTTCGGCCGCCCGGATAACGGCGTTCGCGAGCTGCCGGCCGAAGCGCCGATGCTCGACGGTCGCGTTAAATCGCGCATTACCGGCGAAGGCATTGACGCCGGCCAGAAAATCACCGGCGACGACTGGGATCGCGGCGACCGCGTTACCGGTACCGAAGGTAAGTCTGCCATGGCCCGCAACCAGACCCGTCGGGGCGGGCCGATGATCGCCATGGCGGCACGCTCGGCGGGTGCACGCAACGAGGATCTGCCGGATCCGGTGAGCAAGGTGACCGGTGGCAGCGGCAACACCGAGAAAGGGGCGCTGGTCACCTACTCGGGCGGGGCGCGCGGCTGAACGGGGATAGATGACGATGCAACGCGCATACAATCAATCCATCGGACGCCGGACCCGACCCGTCGGGACCGCGCCGCTGCGCCGTCCCGGCGCCGTCGGCAGCGCCGCCGGAGCCGGTATGCGCACGCCGGGCCAGGCAACGCACGTGCTGTGCCGCGAGCAGGAGAACGCGCGACTGCACGACTACGAGCGCAGCGTGAAAACCGCCTTCGACGCCATCGTGCCGACCCTGAAGCGCATTTCCGCGCTGCAGCACGAAGAGGATTTCGAAACCCGGGCGCAGGACATAGCGCGCCGCGCGCTCGGCTTCGAGCTGCCCGCGGAGATCCTGTCCGACGCCTGGGTCGAGCAGCTGGATATGCGCCGCCTGTTCGCCTGGTGTGTGTTCGCGACCTACCGGCGTTTTTGCGATGCGTTCTTCACTGCCGACCCGCTGGCCGTCGACGCCGCCGGTGAGTTCGACGCATTCCTGCAGTCCTGCGGCTTCCATACACTGGATATATCGCCGTGCGCGGACGGCCGCCTGGCACACGTCATCCGCTACGTGCTGCGCCTGCCGCACCGCGCGGTGCGTCGCAAGTCCTATGCCGGGGCGATGTTCGATATCGAGGACAGCATCCAGAAATGGGTCGAGACCGAGATGCTGCGCTACCGCGAGGGCCGACCGAATACCGCCGACGCGCCCACCCGCTACCTGAAAGTGGTGGTGTATCACTTCAGCTCGGTGGATCCGCAACACCAGGGCTGCGCGGCGCACGGTTCGGACGATGCGCTTGCAGCGAGTGCCGGTCTCGGCAAGCTGATCGATTTCCAGCGCGCGATCGAGAACAGTTTCTGCTGCGGCGCGTCGATCGACCTGCTGCTGATCGGTGTCGACACAGACACCGACGCGATCCGTGTCCATATTCCCGGCGGCGAGGGTGGCATCGATCTGGACCGTTATATCGATACCCTGGAGCTGTTCGGTGCCACGGCGCGCCAGCCCGCGGCGCAGGCGATCCGTGCCATTGGCGATGCCGTGCGCGCGGTGTCGGCCGATATTGCGCCCGGCATGGCGCAACTTGTCGAACGACTGATCGAAAACAACTTTTCCCAGATTGCCTACGTGCGCAGTTATCACGGCCGGCACTACGCGGACATCGGCCATGCCGAGCGCTTCATCGGCGCCGGCGTCGGATTCGAGGAAATCCAGTTGCGCAACCTGATGTATTTTGCCTACCTCGATACGGTCGAGGAGGCCACCCAGGATCTCGACGTCGGCATAAAAATCTTCACCGGCCTGAATGTCAGCCACGGCTTGCCGGTTCCGGTGGTGGTGCGCTTCGACTACCACGGCCAGGTGCCGGGCGCCCGCGAAAGGGCCATCGAACACTGCCAGCGGATAACCGAGGCCCTGCTGGCGCGCTACGCGGGTCTGGCTCAGCGCGGCATGCTGCACGTGATGCAGGTCATGCGGGATTGTAATGCGGATGCGCCGATCGAGGTGCTGGCCTGTTCGGCCAACGTCGAATCCGCGGCGGGAGGGCACTGATGAAGATCTGTCAGGTGGAAAGGCCGCTGGTCGCGACCAACCGTATTCCCGGCCTGGAGCACAAGCACCTGCAGGTGGTGCGCGACGGTTCGGCGAGCTCAGTAGCGGTCGACGCGGTCGGCTGCATTCCCGGTGACTGGGTGATCTGTGTCGGCAGCTCTGCGGCGCGCGAAGCGGCCGGCAGCAAGGAATATCCGAGCGATCTGACCATCGTCGGCATTATCGACCACTGGCCGCCGCAGGAAGGTAACTGATGGAGATCTTTCAGGTGGAATCGCCGCTGGTGTGCACGCGCCGGGTCGACGGACTCAAGCAGGTCAGCCTGCGCGTGCTGTGCGATGCCAACGGTAAACGCCAGGTGGCGGTCGACCCGGTGGGTGCGCTTCGCGGCAACCACGTATTTACGGTCAGCGGGTCGGCGGCGCGTTATGCCGCGGGGGACTTCGAGGTTCTCACCGACCTGACGATCGGCGGCATTATCGATTATTGGAACGAAGAATCCGGAACGTCGCCCGCTTCGTCCGGGACAGCACCGGCGACGGTTTGAGATAGCAACGGCAACCACGCAAGTCAGCAGGAGACACAACGATGGCAAGTGAAAACTACGGTATCGCACTGGGCATGATCGAGACGCGCGGGCTTGTGCCCGCCATCGAGGCCGCGGATGCCATGACCAAGTCCGCCGAAGTCCGCCTGATCGGGCGCGAGTTCGTCGGCGGCGGTTATGTCACCGTGATGGTGCGCGGTGAAACAGGGGCGGTGAACGCGGCGGTGCGTGCCGGTGCCGATGCCTGTGAGCGCGTAGGCGATGGTTTGGTGGCGGCGCACATCATTGCGCGTCCGCACCGTGAGGTCGAGCCGGTACTCGACAAACAATGACAACGGCAGCCGCGCCTGGCCGCGGCGACCGGGGTATGAATCCTAACTTCCTTAACGGAGAATAGACTATGGCAAGCGAAAACTACGGAATTGCACTGGGTATGATCGAAACGCGTGGACTGGTGCCCGCCATCGAGGCGGCTGACGCGATGACCAAGGCGGCTGAAGTGCGCCTGATCGGACGCGAGTTCGTCGGCGGCGGTTACGTGACCGTGCTGGTGCGCGGCGAGACAGGTGCGGTCAACGCCGCTGTGCGCGCGGGCGCCGATGCCTGCGAACGGGTCGGCGACGGCCTGGTCGCGGCGCACATCATTGCGCGTCCGCACCGCGAGGTCGAACCGGTGCTGCCGACCGGCGGCGAGTCCTCTTCGGCACGCGCCGCCTGAGACGGTAGTCACAGGCGGATGTCTGAAGCGGTCTGATGCCGGCGCCACGCAGCGATCACGGTATCCTGGGCTACCTGGGCCGTGCCCTGAGCCTGGAACTGTCGGCGGTTCAAATGTACAGCACCCAGGCGCGACTCGTCGCGACCTGGGGGCTGGACGAACCGGCGCGTCGGCTGCGCAACGAGGCGCACGAGGAGATGCAGCATGTCGAGCGGATCATCGCGCGGATGCTGGCTCTTGGCGTCGCCCCCAGCGCGTCGCAGCTGCGACCCGCACAGCTCGGCGGCGACCTGCGCTCGCTGCTGCAGGCCGGCTTCGCGTTCGAGAAGGAGGTGGTGCAGCTGTACGCCGATGCGGCGGCGCACGGTGCGCGGATCGGCAGTCACGACGACCGCGTGTTCTTCCAGGCGCTGTTCGCGGAAGAGCAGGACCACGCGCAGGAACTGCTGCAATGGCTGCAGGAACTCGACAGCCCGACTGCCGGGCGCACGGCGCGACGCGCCAGCGGCTGACCGGTAACAGCAACAGACAGTGAGACAAACAATGACTCATCAATGGCAGGAAAGACCGCGTCCGGCACGCCTCGAATGCCGGTATGAATTTGAGAACTATGCTGCGCTGAGCGATTTTCTCGACAATGCTGCCGGGATTTCCGAGCGCGAGGGTCTCTATCCCGACATCAGCTTCGGGCGGGACTACGTCAACGTCACCATTCACGCCGAGGAAAGCAGCAGCGCGGTGGAAGACCGCCAGCGCCGCTTCGCCGCGATGCTCGACGAATTGCGTCCGGCGGCCCAGTCGGCCTGAGCGCCAGCCATGCCGATTGTCGCGCTGGTCGGTAACAAGGGTGGCGCGGGCAAGACGACGCTTTGCGTCAATCTTGCGACCGCCCTGTCCGCACTGGCACCGACGATTGTGCTGGATGCCGATCCCCAGCGCTCGTCGCTGCAATGGCGCGACCTGGCCGAGCGCGACGATGCGGTGAGGGTGATCGACGCCGTCGATGACGTCAGGTCTGCCGCGCAGGCCGCCGCCAGTACCTACGAGTATCTGATCATCGATTGTCCGCCGTCCGTGCACGCGGTGCAGACGGCCGAGGTACTGGCGATATGCCAGCTCGCGCTGGTCCCGGTGCAACCGTCTCCGCTGGACGTTTGGGCGACGGTGCATATCGAGGAAAAGGTCGAGGAGGCGCGTCGGGTTAATCCCTGTTTGCGTGCGGTCCTGGTCATCAACCAGCTGGAACCCAGGACGCTGCTGTCGCAGCAGATGCGCCAGGGGCTCGCCGAACTGAGCCTGCCGGTTGCGCAGACGGCGGTCCGGCGCAGAATGGCGTATCGTAGCAGCGCACTAGAGGGCCGTACGGTGATGGATCTCGGCGTGCGCGGCAGCGAGGCGACCCACGAGATCCGCCAACTCATCGAAGAGGTAGTCAGAGCATGACCATGAAAGACAAGACCGGCGACAGGCTCGTCGCCTCGATTCGCCGGACGCGGGCGGGCATCGACAAGTCCGCCGAAGCCTCGGCGCCGGCCGAGGCGGCGCCACCTCTACCGGCCGCGCCCCCGAAGGCGAAGGCACCCGCGAAAAAGCGCGCAGCGAAACGGACCGGCGGTGCGCCGGGCAATTACCAGTCGCGCGGCCGTGTCTGGCCCGACTGACCGCGACGATTTTCGAACTGCCATGCCTGTTGAGGTACATTATCCCCGGAAGCGGACGGCCGAATCGGACCCGGGAGCCGGACGCTGCAGGCTGACCCTCCGCAGTGCCCTCTGTTGACAGAAGCCGAGTAAGGACGATTCATGCCCCCGTACAGCGAGCAGACCTACACCCCGCCGGCAGCAATGCCGGACTACCTGATCCGACACGCCACACTGCGTCAGTTACAGGTCTTCGAGGCGATTGTCCGTCTCGGCAGCTTCACCCGCGCCGCCGAGGAACTTTTCCTGACCCAGCCCACCGTCTCGATGCAGATCAAGAAACTGGCTGACTCGATGGGTCTGCCGCTGTTCGAGCACGTCGGCCGCAACGTGCGGCCGACCGAGGCGGGGCTGGAGCTCTACCAGTCATGTCGGAAGATTTTCGAGACCCTGGCCAATCTCGAAATGAGGATCGCCGACCTGAAAGGTATCAAGAGCGGCCGCTTGCGCCTTGGGGTTATCACCACGGCAAAGTACTTTGCCCCCGAGGTGCTGGGTGAATTCTGCAAGCTGTATCCCGGCATCGATGTGGCCCTGAAAGTGTCGAACCGCGACCGGATCATCGAGCGCATCAACGCCAACGAAGACGATCTGTACATCATGGGACAGACGCCGGACGACCAGTTCGAGGTCGAAGCGATTCCGTTCGCGCCAAACCCGCTGGTGGTAATGGCACCGCGCAATCATCCGCTGGTCGGCAAGAAGAAAGTGCCGCTCTCGAGGGTTGTCGAGGAGCCCATCATTCTGCGCGAGCCCGGTTCCGGCATTCGCGATGCCACGCTCAAGGTGTTCGATCAGCTCGGTCAGCGTCCGCAGGTGCGCATGGAGCTGGGTAGCAACGAGGCAATCAAGCACGCCATTGTGGGCGGCCTCGGGCTGTCGGTATTGTCGCTGCATACCCTGACGCTGGAGGGTCCGGACGGGCCCGTCGCCATTCTCGACGTCGAAGGCTTCCCGATAATGCGCGAGTGGTATCTCGTCTATCCCAAGGGTAAGGAACTGTCGCTGGTCGCACAGACATTTCTTGATTTTGCGCTGGGGATCGAGCCGCGCATGCGCGAACGCATGGAGTCGATGTGGCCGAATATCAGCAAGTATCTCAAAACGTCAAGAAAGAAAAAATCTCCCGCGCGCCGCGCGAAAAAGGCCTGACCCCGGTTGCGTAGCACCGCCTCGTCGAGGTCGACGATGGCGTCGGACATCGCCTGACCGACGGCCTGCGTTTCGACCGGTTTCGGAATCGGCTCAGCGCCCGCGCAACTGTCGCGTTTTTTCCACCATGCGATACGTGGAGCGGTTGTTGTTGAAGCGCGCCACCTGGTGCAATGGAACCCACAGCACCTGGTGCGACTCGTCGTTGCCGGGGATGGGGTGGTCGTCGTCCATCTCCACCAGGAAGCGGATGTCGATATGCTGGTGTTGCGGCCCGCGTTCGCTGGCCGGGATGGTGTGGATGTCGACGTCGAAGATCGCGTCGTCGACGAGGCGGATGTGAGAGGGCGCAAGGCCGGTTTCCTCCGAGGTCTCGCGCAGCGCGACGCGCAGGATGTCGGCGTCACCGTCGGCGTGTCCGCCGGGCTGGAACCACTGGTCGTGCTTGCGATGGTGCAGCAGCAGGGCGTGATCGCGGCGCGGGCTCACCACCCAGGCAGAGCCGGTCACGTGGCCGGGCCACAGGTCGCAATGGAAGCAGTCTTCGTGCTGGTTGACGAACTCGCGTGCACGCGCCACATAGGCCGCCTCTTCCATGAAACGCGTCGTGTGGGCATCGAGCAGCTTGAATAGTTCGCGACGGTGCATGACGGGTGGCTCGCCCTCAGGTCACCGAGGGATTCTCGACCGCCTCGATTGCGGCGCCAGCGGCCTCATCAACGTCACCTTCGCGCCCGGACAGGATCAGGCGGCCGAAGGCGCCCACGGCGCGCACGTCGATCAGGGTGATGTTGGCGGCTTTTTCCGCCTGGTTCGCCGCGTAGACGATGTATCCGGCAGGCTCGGTCTCCAGGATGAACATGCTCTGACCGGGAAGAATCATGGAGCCGCGCCGGTCCTGCCGGTTGATGAGCACGGTATGGTCGGGGGTCATGCCGCGGATCACCTCCTTCCAGGCAATGCGGCAGGTCTGGCGGTCCTGCACCGAGGCGTTCATGTTGGCCAGTACGATGCGCCCGGCTTCACGGACGTCGCTCTGGTCGCGCTGGTGGATAACCATCGAACCGTACGCGCGCTCGACGACCTGCTGGGCCAGGTGGACGCGGGTGGCCTTGAGCGCGATATCGGTCAGCCGGTGCACCGCCATACCCGGCGATACCTCGACCCACAGGCAGGCGTCCCCGGGCACTGGCAGGAAACCCTGCGACACCGTCGCCATATAGGCGGCGAGCTGCGGTTGCAGCGAATCGATATAGACGTACGTTCTAAGCTTGATCATCCGGTCTCGGGGTCCAGGTCAACAGGGCAGGGCGTGCCAACGGCGGCCCCCGGACCACTCAGAAACGGTCACTGCGTGCGGCAGCGGACCAGTCGTTGCCTCGTCGTGCGGGGCCTCGAAACCGGTTTGATCAGCTGTCGGGTCGGTTACCCGGCTGCAGCGGGACTGTGCACCACGAACAAGAAACGACTGTAACAGCTGTGGTCCTCGATATTCAGCCGGATGTGGTGGTCGGCGTGCGTCGTGCGGCACCGGTCGATCTCGGTGTAGATCCCCTGCACGTCGCCGTTGTAACAGGACGGCCGACCCCACACCTCCCAGGGT
>Ga0315540_10002319_pt1 | contig 10748 bp, 9 predicted proteins | sample SalMarSW160110MG_FD_203677 | JGI IMG/M metagenome (GOLD analysis project Ga0315540, IMG submission 203677) | Salt marsh sediment microbial communities from the Plum Island Ecosystem LTER, Massachusetts, United States - Salt Marsh Sediment SW1601-10 ... | reverse complement strand
CGAACGACAGGTGGTCCACGGCGACGAGCTCCCCAAAACGCCGGGTCAGATCGCGAGTTTGAATGGCAAACATCCCGCCCAAGCTACCTCCGTCTTCGACATTCACTCCTCAAGTCCTGCCTTGATTCTACTCGAGCCGAAACCTCGGCCGCAGGTGACGAGAGACGCCGTTCGTCACTCCAAATCTTATGACTCTGTACCCTATCCCCGCCATGACTTCTACATGAGAATTGAGACGCGGGAAGCACGGACGCTTCCCTGCCGGAGCAACCTATTCTCGCTACGGCCGGCGGATGCCGAGCCAGAATCACATAAGACCCCCCATTGCTGGGCCGCAAAACAAGGCGGACGGTGGGTGGCCTACAGCCGCGTGCGTGGCATGGGCTGAAGGCCGCGAGACAACTTTGCACGGAGGCAATCATGCAGGAAAGACATCGATCACGTATTGGCATAGGTGTGGTGCTGGTACTGCTGGGCGTTTGGTTTCTGTTGGTGCAATTGATTCCCGGGCTGGACCAATGGGCCCGGGGCCATCTGGCCTGGCCGTTGATCATCGTGGCTGTCGGGCTGACTTTGCTGCTCATCGGTTTGCTCGGCGGCACACCCGGAATGGCCGTTCCGGCATCGATTGTGACCGGGGTCGGCTGCTTGCTTTACTGGCAAAACGCCACCGGGGATTGGTCCAGCTGGGCATACGCGTGGACTCTCTTCCCAGGCTTTGCAGGCATAGGGACCATGCTGGCGGGCCTATTGGGTGACCGGAGCGCCTCCGTCTCCGGCGGCGCCTGGCTGGTGTTGATCAGCGCCGTCATGTTCGCCGCCTTTGGCTCCTTCCTGGGCGGGCCGGATGTCTTCGGCGCGTACTGGCCCATGCTTCTGATCGGGCTTGGGGTGCTGCTTCTGATCCGACCTCTCACCCGCCGTGGAAGCTAACTCGGACAAACCCAACAAAGCGAGGATCAAAGCCATGCGACGAGGCAGCACCTTCTGGGGAGCCGTCCTGCTGGTGGCCGGCGCCCTGCTCCTGATGCAGAACATGGGAATCCTGACGATCAACGTCTGGCAGATCCTTTGGCCGATTGTGATCATCTTGTTCGGCCTGTGGTTCCTTCTGCGGTCGACCACAGGACCCAAATCGATCCCTGTAGAGTCGTTCCAGGTTCCCCTTGAAGGGGCGTCCAGACTGCGTCTGACCCTCCATTTTGGGGCTGGCAGACTCCACCTGGGCCGAGGCAGCTCGCCGGCTGATGCGGTGGGAGGCACCTTCCAAGGCGGGCTTCTGCATGACGTCAGCCGACAGGGCGCCGACCTGAAAGTCGATCTGCGTGTTCCGACGGATGACGTGCTCGATCTCATTCCCTGGGGCGCCAATACCGGTCTGAACTGGGATCTTGGTTTGAGTGACTCAGTGGAGGTGGAGCTGTCGATTGAAGCCGGAGCGAGTGAGAACCATGTCGACCTGACGGGCCTAAATGTCCCCAAGCTGACCTTCAAGACCGGTGCCAGCGACACGCGGATACTGTTCTCCGACCAAGCTGAGAACGCTCAGGCGGAAATAGGTCTGGGAGCGGCCTCAGCCAAATTAACGGTCCCCCAGGCCGTATCAGCCAGCATTCGCATTAAGAGCGGTCTCACGGGAATAAAGATCGATGAGCACCGGTTCCCAAGACAAGGCGATACCTACCAATCACCCGACTTCGGAACGGCGGCCCACCGCCTGACCATGCGCGTCGAAGCAGGGGTAGGCTCTGTCGAAATCCTCTGATTAGCCCATACAGCCTGTTTCGGCAGGCCATATTGCATGAAAGTGAGGACCCGAACATGCCACGCAAGCTGTACCGAAGCCAGACCAACCGCATGGTCGCCGGCGTTTGTGGTGGTCTGGGTGAATACCTTTCGATCGACCCGGTCTTCATCCGGCTCTTCTTCGTGCTCATAACCCTTGGCCAGGGCGCCGGTGTGCTCGTGTATCTGATCCTGTGGTTCGTGCTCCCCTCACAAGACATGGTGGATGCAGGCGGCACGACCAGCGAACATGTCCAACAAGGCGCGGCGGAATTCGCCGATCGCGCCCGTGAAATGGGCCAGGAGTTCCGCCAATCGGCCATGTCGCCGAACCCTCAGTCCAGGCTCTTCGTCGGTCTCATCCTGGTCCTCGTCGGGGGAGTCTACCTGCTGCGGAACCTGAATATCGTTTGGCTCCAGTGGCTGAATTTCAGCGTGCTGTGGCCCTTCCTGCTCATCCTTGGCGGACTGCTGATGCTCATCCGCGGCGTCCAGAGGGAGGGTTGAAATGAACAGTCATCGTCACAGAGGCGTCGCCGGCCCGTTGATCTTAATCGCAATCGGGACGGCTTTCCTGCTCACCAACATGGGGATTATGTCATGGACCGCCTGGGGGTTGTTCCGGCTTTGGCCCCTGATCCTGGTGGCTATCGGCATCGACCTGCTTGTCGGGCGCCGATCCACTGGGGGAGCCATCCTGGCCGCGATCCTGATCGCTGCCGTCTTGGCCGGCGGCCTTTGGCTGGCTTCAACCGGGTATCAGGCGCCCATCGGATCGGCCACTGAAAGCGTGCAGCAGCCGCTGGAGGGTGCCACCCAAGGCCAGTTCGTACTCAAGCCGGCGGTCGGCTCACTGCATGTCTCCGCGCTGGCAGGCTCGTCGCCCGATCTCGTCACCGGGAGCGTGCGCGGCCAGCAGCCGAATGACGTCCGGAGCCAGTTCAGTCTGAACGGCAGCACAGGGACGTTCCAGATGGAAACAGCCGGAACGGCAGTCTTCATGCCCACCTTCGGGGGTGGCCCAACATGGGACCTGCTGCTCAACCCGTCTGTTCCGCTCAATTTGACGGTCGAGCAAGGCGCCGGTGAAATGTCTCTCGATCTGAGTTCGATGAAGGTGTCGGAGTTGGTTGTCAACCTGGGGATCGGTCAGATCACGGTCCGGCTTCCGGCCCATGGGAAGTACACCGCCAGAGTGGATGGGGCCATCGGCGACACAACGGTGATCATTCCGTCGGGGACGGCGGCCAGGATCACGATGAACGCCGCCCTGGCCGGAAGGTCGGTTCCAGAGGGATTGACCCATACCGGCAACCAATATGAAAGCGCTGACTACGCAACCTCCAGCGACAGCGTTGATCTGGTCATCGGCCAGGCCATCGGCAATGTCTCGGTCCGGCGAGCTGCTCCCTGAAACCTGACTCACCTCAAGCAACCGCAAGGGCCCGATGGTCACGCGTCGGGCCCTTCTTCATATCCTGGGTCGCTGACGAAAAAGTTCTACGGAACAAGCCTTAAGAAGCGGCGCTTTCCAATCCGAAGAATGGTTGCCGCCTCGAGCGCGATCGGTTGGTCGCCATCCTCGACACCGACATCGTCCAGCTTGACGCCGTTCTGCTTGACCAACCGGCGGGCCTGGCTCTTGGACGACACCAGGCCGGAGTCAACCATCACGTCGACCAAAGTCTGTCCTGGCTGGATGGCATAGTCGGGCATGTCGTCGGGGGTGCCCTGATCTTGGAACACCTTGCGGAAAGCGGCTTCAGCTTCGACGGCTGCCTGTTCACCATGGTAGACACTGACGATCTCATGGGCCAGCTGGAGCTTGGCGTCCCGCGGGTGCAGATCACCTGTCCGCAAGGCCACTTCCCGCTCCGCGATGTCAGAAGGCGTCCAGCGCGTCACCATACGGAAGTAGGCCGGCATGGCGCGATCGGGCAGGCTCATTACTTTGCCGAACATGTCTTCAGGCGAGGCCAACAAGGCGATGTGGTTGCCCAGGGACTTGCTCATCCGGATGTCGCCATCCGTGCCGGGCAAGATCCCCATCAGAATCCCGATGTTCGGTTTGGCGCCCATAGCCTCCATCAGCTTGCGGCCGGCGGTGATGATGTTGAACAGTTGCTCGCTGCCGCCAATCTGGACGTCCGTGCCAAGATGGAAGGCATCATAAGCCTGCATCAAGGCATAAAAGAATTCGTGGACATAGATCGGATCGCCTTCGTCAAACCGCCTGCGGAAGGTCTCACGTGTGAGGAACTGCTGGATGGTGAAATTGGATGCCATCTTGATGACATCGGCGAAGCTCAACTCCGAGAGCCAGGTGTCGTTGTATTCAACCCGCGTGCGATCGGGGTCGAGGATCTTGAACGCTTGTCGGGCGTAGGTCTCGGCGTTGTAGGTTGTCTCCTCCAACGTCAGCTGCGGACGCAGCTCGTCTTTATCCGATGGATCTCCAATCAGTGACGTATAGCGGCCGATGACGAAGATCACCTCGTGTCCCAATTCCTGGAACTGGCGCATCTTGCGCATGGGGACGGTGTGGCCCAGGTGGAGGTCCGAGGTGCGAGGGTCAAAGCCGCAGTAGACTTTGAGGGGCCGGCCGCTCTTGTCGGCTTCGATCAAACGCGCCCGAAGCTCGTCAGCCATCGCCTTTTGCAAGCTGTCATCACCGTATTCCGTACCCTGCATCAGCAGGGCCACCTGATCGTCGAAGTTCATCTTCGCCATAGGATATCTTCCACTCATTTTCCTGACACTCGTCCTGCGGCGCCAAGGCCGGCTCGGCGATTATACCTTGACTGAATAGCCCCCCAAATTGCACAACCTGCCGGCGCGCGTTGATGGTGGGCATCTCCTGACGTATAATCCGCATTCGAGCCGGGAGGACGTATGTCACCAAGCCAAAAGAACACAACCAAGGCACTCTCCAGCGCCGAAATCCGGCAATCCTTCCTGGATTTCTTCGCCGACCGCGGTCATACGGTCGTCCCTTCCGCTTCCCTGGTCCCGGGCGGCGATGAAACGCTGCTCTTCACCAACTCCGGCATGGTCCAATTCAAGGATATCTTTCTCGGCAGCGGCAAGCGGCCGTACACGCGCGCCGTGGATTCTCAGAAGTGCATGCGAGTGGCCGGCAAGCACAACGATTTGGATGACGTCGGCCGGGACGATATCCACCACACCTTCTTCGAGATGCTCGGCAACTGGTCATTCGGCGACTACTACAAGCAGGAAGCCATCTCCTGGGCATGGACCCTGCTCACCGAGGTGTGGGGACTGCCCAAGGAACACCTCTACGCCACCTGTTTCGAGGATGAATACGGACAAATCCAGCGCGACGACGAGGCCGCCGACGTTTGGCGGACGCAGCCGGGATTCGATCCTGACCACGTCCTCTTTTTCGGTCGCAAGGACAACTTTTGGGAGATGGCCGAGACCGGTCCTTGTGGGCCGGACAGCGAAATCCATCTCGACCGCGGCCCTGAATACTGCGATAAGCAGGAGATCGAGGGGCACGTTTGCCAGGTCAACGGCGACTGCCAACGCTTCCTCGAGCTCTGGAACCTGGTTTTCATCCAATACAACCGATTGGGCCCCGACGACCTCGAACCCCTCCCCGCCAAGCACGTCGACACCGGCATGGGCTTCGAACGCATCGTATCCGTGCTCCAGGATGTCACCTCCAACTACCAGACGGATCTGTTCCAACCCCTGCTCGACCGCGTGCAGACCATGGCCGGGCACTCGGACGAGGAACGCGCCGCCCTGCTCACGCCGTACCGCGTGATCGCAGATCACGCCCGCGCGGCCACCTTTCTGATCGCCGACGGCGTCGTGCCCGGCAACACCGGGCGCAACTACGTCTGCCGCATGATCATCCGCCGGGCCAGCCGTTTCGGCAGCTATGCCGGCTTCAGCGAGCCCTTCCTGGCGCGCGTGGCCGAGGCCGTGATCGAACAATACGGCGATGCCTACCCGGAAATCCGAAAGAACCGCGACACGATTGTGAAAACCATCACAAATGAGGAACGGCGCTTCCACCGCACCGTCGAAGCCGGCGTGGCACACCTGATGGATAATCTGCAGGCGGTCAAAGCCTCCGGCAAGCATGACCTTCCGGGGCGGACCGCGTTCGACCTGTATGCCACCTATGGTCTCCCCTTTGAGATCACGCGCGACATCGCCCGGGAAGAGGGAATTGATGTCGATGGCGAGGCCTTCCAGCAGGCCATGGAAATGCATCGCGAGGTGTCCAGCGCCGAAAACGGTGACCACGAAACCGGCGCCTCCGATGTGGAGGTCTACCACGGCGTGCTCGAGCGCCTGCAGGCCGAAGGGCGGCTGGGCGACGACGGCGTGGCCTACGATCCCTACTACGGACTGGAAATCGAGGGGCCGGTGCTGGCGATGCTTGTCGACGGGCAAGTCGTCGAGAAGGCCCAGGTCGGGCAGGATGTCGCCGTGATCCTGCCAGCCTCGCATTTCTACGTTGAAGGCGGCGGCCAGGTCTCAGACACCGGATCGATCGTATCGGTGGATGAGCCGCGTTGGCACATCCGGGTGGACGAAGTTCGCCGACCCGTGACCGGGCTGGTGATCCACCTGGGACGGGTCGAACGCGGCCAGCCTGCCGTGGGCGACACGGCCCTGGCGGCGGTGGATGAAAGCCGGCGGATGGACATCATGCGCAACCACACCGCCACCCACCTGCTCCACGCGGCCCTGCAGGCCGTTCTCGGCCGTCACGCCCGCCAGGCGGGCTCATTGGTGGCCCCAGACCGGCTGCGGTTCGATTTCAACCACCCGGAAGCCATGACCCGCGCCGAGGTCGACCGGGTCGAGGCCCTGGTCATCGACGCCATCCTGGATGACTATCCGCTGCATATTGAGTACAAGCCACGCGAGAAGGCCATCGACGAAGGCGCCATGGCCCTGTTTGGCGAGAACTACGGCGCGACCGTTCGGACGATCCAGATTGGAGAGCCGGAGCTGCTCTCATATGAACTGTGCGGCGGGACGCACGTGGCCTCAACCGGCGTGATCGGCCCGTTCGTGATCGTCAGCGAGAGCAGCGCAGCAGCCGGGATCCGCCGCATCGAGGCGCTGACCGGACGGGGTGCTCTGGAGTGGATGAAGCGCCGTCGTGACCAATTGGACCGCCTGGCAGAGACGCTGCATACGTCACCCGACTCCGTCCAAGATCGGGTGGCCGGGTTGATCGCCGAACGCGACGCCCTCGCCAGCGAACTCGAGTCTGCGCAATCCAAGCAAGCTTCCCAGGCGTTCTCCGACCTCGAGCCGACCAACGTGGACGGCGTTCCCGTCCTGGCGGCGCAGATCCCCAACGCCGACGCCGACGTGCTGCGTCAGCTCGCCGACCGCTTTCGCGAGCAGCACCCCAGCGGCGTGGTGGTCCTGGCATCGGCGCATGAAGGGCGACCGGTCATCGTGGCCGCCGTCACCAAAGACCTGGTGGCACGCGGCTTGCATGCCGGTCAGTTGGCCAAGGCGGCCGCCGAGCGCGTAGGTGGCGGGGGCGGCGGCAAGCCCACGCTGGCCCAGGCCGGCGGGGTTGACGTTGATCACATCCCCGAAGCTCTGGCCCTGGTGCCCGATTGGGTTGCCGAGCACCTCGACTGAGGTGAGCTGGCAGCCGAAAGCTGACAGCCGGTGAAGGTTCAACTTCTCTACCTCGACTCACATGATGATCAAGTGTCCGTCCGGGACAAGATGGGATGGATCAAAGCCCCGCGCCTTTTGGTGGTCTGGCCCCGCCGTGGCCGCGTGCTTTCTAACCGTCTTGACCTGACCCTGGTACAGCGACAGGCGGCTCGCCGCGGGGCTCAAATCGGGCTGGTGACGTTCGATCCCGATGTTCGCGATCACGCCCAGGATCTCGGGATCCCCGTGTTTGATTCCGTCGACTCAACCCCTGAGTCCGTGTGGCGAGCGGCCGCCGCCAGGGCCACTCAGTTCGAGAAGAGGCAATCGGACAGAGAGCGGCTGGCCGATCCGCCACACCGGCGGTCCATCGGTACGACACCGCCCACGCGTTGGGCCAGAGTACAGAGATGGTCAGCTTTCGTCCTCGGTGCGGCGGCATTGGCCGGGTTGGCCGCAGCCTTGGGACCAAGCGCCACGGTGGTTGTCACCCCCCAGACAACGATTCAACGCACCCAGTTCCAGATCGTTCTCGACCCGGAAGCAGACACCTTGACGCCAGACAACCACATCCCGGCTGAACGCCGCAGCCTGGTCATTTCAGGAAGTCTGCGCGCTCCGACAAGCGGCAAGATCTCCGTGCCAGATTCTCCAGCCAAGGGCGCGGTAGTGTTCACCAACTTGGGTCAAGATTCGATCAGTCTGTCCAAAGGGACCGGGGTCCGGGCCGACACCTCCGGAGAGCCGCGTTTTGTGACGCAGGTGTCCGTCACCCTCGGCGCTGGAGCCGGATCACAAGCCACCGTCGCCATCCAGGCAGCCAAAGCTGGCGTGCAGGGCAATGTTCCTGCCGGCGCCATTGGCTCAATCGAAGGCCCCCTCGGCCTTCAGGTGGCCGTCACCAACCCGGAGCCCACCGAGGGTGGAACCGAGTCCTCCAAACCAGCGGTGACGCCGGCCGACTTGCGCCAGCTGGAAGAACGTCTGCAGGCGCAGCTGCTCGACCAGGCCGCAGCCGATTTTTCCAACCTGGTGGGCGACGGCGAAGCCTGGCTCCCCCCCAGCTTGAAGATCAGCCGCACGCTTGAGAAATCCTTCGACGCCCAGGTCGACGATGTGGCCCAGAGCGTCTCGCTGACCATGAAACTCGAGCTGACAGGCCTGGTCTATCATCCACAGACGGTTCAAGCAGCTGGCCTGCGGATGCTTGCGGCCCAGCGCCCCCACGCCACGACGACCGTCCCGGGCACGGCGATCGCCAGTGCTGTTCCAGTCGATGGACTGCCAAACCGGCTGGCGGTGACCGCTAAGGAATCCATCTATGGCCAGCTGCCTCGACAGGAACTTGTCCAGAGCATCGCCGGGCAGACGCCGGAGACGGTGGAAGGCCTCATCGCATCTCACTACCCGGATGCGCAGGTCGCCTTGACCTTGCGTCCCCCTTGGCTGCCTCGCCTCCCCTGGCTCCCAACCAGAATCGATGTCGTGACGCCTTGGGAAGGACGTTGAGCGTTGGGGCGTATCCTGGCGGTAGACCCGGGTGATGTCCGTATCGGCCTGGCGGTAAGCGACCCGACGCGGATCATCGCACGTCCCCTCAAGATCATCGAGCACCAATCGCGAACCCAAGACGCGGCTGCCATCATCCAGGAGGCGGTGTCCCAGGAGGCCGACCTGATCCTTGTCGGTCTGGCCCTCGACCAGGACGGGCAGACCGGGCCGCAGGCACGCAAGGCGCTGCGCCTGGTCGAAGCGCTGCGCGGGGCCACCGAGACTGCGGTTGAGGTCTGGGACGAAACCGGTTCGACGGAGCGTGCGCTTGAGCTCGGTGACGGGACGGAGGGGCCGGTGGACGCCCGGGCGGCCGCCGTTCTGCTTCAGGAGTACTTGAATGCCAAAACGTAAGCGCCGATTCCCGTGCCTGGCCCTGGGATGTTTCGGCGCCATTCTTGTGGGACTGCTGCTGGCAGGCGGCACCGCGTTGGCTATGTCCAGCACCGAAGATATCGGTCCCGCAGATGCCTCGCTCGACCTGCCCCAGCGCGCCGCCTTGGCCGCCTATCTGACTCTCAGAGCTCCGGACCTGAACGCACCCGGCGGCCTACCCGGTGACTCCGTGACCCTGGACGTGCAGCCTGGCATGACCGCTTCCCAGGTGGTCGATGCCCTCCAGGCTCAAGGACTGGTCCGGGATGGGCAGCTTCTCCGCCTCTACCTGCGCTTTCGCGGCCTCGATCGGGGTGTGCAAGCTGGGAGATACCAGATCCAGGGTTCGATGAGCCTGCGCCAGATCGCTGAGACCCTGCAATCCGCCTCGGCTCAGGCCATCCAGGTGACCATTCCGGAGGGATGGCGGCGAGAGCAGATCGCCTCCGCGCTGGACCAGAGCGAGCTGGCGATCAATCCCGACTCATTCCTGCGCGCCACCCAACTCACGCCGAACGGCTTCTCCTTCAGCAGCCAGATCCCGGCCGGCGGCAGTGTGGAGGGTTTCCTGTTTCCGGACACCTACCTGTTCGAGCCCGGCACCAACTCCGTCGAAGCCGCACAGGCCATGCTTCATAACTTCGATCAACGCGTCACGCCGGAGATACGCGCCGGCTTCGAAGCCCAGGGGTTGACCCTCTTCCAGGCGGTGACCCTGGCTTCAATCGTTGAGCGCGAGGCCGTCGTCCCCGATGAGCGCCCGAAGATCGCTTCGGTCTTCTTGAACCGGCTTTCTCAGGGGCTCAAACTCGACGCCGACCCGACCGTCCAGTACGCCGTGGGCCAGCAGCCGGACGGAAGCTGGTGGAAGACGTCTCTCACCTCCAGCGACCTGAGCCTGGATAACCCCTACAACACCTATGTCTACTCGGGGCTCCCTCCCGGGCCAATCTGCAACCCCGGTCTGGCCTCGCTCACGGCTGTCGCGCAGCCCGCCGACACGCCCTTTCTTTACTTCCGGGCGGCCTGCGACGGGTCTGGCCGACATCAGTTCGCCGAGACGTACGAGCAACATCTGCAAAATGCCTGCCCCTAGAACATCCCTCGGCCGGAGAACAAAAAAACCGCCCTGCCGATCGGCAGGGCGGTCATGAGAGTCGCGGATGGGAAATGCGGCGGTCAGCTCAGGTAATCCGCCAGCTTGTGGCGCAGGCTCGGGTGCCGCAGACGACGCAGCGCCTGGGCTTCAATCTGCCGTACGCGCTCGCGGGTGACCCCCATCTTGCGGCCGACTTCTTCAAGAGTGTAGCTCTCGCCATCTCCCAGCCCGTAGCGCAGCTGCAGGATGCGCGCCTCGCGAGGCGGCAGGCTTT
>Ga0315540_10002316_pt1 | contig 10754 bp, 12 predicted proteins | sample SalMarSW160110MG_FD_203677 | JGI IMG/M metagenome (GOLD analysis project Ga0315540, IMG submission 203677) | Salt marsh sediment microbial communities from the Plum Island Ecosystem LTER, Massachusetts, United States - Salt Marsh Sediment SW1601-10 ... | reverse complement strand
CAAGATTTAGCTACCATGGATACCGCAATAAGAGAAGCCAATGAAGAAACTGGTATTGTATTAGCACAAGAAACTTGCCGTACACATCCAAATTTTCCGGGGGCATTTGGACATCCAAATAGGTCTGTTAGGGGTAGAATAATTACTCATGCATATAAATGGGTTTTACCATCTGATCAGGAATTTCCTGTTGTTGGGGGCGATGATGCTAAAGAAGCAATATGGGTACCGTTGAATCAAATACAACGTAAATACCATATGATATTTGAAGATCATGCAGAAATTATTGAAATAATGGCTAATCATTAGATGTATTATATGACTGCATGAACTTGATGAAGCTCTTCGGAGCATAACGGTAATAGTCGGAACCCGGAGTGATACCGGGCTGGCGTTAAAATAGAAGGAGCGAAAGCTATGAATACATTACCACAAACTATGTTAAATCCACTAATCTTGGTTGATAGTTATGAACCATCACACTTTAACCAATACCCTGAAACGGCTGTTGAAATGTCAAGCTATCTAGCGTTTCGTAGAACAATGCCTAAACTGTCATTGTCTGAAAAAGTAAAACTGGCAGAACAAGTACTTGATGAAGATGATCCACGAATGGTTTTCTTCGGCATTCGATATGTAGTAGAAACATACATTTCAAAGAAAATTACACACAAACTTATTGACCGGGCACTACACATTTACAGCCGCCACAACGCTGGCAAAACCAAATATCCATTTCCAGAGGCTGCATTCCGCCGGGTAGTTGATGAATTTGATGGAATTGTCCCGTTGAAAATTGAAGCTTTACCTGATGGTACCGTTGTCCGTGCAGGACTACCATTGGTTCAAATCACATGCGATGTTGCTGGTTTAGTACCATTAGTAAGCTGGTATGAAGCTATCATTGTTCAACTATGGTATGGTTCAGAAGTTGCGACAATTAGTCGCCGTATGCGCCAATATGTTGAAGAAGCATTCTTCAAAAGTGTTGATCCAGAAAATTACTGGAAGCGTGAAAGTCGCGTGCACAACTTTGGTTTCCGTGGTGCTACATGTCCTGAAGCTGGACTGATTTCAAGTCTGGCGCATTTGTTAAGCCATGGAGGTTCAGATTCAGTAATTGCCGAAGATTACATTTTGATGATGAATGAAGATCGCCCAGTTTCTGAATCAATCCCGGCGATGGCACATTGTACTGTTACACCATGGCCACTTGAATTTGATGCTATGGATAACATGGTTGACAAATATGGTGAAGGTGCATATGCCATTGTAATGGATAGCGTTAATATCAAAAATGCAATTACCAACATTGTCCCCCAGTTGAAAGGTAAAATCGTTGAAAAGGGTGGATTTCTTGTGTATCGACCAGATTCAGGTGATTACATTGAAATGGTTTTATTGTGCCTGACAGCTGCTGAAGCAACATTTGGTGTTACAACAAACCAAAAAGGTTATAAAGTAATCAATGGCGCTGGTGTTATTCAAGGTAATGGTATGAGTCCTGAGCGGGTTCCATTACTTTACAAAGCTGTTATGGAAGCTGGATTTTCTGCTGAAAACGTTGCAGTTGGTATTGGTGGTGCACTGGTACAAAAAGATTTACATCGTGACTTGGTGTCTGCTGGATTTAAAAGCAATTACATTCGCTTTGCTAACGGCGGTGAAAAACTTGTTATGAAATGTCCAGTAGATGCACCGGGAAAATGGAGTCTACCGGGTAAACTGGCAGTAGAAGATGGAATAGTGTATCCTAAAGATATGATACAGGATAAAGATAATGCTTTGAAATTAATTTTTGATGGCACCAATGGCGGTATTCAACCTGCATTACAAGGGACATATGATGCAATGCGTGGACGAGTGATGTCACAATGGGATTCTGTGATGGAAACATGGAAAGATTCTTCTGTGTTGAGTCATGAAATTCGTGAATTGCAGAAAAAAGTTGTTGAAGAGTTGACATCTGGAATGGAATAATGATAATATTCACTTAACGTCACATCAATTCAGTATGTTAAGTTGATTTAGATGTAACGTTATTCATAAAATTTAGTCCTTGGGAAAGGCAATCGGCTTCCAAAACCGGTTGCCTTTTTTTATGCGTTTCTGTATAATAATCAATAACTTAGGGGGATGATATAATGGATGATTTGATATCAATGGTGGAACAATCGCACGACGCGGTAATGCTACAACGTAATATTGTTAATGCAGTAAGAAGAAAAAAAGAATTATGTAATGCATTGATCGATATTTTTAATTTTGGTGTACTTGATAAGTATGGTGGAAAAGAAACCTCACGACAATCACATATCGCTTTAGTTTTAGACGCTATAAAGATGCCACCAAAGATACAAAACGTTAAACGCCAAGGTATTAAACATAATCACACGGACTTTTATACTACACCAATGGATCAATCATTACATGATCTTGATTTAGGTTTGATACATGGTTTCGAAGAATACGAAGGCCGTATTTGGCGCCGTAAAGGAAAATGGACATTATATCCAACAAAGGAAGCGCGACAGGAAGCGGAAAATCATTTCATTAACACTGCTAAAAACGTATTTGATTTTGGAGATGAATATAGTGTTTCGCATCCCGACTTATTGGATACAGATATAGATGACATTGACTATGAATCTTTGCCAGCAAAAAGAATAACCAGCATAACAACAAAATATAAACGCAGTCTGAAATTATCTCAAAAAGTGGCGAAAGAATATGATTATACTTGCCAAAATCCAGAATGCCTTTCTAAATCTATTTCTGGTAAATTTTCTAATAATAGGAGTTGTATTGAAGTTCATCATGTTGTTCCATTAGTATGTGATGGTCATGATTCAATAGATAATATGATTCCACTTTGTAGAAACTGTCATAATTTGTTTCATATTGGTGTGATTTATATGAATCCGTCTAATTATCCACGCATAAAACAAGAATATATTGAGTGGCATAATACAGAAATGTATGATGAATCTGTACACAATCTGGGGGAATAATGATTGAATTGATTAATGGTGATTGCATAGAAAAAATGAAATCTATTGATAGTGAATCGATAGATTTAATAGTTACTGATCCACCATATTTAGTAAATTATAAAACAGGACGCAGAAAAGATAAAACACACAAATTTTGTACTACCATAGAAAATGATGATAATCCAGAATTGATTTCTGATTACATTAGTGAATGTAGTAGGATATTAAAAAATGATACTGCAATGTATATGTTTTGTTCTATGGATCGTGTTGATTTTTTTAAACAAGAATTGGAAAAGTATTTTGTAATACGCAATATGATTATATGGGTAAAGAACAATCATACGGCAGGTGATCTAAAATCACAATTCGGAAAAAAATACGAGATACTTTTTTTAGTAAATAAAGGAACAAGAGAATTTAATGGAAAACGAATAACAGATATATGGAAGTTTGATAAAGTGTCAAGTAATAATCAACTACATCAAAATGAAAAACCCCTTGATCTTATTACACAATGCATAGAAAAACACTCGGATATTGGTGATACGGTATTTGATGGTTTTATGGGTAGTGGCACAACTGGCGTAGCGTGTATAAACACAAAACGAAATTTTATAGGCGTCGAATTGGATGACGAATATTTTGAAGTAGCCAAAGAACGTATAGATAATGCACAGCATGTTTATACATCTACAAATACAGTATTTGATTTTGGGGAATAAAAATGAGAATTGAAGACGATATAAAACTTGATTTTGATGATGTTTTGTTTAAACCAAAACGATCTGAAAATGTAACCAGTCGTGCATCCATTGATTTAACTAGAACATATAATTTTAGATATGGAACGGCGGAATATACAGGTATTCCTATTTTAGCAGCCAATATGGATACCACTGGAACAATTGAAATGCACAATGAATTCAAGAAGCATGGATTATCTGTAGCATTTCATAAACACTATACAAATGATGAATTATATCCAATCTTCGATGCGGATTATGATTATCCTGTCTTTTATACCACTGGCATCACTGAAAAGAATCATATAAAGTTATTAGACTTTGTTGGAAAATATACTGATGGATATCTTCAGTATCTATGTATTGATGTTGCAAATGGGTATCAACAACAATTAGTGAATTACATTCAATCACTACGTGAAATGGATGAATTCGAAAATACCGTCATCATGGCCGGAAACGTTGTCACATCCGATATGACAGAAGCATTGATCTTGGCAGGCGCTGATATCGTTAAGGTTGGCGTAGGGCCGGGAAGCGTGTGTACAACGCGTATAAAGACCGGTGTGGGATATCCACAACTTTCAGCTATCATTGAATGCGCTGATGCTGCCCACGGCTTAGGAGCACATGTATGTGCTGATGGTGGTTGTAAGACTAGTGGTGATGTGGCCAAGGCATTTGGTGCAGGTGCTGATTTCGTAATGATTGGAGGAATGTTTGCGGGACACAAAGAAAGTGGCGGAATGCTTTATAGTGGGTCAAGAAATATTGACAAGAAAGATGCTGATGAAGCACTTCGTGCCGGGAAATTGTTATATATGGATTACTATGGAATGTCGTCCACTACTGCCATGAACGCACATAGTGGTGGTGTTGCTAATTACCGGGCAAGCGAAGGTAAACGCGTTCGATTACCATATCGCGGCCCAGTTGAAGCAACCATTCAGGATATACTTGGTGGATTGCGTAGTACCTGTTTATATGTTGGTGCCAAAAAATTGAAAGAATTATCCAAACGCACAACATTTGTTAGAGTATCCAGAACACATAACACAGTCTTCGGGGATGATTGGAAAAATCAATGATAGATATTATACAACAATCCAACTATATGATGAATATGATAATGGCATCATATAAAAATTTACAGATGGATTATGTATTACAACAACAAAAATCTATGTCACCAGACCAGTTCTTTGATGAATTCAGACATATTGCATTTAAAAATCAACGTGGTGTTGGAAAAACTGATGTAGTAAAACAGATTATAAGTATGTTTCCTAATTCATGTGCTATTGTATTTTCGTATCCTGAAAAGAAACGAATTATGCGATCAAATCATTTCGATTATTTGGATAGCGATGGGCGATCAGACCTTGATAGGCGTATCTGGGTTTATGATGATGATATTATAGATCATTTGCGATATGCACGACAATATTTAGAATCTGCTACTATTTTGGTAGCCGACCAAGTTAATATGTTTCGTAATGCGAATAAAAACATAACCCCCGGTGAATATCTTTATCATGTATCAGAATTCTGTGAATTATATGTGGAATTGACATGAGTGAAATGAAAACAATTCTGAAAGATCGTGACTTATATTTTGATGGTGAATCAGCATGGGATGAAGATGCTATCATAAAACAATTGTTTTCTGGCGCTAATATTGATGACTTATTTTGTAAAGCACGGGTAAAGCATTGTAAATACAAGGAAAAATGTGATACAATAGCCGAATCAAGTTTACAAATACCGAAAGAATATCTTGAACTGGATTTACATGCATTATTCATCGAACTGGTCAAAGACAAAGGGGATGAAGCCAAAAAACGAATGCTTTATGAGTTAGAATTATATGAAGAACGTGGTTTTTTGGATGTTTTACGATTAATGTGTTACATGCGGGACAAATTCATCCAGAATAATGTAATTTGGGGCGTTGGTAGAGGAAGTTCAGTATCAAGTTATTTGTTATATCTGTTGGGTATTCATCTAATTGATCCATTAAAATATGATTTGGATATCCATGAATTCTTAAAACTATAAATAGGTATAATAACTAAGGGGAGTCATTATGGCAGGAACTAAAGGACGATCAGCCCGTGGTGAACACGTGGATTTTGATCAAATGAAATTGAGACAACAATTAAAACAAGCACCGAAACCAGTTGAGGTTAAGAAACGCGAAGAAATGATTATTTCTAAGCGTAGACGTAAAGTCACACCACCAGAACCTGTAGAACAAGATGCTGCTACAGACGTAACAGAAGATGCGGTGGAAAGTGACGAAAAAAAATCAGAAAACTAAAACAAACAAAAACAGTAAATAACATACTACTAGGGGGAAATATGGGAGTTAATTTACGTCCGTTGAGACAATGTATCATTGTGCGTTTAGAAGGCACAGAAAATGGTAAACTAGCCGAATATACTACGAAAGGTGGGATTGTTGTTCCCGGTGCAGATTTAAATGCTGGAATTAACAACCACGATGGATTAAAATCGCGCTGGGCAGAAGTATTAGCAGTTGGGCCTGAATGCACCGAAGTATTGATAGGTGACCGTGTTTTAATTGATGCTGGAAAATGGACCGCAAGTGTTAAGTTCGAAGATGATTTTGTATGGATGACAGAAGAAGAACACATCGCCTTAATTGATGATGTATATAGAAGCAGTGAAGGAAAAGAAAAAACTGATATTGAGTTGATGTGAGGTATGTATGTTAGAAGCACTTTGGGTTGAAAAATACCGACCACGCACAGTTGAAGATTATGTTTTTCCAGACGTACATTCTAAAAAAGTTATTGAAGATATTGTAAGTGGTAAAAAAAGTTTGCCACATATGCTACTAACTGGCGAACCAGGTACTGGTAAAACAACATTAGCATTAGCTTTAGCTAACACACTTTTAACAGAACCACGTGATTTACTGGTTATTAATGCTTCTGATGAAAATAGTATAGATGATTTTCGTTCTAAAATTAAAAATTTCGTTACTACTCAAGCGTTAGGTAATTTCAAGATAGTATTACTAGATGAATTTGATTATGCTAGTAAAAGTTTCCAGGCCGCACTACGACAAATTATGGAAAGGGAATCTGATACATGTCGATTCATAATGACAGCTAATTATCCTGGAAAGATTCTTAAAGCGATGAAATCTCGCGCAACAACACATATTCATTTTCCGAAACCAGATATCAATGATGTTACTGAGAAAGCTGCTAAAGTTTTGTTTGCAGAAAATGTTGAAATAGCTGATATTGATGTTCTTGATAACATAGTTAAAAGTGGTTATCCAGATTTACGAAAAATCATTAATCTACTTCAAGAGCATACAGTTGATGGTGTATTAACATCTGGCAGCATTTCTAAAAATGGTGCATCTGCATGGGAAGAAGAATTAGTATCCGCATTAAAAGCAAATAGGTTTCTTGATGCTTATTCGGTTGTGGTTAAAAATGTTGCTATGGATGAATTTGAAACAGTATATACTATTTTTGGAAATACATTAGATAATCCACAAGCAATAATTTACACTGCTGACTATATGTTCAAATCAGCATTTGTTGCAGATCAAGATTTGAACTTACGAGCACTATGTTATAAATTGGAAGGAATGAAGAAATGACGGAACATTCTAATGTGGAATATGTTGAATTCCACAGTGATGAAGAAAAACAAAAGAAAACAGTTATCATAGATGATATCTATTTGACAAAATGGAAGGAAATGACAATTGGTGAATTGGATGAAGAGTACACTACACTACTTAACAAATTACCATTGGCGACAGCGAAAAATATATATAATCAATTGACTGCTGTAATTAATTTGTTGGATAACTACAGAACTCAGCGTAAAAAGAAAGACGAACAACAATGAGTGAATATAACATTTACATAGGTACAGAACCACGAATGTGGCTTGGTCTAGAAGTTTTAAAATATTCAATTCATAAGTATGCGTCTAAACCAGTAAACATCATTGAAATGAATTATGAAAATGGTGGATATTGGGAAGGCTGGGATATGGGTCGGGAAATTGGTGAACCGGCCAAACGTGGATATAATGCAAAAACAGGAAGTGCTGTATGGTTTACAGATTTCTCTAATTTTCGGTGGGCAATTCCTGAAGTTAACAACTTTGAAGGTCGTGCAATATATCTTGACTTTGATGAAATTGTTAAAGGCGACATCATCGAATTATTTGAATTTGATATGAAGGATAAACCTGTTCTATCACTAACGCCTAATGAAACTTCGGTGATGTTGATGGATTGTTCAAAATTTAATAATGATTGGTTTCCTAAAATAGACCAAATGAAGACAAATGGGTGGAGTATTAGGCAGTATATTCAATTATTGGTTAATAATGACTACTTTGGCAACATTCCTACGCGATGGAATTGCCTTGACGGGCAGTTCTGGGGTGATGATTACACTAAGTTAGTCCATTACACTGCGATGAATACACAGCCACACAGACCGTATCCTGATAAGCTTCGTTATCGCCGCCACCCGGTGCCACACATGGAAACTATTTGGTTTGAAGAATTCTACGAAATGGTTGAAAATGGATTGCTTGATATGGATGCCGTATTTAAAGAAACTGCATTTCTTGAATTTGAAAAGCAGTTTGCTACTGAACATGGATTGAAATCGATTTGCCACGAAAAGTAACAGTTGATACGAAAAGTACGAAGCTCAATGAATTCAAAATACAAAACATAATTTTCAATTGGGCTATTCGTAAAAAACAACATACAATAGCGGTTCCTAACATGTATCTATACGCTTGGGAATCCGATATGTTAAGTATCACAAATTCGCTATATACTCATGAATATGAAATCAAAACAAGTCTTTCTGACTTTAAGAATGATTTTAATAAAGCATCTAAACACTGCATGTTATCGGGAACTTTAGAAGACGGTCGCCCCGCATATTTTTGGTATGTATGTCCGTGTGATCTAATCGACAAATCATTAATACCAGATTATGCTGGGTTGATTTATATAGAAACACGAAACAAACCACATGTGATCAAGAAAGCACCAAGGATATCACGATATAAAGTAACTGATACCGAAATGGATAAATTACTTCGTGGCAGCATGTGGCGCTACTGGAAGATGCGTGAAAAATTGAACAACTATGAAAAAGAGCATAATACATTTATCGAAAATGATGATAAATTTACTGAAAATGACTCTTAAACATTGATATAATTGTGTTTTTATGATTTAATGTCCCTATAATAAAACTAATGTAGGGGATTTAGAATGAAACCATTTATAGCAAACACAAAAGGCCAGCAATTAGATTATCATTTATTTGCCGTTGGATACTTAGCACGAACGTTAATCCTATCATTTACTAATAATGATATAATTCTTGGAAACTTAAGTTTTATTGCCGGCATAACTCATGATATCGGTAAGATAGATCAAACTTATGCATCATGGGTTAATAATAAAAATTCTAAATCAAATTCCGAAGATGGATGTCATATTTCTGGTAAATTTTCATTTGATAAGTATCCACGCCACAATGAAGTGTCATTACTACTATATCATTTATTAAAAACCAAAAACAAATTTAATACTACACAACACAAGATAATTGAACACGCCATTTACTGGCACCATGCTCGCCCACTTCGTAAAAAATTACAATTAGATTATGTGAGTCACATCCACACACAACTAGTAAAAAATTCAACTGATTTTGATGACTTACTTTCATCTACAATATCGGTTTTTAATAATGTTTTTAATTTTGCTAATGAATATGGACTTCCAAATTTACAGGATAATTTTAGTGAATCCTATGATGCGGAATCATTAGATGACGATATTAAAGTACCAGATTATAAACGATATAGAACAGGTAATACTAGCATTGATGAATATAAGACAGATATTACACTTAATGCAAAATGTGATTTGATAAGGTCGGCGGTTATCACAGCCGATAGATTGGTGTCAAATTGTAGTCCATCAGAATTACAATCATTGGTTACTGATAAAAGATTAGATAGTTTATTGGATGTAATACATCCATCAACAAACTTATCCAATGATATAAAGGAATGCATTGATCGGTTCAATACACACTATCCAAATAGTGATAGAAATAAAAGTCAAGCAGATGCCGTGACTGAATTGATGCCATATGGCACTGCCGTTTTATCCGGTCCAGCAGGTGTGGGGAAAACAAAGATTGCATTGGAATGGGCTATGCGTACTAATGCACAAAAGCTTATTTGGATATGTCCACGAATTCAAATATGTCAGGCGATTTTTGCAGAATTAACATCTAGTGAATATTTACCAAATACTACTATTGAATTAAAAACAAGCGAATTTTCCTTAACTTATGAAAATGGTGAATGCAAAGAAACGACTAACCTTTTCACTGGTGACATTATCATTACTAATATCGATACAATAATGGATAGTATAATCACACATCACAATGTAACAGCATTGATGGATTTCATGTCATCACATGTTGTGTTTGATGAATTTCATGAATATATACCAATTGATGGATTTAATTTGTTGTTTAGTGAATTAGTTAAATGTAAACGTCTTCATGATAAAAATCTATTAATGGTTTCTGCGACACCAAACTATTATTTTGTTAATAATGTGCTTGATATTGATTCAGTTGTAAGCATTGATAGTTTTAATAAATCTACATATATTTTGAAATTTGATGAGTTTACAGAAAAAGTGATTGATGACTCTAATCCATTCTATGCAAAACAAGAAGCTAATACGTTTATAATATCCAATACAATTAGCACTGCACAACAGGCATTTCTACACCGCTCTGATGAAAATTCTATATTATTTCATTCCAGTTATACTAAAACAGATAAGGTCGAAATATTTAACAAAATTATGTCATCGTTTGGTAAGGATGGTAATAATACACATGATATTTTACGTAGCGGTCCCATAATACAAGCATCATTAAACATTAGCTGCAATAAA
>Ga0315540_10002315_pt1 | contig 10754 bp, 6 predicted proteins | sample SalMarSW160110MG_FD_203677 | JGI IMG/M metagenome (GOLD analysis project Ga0315540, IMG submission 203677) | Salt marsh sediment microbial communities from the Plum Island Ecosystem LTER, Massachusetts, United States - Salt Marsh Sediment SW1601-10 ... | reverse complement strand
GCGCGCGTACATGTTCACCTTGTCGCAGCAGATGCGGATCGAGGCGGCGTGGTCGAGCACGCGGATGCCGAGCATCTCGGCGGTGCGCGCCACCACGTAGCTGGTGTTGAGCGGGTCGGTGAGCGCACGGATCAGCACGCCGTCGTAGTTGCGGAGATACTTGAGCTCGTCCTTGAACAGGAAGTCCAGCTCGTGGCCGAGCTCGAAGGCCGCCAGCCGGAAGTTGGTGAGGGCGGTGAGCTCCACCGACGAGCGGATGGTGTAGCGCTCGGCGAAGATGGCTAGCCGGGCCACGTGCCCGCATCCTCCAGCAGTGCCCGCTCCTCGGGCACGAGCTGCTCCAGCGGCAGCGGCATCAGCGCCGAGAGCAGATAGGCCTTGGACGTCACGATCACCCGCACGCGGGCGAGCGGCAAGCGGAAGACGGTGAACACGCGCGCCGCGAAGGCCGCGTACTCCGGCACCAGCGTGCGGCCCAGCACGCTCCGGACGACGTCGATGCGGCAGTCCGCCGGTAGCGCCTGGCAGAGCACCGCGTACTTGCCGGTGTAGGTCAGGCCGTTGCGGTGTGCGGCGAGCTGCTCGCCGTCCAGCAGCAGCTCGCCTTTGCTGGAGAAGGGGTTGATGGGGTAGGCCAGCATCGGGGGTGGCGGGAAGCGGGTGTTGGCGATGTGGAACTCGGGGATCGGCAGCTCGGCCAGCTGCGCCTTCTCCATGGCGATCGGCACCACGTAGGCGTCGAGCGCCTCCAGGGTGGTGGGCATCACCGCCAGGCCCTCCAGCTCGGCGTCGAGCGAGGCGTAATAGCCGGCCGAGAGGTAGCTGTAGTCGCCGGCCAGGTTGGCCGCCTCGGCGCCGTGCAGGGGCGGTTCCAGCCGCAATAGCGGCGCCGCGCTCATGTCAGGGCTGGAGCGCCGCCACCCCCGGCAGGGTCCTGCCCTCCAGGAACTCCAGGGCCGCGCCCCCGCCGGTGGAGATGTGGCCGATGCGATCCTGCAGGCCGGCGGCGTTCACCGCCGCCACCGAGTCGCCGCCGCCGACCACCGTGAAGGCCGGCAGGTCGGCAACCGCGCGAGCCACCGCCACCGTGCCGGCGTCGAACGGGGGCGTCTCGAACACGCCCAGCGGCCCGTTCCAGAACACGGTCTTGCTGCCGGCCAGGGCGTCGCGTATCGCCTGAACGGCCCGCGGGCCGACGTCGAGGCCGAGCAGCCCTTCGGGGATGGCGTCCGAGGCGTGGATGGAGGTGCGGGCGCCCTCCCGCAGCTCGCTGGCGCACACCGAGTCCTCCGGAAGGAGCAGGGTGACGCCCACCTTCCTGGCGTGCTCGAGCAGCCGCCGGGCGGTGTCGAACTGGTCCTCCTCGACCCGCGAGGCCCCCACCGAGCCGCCCTGGGCGGCGATGAAGGTGTACGCCATGGCCCCGCCGATCAGGACCTTGTCCGCCACCTTGAGGAGGCTCTCGATGACCCCGATCTTGTCCGACACCTTGGCGCCACCGAGGATCACCGCGAACGGGTGCTCGGGCCGCTCGAGCAGCCGCCTCAGCGAGGTGAGCTCTTGCTCCAGCAGCCTGCCAGCGGCCGACGGCAGGAGCCTCGCCACGCCCTCGGTGCTGGCGTGGGCGCGGTGGGCCGAGCCGAAGGCATCGTTGACGTAGACGTCAGCGTAGCCGGCGAGCAGACGCGCCAGCGACGCGTCGTTCTTGGTCTCGCGGGGGTCGAAGCGGGTGTTCTCCAGCAGCGTCACGCTGCCGTGCGGCGCATCGGCCACGAACTCCTGCTCCTCCTTGGAAGCGGGGCCGTCGCACGCCAGGTAACGCACGTCGGTGCCGAGCAGCTCGCCCAGCCGGGCGGCCACCGGGCGCATGCGGTTGCTCTCGTCGACGCCCTTGGGCCGGCCCAGGTGACTCATCAGGATGAGGGTGGCGCCGCGGTTCTCGAGCGCCTCCAGGGTCGGCAAGGCCGCCCGGATACGGGTGTCGTCGCCGACGCGCCCGTCCTTGACCGGAACGTTGAAGTCGACGCGGACCAGGACGCGCTTGTCCTTGACGTCCAGGTCGTCGAGGGTGGTGAACATGCTGGCTCCTAACGGTGTCGCGCCCGCCGGCATCGCCGGTTCAGGCACCCGGCTCGCCAGCGGCGGTGGCGGCGAGCCGGCTCGCGCTGCGTGCTACCTCAGAGCTTCGAGCCCATCAGCTCGATGACGTCCACCATGCGGCTGGAGAAGCCCCACTCGTTGTCGTACCAGACCAGCACCTTCGCCATGCGCCCCATGGTCTTGGTGAGCAGGCCGTCGACGATGCCGGAGTGCGTGTCACCGACGATGTCGCGCAGCACGATGGGATCCTCGGTGTAGCGGATGACCCTGGACAGGCGGCCGTCCGCCGCGGCCTTGAGGGCGCCGTTGATGTCCGCGGCGCTGACCTCGCGCTTGAGCATAGCGGTGATGTCGGAGATCGAGCCCGTCTGGGTGGGCACGCGCAGGGCCATGCCGTCGAAGATGCCCTTGAGCTGGGGAAGCACCTTGGCCACCGCCTTGGCGGCGCCGGTGCTGGTGGGCACGATGTTGGTGGCGGCGTTGCGGGCCCGCCGCAGGTCCTTGTGGGGGCCATCCTGCAGCATCTGGTCCTGGGTGTAGCTGTGGACGGTGGACATCATGGCCTGCTCGACGCCGAAGGTCTCGTCGATCACCTTCATGACCGCGGCCAGCGAGTTGGTGGTGCAGGAGGCGTTCGACACCACGTCGTGCTTGGCCGGATCGTAGGCGTCCTCGTTGACGCCGATGATGATGTCGAAGTCGCTGTCGGGCGAGGGCGCGCTGATGAGCACCTTCTTGGCCCCGGCCGTCAGGTGCGCCGCCGCCTGGTCGCGCTTGCGGAAGATCCCCGTGGACTCCACCACCACGTCCACGCCGAGCTCCTTCCAGGGCAGCTCTTCGGGGTTGCGGATGGCGGTCGCCTTGACCTTGTTGCCGTCGACGATGAGGTTCTCGTCGTCGTGGGAGACGGTTCCCGGGAAGGGGCCGTAGTTGGAGTCGTACTTGAGCAGGTGCGCCAGCGTGGCATTGTCGGTGATGTCGTTCACCAGGGCGATGTCGATGCCGCGCTCGTGCGCGATCCTGAAGATCTGGCGACCGATGCGACCGAAGCCGTTGATGCCGATGTTCATGGTGTCCTCCGAGAAAGAGCGATGTGTGAACGACTCTGTGTACCGACGGCGGTGTACTCACGGGGTCCGTCGACAACGGCCCCATGATACGTCCGCGGCCGGTATCGGCCGCAAGCGGGCAAACGCCCCGGGCGGCTCACGCCGTCACGCTCGCCGCAGCGCGATACCGAGACGGCTCCCTTCGAGGTCGTGCTCGACGCGGTAGGCATCGCCCTCCAGCGCACCCAGGCGCAGCTCGCTCGCCAGCACCTCGGCGGCCACCGCGTCACGGTGCTCGTCGAGCGCCGTGGCCAGGTCGCCCTCCGCGGCGAGCGCCAGGGTGATGGTGTCTGCCACCTCGAGGCCGGCGTTCTTGCGGGCGTTCTGCACCAGCCGGATGGCATCGCGCGCGAGCCCCTCCCTGACCAGCTCGGGCGTGAGCTCGGTGTTCAGCGCCGCCAGGTAGCCGCGCTCCTCAACCGCCGCGAAGCCGTCGGGGCTGCGGGCGTCCAGCAGCAGGTCCTCCGGCGCCAGCCGCACCTGCTGGCCGTCCACCTCGACCACGGTGTCGCGGCCCTCGCCGACGGCGGCCGCCACGGCGCGCCCGTCGAGCGCCGCGAGCGCGCGGCTCACGGCCGGCACCAGCCGCCCGAGGCGCGGCCCGAGCCGTGGGAGGTTAGGCTTGACCTGGTAGTCCACGAAGCTGTCGTGCACGTCCAGATAGCGCACGCGTTTGACGTTGAGCTCCTCGAGGAGCTGGTCCTCGAGCGGCCTGACGCCGGCGAGCTCGTCCTCCGTGCGCAGCCGGACCAGCACCTCTGGTAGCGGCTGGCGCACCTTGATGCCCGATGCCGCTCGCGCCGAGCGGCCCAGCTCTACCAGGCGCATCAGCGCGCGCATGTCCCGGTCGAGAGCCTCGTCCACCAGCGTAGGGTCGGCGGTCGGCCAGTCCGCCAGGTGAACCGACTCGGGCGCCTCGCGATCGAGCGTGCAGACCAGGTTGCGGTAGAGCTCCTCGCTGGTGAACGGCGCCATCGGCGCCATCAGCGTCGCCACCGTGACCAGCGCCTGGTACAGGCTGGCGTAGGCGGCGACCTTGTCCCGGTCGGACTCGGACTTCCAGAACCGCCGGCGGTTGCGGCGCACGTACCAGTTGGAGAGCTCGTCGACCACGAAATCGCGCAGCGCGCGGCTGGCGCCGGTGGGGTCGTAGGCCTCCAACCTGGCGGTGACGTCGGTCACGAGCCCGCTCAGCCGCGAGAGCAGCCAGCGGTCGACGGCGGGCCGCTCGGGCGGAGGCGGCGCGGCGTCGAGCGGCGGACGGTCGAGGTTGGCGTAGAGCACGAAGAAGCCGTAGACGTTCCACAGGGTGAGGAAGTAGTCGCGCAGCGTCTCCTCGACCAGCGCCGAGCTGAAGCGCTTGCTGGCCTCTGGCGGCGAGACGCTGTAGAGGTACCAGCGCAGCGCGTCCGCGCCCTGGTCGTTCAGCACCGTCCAGGGATCGACGACGTTGCCCTTCGACTTCGACATCTTCTCGCCCTGATCGTCGAGGATGTGGCCCAGCACGATGACGTTACGGAACGCCGAGGTGTCGGGCGCCAGCGACGCCAGCGGGCCCGCCGGGCGGCCGCCGGGCTCGTCGCCGGTGTCGGTCAATAGCGTGGCCAGCGCGTGCAGGCTGTAGAACCAGCCGCGCGTCTGGTCGACCGCCTCGCAGATGTAGTCCGCCGGGAAGTTCTCCGCCAGCGCCCGGCGCGCCTCGGGCGTCGACGCCTCGCCGAGGTAGTGCCACTGGGCGTAGGGCATGGCGCCCGACTCGAACCACACGTCGACGGTGTAGGGCACGCGCCGGAAGGTCTTCCCGCCCCGCTCGAAGGTCACCTCGTCGAGGTAGGGCCGGTGCAGATCGAGATCCGACAGATCGCGGCCGGCAAGCGCGGACAGCTCGGCGACGCTGCCGACGCACAGCCGCTCCACCTCGCCGCCGTCGTCGCTCTCCCAGATTGGCAGGGGAGCACCCCAGTAGCGCTCGCGGCTGAGCGCCCAGTCGACGTTGTTCTCGAGCCACTTGCCGAAGCGACCGGTGCGAACGTTGTCCGGGTGCCAGTGGACGGCGTCGTTGTTCGCCAGCAAGCGGTCCTTGAGCTCGCTGGTGCGGATGTACCAGCTGCGCTTCGCCACGTTCATGAGCGGCGTGTCGTCGCGCCAGTTGAAGGGGTAGGCGTGACGGACGGTGCGCCAGGCGAACAGCAGGCCTCGCTGCAGGAGGTCCGAGGCGATGGCACGGTCTGCGTCCTTGAACCACTGGCCCGAATAGGGCCCGTCGCTGCCCTGCGCGGGGCCGACGGGCCGAACCTCGGGAAGCACCTTGCCGGTGAGGTCGACCGAGAACAGCAGGGGTAGGCCGTGCTGCTGCCCGAGGTCCAGGTCCCCATAGGCCGGCGCGATGTGGACGATGCCGGTGCCCTCCTCCAGGCTCACGTAGTCGTCCACGATGAGCCTGAACGCCTTCGACAGGTCCGTGCCTTCATCCGCCCGGCCGAGCATGATGGGCCGGTACCGCAACCCGTCCAGCGCCGTAGCATCGAACGCCTGGAGGGGCCGGTACTGTCCCGCGCCGAAGACGGCATCGGCGAGGCCCTCGGCCAGGATGTACAGCTCCTGGCCCGAGACCTCCGGGTCGTAGGACTCCTCGGCCGTCATCGCCGCGCGCGTCGCCTCCACCAGCGCGTACCTCGACGAGGGCTTGACCGCCAGGGCGGTGTTCGCCGCCAGCGTCCAGGGCGTGGTGGTCCAAGCCAGGAAGGAGACCGGCCGCGCTTCGGAGCGGTCGAGCAGGCCGCGTTCGACCAGGCCGTCCTTGTCGGCCGGGAACTTGGGGTAGACGGAGGGGTCCTCGACGTCCTCGCGGTAGCCGAGCGACACCTCGTGGGAGGCGAGGGTGGTGTTGCTGCTGGGGCTGTGCCAGGTGGTCTTGTAGTCCTCGGCCAGCAGACCGCGGTCCCAAAGGCTCTTGAGCACCCACCAGCAGCTCTCGATGTAGTCGTTGGTGAAGGTGACGTAGGCGTGCTCCAGGTCCAGCCAGAAGCCGATGCGCTCGGTCATGGCGTTCCACTCCTGGATGTTGCTGAACACGTCCTCGCGGCACAGCCGGTTGAAGCGTTCGATGCCGTAGGCCTCGATCTGCTGCTTGTTGCTGAAGCCCAGGCGCTTCTCGATGGCGATCTCGACCGGCAGGCCGTGGGTGTCCCAGCCCCCTTTGCGTCCCACGCGGAACCCCTGCATCGTCTTGAAGCGCGGGAAGAGGTCCTTGAAGGCGCGGCTGATGACGTGGTGGACGCCAGGCTTGCCGTTGGCGGTGGGCGGGCCCTCGTAGAACACGTAGCGGCCCTTCGGCGCCTCCTTCTCCAGGGTGCGCGCGAAGATGCCTCGCTCGCGCCAGAACGCCATGATGCGCTCTTCCAGCTCGGGGAAGCGTACGCCTTGCGGGACGTCTCGGAACACGGTCGACCTCGCTCTCGGGGGCAACGAGAGAACGCGCCCCAGCGCTGTGCAGCGTTGGGGCGCGTACGAACGCGCGGTACCACCCAACTTCCCGGACCCCTCGCGGACGTCCGGCTTGGCGGCTGCCCCACGCACGGGAGGTGGGAGAGCCTGGCGCGCTGTCGCGGCGCCTGCGCGGCCCCGTCTACTGCCGCCGCGCCAGCGAGGCGGGTTCGGGGAGCGGCTCGGGGAGGATCTTCGGCCGGGATGCGCCGCCGGGCTCGCACCCTCCCCGGCTCGCTGCTGGGCATCTCGCCCGGCCTACTCGTTCCCGTCAACGCCGTCCGCCGCCGGGCGTGCCACGGCCGGGCGACGGTTCGCTGCCGCTTTACAACGCGCAGCAGCGGCGCATATACTAGCACCAGCAGCAGGCCAAGACAAGGTTCATTCGCCGCTGCGTTATCCTCGCACAACCTGCTCGTGCGTCCGCATAGGTGCGCGCTTGCCCGACGGATGTACGGCGTGCGATCCCGCCGGGCGGCGGACAGCGAGAGTTCTTCGTGAGGTCTTCTCACGCCCGCACAAGAGCTGGACACAACCATGCCACCTTCGCTGCACCACGACCGGAGCGAGCGCACGGAACGGAGACGGGATGAGCCCCAGAAGCAACAAGTCGAATGACAGCGGCCCGTCCGAGGCCCCCGAGACAGAGGAGCTGAAGCCGCGCAGGCGCGGGCGCCCCAAGAAGCAGGAGGCCGTCGCCACGGAGGCCGTCGCCACGGAGGCCGTCGCCACGGAGGCGGGCGCCTCGCAGGACGGCACCTCGCAGGACGGCGCCTTCCAAGAGGGTGCCGGCGAGCGCAGCGCGGCCGGCGGCGGCGATGCGCCGGCGGAGGATCGCGGCGATGGCGGCGGCCGCTCGCAACGCGGCGGCCGGAAGTCGCGGAGCTCCGGGGACGGCCGGGCAGAGCAGGCGGCTTCGGAGGGGCGTGATGCGGGTCGTGCCGAGGGGCGTGACGAAGGCCGTGAGCAGGCCGGTGCCGACGGGCGCGACGACGGCCCCACCCAGGCGTCGTCCGAGCAGGGCGCCGACGGCGGTCGCTCGCGGGGTGGGCGCGGCAAGGGCGGCAGCCGCAACGGCAAGAGCCAGGACAGGTCCGGGGGCGGTTCCGGGGCCGCGACCGCGGCGGACGCCAACCAGGACGGCGGCGAGAGCGCGGACAACGAGGAGCGCAGCCGCTCGAGCCGTGGCGGGCGCAACCGCCGCGGGCGCTCGGGCGGCGGCCGCAAGGGCGGCCTGAACTTCCGAGAGCTGCAATCGAAGATCGTGCCGGAGCTCCACCTGCTGGCCAAGGAGGTCGGCCTGGAGGACTATCGGCAGATGAGCAAGGACGACCTGGCGCTGGCCATCCTGGAGCGCTCGGCCGAGGGCGAGGGGCTCAAGCTGGTCCAGGGATACCTGGAGATCTCGTCCGACGGCTACGGCTTCCTGCAGGAGTCGCTATTGCAGCTGAGCTCCCGCAGCGTCATCGTGTCCGCGGGCCTGATCAAGCAGTTCAAGCTGCGCACCGGCGACTACATCCTCGGCAAGTCGCGACGTCCGCGGGACAACGAACGCTACGGCACCCTCATCCGCGTGGAGGCGGTGAACGGGGTCGACCCCTTCCAGGCCGCCAAGCGCCCCCGTTTCGACGACCTCGTCCCCACCTTCCCCGAGCAGCGCATCAAGCTCGAGACGGTACAGAACGAGCTGTCGGCCCGCGTCATCGATCTACTGGCCCCGATCGGGCGGGGTCAGCGCGGGCTCATCGTGGCGCCGCCCAAGGCAGGGAAGACCACCCTCCTCAAGAAGATCGCCAACTCGGTGGTCACCAACGAGGACGACATCAAGGTCATCGTTCTGCTGGTGGACGAGCGCCCCGAGGAGGTCACCGACTTCCGCGAGTCGGTGAGCGGCGTCGAGGTGATCGCCAGCACCTTCGACGAGCCCCCCTCCAACCACATCCGGGTGGCGGAGTTCGTCCACGAGCGTGCCCGCCGCATCGTCGAGGAGGGCGGTCACGTGATGATCCTGCTCGACTCCATCACCCGTCTGGCGCGCGCCAACAACCTGGTCACCCCCCCGACCGGGCGGACCCTCTCCGGCGGGCTCGACTCCAGCGCGCTGCACTGGCCCAAGCGCTTCCTCGGCGCGGCGCGCAACATCCGCGGCGGAGGCAGCCTGAGCATCCTCGCCACGGCCCTGGTGGAGACGGGCTCGCGCATGGACGACGTGATCTTCGAGGAGTTCAAGGGCACGGGCAACATGGAACTCCACCTGAGCCGCCGGCTCGAGGAGCGCAGGATCTTCCCCGCCATCGACATCCTCAAGTCCGGCACCCGCCGCGAGGATCTCCTGCTGGGCGAGGCGATCCTGGCCAAGATGTGGCTCCTGCGCAAGGTCATCAGCGACATGGACGCCGCCGAGGCGATGGAGATGCTTCTCACGCGCCTGTCTCGCACCAAGAGCAATGAGGAATTCCTTGCCACCCTCGGGCAGGGCTGAGTGACAGCCTAGGGGTGTGCCGGCCCCCCGCGCCACGCCATCGCGCTCGGCGCGCCTCCGCACGCCGCTCGCACTGGCGCTGGTAGCGCTGCTGGCGGCGCCGCTGGGCAGGCCCGCCCACGCCGACCAGGCGTACGTGGTGCTCCCCGGGGACACGCTCTACGCGCTCGCGAAGCGCTTCCGAACCACCGTCGACGAGCTGCGCAGCGCCAACGGTCTCGACGGCTCGCTGCTGACGCCGGGTGAGGTGCTGCAGGTGCCGAACCGTGAGCAGACCGGCTACCGAAGCACCATCGCCCGGCCCGGCGAGACGCTGGCGGATGTCGCCACGCGGGTGGGGCGCAGCGTGGCGACCCTGGCGTCGGCGAACCCGCTGCTTGCCCAGGCGGGCGTGCGTGCCGGCGCCGCCGTGTCCGTGCCGCCCGCCGACGGCGTCACGGTGGTGGCGGCCGCCGGCGACACGCTGACGTCGCTCGGCGCGAAGGCAGGCGTGAGTGCCGCCACGCTGGCGCGGGTGAACGGCCTGGATCCGTCCGGCCCGCTGCCATCCGGGCAGCCGGTGTTGCTGCCCGCGCAGGCCGCGGCCCCCGCCGCCGGATCGGTCCCCGCCGCGCCGACGACCGTGCTGGCTGCCGCCGCCGCCACCCCCGCGAGTCACGCCGCCGGCCAGGCGCTGGCCGGAGGGTCTCGGCCGGGCGGGGCCCCGGCCGGCGCCGCGCCCCCCCTCGCTGCGGTCACGGCCGCAGCGCCACGTGCCGCGACCGTCCTGGCCTCCGGCGGCGGCGCCGCCCGCGCGCGGTTGATGGCGCTCGAGGACAAGGCCTTGCGCACGGCGGTGCTGCGCCTGCCGCAGGTCCGCCTGGCGACCGACCGGTTCGTCGCGCCGGTGCAGGGGCGGCTCAGCTCGGCGTTCGGCTGGCGCGCGCTGTCGGTCGACGGGAACCACTTCCACGCCGGCATCGACCTGGCGGTGCCGATAGGCACGCCGGTCCACGCCGCGCGCGACGGGAGGGTGGTGGAGGCCCGCTTCGACGGAACCTACGGCAACGTGGTCTTCCTCGACCACGGGGACGGCTCGCAAACGCGCTATGCGCATCTGAGTCGCATCGCGGTGTCTCCCGGGCAGAGCGTGAGGCAGGGAGACGTGGTCGGCCTGGCCGGCTCGAGCGGCTGGTCCACCGGACCCCACGTCCACTTCGAGCTGCGTTTCGACGGCCGCGCGGTGAACCCACTCGACTACCTGCGCGGCGCGCTGGCCCCCTGAGCCGGCTGGCGATGGCGGGCGCGCAAGGCATCCGCCGGTAGCCGTTCGGGGCCCGGGAAGTCCCATAAGCATCGCACTTCGTTGACGCTCACCGGCATTCGCCGCTATACTCGGGTGGAAGTAGTTCGGAATGATTCCGAGCTCTCATCGAGGGGACGGCCATGTGGATCTCGACGAAGGCGCAATACGGCATGCGGGCGTTGGTCGAGGTGGCGCTCGGTGGTGACGAGCCCACCAGCCTCAAGACCGTAGCCGAGCGCCAGAGCCTGAGCCACCAGTACCTGGAGCAGATCTTCGCGGTGCTGCGGCGCGC
>Ga0315540_10002314_pt1 | contig 10756 bp, 7 predicted proteins | sample SalMarSW160110MG_FD_203677 | JGI IMG/M metagenome (GOLD analysis project Ga0315540, IMG submission 203677) | Salt marsh sediment microbial communities from the Plum Island Ecosystem LTER, Massachusetts, United States - Salt Marsh Sediment SW1601-10 ... | reverse complement strand
CCTCCACATCCTCACCATGACCAGCGTGTGGAAGCTCTGGCCGATCGTCCTCATCGCGCTCGGGCTGAACGCGATCTTCGCGCACCGCGCGAAGGCCTGACGGCCGGCTACCAGTCCACGCGCAGTCCCGCGAGCCAGCCGCGCGTCGCGGCGGGGATCAGTACGGGCACGAGGTTCCCCGCGGCGTCGTAGTCCATCCAGCCGCCGGTCTCGTAGCGCAGGTCGGTCACGTTCGTGACGCGCAGCGACAGCCCGGCGCGCGCGCCGCCGAGCTCGCGCTCGAGCGCGCCCGAGAGGTCGAGCGTCGTGCGCGGCGCGATGCTGTTCGCCTCGGTGCCGGTGTTGTCCACGTAGATGCGCCCCACGTGCTGCACGGTCGCCCCCAGCGAGGCGCCCCGCCAGTCGGCGCGGGCGGTCACGTTGGCCATGACGGCGGGGAAGAACCCGAGCGGCTTGCCGTCGTAGCTTGCGACGTCGGCGCTCGTCGGGCCCCACGCCTCGCGGTAGCGGACGAAGTGGTTGTCCGAGAGTGTGGCGTTCGCGTCGAGGCGCCCGTGAATCGCGCCGAACGCGCGAGAGGCGGTGCCCGAGAGCTCCACCCCCTGGTGCACGGACCGGGCGGCGTTGCCGAGGATCGGGTAGCCGAGGTCGGTGTCGAACTGGCCCGCGTAGACGAGCTCGTGCCGGAAATCCATGCGGAACAGGTTTGCGGTGGCGCTGCCCCACGTGCCGCGCCACGTTCCTCCGGCCTCGAGGTCGTTCACGCGCTCGGGCCGGATGAGCGGGTCGCGGTAGATGCCGGCGGCCACGTCCACGACGCGGTAGAGCGGCACGCTGCCCGCGCCCTCGGCGTCGTAGAGGTCGCGGAACGCGGGCTCGCGGCTCGCGAGCGCCCACGAGGCGTAGGCACTCCACGCCCGCGAGGGGTTCCAGGAGACCCCGAGCCGGGGCAGGCCGAAGTCGTAGCTCTGGCGGAACGCCACGCCGTCGAAGCGGTCGCCCTCCATCCGGTAGCCCTGGTGGCGCCACGCGAGATCCGCGGTCACGAGCACCGCGTGCGTGACGTTCCACTCCTCGCGCGCGAACAGGCCCGCCGCCAGCGTGCGCGGGTGGTAGTCGTAGTAGGCGAGGTCGGGGGGCGTGCCGGGCGGCAGGCCGTCGCCCGAGACCAGCGTGCCGACGTGGTGGCCGTCGTGGAACCGCAGCTCGCCGCCCACGATCAGCGCACCGTGGGCGTGCGCGATGCGCGCGCGCGGCACCCAGCCGAAGTGGCGGTTCGTCACGTCACGGCGGCGCACGATGTCGGCGCGCTCGACCGTCGCCCGACCCTGCGCGTCGCGCACGAAGTGCCCGAGCGAATCCAGCGCGTAGTACTCCGGCGCGTAGAGCGTCGTATCGGTCGTCGCCCACGGCGAGAGCCGGTAGTCGGCGAGCGAGATCCCGGAGCGCTGCTCGTCGTAGTACCCCGTTCCGTCGAACCAGAACAGCGTCTGCGAGAACGTGAATCCCGGGTTCGGCGCCCAGGTGTGGAGCAGCTCGTAGTGCGGCTCGAAGAAGTGGTCCTGCTCGCCGGGGTAGGTGAGCGGGTTGAAGCGCCGGTCGCGGTCGGCGTTCCCGGTCACGCCGCCCGCCAGGTAGTCCGGGGTCACGCCGATGTAGGCGAGGTGGGTGTTCTCGGGCCCTCCGTAGAGGTTCACGCGCCACGACTGCGTGCCCGAGACCTTCCGGGCCGAGAGGGCGTACGACCACAGCTTCGACCAGGACTGGTCGCGGTAGCCGTCGGTCTCGATGCGCGAGTAGCGCCCGTACAGGCCCCAGCCGCCCGGCAGCGCGCCCGAATCGCCCTCGAGCATGAGCCGCCGGGTTCCCCAGGCGCCGTACGAGACGGTCGCGCTGCGGCGCGCCCGCTCGCCGATCGGCGCGGTGACGAGCGACACGCTGCCGCCCAGCGCGGCGGCGCCGTAGAGCGCCGGCCCCACGCCGCGCTGGACCTGCAGCTCGCCGGTCGAGGCGAGCAGGTCGGGGTGGTCGATCCACCACACCTCGTGCGACTCGGGGTCGTTCAGGGGCACGCCGTTCACGAGCACGCTGATCCGCCGCTGCGGGAAGCCGCGCAGCGAGAGGTACGAGTAGCCGATCCCGTTGCCGGCGTCGGAGTACGCGTAGGCGCCGGGCAGCGAGGCGAGCGCCATGGGCGTGTCCTGGCCCCAGTTCAGGTTGCGCACTTCCTTGCGGTCGAGCGTCGTGATCGCGAGCGGGGCGCGCGCGTCGGCGCGCGACGTGCTCACCTCGATCGGGGCGAGCGGCACGACGCGCGGGAACGTGTCGGGGACGGCCGGGGCGGAGGCCGCGAGCGCGGCGGCGAGGAGGAGGGCGGACGTCATCACGGGGACTCCCTGCGGGTGAAGGCGCGGGCGGCGAGCCACGTGACGAGCGACGCGCCGAACCCCGCATAGATGGGTTCGAGGTGGAACGGGTAGCCGGCACCGCCCGCGCGGGCGCGGGCGAGCACCCAGGCGAGCGCGACGATCCCCGGCACGAGCATGAGCGCGACCGTGGCCCGCGGCCCCGGCCGCCCGCGCCCGGCGAGCGCGAGCGCGACGGGCAGCAGCAGCACAGGCGTGATCACCGAGCCGACGTCGTGCCAGAGCGCGATCACGCTCGGGTTCGCGAGGGCGAGCGCGCCGGCGAACGCCGTGGAGGCCCACAGGCCGATCCGCGCGAGGCGGGGCAGGCGGGACTCATCGCCGCCGCGCAGCCGCCAGATGAAGTCGCGGCCGATCGTCGTCGCGGCGATGAACGCGTACGAGTCGATCGTGCTCATCACCGTCGCGATCATGCCGACGAAGAAGAGGCCCAGCGCCACGGGCGGCAGCGTCAGGCGCGCCAGCTCGGGGAACGCGAACACCGGGTCCGCGAGGCGGGGCAGCAGCGCGCGGGCGTACAGCCCGGAGGCGGTGGTCATGAAGTCGAAGACCGCCCAGAACGCGATCGACCACAGCACGCCGTTCCGTGCCACGCGGGGGTCGCGCGCCGCGTAGGCGCGCTGCCAGAAGCCGGGGTCCACGAGCGTCGAGAGCGCGAGGAAGTACCACACGAAGATCGCGCCGGGCGCGTTGCCGCCGTTCCAGGACCAGTGCGAGGCCGGTACGCGCGCTTCGAGGAACCCGATCCCGCCGTGGCGCCCCACGAGCACCGCGAGCAGCAGCGCGAAGCCCCCGTACATGAGGACGAACTGGATCCGGTCCGTGAGGATCACCGCCCGCAGGCCGCCGCGGTCCACGTAGAAGACCGACAGGACCGCCGCGGCCACGACGCAGGGCACCAGCGGCGCGCCGAACATGGCCGCGAACAGCGTGCCGAGCATGAGCACGTAGGCTGCGGGGGCCGAGGTGACGAACACCGCCGCGGCGCCGACGAGGGCCGCGCCGCGCCCGTACGCGCGGTCGAGCAGGTCGGGGATGGTGAAGAGCTTCGCCTCGCGCGCGCGCTGCGCGAAGACCAGCGCGAAGAGCAGCGCGCCGGCGTAGTAGGGCACGCCAAAGACGACCCAGTTCGCGACGCCGTAGCGCCAGGCGTACTCGCCGACCCCCAGGATGCCGCCGTACCAGGTCGTCACCAGCGTCGCGACGAGCGCCGGCAGCGTCACCGCGCGCCCGGCGACGAAGTAGTCGTCCGTGGCGGCGGGCGCGCGGAAGCGGCGGGCCCAGATCCCCGCGAGCATCGCGAAGTAGGCGGCGACGACCGCCCAGTCGAGAGGGCTGCTGCTAAACATCGACGACAGGCCTTCCGGGCGGCCCGCGTGGACGCGCGAACGCCGCCCGCGAAGGGGCGGCGTGGAAGGCAACTCGGGGACAACCGGGTCGTCTTGGCCGTTTCCCTACGCTGGTTCTAACCAGTTCAGGTTCGACGGGTTTGATCTCAGGCCGGCGCTTGTCCGATGCCAGCCACCCCGAACGACGGTCCGCGCGGCGCGCGGACGGCGGGAACCATGCGCCCCCGCGGCCCGGAGCGCAAGTGGTCGGGGCCGGGCGGCGCCAGGCGAACGGCCACGCGCCGAGCGCACGGGCCCGTCGTGCCCACGCGGGAGTCGGGAAGGGGGATCAGTACTGCCCGGGGTAGAGCACGGCGACGAGCGCGGCGAACAGCGGGCCGCTCAGGACGGGGAAGAATCGCCAGACGGCGAGGATGCCGACGAGCGACATGCCGGGCAGGCCGACCAGCGCGCGCATCCGCGCGGCCACACGCCCCGGAAGGAACAGGGTGATCACCGACGCGCCGTCGAGCGGCGGCAGCGGGATCATGTTCAGGACGAAGAGGATCACGTTGAGCGTGAGCAGGACCGACAGGCCGATCGCTGCGAACGCCAGCACGCCGAGCGGATCCGCGGAGGCGACCGGCACGACCAGCTGGTCGAGCGTGACCCGGGCGGGCGCGTCGAACACGCCGAGCACGAGCCCGGCGCGCAGGACCGCGAACGTCGCGACCGCGAGCAGCAGGTTCGCCACCGGCCCCGCCGCCGCCATGAGCGCCGCGCGCCGCGGGTGGCGGTCCGCCCAGGCCGGGTCGTAGGGCGCGCTCGCCCAGCCGATCGTCCAGCCCTGCGTGAGGCTCGTGAGCAGCGGCACGACCAGCATGCCGAACGGCGCCCGGCGCACGTGCGGCCAGGGGGCGAGCGACGCCTGTCCGCCCCGCGCCGCCGTGTCGTCGCCGCCGCGCAGCGCCACCCAGGCGTGGGCGGCCTCGTGCAGCGTGGTCGAGAACAGGAACGCCGGGAACCAGAAGACGAGCGCGTGGAAGGTGGTGACGGTCATGCGGACACTCCCGCAGGAGTGTCCGAGCACGCGCCGAGCCAGCGCCCGGGAGCGTCTCCGGGCCGCGCGCCGCACGCAACCGCACCCGTTTGGCCCGCGGCCGGCGCCGGCCCGGCGGCGCACGGCGCTCGACTTGCACGCCCGCGCGTGCAGGGCGCACGGGGCCGCCGGGCGCGCCCGGCGGGCGCGGTCGGCTATGCTGCGGCCTGCCGCCGCCCCCGCCCGACCGCCCCCGGGGAACCGCCATGCCCATCTGGTCCCATTCGCGCATCGAGTCGTTCCGCCAGTGCCCCCGCAAGTTCTTCTACCGCTACGTCGCGCGGGTGAAGCTGCCCGAGGAGCCCGAGACGATCGAGCAGTTCGTCGGCTCGCGCGCGCACGAAGCGCTCGAGCGGCTCTACGCCGAGGTGCAGCGCGGCCACGCGCCGTCCGGGGAGGACCTGCTCGGCTGGTTCCGCGAGGCGTGGGAGGCCGGGTGGCACGACGGCGTCACCGTGCCCGGCGACGACCGCACGCCCGACGACCACCGCAGGGAGGCCGAGGGCTGGCTCGCCGACTACCACCGGCGGCACGCGCCGTTCGCGGAGTCGCGCACCGTCGGGCTCGAGCAACGCATCAACTTCCCGCTCGATGCGGACGGCCGCGTGAAGATGGTGGGCTTCGTGGACCGGCTCGCCATCGGCGGGGACGGGACGTGGCAGATCCACGACTACAAGACGAACCGCAGGCTGCCAACCCAGCAGGACAAGGACGCCGACCCGCAGCTCGCGTACTACGAGATCGGCGTGCGCCGCATGTGGCCGCAGGCGGAGCGGGTGGACCTGACCTGGCACTTCCTCAAGTTCGGCGTCTCGATCACGAGCCGCCGGACGCCGGAGCAGCTCGAGGCCGTGCGCGGCGAGGCGCTTGCGACGATCGCCGACGCCGAGGGCCGCCCGCGCGACGAGACCGCGTTCCCGGTGCACGAGACGCGGCTGTGCGCCTGGTGCGACTTCCAGCAGGTCTGCCCCGTGCGCAAGCACCTCTTCGCGGTCGCGGCGCTGCCGCCCAACCGGTTCGCGAACGAGCCGGGGGTGAAGCTCGTGGACGCCTGGACCGCGCTCGAGGCCCGGCGGCAGGAGCTGCGCTCGCAGGTGGACGCGATCGAGGAGGAGATCGCCGAGGTGCGCGAGGCCCTGGCGGCGTTCGCGGAGCGCGAGGGCGTCGAGGTCGTGGCGGGCTCCGAGCGCGAGGCGACGGTGCGGCGGTCGGAGGCGGTCGTGTTCCCGCGCAAGACGGTCGAGACGGAGGAGGCCGGGGCGCTCGAGGCCCAGCTGCGCGGCTCGAAGTGGTGGCAGGAGGCCAGCGCGCTGGACCGCGCGGCGCTCAGGCGGCTGTGGGACCGGCGGGGCTCGCTCGACGCCGACCTGCGGGCGCTGCTCGAGGAATACGCGCGGGTCGAGGCGCAGCTCGACGTGCGCCTGCGCCGCCGGAAGGACTGAGGCGGCCCGCGCGGCGGCCATTCGCGCCACCGCGCCCCGTCCGCTAACCTGCGGCTCCATGAGCCTGCGACGAACGACCGGTTCCGTGGTGTGCCCGCGCTGCGATCGCCTCGTGAGCGTCAACGTCTCCCGCTGCCCGCACTGCGGCGCCTGGCAGCCGGGGCTGTTCGGCTACGGGCCGGCGCTCCATCGCGCGTTCGGCGGCCAGCTCGACCTCACGAACGGCATCACCGCCGCCTGCGTGGCGCTCTACGTCCTCTCGCTGCTGCTCGACCCGGCGGCGATCTTCCGCATGCGCGGGATCTTCGACCTGCTCTCGCCCTCGAGCGCGGCGCTGTTCCACCTCGGCATGACCGGCGGGTTCGCGTGGGCCGCCGGGCAGTGGTGGACGGTGTGCACCGCCACGTTCCTGCACGGCAGCATCCTCCACATCCTGTTCAACATGCTGATCATGCGCATGTTCATGCCGAACGTGGTGGACCTGTTCGGCGTGCCGCGCGCGTTCATCATCTACATGGCGGCGGGAGCGGGCGGCTTCCTGGTCTCGAACATCGTCACCAACGCCCCGACGATCGGCGCCTCGGGCGCGATCTTCGGGCTGCTCGGCGCGCTCATCTCCTACGGGCGGCGCACCGGCCAGTCGCAGGTCTCGAGCCAGCTCTGGATCTACGCGATCCTGCTGTTCGTGATGAGCTTCATGATGTCCGCGAGCGTCAACAACTGGGCCCACGCCGGCGGCTTCGCGGCCGGCTGGGTGGCGGCCTCGATGATGCCGACGAGCAGCCGCCGCGAGGGGCTGGGTGTGCTGGCGCTGGCGGCGGGCTTCGCGCTCGTGACGCTGGCGGGCTTCGTGCTCTCGTTCGTCGGCTTCGCGCCCCTGCTGCTCCGGTAGGCGCCTTGAGCCCGCGCGCCGCGAAGGCTCCCAGCCGCTGCCCGTGGCCGAAGGCCACGAACCCGCTCTACGTGCGCTACCACGACGAGGAGTGGGGCGTCCCGGAACGCGACGGGCGCGCGCTGTTCGAAAAGCTCCTGCTCGACGGCGCCCAGGCCGGGCTGTCGTGGGAGACGATCCTGAACAAGCGCGAGAACTACCGGAAGGCCTTCGACGGCTTCGATCCCGGCAAGATCGCCCGCTACGGCGCGCGCAGGACCGCCGCGCTGCTCGCCGACCCCGGCATCGTGCGCAACCGCCAGAAGGTCGCGGCGTTCATCGGCAACGCGAAGGCCTACCTCGAGCTGGTCGAGCACGAGGGCGACTTCGGCCGGTGGCTCTGGGCGTTCACCGACGGCGTGCCCGTCCAGAACCGCTGGACCAGCATCCGCCAGATCCCGGCGAGCACGCCGCTCTCGGACGCGATCTCGAAGGAGCTCCGCGCGCGGGACTTCCGGTTCGTGGGCTCGACGATCGTCTACGCGTTCCTGCAGGCCGTCGGCGTGGTCAACGACCACCTCGTGACCTGCTTCCGCCACGAGGCCTGCGCGAAGCTGGGGCGGAAGCGCCCGCGGTAGCCGCGGCCGGGCCCGCGATCCCCCGGGCGCGCGGCGCGCCGATGCCCTAGAGTCTCCGGCCGTCGGGCCGTCCATCCACCGACCCCACCCGGAGATTCCGTCCATGAGCCCCATCGCCCTGCCCGCCGCCGACGAGCACGCGCCCTACTACGGCAAGTACGTCGCGCTCATCGGCCCCGACTCGCTCGCCGCGCTCGAGACCCAGGCGCGCACGACCGCCGCGCTGCTCGCCGCAACGCCCGAGGAGAGGGGCGGCTTCCGCTACGCCGAGGGCAAGTGGAGCGTGAAGGAGGTCGTCGGGCACCTCGCGGACGCCGAGCGCGTCTTCGCCTACCGCGCGATGCGGATCGGCCGCGCGGACACGACCGACCTCGCCGGCTTCGACGAGAACCAGTACGTCCCCGCCGGCCGCTTCGACCGTCGCGCGCTGAAGGACCTCGCTGCCGAGTTCGCCGCCGTCCGGGCCGCGACGCTCGCGCTCGCGCGCAGCTTCGACGCGGAGGCGCTCCTGCGCCGCGGCAGCGCAAACGGCAGCCCCGTCAGCGCGCGCGCGCTGCTGGCGATCATCGCCGGCCACGAGGCGCACCACGTGGGGCTGCTGAGGGAGCGCTACGGGCTGAAGGGGTAGGCGGGGGAGCGCTCCCCCGCGCGAGGTTCCATCCGGGGCCTGTGCTAGGTTGGCCCGGCATGCGGACGGGAGCCGCGCGTCCCCACGTCGCCCGATCGGGACGCCGGGCGGCCGTCCCGGATGTCCGGGAGACGACGCGATGACGGACCTGCGCGATCGCGCGGCGGAGGCGCTGCGCGACCGCTATCGCCTCGAGCGCGAGCTGGGCAGCGGCGCGACGGCCTGCGTCTACCTGGCCGAGGACCTCAAGCACGGGCGCCGCGTGGCGCTCAAGGTCCTGCTCCCCGACGTGGTCGCCGCGCTCGGTCCCGAACGCTTCCTCGCCGAAATCCAGACCCTGGCGCGCCTGGCACACCCGCACATCCTGCCGCTGCTGGACTCGGGCGAGACGCGCGGCCTGCTCTGGTTCGCGATGCCCTTCGTGGAGGGCGAGTCGCTCCGCGAGCGGCTCCGGCACGAGGGGCAGCTGCCGGTGGAGGAGGCGCTGCGCATCGGCCGCGAGGTGGCCGGCGCCCTCGACTACGCGCACCGCCAGGGCCTCGTGCACCGCGACGTCAAGCCGGAGAACATCCTGATCGAGGCCGGGCACGCGGTGATCGCCGATTTCGGGATCGCGCGGGCCATGGACCTCGCCGGCGGCCCGCGGCTGACGACGAGCGGCATCGTGCTCGGCACCCCGGCCTACATGAGTCCCGAGCAGGCGGCGGGCGGGCACCGCCTCGACGGCCGCTCCGACCTCTACAGCCTCGCGTGCGTCGTGTACGAAATGCTGGCCGGGCAGCCGCCGTTCACGGGGCCTCTCGCCGAGAGCCTGGTCTACCAGCACCTCAGCACGACGCCGCGGCCGGTACGCGAACTGCGGCCGTCGGTGCCCGCGGAGGTGAGCGAGGCGCTGCTGCGCGCGCTGGCCAAGAACCCCTCCGACCGCTTCACGGGCACGGCCCGCTTCGCGCAGTTCCTGGCCGCGGGGGCCCCCGCGGCCTCACGCGCGCCGTCCGGCGCCGCGCCGTCCCGCCGCCGCTGGCTGCCGGCGGTGGCGATCTTCGCGGTGGTGGCCCTGGCGGCGATCGCAGTCGTGTTCGTGATGCGGAGCCGGGCGCCTTCCGAGGGGGCGCCGCCCGCGCTCGTCCGGCTGACGTACGACACCGGGGTCTCAATGGACCCCGCCATCTCCGCCGATGGTTCGTTCGTCGCCTACGCCTCCGATCGCGGCGGCGGGGACATGAACCTCTGGGTGCAACACGTCGGGCAGCAGGACGCGATCCGGCTCACGACCGACCCCGCCCGGGACTGGCAGCCGTCCTTCTCGCCCGACGGCTCGCGGATCGTCTTCCGCTCCGAGCGCGACGGAGGAGGGCTCTACGTCGTGAGCGTGCTGGGCGGCGCCGAGCGCAAGCTCGTCGACCGGGGCGCCGAGCCGCGGTTCTCGCCCGACGGCTCGCTCGTCTCGTTCGTGGAGGCGCCGCCCTATTCGGGAGGGCTCCTCCGGATGTTCCTCGTTTCGCCCGACGGGGGAACGCCACGGCCCTTCCAGCCGGAGTTCCGAACCTACCCGCTTGCCGGCGGGGTGGGCCCGGTGTGGTCTCCCGACGGTCGCTGGCTGCTCTTCCGCGGGGAGCGCGCCGACGACCCGTCCTCCGACGACTGGTGGGTCGCGCCCGTCACGGGGGGCTCTCCCGTACGCGTGCGCATCGACCAGGCGCTGCCCGCATGGCCCGGCGTCCGGTTCCCGTGCCTGTGGCTGCCGGGCCGCTGGGTGTTCGCGCAGGGCTCGACCGTCGAAGGCATCAATCTCTTCGAAGTACCTGTGGACGTCTCGAACTGGCGCGTGCTCGGGCCCGCCCGGGCACTCACGAGCGGGCCGGGCATGAAATACGGCGTGACCGCCTCGCGTGACGGGCGCATGGCGATGAGCGACTTCTCGTGGACGCTCCAGCTCTGGGCGTTCGAGCTCGGCCCCGGGGGCCGGCCGGCCGGAACGGTACCCCGGCGGCTGACGGACGAGGCGGCGCCCAAGCTCGGGCTCGGGGCCTCGCGCGACGGAAGGAAGATCGCGTACACGACCTACTTCGGCGCGCCGGATCGCCTGCTTACGCAGGAGCGCGTCCGTGACCTCGAGACGGGCGCGGAATCGGTGCGCGTCATGACGAAGGCGGAATTCGCCTCGCTGGCCGGCCGCCTCGACGCCGACGGCTCCACGCTCTCCTATCTCGACCGGACCCGCGACGGCGTCGGCGCGTTCGTGCTGCGCACCGGCGAGGTCGTGGGGCGGGAGATCGGGACCGGGCTGCGCCTCGCGGGGTTCTTCCCCGGGAGTCGCGAGG
>Ga0315540_10002313_pt1 | contig 10757 bp, 10 predicted proteins | sample SalMarSW160110MG_FD_203677 | JGI IMG/M metagenome (GOLD analysis project Ga0315540, IMG submission 203677) | Salt marsh sediment microbial communities from the Plum Island Ecosystem LTER, Massachusetts, United States - Salt Marsh Sediment SW1601-10 ... | reverse complement strand
CTCCTCGAAGAAGTCACCACCATCGCCCGCAAGTACGCCAGCCGCGCCGACCTCGACAAGATCCCCTGCACCAGCACCTGGACCACCCACCAGCAACCCGGCAAGCCCCGCCCCGCCGCCCAGCGCAAGGAGCCGGCCTGAGCCTGCCCGGCGCTCGCCCCGGGACGCCGCCCGGGACCCGCACCCGGCGCCTCGAGCGGCCGCCGCAGCGCCATGCGCATCGCCTTCTTCACCGAGACCTTCCTGCCCAAGATCGATGGTGTGGTGACGCGGCTGGTGCGTACGCTCGACCAGCTCAGTGCCTTGGGGCACGAGGCCCTGGTCTTCGCTCCGCACAACCCGCCCGAGAGCTACGCCGGCTTCCGGGTGGTCCGCGTGCCGGGGGTGCCGTTCAGGCCCTGGTATCCGGAGCTGTTCCTGGGCTTGCCGAGGCCGCGTCTGGGACGCGAGCTCGACCGCTTCCAGGCCGACATCGTGCACGTCATCAACCCGGTGGTGCTGGGGTTGTGGGGCACGGCCATCGCCAAGCAGCGCAACCTGCCGCTGCTGGCGAGCTACCATACCGACGTCACCCAGTACGCCGCGGCGCTGCGCCTTCGCTTCCTGTCGGAGCCGTCGCGCATCTTCCTCCGCGACGTGCACAACCAGGCCCACGTCAACCTGTGCACCAGCGCGCCCATGGTCAACTCCGCGCGCGGCCTCGGCATCCGCCGGGTGCGGTTGTGGCCCAAAGCGGTCGATACCGAGCTCTTTCATCCCGCCAAGCGCTCGAGGAAGATGCGCGATCGGCTGACGGGCGGGCACCCTGACGCACCGTTGATGGTGTACGTGGGCCGCCTGTCGTTCGAAAAGCGGCTGGACTGGCTCTATGCGCCGGTGACGCAGCTGCCCGGTGTTCGCCTGGCGCTGGTCGGCTCGGGCCCGGCCGAGGGCGCGTTGCGCGAGCGCTTCAAGGACACGCGCACGATCTTCACCGGCTACATGAGCGGCGAGGAGCTGGCCGCCGCCTACGCGAGCGCCGACGTCTTCGCCTTCCCGTCGGACACCGAGACGCTCGGGTTCGTGGCGATGGAGGCCATGGCCTCCGGCGTGCCACCCGTCGGGGCGCGCGCGGGCGGTATCCCCGACGTCATCGATGACGGCCGTACCGGCCTGATGTTCACGCCGGGCGACCTCGGCGAGCTCACCGAGAAGCTCGGCGTGCTGCTCTTCGACGCGTCCCTGCGCGCTCGACTGGGGACCGCCGCGCGGCGCGAGATGGAGCGCTTCGGCTGGCGGGCGGCAACGCTCGGGCTACTGGACGCCTACGACCTGGCCGTGCGTGTCCACGGGCGATTCGATCCGCCCAGCGCCAGCTGAGATATGGCGCGATCGTTGCGCATCGGTGTGCTCACGAGGGCAATCGGGGCACCACCAGCGGCCGCCCGGCGTTGGCGTGCACCTGCACGTCGGCGCCGTACACCTTCGACACCAGCGCCTCGGTGAGCACGTCGGCGGGAGCCCCGCTAGCCACCACCCTGCCGCCCTGCAGCACGGCCAGCCGGTGGCAGGCGGCGGCAGCCAGGTTGAGGTCGTGCAGCACGACCAGCACCCCCACCCCGCGGGAGGCCTCACGACGGATGAAAGCGAGCACCTCCAGCTGGTAGCGCAGGTCGAGGTGGTTGGTGGGCTCGTCGAGAAGCAGGTAGCGCGGGCGTTGGGCCAGAGCCCGCGCCAGCAGCACGCGCTGGCGCTCGCCGCCGGAGAGAGCGGCCGCCGTGCGGCCGGCGAGCGGCCGCGTGTCGGTGTCCAGCAGGGCCTCCTCCACCGCGCAGCGGTCGGCTCGCGAGGGCGCCCCGAGGAGACCGATGTGAGGGGTGCGGCCCATGGCCACCAGCTCCTCCACGCTGTACCCCGCCGGTAACGCGGCCGACTGCGGCACCACGGCCACCGCGCGTGCCAGCCTCCGACGTGAGAGGCGCGTCAGCGGCACGCCGTCGAGCGTCACCTCGCCCTCCAGCGCCGGCAGCAGCCGCGTGAGCACGCGCACCAGCGTCGACTTGCCGGCGCCGTTCGGTCCGACCACTCCCAGGACCTCGCCTGCGCGCAGCTCCAGGCTGAGCCCGCGGAGCACGTCCCGGCCGCCATAGCCGGCGCGCACGCCGCCGACGACCAGACTCATCGCGCACCGCCCCGACCAGACGGTGCCACCTCGGCCCGCGGCGCCCGGGCCGCTCGCCGGACCCGCGGCCGGACGCCTGCGGAGCGGCTCACGTGCGACCGCGTCTCAACAGCGCAAGGAAGAACGGGCCGCCCACCAGCGCAGTGACGATCCCGACGGGGACCTCCGCGGGCGCCACCACCGTGCGCGCGCACAGGTCCGCCAACACCATGAAGAGCGCGCCCCACACCGCAGCCAGCCCGAGCAGCCGCCCGTGTCGCGACCCGAAGGCCAGGCGCACGGCGTGTGGCACCACCAGGCCCACGAAGCCGATGACGCCGGCGACGCTCACGGCGCCGGCCGTGGCCAGCGTGGCCGAGGCGAGCAGCGCCAGCTTGACCGCCTCCACCGGCACGCCGAGCTGGGCGGCCGACTCCTCCCCCAGCTGCAGCACGTCGAGCGCACGAGCCGCGGCCAGCACCACCACTGCCGCCGGCAGTAGCAGGGCCGCCACCGGCAGCAACCGCTCCCAGCTGGCGAACGCGAAGCTGCCCAGCAACCAGCTCAGGATGCCGGCCGCACGGTCGCGGGACGCGAGCATCAGGAAGGAGGTGGCGGCCGTGAGGCTGGAGCCCACCACCACGCCGGCCAGGATGAGCGACACCGACGGCAGGCTGGCCCCGCGTCGCGCCAGCGCCGTCACCACCGCAACCGTGGCCAGGGCGCACACGAAGGCGGCGACCGGCACCCCCAGGCGGGCGAGCCACGGCAGCGACCCCGCGAACACCAGCACCGCCGCGGCTCCGAAGCCCGCGCCGCTGGCGGCGCCCAGCAGATAGGGATCCGCCAGGGGGTTGCGGAACACCCCCTGGTAGGCCGCTCCAGCCAGGGACAGCGCCGAGCCGACCAGCGCCGCCATCAGCACCCGCGGCAGGCGGAGCTGCCAGACGATGGTATCGACGGTGCCGTGGAGCTGCCCGCGAAGGCCGTCGCCGAGTGCGGCCAGGAGCGCCGTCAGCGAGATGCCGGAGCTGCCGACCGACACGGCCACCAGCATCACCGCTGCCAGCGCCGCCAGTGACAGCACCGTCGCGGCAGGGGCCGGGCGCCTGGCGGCGAGCGGGCGGACGTCGGCGCGCGCCACCTCAGCGACGCTCCGGGCGACACGGCCGCGTCGCCGGCAGGATGGTGAGAAACGCCGTGCGCCTGACCACGCGCTTGACCACCAGGGCCTCCGTTGCTCCTGCGATTGGAGAAAAAGAGATCCATCCCGGAAGGGATGGACGCCACTGGCCGCGCGTGCGGCTTCTGGGCAGCCCTTCCTCGTCCTCGCAAGGGGGTGCAACCGCCGGCTCGCGGTACTCGGACTCGGGCCGCCAGGCGGCGCCTCACCGTTGCGGGACAGTGCCGGAATCCCACCGGCTTCCCCGTGAACCGACACCGGTAGCCTACGTCGCCCCCCAGCCGCTGTCAAACGGGGTCCGGGAGGCGCTCCCGAGGGCGGGCGACGCCCGTGGTAGGCTCCCGTTCGTGCCGCTAGCATCGCTGGACACGCTACTCCCCGCCCCGGCACCCGCGGTCGATCAGCTCATCCCTCCACCGCGCTTCGCCCGGGCGACGTTCGCGAGCTTCCACCCCCAGCACCCCACACAAGCGCGCGCGGCAGCCCGCGTGCGCCGCTTCGTCGAGGACGCGCAGCGCGCGCTGGCAGCACGGCGTCGGCCTCGCCGGCCGTGGCGGCGGCGACCCGGCGGTCGCGGCCTGTACCTCGACGGCGGCTTCGGGGTCGGCAAGACCCACCTGCTGGCAGCGGCCTACCTCCACGCCGACGCGGCCGACAAGCTCTACCTGAGCTTCCAGGAGCTCGTCTACCTCATCGGCGTCCTGGGGAGTGAGCGCGCCGGCGCCCTGCTCGGTGGGGCCAGGTTGCTGTGCATCGACGAGTTCGAGCTGGACGACCCCGGGAACACGCTGATCGTGAAGACCTTCCTGCAGAGCGTGGCCGCCGCCGGCGGTCACGTGTTGACCACCTCCAACACGCCACCCGAGGCGCAGGGCCGTGGGCGCTTCAACGCCGAGGACTTCCGGCGGGAGATCCAGTCGCTGGCCGAGCGCTTCGAGACCGTGTCGCTGGACGGCCCCGACTACCGCCACCGCCACGGCCCGGCGGCATGGCCCAGCAACACGCGCTTCGCCACCATGTGCGCCGCCGAGGACGCGCCGCCACCCCGCGTCTTCGCCGAGTTCGGCGAGCTGCTGGTGCTGCTCCGGCAGCTGCATCCTTCCCGCTTCGGGGGCCTGCTCGAACAGATCGGAACCCTCTACCTCACGGGGGTTCACACGCTAGGCACGCAGAACGACGCCTTGCGCTTCGTCCACTTCGTCGACAAGCTCTACGACCTCGGCGTCGGGCTTCGTGCCAACGGTACGGTGCCGCTGGGCGCCTTGTTCGATCCCAGCTACGCCGACTCCGCCTATGCCACCAAGCACCTGCGCTGCCGCTCGCGCTTGAGCGAGCTGCTGCGCGAGGCGGAAGCCGTGGAGCTCGGGCCCGATGGCATGGCCGCGCGCAGCGGCGGGCCCCGGCACCCTCCGGACGCCGGCTAGACCGTCAGGGCGTCGCTGCGCCCGCCGGGCGGCCGGTTGCGGCCGGCAACAGGCCCGCCCGCCGCAGCAGGTCCTCGGCGATGCGCCGTGACCCGCCGGCAGCGCCCATCCTCGCGGCCCCGGCGCGCCCGCAGCGGGCGCGCAGCTCGGCGTCCTCGAGCAGGCCCCTCACCGTGGAGGCGACCGCGCCGGCGCCCCCGGCGGTGACGATCAAGGCCTCGCCAAGCAGGCGCCGCTGATTGGCGAGGAACGCGGCGGTGTAGTGCGGCGGCAAGGCGAACGACACCACCGGGAGCGCCACCGCTGCGGCCTGCTCGTTGGCGGTGCCCGCGGTCCCGACGGCCAGCTGCGCACTGGCCAGCACGTCGGCGAAGCGCCCCTCCAGTAACCACAACCGGCTTTCGCCGCGGCGCAGCGCCCTCGTGAGCCCCGCCGGACGCGGCTCGACCACGTCCTCACGCCATCCCGCCAGGTCGGGGAGGCGCCCGCCCGACCACGCCACCAATCCGGTGACGCCCGACAGCCGCATCATCGCCTCCGCCATGCGGTCGAGTGCCAGCGTCGCGTAGCTGCGGGTGCCGGGCAGCAAGGCCACCGCCGGCCCCGGCGGCAGCTCCGTCAGGGGGGTGCCGTCCGCCCGGTCGACCATGGGGTTCCCGAGCGACAGCGCGCGCGTTACGCCCCTGGCGCGGAGCCAGCTCGCCGTGGCCTCGTCGCGGGCGTAGACCACGTCCGCCAGCCGGCGCATGAGGGCGCGCTCCGGGTAGCTGATCCGTTCCATGAAGAAGCGGTTGGGGCTCGGCGCGCCGCCCCCCGAGAGGTGGTAGGCCGACACCAGCGGCTGGAGCACTGCCCGGAACCGTGCGTGCGACGGAGCGGCCAGCGCCTGCGCGTAGATGTCGCCAACGATCAGCAGCACGTCGCTGCGGAGGCGCGCCAGGCCCGCGATCTGGCGCACGGTCATGCTCGCGAACCCGGCGCGCAGGTCCGCCAGGAGGTAGGCCAGGGAGTGCATGGTGAAGCCGCCGCTGGGCATCACGCGGCATGGGCCCAGCCGCTCCACGCCGAGGGCGTGGTAGCTCGAGCCGTCGTCCACCAACGGGAAGGCGCGGATACCCAGGCCCGGCGCCAGCAGCGCCAGCTCCCGGGCCACGGCCGCTCCGATGACGTCTTCGCCATGCCCGTTGGAGACGATGGTCAGGCTGGGCGCGCCCGCACCTCCGGGGGCCGCGGCCGGCACCTCGTCAGCCTCGCCTCATGGTCGGCGGCGCGCCCCAGCTGAGCTTGGTACGCAGGATGTCGAAGAAGCTGTGCCGACCCGACGAGATGAGCATCAGGTCCGTGGGCGCGGCCGTGACGGTGATGCGATCGCCCTGCCTCAGGTCGATGCGCTCCTGTCCGTCCACCACTAGCGCGAGCTGGTTCGCCTCGCTCTCCACTCGGAAACCCACCTGCACCGACGCCTCCACCACGATGGGCCGGTTGGTGAGCGAGTGGGGCGCCAGCGGCGTGACCACGAAGGCGCGCAGCGCCTGGCTCACGATCGGGCCCCCGAGGGAGAGGGCGTAGGCGGTGGAGCCGACCGGCGTGGACACTACCAGCCCGTCGGCCCGGTACTGGATGGCGTGGGCGTCATCTACGTCCATGCTGATATTGACCAGTCTGGCCACCACGCCCTGGGAGACCACCACGTCGTTCAGGGCATAGCTGGGCTTGCCGGAGCCGTTGAGACGAGCCTGCAGCATCACCCGCGGATTGATGCGCCAGTCCTCGGGCCCGCGCCCGTCGAGGTAGGCGCGCACCTCCTCGGCGCTGAACTCCGCCAGGAAGCCCAGCTTCCCGAGGTTGACGCCGATCACGGGCGCCGCCGATCCCACCAGCCGCCGGGCCGTGCCGAGCAGCGTGCCGTCGCCACCCACGGAGATGACGACGTCGTCGCCGCGGCCGGCCAGCTCCGCGGTCCCCTCTAGGTCGAGCAGGACGTCCGCGCCGAGCGCTTGCAGCCGCTCGCAAAGCTCGCGGGCGAGGTCGTGCGCCTCCGGCTTGAAGCGGGTGCTGGTGACCGCTGCCCGGCGCAGCTCGGCCGCAGGACGGGTGAACGGCTGGCCGCCTGAGGTGGAGAGGCTGGCGCTCACGCCGCGCCCACCTCGGACAGGGTCCGCAGCACCAGGTCCACCACCTGCTGGAGCGTCAGCGGACCGGTGTCGATGTGGATGGCGTCGGAGGCCGGCATCAGCTGGCGCGCATCGGACCGGTCGCGGCGGCGGATGGCCTCGGCGACCGCCTCGAGATCGGCGTCCCGTTCGCCGACGCGGCGTCGTGCACGGACCTCCACGGGAGCCGTCAGGTAGAACTTGTGGCGGGCCTCGGGGAACACCGCGGTGCCCATGTCGCGCCCGTCGATCACGAACCGGCCCGGGATCTCGCGCAGGCGCTCGCGCACCCAGGCACGCACCCTCGGGTGGCTCGCGACGGTAGATACGACGGCGTCCACGCCGTCGGTATGGAGCTCGTCGGTGATCTCGCTGGCGTCGACCCACAAGCGATCCCCGTCGAGCGACGGCTCGAGCCGCACCCGACGCTCATGCAGCAGCGCCACGACCCCGGCCTCGTCGGTGGGATCGGCACCGCTGCTCGTCACCACCCAGGCGGCCGCGCGGTACAGCAGCCCGCTCGACACGAACGGCACCCCCAGGCGTTGCGCGACGCGCTCGGCGACGCTCGACTTTCCCGAGGCGGCCGGTCCGTCCAGGGTGATCACGGTGTCGCCGCCCATCACGCGGTTCATGATAGCCTCCCGGCAAGCAGCGCCAGGAAGTCATCGAAGAAGTCGGGGTAGGTCTTGGCCACGCAGCCAGGGTCGCTGATCACCACGCCGGGAAGCCGCGCGCCGACCACCGCCAGCGCCATCGCCATGCGGTGATCGCCGTAGGTCTCGACGACCACCGAGCGCACCGGCAGCTCTTCCAGGGGGTGTACCGTGAGGCTGCTCTCGCCCTCCTCGACGCGCGCCCCGAGGCGACGCAGCTCGGTGGCCAGCGCCGCCAGCCGATCGGTCTCCTTGATGCGCAGGTTCCAGACGTTGCGGATCACCACCGGTGAGCTGGCGAACAGCCCCACCGCGGCGAGCGTCTGGGCCTGATCGGGCATGTCGTTGAGGTCGAACTCGCCACCGGCGAGCCGCCCGCCCCGTGGGCCCTGCAGCTCGCAGAAGCCGTCGCCCCAGCGCACCTCGCAGCCCATGCTGCCCAGCACCGACGCCAGCCGGGCGTCGCCCTGACGCGTGCCGCGGCCGAGGTTGTCGACCCGCACGCGCCCGCCGGTGACGGCAGCCGCGGCCCAGAAGTAGCCGGCCGCCATGGCGTCCCCCTCGACCTGCAGGTCGCGGGCGCGATAGCGGCCGCGCGGCACCGAGAAGCGCCGGTGGTCGTCCCGCTCGACGCTGACGCCGAAGTCGCTCATGAGGGCGACGGTCATGTCCACGAACGGTTTGGACTGCAGCTGGCCGCCGACGCGCAGGGTCACCGGCTCGGCGGCGTAGGGGGCCACCATCAGCAGCGCGGAGAGGAACTGGGAGCTGCGGTCTCCCACCACCTCGACCTCTCCGCCGCTCAGCCCGGCTGCGCTGACCAGCACCGGCGGGCAGCCGTTCCCCGCCTCGCTGCGGGCGTCGGACCCGAGCGCGGTCAGCGCCGTCAGCAGGTCCTGGATGGGGCGCTCGCGCATGCGAGCGCTGCCGTCCAGCCGGTAGCGCCCCCGACCGAGCGCGACCAGCGCCGTGAGGAAGCGCATGCTGGTGCCGGAGAGCCGCACGTCGAGATCGGCGCCGCGCGCCGGCAGCCGGCCGCCGAGGCCGCCCACCTCCACCCGGGCGCCACGCGCCTCCAGCCGGAAGCCGAGCGAGCTGAGGGCCCGGATCAGTACCTCGGAGTCCTCCGCCACGAGCGTGCCGCTGAGGCGGCTGCTGCCGTCGGCGAGTGCTGCGATCACGAGCGCGCGGTTCGTCAGGCTCTTCGAGCCGGGCACCCGAACCGTGCCCTCGACAGCCCCCTGTGGGCCGACGGTGACGGTGGCTGGCAGCGTCGACATCGCCCCGCAGGATACCACCGGGCCGCAACCCCCAGGGGACGCCACCCGGGCGAAGCGCCAGCCGGGGCGGGCCGAGCCCAGGCGACGCGGGCGGGCGACGCGGGCCGAGGTGCGGGCGCGCTACCCTGTCTGGCGTCATGAGGCCCGAACGTCTCGAACGAATCGTGCAAGCCTTCCAGGACGCCCCCGCCAGCCTCCGCCTGCCGTTGCTGCTGGAGTACGCCGGCAAGGTGCCGCCGCTCCCCGAGGGGATGGAGGGCTCGCTGGAGCGTGTGCGCGAGTGCCAGACGCCGCTGTTCCTGCGGGCGGAGGTCACCGGAGATGGTCGCGCAGAGCTGCACTTCTCCGCCCCCGAAGAGGCGCCGACCACCCGCGGCTTCGCCGGCGTGGTCCATCAGGGCCTCTCGGGCGCCCCGGTGGAGGAGGTGCTGGCGGCCCCGGACGACTTCTACCAGGCGATGGGCCTGGCGGAGCTCATCTCGCCCTTGCGCCTGCGTGGCATGGGCGCCATCCTGGCTCGGGTCAAGCACCAGCTGCGCGCGGCAGGGGCCACGCCGCCCTCGCACCCCGTCGACGGAGCCCCCTAGCCTCGGGCCCGGCACGTCTGCTACAGTGACCGGGCTTCGACCGGACGCCAGACGCCGCCAGCGCGGCGTTGCCCCACGGAGGAAGGAACGATGAAGAAGGACATCCACCCGAAGATGGTGCCGTGCAAGGTCATTTGTGAAGGCCAGGTGGTGCTGGAGACCTACAGCACCAAGCCGGAGCTGCACGTCGACGTGTGGTCGGGCAACCACCCCTTCTACACCGGGCAGCAGCGCTTCATCGACACGGAGGGCCGGGTCGAGAAGTTCCAGAAGCGTTTCGGCGACAGCTACCGCCGCGGCAAGAAGAAGTGACCCCGCGGGCCGGCCGGCCCGCACGACCCCGGCTCATCGGCGCGGCTGTCGTTCACGGCAGCCGCGCGTCGTCGTCTCGGCGCTCGCGGAGGCTCACTGCGGCACCGACGCTTGCACGGTGGTGCCGAGCCCAAGCTGACTATCGATCACGAAGCTCCCGCCACGCGCCTCCACGCGCTCCCGCATCTGCTTGAGGCCCAGCCCGCCGGCGCTCGTCACCCGGTCGCCGACGCTCGCGGGGTCGAAGCCGCGGCCGTCATCCCGCACCAGGACGTAGACCATCCCGGCATCGCTGACGCCCACCCGGATGTCGACGGTGCGGGCCGCAGCGTGCTTGGCGACGTTGTTCATCGCCTCCTGGAAGATGCGGAACAGCACCGCCTCCGACTTCAGGTCCAGCTCCGGCAGCATGTCGAGCGCCAGCCGCACGTGAACGTCGTTCTGCTGGCCGAAGTCGACGGCGTAGCGCCGCACCGTCTCCAGCAGACCGTGGCGCTCCAGATCCACCGGCCTGAGCGCGAAGATGCTGCGCCGCACCTCCTTGATCGTCTCGCGCACGGTATCGCGGACGTTGTCCAGCTCGACCCGCGCCTGGCTGGCATCGCGCTGCAGCAGCCGCACGACGAGGTCGAGCTTGAGCGCTGCGAACGCCAGCGATTGCGCCACCCCGTCGTGGATCTCGCGGGCGATGCGGGCGCGCTCCTCGGCGATGGCGAGCTCCTCGGAGTGGAGGTAGGCGTTGGCGTTGCGCACGGCCAGGCTCACCTGACTGGCGAGGAGCCCCAGGAAGGGCAGGTTGGCGGCATCGAAGTGGTCGCTGTCCGGATGCGCCAGCACCACCAACCCCAGCAGGCCGTCCTCCGCGAACAGCGGGAGCGTCGCGGCGCTGCCGGCGGCCGCCAGCAGCGGCCCGCCCGAGAGGCGGTCGTTGTCGGCCAGGTGGCTCACGATGCGCGGCTCTCGCGACCGGGCGGCCTGGCCGATGAGGCCCTCCCCGAGGCGAAGGGGTAGCGTCGTTGAGG